>Ga0307372_10014476_pt1 | contig 10088 bp, 10 predicted proteins | sample OX1MG_FD_202533 | JGI IMG/M metagenome (GOLD analysis project Ga0307372, IMG submission 202533) | Soil microbial communities from Risofladan, Vaasa, Finland - OX-1 | ecosystem: Environmental > Terrestrial > Soil > Coastal area > Acid sulfate soil | place: Finland: Risofladan, Vaasa | collected... | reverse complement strand
GCAGGCGCGCGGGGAGCACACAGGCCAGGAGATCGAGTGGGTGGCCGTCAATGATCTGACAGACGAGGCGACGCTGGCGCACCTGCTCTCCTACGACTCGATTCTCGGTCCATATCCGGGCACGGTACGGCACCGCGAGGGCGCGCTCGAGGTCGATGGCAAGGAGATCAAGGTGCTTGCCGAGCGCGATCCCTCTGCGCTTCCATGGGGCGATCTGGGAGTCGACGTGGTGATCGAGTCCACCGGTCTGTTCACGGATCGCGCGAGCGCCTCCAAGCACCTTGCGCAGGGGGCCAAGAAGGTCATCATCTCCGCGCCCGCGACGGACCCGGATGCCACGGTCGTGCTCGGTGTGAACTTCGACGAGGCATACGACCGCGAGAATCACCAGATCGTCTCGAACGCGTCGTGTACGACGAACTGCCTGGCGCCGGTTGCCAAGGTGCTCAACGACACGGTCGGCATCAAGCACGGCCTGATGACGACGATCCATGCGTACACGGCCGACCAGCGCCTGCAGGACCTGCCGCACAAGGACCTGCGCCGCGCGCGCGCCGCGGCGATCAACCTGATCCCGGCCTCGACGGGAGCGGCGAAGGCGATCGGGCTGGTGATCCCCGAGCTGCAGGGCAAGCTGCACGGCTTCGCCGTGCGGGCGCCCGTGCCGGTCGGGTCGGTCGTGGACCTGACGGTGGAGTGCGCGCGTGAGACGAGCGCCGATGAGGTCAACGCTGCGCTCAAGAGCGCCGCCGAGAGCGGCCCGCTTCAGGGGATCATGCAGTACACCGAAGATCCGATCGTCTCGACCGACATAGTCAAGTCGCAGTACTCCTCGATCGTCGACTCGCTGCTGACGGCGGTCGTGGACTCGACGATGCTGAAGGTCGTCGCCTGGTACGACAACGAGTGGGGCTACTCCAACCGGGTCGTCGACCTCGTGCAGAAGGTGCTGTAGCTCCGATGAGGAGCATCGACGACCTGGACGTTCGCGGCAAGCGGGTGCTCGTGAGGGTCGACTTCAACGTGCCAATGGACACAGGCACAGATGACGGGCTCCTCGCGGGCGGCGTCCCGCTCGTGAGCGACGACACGCGGATTGCGGCGGCGCTTGCAACGATCGAAGAGCTGCGTGCGCGCGGCGCACGGTTGCTGCTCGTCTCCCATCTCGGGCGGCCGAAGGGCGTGCGCGTGGCGGAGCTGTCGCTGGCGCCCGTGGCGGACCGCCTGCGCGAGCTGACGGGCGCGAAGGTGACGCTGGCCCCGGCGGTGGTGGGTGATGAGGTGACGGCAATGGCGGAGGAGTTGCGGGACGGGGACATACTGGTGTTGGAGAACGTGCGCTTCCAGGAAGGGGAGACGAGCAACAATCCGGAGTTCGCGCGGGCGCTGGCTGAGCTGGCTGACGCCTATGTGAACGACGCCTTCGGCGTGGCCCATCGTGCGCATGCGAGCACAGAGGGCATCACGCACCTGCTTCCGAGTGCGGCCGGACGGCTGCTGGAACGGGAGGTCAAGACGCTCACGGGGATCCTCGAGCATCCGCAGCACCCGCTCGTGGCGATCGTGGGCGGCGCGAAGGTGGCGGACAAGGTCAGGGTGATCGAGCGCTTCCTGGAAGTGGCTGACGTGGTGATGATCGGCGGCGCGATGTGCTTCCCGTTCCTGTGCGCGCAGGGTCACGCGGTGGGCAACTCCCTGTGCGACGAGGAGGATGTGAAGCACGCGCGCAGCGCCCTCTCCAGCGCCAGCGACACCGACTCCCCGCAACCCGGCCGGGCGCGCCTGCTGGTGCCCAGCGACCTGGTGATCGGCGAGCGCTTCTCGGCGGACGCCGCCCACCGCGTGCTTGACGGGGTGGAGGTGCCGGAGGGCTGGATGGGCCTGGACATCGGCCCCAAGACGGCGGGGCGTTATGCGAGCGAGATCGCGAGCGCGGGGACGGTGTTCTGGAACGGACCGATGGGCGCGTTTGAGCTGGAGCCGTTCGCGGCAGGGACGCGCGCGGTCGCGGAGGCGGTCGCGAAGACCGAGGGCTTGACGGTGGTCGGTGGCGGCGACTCGGCTGCGGCGCTAGCGCGCTTCGGACTGGAGGACTCGGTCGATCATCTCTCCACGGGCGGTGGCGCGACGCTCGAGCTCCTCGAGGGCCGGACGCTACCCGGCGTGCAGGCGCTCGAAGGAGCGGGCGTGGTGTCGTGAGCACCCGCACGCCGCTGATCGCGGGCAACTGGAAGATGTACAAGACCGAAGCGCAGGCCGAGGAATACATCCAGGCGCTGCTGCCGCGCGTATCCTCGGTGGACGGTGTGGAGGTGGCGATCTGCGTGCCGTTCACGGACCTGCGGGCGATGGTCGACAGCGCCCGGGGCTCACGCGTGGAGGTGTATGCGCAGAACTCACACCAGGAGCTCGAGGGGCCCTACACGGGTGAGGTATCGGTGGCGATGCTGAGCGATGTGGGCGTGCAGGGAGTGGTGCTCGGGCACTCCGAGCGGCGGGAGCACTTCGGCGAGACCGATAAGGCGCTCGCGCTGAAGGTGCCTGCGGCGCTGAACGCGGGGCTGCGCCCGATCCTGTGCGTGGGAGAGACCGAGTCCGAGCGTGAGAACGACGAGACCGACCGCAAGCTGCGCCAGCAGATCAAGGACGACCTGGTGAATGTGCCGAACGAGCGGCTGGCCGAGGTGGTGATCGCGTACGAGCCGATCTGGGCAATCGGCACCGGCAAGGTGGCTACTGCAGAGCAGGCGCAGGAGGCGATGGCGTTCATCCGGGCGCTCGTGGGCGACCGGGACGCTGAGGCGGCGGACGCGGTGCGGATCCTATATGGGGGGTCGGTGAAGCCCGAGAACGCGGCTGAGCTGCTCGGGCTTGCCGACGTGGATGGTGCGCTCGTCGGCGGCGCGAGCTTGGACGCCGAGTGGTTCGCGCAGATCGTGGCGGCCGCCACGCGATGAGCCTGCCCGCCGGTCCGGGCAAGTTGCCAGTGGGGGGCGTTTGCCTGGTGGTGCTCGACGGCTGGGGGCTGGCGCCAGCCGGGCCCGGTAACGCGGTGTCGCTAGCCACCACACCGGTGTTCGATGAGCTGTGGGGCTCCTATCCCCACACGACGCTGACCGCCTGCGGCCACGCTGTGGGTTTGCCCGAGGGGCAGATGGGCAACTCCGAGGTGGGACACCTCAACCTCGGCGCTGGCGCCGTCGTGCGTCAGGACCTCGTGCGCATCGACGACGCCGTGGCAGACGGTTCGCTCGCCGCCAACGAGGTGCTGGCGGCGGCGCTCGACGCGGAGCGGGTGCACCTGATCGGCCTCGTCTCCGACGGCGGCGTGCACTCCTCGCTGGCGCACCTGATCGCGCTGATCGCGCTCGCACGGGAACTGACTCCCCGCCCACCCCGCGATCTCGTCGTGCACGCCTTCACCGACGGGCGTGACACGCTGCCGCACGCCGGGGCCGAGTACCTCGCAGAGCTCGACCGCACGCCTGGCGCGCGCGTCGGCTCGGTAGCCGGGCGCTACTGGGCGATGGACCGCGACCGCCGCTGGGACCGCACGCAGCGCGCCTACGACATGCTCGTGCTCGGCCAGGCGCCCTACAGCGCCGAGTCCGGCGAGCAGGCCGTGCGCGCTGCCTATGAGCGCGGCGAGACGGACGAGTTCATCGAGCCGACGCTCGTCGGCGCAGCGGCGAGGATCGCGCCGCAGGACAGCGTGATCGCGTTCAACTTCCGCCCCGACCGCATGCGGCAGTTGACACGGGCGCTTGCCGAACCCGGGTTTGGCGTCCGATCGGATTCCCACCCATCCGAGCTACCCGGCTGGAAGGGGCGGATGTCCGCCCGGCCAGTCGCGCGGTACACGACGCTCACCGAGTATGAGGAGGGCTGGCCGTACCCCGTGGCGTTCGGACCGGAGCGTCCGCAAACGACGCTCGGGAGGGTGCTGGCGGGCGCTGGGGCAAAGCAGCTGCATGTGGCGGAGACAGAGAAGTACCCACATGTGACGTACTTCTTCAACGGGGGCGAGGAGGCGCCGCTTGCGGGCGAGCGGCGTGCGCTGGTCGATTCGCCGCGCGATGTGCCCACGTATGACCACAAGCCGGAGATGAGCGCGCGCGCGGCGGCGGCGGCGTTCACGGGGGCATGGCTCGAAGAGCGCCCGGCATTTGGAATCGTGAACTTCGCGAACGCCGACATGGTCGGTCATACGGGTGTGATCGAGGCGGCGGCGAGGGCGGTCGAGACGGTCGACGAGTGCCTCGAGGAGGTTGTAACGGCGGTACACGAGACCGGTGGCGCATGCATCGTGACGGCCGACCACGGCAATGCCGACCACATGCTCGAGCCCGATGGCAGCCCCAACACCGCACACTCGCTGAACCCGGTGCCGCTGATCGTCACCGTGCCGGGCGTGAGGTTGCGCAATCAAGACGGCATACTCGCGGATGTGGCACCAACCGTCCTTGACCTGTTGGGAATCGCACAGCCGGCCGAGATGACCGGTCGCACGCTGCTGCTCGAGGAGGAGGAGGAAGCGAACCGGTGAACCTCTCACGCAAGCTGCTCGCCGGATTCTTCGTCGCCTCCGGGGTCAATCACTTCGTCTCGCCCCGTTTCTACCGCGCGATCGTGCCGCCGCGGCTGCAGCACGACGCCAAGCGCGTCGTCGAGGTGAGCGGCGTGGCCGAGATCCTCGCCGGGCTCGCCGTGCTGCCGGTGCGCACTCGCCCGGCGGCCGGCGCCGGGCTGATCGCGCTGTTGGCCGCCGTTTTCCCGGCCAACCTCTACATGGCGCGCGAGCCGGAGCGCTTCAAGCGCGTGCCGCGCTGGGCGCTGTACGCACGCCTGCCGTTGCAACCGCTGATGATGTGGTGGGCGTGGCGAGCGACGCAGCGATGAGCAAGATGTCCCGCGAAGCGGGTTCCGGCGCTGCTATGTTCGGTTGAGGAGGACCTGGGGTACAGACCGTTATGTCGACCGCGACCGCCGTCAAGATCCCTTCTGAGGAGGAGGCTCTCAGTGAAGGAGAGGTACGCGCTTGGCGCGGCCTCATGCGAGCGCACGCGTGCTTGGCCAAGCGGCTGGATGCCGAGCTGGAGCAGGCGCACGGGCTGCCGATGACCTCCTATGAGGTGCTCCATCACCTCGAGGATGCGAGCGGGGGACGGATGCGGATGTGCGACCTGGCTGAACAGGCGCAGCTCTCGCGCAGCGGGCTGACGCGGCTGGTCGATCGCCTGGAGCGGGATGAGCTGCTGGAGCGTTGCTCCTGTGTGCACGACGCGCGCGGGTCATATGCCTGCCTGACGGAGCTGGGGCGCGAGCGATTGATGCAAGCGCGCGGCACGCATCTGGCAGTTGTCAGGGAGCACTTCTTTTCGCACTTCTCCGAGGGAGAGTTGAGCACGCTGGCAGAGCTGTGGGACCGCATCGCGCCTTGCGGCAATGGCAACGGCTGCTGAAGCCGAGGCGTCAGCGCCGCTGGCGCCGGTGCATGTAGAAGCCGCCGCCGAACGCAATCAGGACCGCGGCGAGGCCATATAGGCCGAAGGTCTGGATCGCATTGCTGGCTGAGTGGCCGAGGAAGTAGGCGAGCAGGCCGATGGCGGTGGCCCAGGAGATCCCACCAAGGGCGTTCCAGAGGACGAACGAGCGCCAATGCATGCGCGTGGCCCCGGCGAGCCAGGACGCCCATACTCGCAGCCCGAGCAGGAAGCGTCCGAAGAACACCGCCTTGGGCCCATGGCGTTCGAAGAACGGCTCACCGGTGCTGAGGACCTCTAGGCGCTGGCGATGAAAGCGCCCGGGGCGCTCCAGCAGCCAGCGCCCTCCCTTGCGCCCGATCAGATAACCGATGTTGTCACCCACAATCGCCCCAGCGCCAGCAAGCACTATCACGAGCTCGATGCTGAGCTTGCCGCGGCTGGCGAGCACGGCCGCAGTGATGAGCGCGGTCTCGCCTGGGATCGGCACGCCGCTGGACTCTCCCATGACGAGGAGGAAAAGCAGCGGATAGCCGGCGACCTGTACCAGGTGGCCGGTGTTGAGGAAAGATGCGAGCATCGGCGAGCCTGAAGCATGCCGCAGCCGGCGAGGACAGCCGGGAAGCTGGCCGGGGCGGGGTGGACTGTGAATCTACTATTTGGTGTTTTCTGAGACGAGCTGTCTGAGTTCGACGGCGATCTGCTGGACGTCCGAGGAAACGACCTTGCGGAATTCTTTTTTGGCTGTAGAAGGGGCGGTCACGAGCACGATCGCGATGATCGCGCCGGCGAGTGCAAGCAGCACGAGCAGGGTGGGCAGCAGGCGAGAACGCCGGCGCCCGGCACGCTGCACCGAAGGGGCCTGAGCAAGGATCGGGGCCTGGGAACGTACGGGTCCGGGCCGGGGCCGCCGGGGAGTGACGGCACCGGCAGAGCCCCCGCGCTTAGAACCGCGTGGCCCGGCCGTCAGCAGGCTCGTCGCGTCGGTAATAGGTCCCCGCCCACCCTCCGGCCCACCCCCCGTCCCGCGCGCGACGGTGGGGGGTTCGCTGGGCGCAATGCCGCGCACGCCGTCACCGATCGCGCGTCCCATCTCACGGGCGGTCTGGTAACGCTCGCGCGGGTCCAGTGCAAGCGCGATCGCGACCGCGTCGGCCAGCTCTGCACCGACGGCAGCGACGAGCGTGTCGAGCGTAGCTGGCTGCTCCCGCTGTTGCTTGAGCGCCAGCTCGGTCAGCGAGGTGGCCTCATACGGCAGTCTTCCTGAGATCAGCTGATAGCTGACCACCCCCAGCGCGTACAGGTCGGCGCGCGGTCCGGCCTCCTCGCCGCGCGCCTGCTCGGGAGCGAGATAGGCGGCGGTGCCGAGCACGGAGCCCACCTGGGTGATGCTCGACTGCTCGGTCGCCTTGGCGATGCCGAAGTCGGCCAGCTTCACCTCGCCTTCGCGAGCGCGGAGCAGGTTGCCGGGCTTGACGTCACGATGGACCACACCGTGGCGATGGGCGTAGTCCAAGCCTTCGCAGGCCTGCTCGATGATCGATACAGCTTCCTCCACCTCGACCCAGCCGTCGTCGCGGAGGATCTCCGCGCAGGAGGATCCCTCGATGTACTCCATCACGATGAAATGGCGGCCTGAGGGCTCGTCCAAGCCGGAGTCGAAGATCTGCACGATGTTGGGGTGGACCAGGCGCGCGGCGGCCTGCGCCTCGCGCTGGAAGCGCGAGACGAACGTGGGGTCGTCCGCGAGGTGCTCGGCGAGCAGCTTGACCGCAACCTGGCGCTCCAGGCGCAAGTCCAGAGCGAGGTGCACGGTGGACATCCCGCCGAAGCCAAGCCGGCCCTCCAGGCGGTAGCGCCCGGCGATCTCTACCTCGCTCATTTCCCAGCTTCCTGTCCGTCGCCGGGTTCGGTCCCGCCGGCCCCGCCACGGTTCTTGTGGTCTTTGCCGCCGCCTTCGCCTTTGCCGATGCCCGGGCCTTCTTCTTCGCTCGGTGCGGGCGTGCCGCCGCCGGGTCCCGGGGGGCTCGGCGTGGTCGCGGTCTGCGTTTCGGTGGGTGTCGTCTGTGTGACGGCCGGCGTCGTGGTGGTGCTCGTCGTGCTGGTCGTCGTTTTCGGCGTGGTTGTGGTGGCGGTCGCCTGCGGCAGCGCTTGTTTGCATGCTTCGAGCGCGCCGGAGCGGAGCTTTGAGACTCCTTCTCCCAGGCGGCTACGGAGACTCGCGTCGACCGATGCTGGCAGCACGTCGAAGTCGTGCTGGGTTTTGAGAAGCGCGGTTTCCGTGGCTGTGCAGTCGCCGCTCTGGGCCGCCTGCGTCACTCCTTCGAAGTCGCTCTGCAGCGGCCCCGCGTCGCCGGCCGGGATCAGGCCCTTACCGGAGCTCCCGCAGGCGATGGGCAGGACGGCAGCGACGCCGAGCAGGCCGGCGCAAAGCAGACGGATGAGGTGATCCCTTCTCATGGTCATTGACCGTACTCCAGGCGCTCGGCGAGCGAATCCGGCAAGCGCGCCGCGCGGATCGCCCCAGCGGCGCCGGCGACGTCGTAGCCCGTACGCCGGTAGGAGGCCGTCAGGCCGCCGAGGTCGAGCAGCATCCAGGAGGCGCGCGGGTCGCCATCGCGTGGCTGCCCGACGCTGCCTGGATTCAGCAGCCACTCGCCCTCGGCGATGTCGAGGAGAGTGCCCTCGCGCCGGGGTTCGCCGGTGGCCAGCTCGCCCTCCTGGCGCACAAACGCTAGCGCCACATGCGAATGGCCGATCAGGCAAATGCGCTCAGGCTGGCGATCCAGGCACAGCTCGGCGAGCAGCGCCGAGAGCACGTACTCCCACACGGGGTCGCGCGGGCTGGCGTGGTAGAGGCCGATCGGCCCCTCCTTTCCCTGCGGGTGAAGGCCCTTGAGGAAGACGAGGTTCTCGGGTGCGATCACCTCTTGGGTCCACTGCGCCGCGAGGCTGGCCCCGCGGGAGAACTCATCGAGCGGTATCTCTCCGGTGACGGCGAGATCGTGGTTGCCGGCCAGGCACACCGCAGCGTGCTCGCGTGCAAGCTCCACGCAGACGTCGGGATCCGCCCCGTAGCCGACGAGATCGCCCAGGCACCAAAGCTCGGCGGCATCGCTGGCGGCGACCGCCTCGAGGACCGCCTCGAAGGCCTGCCGGTTGCCATGGATGTCGGATATAACCGCGACCTTCATCGCGCGAAGGTCCTTGAAGCCAGGTGCACTACTCCTCGGCTTCCCCCGCCTCCGTTCCGCCGTACTCGGGCAGATTCTTGATGCCCTCACGGGTGCGCCACTTGGAGTAATTGTCCTCCATCGCGTCGATCAGCTCGCGCATGAAGCGCGGGGAGATGTTGACACGCGAGACGACCACGCCCGGAACCTCCTCGGACTCGACCTCGTGGTCGACGCGAGCGAAAGTGACGGTGAACTCGTAGTCGGAGTGGCTGACGTTGGCGAAGTTTGCGTATACCCCTCCCATGATCTCCGGGGAGAGATGAATGTTGATGTGGCGCTCGGCGCCGGGGTCCTGGTCGTCGTTCACGGACTAGTCCTTCTAGGGGGGAGGCCGGGACGGGGGCCGGGTGGGCGGGCTCCAGTCCCGCTAACGGATTGAATGCTGATGTGGCGCTCGGCGCCTGAGTGTTGATCGTTCACGCAGCTAGTATCGCAAGACCCATGACCGACACCCCCGCCAAGGACGCAGAGGCGGTCTCCAGCCGCCTCGTGACGGCAGCCCCGACGCCGCTGGAGGACCTCCGCTCGGCGGTGCTCGAGGCCGCGGGGGAGCTTTCCGGCGTCGAGCGTATCCGGCGCGGGGCCATCACCCTGGAGCGCCCGCCGCGGGCCGACTTCGGCGACTACTCGACGAACGCCGCGCTGCTGCTGGCGCCGGGTCTCGGCGAGCCTCCGCGTGAGGTCGCGGAGCGTATCGGCAGCGTGCTGGCGGGCCGCCTCGGCACGAGCCTGGAGCGCTACGAGGTCGCGGGACCGGGCTTCCTGAACCTGTTCCTGTCGGACGCCTGGCTGTCCGGCGCCCTCGCCGCCGTGCTGGCGGCGGGCGAGCAGTTCGGGGCCGGGGGTGCCGCGACCGGGGAGCGGATGCTGATCGAGTTCGTCTCGGCGAACCCGACCGGGCCGATGCACGTCGGCCATGCCCGCAACGCTGCCTACGGGGACGCCCTGGGGCGGGTGCTCACCTTCAGGGGTCACGAGGTGGAGCGCGAGTTCTACGTCAACGACGCTGGCTCCCAGGTACGTAAGCTCGGTGAGACGATATCGGCGCTCGCACGGGGTGAGCCGGTGCCGGAGGACGGCTACCACGGCGCCTACGTGGAGCGGCTGGCCGAGTCTCTGGGCGGGGACGCGAGCGATCCCGGCAAGCTGGGTCATGCGGCGGTGCAGGTGATGGTTGGCCAGATGCAGCGCTCGCTTGCCGCGTTTGCCGTGCTGGACTTCGACCACTGGGCATACGAGAGCGCCCTGCACGAGGGCGACCCGAGCCCGGTCGCGCACACGCTGTCGCTGCTCGAGGAGCAGGGTTGCACATACACCAGCGACGGAGCGCTTTGGCTGCGGACGACAGACTTCGGTGACGACAAGGACC
>Ga0307372_10014475_pt1 | contig 10088 bp, 10 predicted proteins | sample OX1MG_FD_202533 | JGI IMG/M metagenome (GOLD analysis project Ga0307372, IMG submission 202533) | Soil microbial communities from Risofladan, Vaasa, Finland - OX-1 | ecosystem: Environmental > Terrestrial > Soil > Coastal area > Acid sulfate soil | place: Finland: Risofladan, Vaasa | collected... | reverse complement strand
CGGCCTCGGCCGAAGCCTCCGGTGAAACGCGAAGACGGCACCGGCTCGCCGGGTAGGACCGTCACCGTCTCGTCGCAAGGCGAGGCTGCCTGACCGTGGTGGCGTTTGGTCACGGTCGCGGTAACGGGTGGAACCGCCCCGGGTGGCGCGCGACGAGCGACCGTCGGGTGGGCACCCCACGGACCTCGGGGGCGAGCGACAACCGCCGGCACGGCGCCGAGCCCCTCCTCGCCCGCCGGCGCGGTTTGCGCCGGCACCGAGCGAACCAGCCGTCCCCGCGGGTGGCCGTCGCGACGCCGTACCGGTGCGCTGTCCGGTCTCGTGGTCTCGGCTCGGCCTGTGACGGCCATGTCGGCCCCCCGACCCTTGGCCGCCGGTGGCGAACGGCCGCTCCCGTACCGGCCGCCGTGCAGCCGAGGTCGCCGGAGGCCCGTGTCTCGGGCCGCTCGACGCGACCGGCCACCCGGCCTGAACGTCATCGCCGAACGCCGAACGCCGAACGCCGAACGCCGATCGCGTGCTCGCGGTCTGTCGCGCCGCTGCTCAGGGGCCGGTCGTGGTCCTCGGCGCCGGGCCCGCGTCGTCGCCGAGCGATAGATAGCTCTCCTCCTCCTGGGCCGTGTGGAGCCTCAGCACCGCGTGCAGGCCGTAGAGGAGGCCACGGAACTCGCCGAGGTCCTCCTCGTCGGGACCTTCGGGGTCGATGTCGTCGAGCAGCTGGCCGAGCCGCCTGATCTGGTGGGCGATCTCGACGTGCGCCCTGCTCATCGGGCCGGTGGGGTCCGATCCCCCGAGCAGGCGGTCGAGTGCCGGGTAGAGGACCTCCTGCTCGGCCTGCTCGTGCGGTTCGACCTCTTCGACGAGGAGCTTGTGCACCTCGCGGAGCTGCGCCATCGCCTCGGCCGCGTCGACGGTGCCCAGGCAGTCCGCGACCGTGCGCAGCCGGGCGATGTCAGCTCGGATCGCCAGGTGCTCGACCTGGAAGCGCCTCGTGAGCGCCGATTCCTCCTCGGCGAGATGCACGTCGGCCGGAGGCCGTCGAAGGGCACGCAGGGCGTTGAGGATGACCACCACGTCGATCCCCTCCTGCAGGAGCGCGCCCCAGACGGCCGGCAGCGCCCCGACGGCGGCCGCGCCCATGGCGGCGAGGGACATCACCATGCCGGCGACCACGCTCTGGAGCGCGATCTGACGGGAGCGACGGGCGAGGGAGCGCGCCTCGCCGAGGCGATCCAAGCGGTCGACGGTGAGCACGACGTCCGCCGCCTCGGAGGACGCGGTGGCTCCCCTTGCACCCATCGCGACGCCGACGTCCGCGAGCGCGAGGGCAGGAGCGTCGTTGATGCCGTCCCCCACCATGATCGTGGGGGCGCGTCGGCGTTCGGCTCGGACCACGTCGAGCTTCTCGGCCGGGGAGCGCTCGGCGAGGACCTCGTCCACGCCGATCACCGCCCCGACGGTCTCGGCGACCTCGGTGCGGTCGCCGGTCACCATGACGATCCGCTCGATGCCGCTTTGACGAAGGGAGCGGATGGTCTTGGCGGCGTCGGGCCTGAGCGGATCGTCGAGGACGAGGACGCCCTCGGGCTCGCCGTCGACGGCGACGAACACCGTGAGCGACCCGTCGAGGCGGGCTCTGCGCCGCGCCGCCTTCGCCCAGCCGGCGGTGCCGCCCACTCCGGTCCACGCCGCCTTGCCGAGGGCAACCCGGCGGTCGCCGACGAGCCCGCGGATGCCCATGCCGGCAACCTCCTCGACGCCTTGGGGCAGGACCAGCTCGCAGCGGTGGTCCAGGGCCGCCTGGACGACGGCGCGGGCGAGCACGTGCGGGGACACCTGGTCCAACGACGCCGCCAGACAGAGGATCTCCTCGGGGGCGAGGGTCCCCGCGGGGATCACGGCCGCGAGCGCCGGGCGACCGCTCGTGAGCGTGCCGGTCTTGTCGATGAGCAGCGTCGTGCATCTGGCCAGACGCTCGAGCACGCCCCCACCCTTGATCACGACCCCCCGTCGCGCCGCGCGTGACAGGCCTGCCACGAGCGCGACGGGAGCAGCGAGGATCAGCGGGCACGGCGTCGCCACCACGAGGACCGCCACGGCGCGCGCCGCGCCCGCCGCGGCCCACGCCGCACCGGCGGCAGCCAGGCTCACGGCCAGGAACCACAGGGCGTATCTGTCGGCGAGGCGGACGAAGGGCGCCTGCGAGGACTCGGCTTCGGACACGAGGCGCACGATGCCGGCGTACGTGCTGTCGCCAGCAGCGGTGGTCGCCCGGAGGTCGAACGCGCTCCCCGCGTTGACGACCCCGCTCCTGAGGGGCTCGCCGGCGCTCCGCTCGACGGGCAGCGACTCTCCGGTGAGCGCGGACTCGTCGAGCACCGCGCCGGCGGCGAGGGTGCCGTCGACGGGGACCACCTCACCCGGGGCGACCATCAACAGGTCTCCGGGGGTGATCTCGTCTACCGCGACGAGCTCGAGCGAGTCGTCGTGGTAGCGGTGGGCGACCCGCGGCGCGCGCTGCAGCAGGGCGTGCAGGTCGCGCCGAGCTCGCCCCGCCGCCCAACCCTCGAGGGCGCGGCCGCTCATCACCATGAAGCTGATGACCGCTCCGGCGAGGTACTCGCGCACCGCGAGCGCGCCGAGCAGCGCGAGGAGCGCGATGACGTCCACCCCGATCCGGCCTCGTCGCAAGCTGTCGAGCATCGTCCACAGTGCGTAGACGGCCCCCGCAGCCCCGGCGACGATCCAGACGACGTTGCCCTGGGCGCCGGCTCCGGCCAGGTGGAGCGCCCCTCCGACGCCGAGGCAGCCACCAGCGCCGACCAGCAAGACGGGCGCGACGTGTCCTAGAAGCCATCGTCGCCGACCAACTAGCCGTGTCGCTGCCACCGTCGCGATCGTGCTCACTGGCCGGTGCGCCAGACCAGGGCCGAAGGTCCATCGCGCCGCCGAGCTGGCCCTTTGCCTCTAGTTGGCATGGCCGGGGTGCAGGAGAATCAGCTCGTGGATGAACGCGACGCTCGGCCGACGCGGCGCTGGCGAGACCTTTCGTACCGGCGGAGATCGCTGCTCGTGACCGGCGCGACAGTCCAGCTCGCCCTGGCCAGTGCGGCATGGGTCGATCTGGCCCGCCGCCCCGCCAGCGAGGTGCGAGGCCCGAAGTGGCGCTGGGCGCTCGTGATCGGTGTCAACTTCGCCGGCCCCCTCAGCTACTTCCGCTGGGGCCGGGTCCGCTCCGTGCCTCCGGGAGCGTCATAGCTCGCGCCCGGCGGAGACAGCCGGAGCTCGAGCGCCGATTCCAGGTCGTCCATTCCCCTGAGGTCGAGCCCGAACTCGTTCTCGAGCACCCTGATGACGTCGCTCGCGCCGAGAAGCTCCCGGACACGCGTCGCGCCGTCCGTGCCGTGGACCCGTAGCACGCGATCGTGCAGCGTCAAACGGTGGTCGTCGCCGGCGCGAGCGACCATGAGCTCGTGCAAGAAGCGCGACCCGGGGTGCGTCGTCAGGTACCAGTTGGCGATCTCGTAGTCGGCGAGGGTCGCCTCGGACATGTCGAGGGTGTACAAGGTGCTCCACTCGTTCCGGAGGAGCGTCTGCAGGTCGAGCTCCGGCCCCCTCGGGCGCAGACGGAGCCGGTCGTGCGGGGTCGACTGGACGACCTCCGGCTCCAGGCGCAGCGCCGCGGTCAAGGTCAGGCCACCGAAGCCGACATCGGCGAGGTACGGGCCCTCGTCGAGCTCAACGCGCAACGCCATGTGGGTGCGACCGGGCGGCGGAGCCGACGCGGCTCGGCCCCACTGCACCCGCGCGGCCAGCCCCGACGTCACGAAGCCGAGGCGCGTCAGCGCATGGCGCAACAGCAGGTTGTGCTCGTAGCAGTAGCCGCCCCGGCCGCCGGCGACCAGCTTGCGCTGCAGGGCTTCGGCATCGAGCTCGACGGGCCTGCCGACCAGCTGGTCGAGGTTCTCGAACGGGATCGCCCGCGCGTGGTGGTACACGAGGCCGTTCAGCGTCGCGAGGTCAGGGCGGGTGGCACCGCGATAGCCGATGCGGCAGAAGTAGGCGTCGAGGTCGAACGCGTCCACCGGTCATGGCCTCCGGCGAGCCGTCGTCTCGAGCCGTGGTGGCCGAGCCGGGCGCGCCCCGTCGGTGCGGTGACGGCTCGCCGGGAGCAGGGCCGTCCGGCGACGACCTCGTCCCGGGGGTGCGCCTCGGCCGACCCTGCCCCGCTGACCGGCGCGTGCCGGCCCGCCTGGCGTCGGCGGATCCGTCACCGGCGCGCTGGTGACTCAGCGCGGGGCGCGGAGAGCCGGTCGAGTGCCGCGGCGATCCGCGCCAGCGCCCGGGTGTGGCCCGGCGTCCCTTGCAGCATGGTGACGAAGCCGTGGACCTGGCCTTCTAAGCGCAGCACCTCGACGGCGACGCCAGCAGCGGCGAGGCGGCGCGCGTACGCCTCCCCCTCGTCACGAAGCGGATCGAACTCTGCGGTGACGACGACCGCCGGGGGAGCGCCCGCCAGGTCCTCCATCAGCGCGGGCGCGGCGTAGCCGTTCGTCCGGTCGGGGCTCTCGCGGAGGTACTGCGCCCAGAACCACTCCATCTGGTCCCGCTCGAGCAGGTAGCCCTCGCCGTGGTGCGCGTAGGAATCGGCGCCCATACGCGGGTCGAGCGCCGGGCAGATGAGCAGCTGGAGCGCGACGGCAGCAGCGCCGGGCTCGCGGCTGGCCAGCGCCACCGCCGCCGCGAGGTTCCCGCCGGCGCTGCTGCCGGCAACCACGAGCCTCGCGGGATCGGCACCCAGCTCGACGGCGTGGGCGGCCGCCCACGCCGTCGCCGCCACGCAGTCGTCGAAGGCGGCGGGGAAGGGGTGCTCGGGGGCGAGGCGGTACTCGACGTTCACGACCGTCGAGCGGGTCAGGTTCGCCAGGCGCCGGCAGATCGCGTCACTCGAGTCGATGTCGCCGGCGACCCAGCCGCCGCCGTGCAGGAAGACGAGGAGCCTGCCCCCGTCGCCACCGGCAGGCAGGTAGGTGCGCACCGGCGGGCCTCCGGGCACGACCCGGTCGGCCACCTCGCCGACCGTCTCGGGCGGCACCCGTCGGGCGACCGGTGCCCGACGCCTGGCGAGATAGGCCGTGGCGACTGCAGGGTCGCTCGCCAAGCCGGGGGGCAGCGCGAACTCGGGACCGACCTCGCGGAGGAGGCGCGCGGCGTCGGGGTCGAGGCCCGCCGGGGCGCTCTTCGCGCTGGTCGAGCGGGCTGGGGCGCCCGCGTCAGCCTCCGGTGGCCCGTCGTGGCGGCGCCTCATGCCTGGTCCTTCCCGCTCGATGCACAGATGCGTGACGGAGCCGAGGCTAAGAGGCGGGCATCCGGGCGTCAACGTTGAACGAGCGCGCCGCCGTGCAGGCAAGGAGCGGGCTCGAGCTGCTCGGTCGACGAGGACACGTCGCCGCGCGGGCCGTCCGGCGACGTCGTGACCGAGCACGGCACCTCGCCCACGAGCGACCATCGTCGAGAACGGTGTCGGCCCCGTTCGCGAACGAGGATCTCGTCGGCGACGGCCGTGCGGGTCGCCGACCGCGGGCGGGAGCCTCGGTTCGGCCTCCAACGCCGCGGCGGGCGAGCTACTGGTAGTGCGGTGGGCGCTCGTAGTCGCGCCTTGCGGCCGCCCGGAGGAGCGCGGCCTTCTCCGCTTCCAGCCGAGCCACCCGGGCGTGCAGGCGCTCGATCTCGCCCTGCAGCTCGTCGACCCGATCTCGGCCCTGGTCTGCGTCGTCGCCCGGGGGGCTGTGGGCCATGCTCGTCACTCTACGAGCGGCCCGGGCCGCTCCGGCGCGTCGTCCTCGCCCCGGCTGGAGCTGCTCGGCGCGTTGATCCGCGTCTTCTCGCTCCGATGCAACGAGCTGCGGTCGAGCGGGCGAAACACGGAAGCGTCGGTCCGAGCTCCGCTCGGTCGCTCACGCCTCAGCGCGCGTTGACGTCGCGGCGGTTGAAGGCGACCAGGGCGAGGCCGACGAGCACCGCGATCGAAGCGGCGCTGACGACGATCGACACCGCGTCGGTGCCGTTGTGCAGTGGGTCGTGCCCGATGTACTGGTAGAAGGGAGAGAGCTTGCGCAGGGGCTTCAGCGCGTCGGAGAGCAGCGCGAGGCCGTTCAGGAGGTAGGCGGCGACGGCGAGGAGCGCCGGGACGGCGCGGCTCGCGGTGAGGTGGCCGGTCGCGGCGCCGACGAGCAGGGCGAGCGCCCCGTACTCGATCCCGAGGAGCGCGAGCTGGCCGAATGCCGCGGCGCTCCCGCCGACCGTCACGTCGAGGCCGGTGGCGCGGCCCTCCAGCTGCACGGCGGCGAAGAGCGCACCGCAGAGCACGACGGTCCCCGCGGCGAGCGCCCCGAACTTCTCGAGGGCGATCCGGGTGCGGCGCACGGGGTTGGCGAGCAGGATCTCGAGCGTCCCGCGGTCCTCCTCGCCGGCGATCGCGTTGGCGCCCGCCCCGATCGCGTAGGCGAGGACGAGGAGCGGCGCCATGAAGCTGAGCAGCTCGGTGTTGAGGTAGCCGGCGGCGCTCGTGATGTCCGACCCTCCGGTGAGGCCGAAGAGCGCGCGGTAGCCCTCCGGCATGTGCTCGAACACCTTGGCGTACGCCGAGCTGCCCCGCAGGCTCGGGAAGATGCCGGCGTACATGCCGACGAGCGCGGCGAGGGAGAGGACCCACACGGCGATCGCCCGGCGCTGGTCACGCAGGGATCTGGCCAGCACGTGCACCGTCGTCGCTCCCTTCGTAGAACGTGAGGAACAGCTCCTCGAGGTCGCCCTCGACGATGCTGACGTCGTCGAGGTGGAGCGTGGCGAGCACCTTCACGAGGCTGTCGAGGCCCGCCGCCGGGAGCCGGCACCGCAGCACGCCGGGCTCGACGACGAGGTCGCGGAGCCCGGGCAGCGCCGCGAACCTCGAACGGTCGGCGATCCCGGAGAAGCGGGCCTCGACCCGGTGGATCGATTTCTCGCGCAACGCCTCGAGCGACTCGACGGCGACGAGATGCCCGGCGCGGACGATCCCCACCCGGTCGGCGAGCTGCTGGACCTCGCTCAGGACGTGCGAGGAGAGCACGACCGTGCACCCGCGCGACGCGGCGTCACGGACGAGACGATGGAACTCGGTCTGCACGAGGGGATCGAGACCGGAGGTCGGCTCGTCGAGCAGCAGGAGCTCGGGCTCGCCCATCAGGGCCTGGACGATCCCGAGCTTCTGCTTGTTGCCGCGCGATAGCGCGCGGGTGGGCCGACGGAGGTCGAGGTCGAGGCGCTCGGCGAGGGCCCGGGGCGAGCGCCAGTCGGTGAGGCCGCGCAGTGCCATGAAGTAGCCGAGGACGTCCTCGCCCGTCATCTTCGGGTAGAGGTCGACGTCGCCGGGGAGGTAACCAGTACGCGCCCGCACCGCGAGGCTGTCGCTCCAGCAGTCGAGGCCGAACGCCGTCGCGGTGCCGGAGGTCGGCCGGAGGAGGCCGACGAGGAGGCGCAACGTCGTGGTCTTGCCCGCTCCGTTCGGCCCGAGGTAGCCGAACACCTCGCCCCGCTCGATGGCGAGGTCGATCCCATCGAGGGCCCGGTGGCGTCCGTAGTCCTTGACCAAGCTGTTCGACCGGACGACCACGTCCATCGGCGCACCTCCCGAGCCGGCTCCCGGACGATGCTGGTTCACCGCCGTCACGAGCGCTAGGGGCGAAGGTCCAACGCCCCCGTGCCCTCACCCGGCCGAGGAGCCGGGCGCTGCCGCCCGGTCGGCACCGCGGCGATGCGGTCTCAGCCCTGCTTCGCCACCCGGCCGCCGAGGGCCTTGGCGTCGAGGCTCGCGAAGCGGATGCCCGCGAACCAGTCCGGAAGGACGATGCCCCCGGCTTCGATCTTCTTGTGGAGCCCCGAGCGCATGTCCTCGACGTCGCCCTCGAGCTCGTACATGGCGAGGTGCGCCGGCCCGTCGCGGTAGGCGTCGGGGGAGGGCCCGGCGGGCTCGAGCCGGAAGCGCCAGCCCCGGCGCAGCAGCGGGGAGTTCGCGACGTTCTCCTCCAGGTGCACCCCGTACCACTCGCTGTAGTCGTCGAAGGAGAGCTCCGGCGGCGGCGTGCTGAACACGAGATAGGGGTGGTCGGGCATCACGACGTCCTTGCCGTGGGAGTTGCCGAGCTGCACGCAGTTCCACGAGGCGAAGGAGATCCCGCGGAACCATTCGGGCAGCTGCATGTTGCCCGAGGTGCCCTCCTTGCGGAGCGCCTCCATGATCTCGGGGATGTCCCCCTCGATCTCGTACATCGAGAGGAAGCGGAACTCCGTCGGGGTGGCCGTGCCGTTCACCGGTTGCAGGCCGTAGCGCCGCGCGGCGCTGAACCCGGGGACGACGAGGATCTCGCCCAGATGGGCGTCGTACCACTGGTTGTACTGCTCGTCGCCGATCTCGGCCGGAGGCGTGCTGAACACGAGGTGGATGTTCTCGGACATGTGGGCCACTCCAACGGTCGTCGATCCCTGGCGGGCACAGCGCATCCTCGGCGCTCCGACCGCAGCTCGCAGCCGTGGGCCGAGAAATCGTATAGGTTAAACATACATGAACGTCTGCCGCTCTGCACCGTCACCGGTGCTGAGCGGTGCGTACGCGGCCCCCTGTTGCCGTCGAGGGAGCGGGCCGTAGCGTCCGGGACCCGACATCCGGGTGGACGCCCGTCTTGTGCACAAGGCATATAGCATTTAGTATCAGATCGTCCTACCAGGTGGCGCTCCCGGATCACAGGGCCGGGGGAGCGACGGCGCCACGGTGGCTGCGCGGAGGCACCGGGGATGTCGCGGTGCCGAACGACGACGGCTGCGCCGTCGCGGGAGCGACAAGGTGACGCGGTGCTCCTAGGCGCGTGGCCCGGGCTGCCGAGCAGCGCCGTGGCCGGCCTCCCCGCCGGAGCCGCCTTTGCGCTCGTCGGCGTCTGCCTCGTCCTGCCGTACCGCATGGCCGGCGTCGTGAGTTTCACGCTCGGTGCCGTCGGGGTCTTCGGGGCAACCCTCGTCGCGGTGTGGACCTCGGACGGCACGATGCCGATCGGGCTCGCCGTCGTCATCGGGTTCCTGGTGAGCACCGCGGGCGGTGCGCTCATCGGCGTCGGCTTCGCCCGGTGGTTCGGCGACAAGACCGTCCTCATCCGCTCGGCCGTCACCATCGCGCTGCAGGTGAGCCTCAGCATCGCCGCGCTGAAGATCTTCGGCAACAGCTCCCACAACTTCCCCGAGTTGCCCAGCCAGGGCGAGGTGAATCTGTCGACCGTCTACCTCCCGAGCAACACGATCCTCGCCATCGCGCTCATGAGCAATGTCACGACGAGGCAGGCCGAGCGTGAGTTCACGCAGGTAACCGGCGACAAGATCTACAAGAGCATCTTCGACAACATCACCGGAGCGCCGGATCTGACGTCGATCGTGTCACAGCTCGCCAACAGCGGCTGCAAGGCGTTCTTCTTCATCGGCGAGCCCTCGACGGTCGAATCGATCCTCCAGGTCGCCAACCAGCAGCACCTGTTGGGGAAGGTCGTCTTCTCGACTCTCTCCTTCGCCTACACGGCGGGCCTAGCGAGCTACCTGAAGGATCCGGTCTACAACGGCCTGTCGGTGTCCACCGACTACCTGCCCTTCACGCTCCCCGCCAGCCGGTACCCCGGCCTCAAAGAGTTCAAGGCGACGATGACGTCGCACCAGGTCACCATCGACGGGACGTCGGAAGGCGGCTACGTGGAGGCCAAGCTCATGATCGACGCGCTGAAGTCGATCAAGGGTGGCAGCTACACCCGGTCCACCGTCGCTGCCGCGCTGCGCTCGCTCCACAACGTGAGCACCGACGGCCTGGCTCCCCCCTTCACCTGGGGGCGCCCGGTGCGTGCCACGTACTTCGTCGTGTTGAAGAACGGCGCGTGGCAGTGCGTCAACTCCTGCAAGCCCGCCTCGCTCTGAGCACCGGCGGTCCCGAGGTCCCCTGAGGGCGAGTGCCGCCCCGTCCCCGGTCGGAGCCGGGGACGGGGGCGTGCGCCGCGTCCGCGGCACGCGATCGCGCC
>Ga0307372_10014473_pt1 | contig 10090 bp, 5 predicted proteins | sample OX1MG_FD_202533 | JGI IMG/M metagenome (GOLD analysis project Ga0307372, IMG submission 202533) | Soil microbial communities from Risofladan, Vaasa, Finland - OX-1 | ecosystem: Environmental > Terrestrial > Soil > Coastal area > Acid sulfate soil | place: Finland: Risofladan, Vaasa | collected... | reverse complement strand
GCGGCAAGGACATGCGGCACCTGGAGAAAACCCGCATCACCAGGCACGACTGGCACCCCGACTGGAACTACACCATCCACGCAGCCGACAAACCATAAATCTAAGTTATTAAAACTTCTCCCCTAAGTACAACGACGTGTTCCCCGACGAGCTGCCCGGCTTCGAAGCCGGCGCATCACAGATCCGCACGTTCGAGACCACGCTGATCCCCGGGCTGCTGCAGGTGCCCCCTATATCGAGGCGATCACCGCGGCCGGGGTCACCGACCCCGCGGCGGCGCGCCGTCACCTGGAGGCCCGCCTCAGACGCCAGGAGATCCTGACCCGCGACGCCGATCCGTGCCGCCTGCACGCGGTGATTGATGAGAACGCCATCGCCCGGATCACCGACCCGCCGACCCGCAAGGCCCCGCTCGCCCACCTCGCTGCCATGGCCGGGCGGGCGAACATCGAGATCCAGGTCATCCCGGTCACCGCCGGGATCTACCCCGGGGCCGGGGAGGTGTTCACCATCTTGTCCTTCCCCGACCCCGCCGAGCGTGACTTCGTCTACCTCGAAACCACTGTTGATGACCGGATGCTCGAAGAAACCGACGAGCTGTCCGCCTACACCCACCGCTTCACCCAGCTCGCCGCGACCGCCCTGACCCCCCGCCAAACCCGCACCACACTCACCAAACAAACAGGATGACGACCAGGCCGCGCCGGCGCCCGTCGCCTGGCGGCATCCGCACTCCGGCGACCAGCCCCGCCAGGCTCACTGGGAACGCAGGACCGCCTCACTTGAATCTGTCATAACTACCTAGTAGCTTTATATTTGTGACAACATGGAAGATCTGTGGTGGAGAGTTTGAGCGGCATCGGCGCACTGCGCAGGACGCGCGCTACCTGTACCGGACACAGGTGCCTCAACGCGTGGCCCCACGGCAGGAGCGCATGGCCCGTGCGCGCGGGCACAGGGTTGCGGCGAAGGCGCGGCGGTGACCCGCCGCCGGAACTGGGCGGGCGTCGGCGAACCGCTGTTCGGGGAGGACTGGTGGGCGGCGGACCAGCGCCTGTTCGCCGACTCCGTAACCCGGCGCACCTCCCGAAAACCGGCCCGCAGCAAACGGCGCCGTCCCTATACCCTCCACAAGCAGGACACCACCGCAGAGCCAGGCCCGGTCCAGGACATGCTGCCGTGGTTCGACGACCCGTCAGGAGCCAGCGATGAACTACTACGCGGAGATCGCCCAACGGCACTGGGCGCGGTGGCTTCCGCACCAGTACGCGACGATCGAGAACCCGGACAGCTTCTTCTCGGACCTTGGGAGCCGAGTGGAGGCGAAGATCGACGAGCTGGCGGACCAGCTCGCGGGCGACGACCAGCCGGGCGAGGGCTACCTGGCCAAGGCGGGCCGGATCGGCCAGGCCCGGCGGCAGGCCGAGGAAATCGTGCTGCCGGAGATGGTCCTGCTGGAACCGGAGCCGGGACTGGAACCGGAGCCGGAAACGGGCCAGGAGAGCCAGCAGCCCCAGAGCTGACGCCCTTCCGGCCCGAAGGCCAGGAAGACCTCGCGCCTTCAGGCGCGGTGAGCCGGGTCCGGGCCAACCTCGCCGCTCTGGCGGTCCTGCGCACGCTCCAGCATGATGCCCGTCCCGCCACCGGCCCGGAGCAGGCAATCCTCGCCCGCTGGTCCGGCTGGGGCGCGGTCCCTGAGGTCTTCGACTCCGACCATGAAGAGTTCGTCTGGGCCCGTGAACAGCTCACCAGTCTCCTGTCCCCCGGCGAACTCGCCGCGGCCCGGCGAAACACGATCAACGCCCACTACACCGACGCCGCCTTGGCCAAGGTGATCTGGGACGGCGCCCGCAAGCTCGGCTTCACCGGTGGCCAGGTCCTGGAGCCAGGCTGCGGCTCGGGAAACTTCATCGGCCTGGCCCCCGCGAACGCGCAAACGACCGGGATCGAACTGGACCCGGTCACGGCCGGGATCGCGGCCGCGCTGTACCCGCACGCGCAGATCCGTGCCGAGTCGTTCGCTGTCACCCGCGACCCGGACGGGTCCTATGACCTGGTGATCGGGAACGTCCCGTTCGGGAAGGCGGTTTTGCATGACCGCCGTCACAACGGGGCCGGGCACACGATCCACAACCATTTCATCGTTAAGTCCCTTGGTTTGACCAGGCCCGGCGGACTGGCCCTGGTGCTCACCTCCCGGTACACCATGGACGCCCGCAACCCGGCCGCCCGCCGCGAGATCGGCTCCCTAGCCGACCTGGTGGGAGCGATCCGGCTGCCCAGCGGAGCCCACCAGCGGGCCGCCGGCACTGACGTGGTGACCGACCTGATGATCCTCCGCCGACGCGAGCCGGGCCGCCAGCCCGATCCGACCGCGTGGGAGCAGGCCCGGCTGACCGAACTCGACGACGCCCAGGTCGCGGTCAACGAGTATTTCCTTACCCACCCCGAAATGGTGCTCGGCCAGCTCGGTGCGGCCAGCGGCATGTACCGGGCTGACGACCTGGTGGTCCGCGGAACCGGCGACACCACCGCGGCGCTTGACGCGGCCCTGGACATGGTGGCGGCGACGGCCAGGTCCCGCGAGCTGACCTGGACGACGCCAGCGCCTGCGGACGCGGCCCGGCCCGCGCCTGACCTGGCCCGTTCACAGGAGCCGGACGGCTACATCCGGGCCCGCGCGGACGGGACGTTCATTCGGGTCATCGACGGCACCGAACGGCCTCACGAGGTCCCCCGCACCCAGGCACCGGAACTGCGCCAGCTCCTGGGACTGCGGGACGCCGCCCGGGAGCTCCTGGACGCTGAGTCAGCTTCCGCCGACGACACCCCGGAGATCGCTGGGCTGCGCGCGGACCTGAACCGCCGCTACGACATTTACCTGCGCACCCACGGGCCGCTGAACCGGTTCACGGTCCGACGCACCGGCCACACCGATCGCAAGACGGGCGAACAGGTCATGGCGCGCGTCCGGCCGCCGCAAGGCGGGTTCCGCCACGACCCCTACGCACCTCTTGTTCTTGCGCTGGAGGAGTTCGATCCTGTCGGCCAGCGGGCGGCCAAGTCCGCCGTCTTCCACGAGCGGGTTGTCGCCCCCAGGCCGGCCCGGCTGGGCGCGGACACCTCCGCCGACGCCCTCGCCATCTGCCTCGACACCCACGGCGAACCCGACCTCGCCGAGATCGCCCGCCTGCTCGGCACTAGCCAGGACGAGGCTCGCGAGCAGCTCGCCACCCTCGTCTTCGATGACCCGGCCACCGGCCGACTAGTCCCCGCGGCGGAGTACCTGTCCGGCAACGTCCGGGGCAAACTGGCGGCCGCCGAGCAGGCCGCGCTCGATGACCCGCGCTTCGAGGTGAACGCCGCCGCACTGCGCGAGGTCATCCCCTCCGACCTGACCCCCGGTGAAATCGACGCCCGGCTCGGCGCACCATGGATCGATACCGGCTCTGTGCAGCAGTTCCTGCGCGAGACTCTCGACGACCCGCGGCTGAAGGTAGAGCACCCGGGCGGCCAGGTCTGGGCCGTGCGTGGCCGCACCGACAGCGTGCTGGCCGCCTCCACCTGGGGCACCGAGCGCTACCCCGCGCCCCAGCTCGCCCAGGCGATCTGCGAGCAGCGCAAAGTCGAGGTCCGGGACCAGATAGACGACCGGAGCGTCCTCAACCTTGACGCCACGCTCGCCGCCCAGGAAAAAGCAGCCGAACTGGCCGAACGGTTCAGCGACTGGGCCTGGGAAGACCCCGCCCGCGCCGCCGACCTGGCCCGCACGTACAACGACCGATTCAACAGCCTGGTCCTGCGCAGCTACGATGGCGCTCAGCTTTCGCTGCCGGGTCTTTCCGCGAGCTTCCGGCCCCGCCCTCACCAGCTCGCAGCGGTTGCCCGGATGATCAGCGAACCGGCGGTACTGCTGGCCCACGAGGTTGGGGCCGGCAAAACAGCAGAAATGATCATTGGCATCACGGAACTGCGACGGCTGGGTCTTGTCCGCAAGCCGGCCGTCGTTGTGCCCAATCACATGCTGGAGCAGTTCGCCCGCGAGTGGCTCCAGACCTACCCCCAGGCCCGCATCCTCACCGCGCACAACGACGACCTCCAGGCAGACCGGCGACGCCAGTTCGTCGCCCGCTGCGCCACCGGCAACTGGGACGGCATCGTCATGTCCCGCTCTGCCTTCGAGCGGATCCCCCTGTCTGCCGAAGAGCAGCGTGTGTACATGGACAGCCAGCTCGACCAGATGCGCCAGTGGATCGATGCCGCTAAGGACGGGGAACGGCTCACGGTCAAACGGCTGGAAGGCGCGTTACTGCGCGCCGAGCAGCGGCTGGCCGCCAAACTCGACTCCGCCAAAGATCCCGGCATCACCTTCGAGGCGACAGGGGTTGACTATCTCTGCGTGGATGAGGCGCATGGGTATAAAAACCTCCGGACCCCGTCGAATATCTCCGACGCCGCGATTGACGGGTCGATGCGTGCGTCCGACCTGGACATGAAAATCGGCTACCTGCGGCGCCGCAACGGCAATCGGGTCATCACGTTCGCAACCGCCACGCCGATCGCCAACTCCATCACCGAGGCCTACGTGATGCAGCGGTATCTGCGACCCGACCTGCTGGAAGCCTCCGGGATCAGCGCGTTCGACTCCTGGGCCGCCACCTTCGGCCATGTCGTCACCCAGGTCGAATTGGCCCCCGAAGGCGGCGACAGCTTCCGGATGAAAAGCCGGTTCGCCAGTTTCCGGAACGTGCCCGAGATGCTGCGGATGCTCCACGTCGCAGCCGACATCAAAACCGCCGAGGATCTCAACCTGCCGGTGCCGTTGCAAGTAGTCCGGGAGGACGGGCAGCGCGCACCGGAAACCGTCACGGTCGAGCCCTCCGACGAGCTTCTCGACTACGTCGCCCAACTCGGGGAACGCGCCGAACGCGTCCGCACCCGTGCCGTCGACCCAGACGAAGACAACATGCTCGCGATCTCTGGCGATGGCCGCCGTGCCGCCCTGGACCTGCGACTAGTCGGGCTCCCGCAGAACACACGCGGCAAGACCGGGGCCGCTGCCAGCAGGATCGCCGCCATCTGGCACACCTGTCGGGACAAGGAGTACCGCGCTCCCGACGGGACGCCCTACCCCGTGCGAGGGGCGCTGCAACTAGTGTTCTGTGACCTGGGCACGCCCGGCCCCGGCTGGAACGTCTACGACGACCTGCGCGACCATCTCACCGCCTGCGGGCTGCCGCAGGAGGCTGTCCGGTTCATCCACGAGGCCAAAACTGACCGGGACAAGGCCCAGCTATTCGCCGCCTGCCGTTCCGGCAGCGTCGCCGTGCTGGTCGGTTCCACCGAGAAGATGGGCGTCGGCACCAACGTCCAGGACCGCGCTATCGCCTTGCACCACCTCGATGCCCCTTGGCGGCCGGCCGATGTCGCCCAGCGTGAAGGCCGCATCGTCCGCCAGGGCAACCTCAACCCCGAAGTCCAGATCCTGCGGTACGTGACCCAAGGGAGCTTCGACGGGTACATGTGGCAGACGCTTCAGCGCAAGGCCGCGTTCATCGGGCAGGTTATGCACGGCCGCCTGGATGCCCGCGAGATCGGCGAAGTCGGCGACACCGCGCTGTCGTTCAGCGAAGTGAAGGCCCTGGCGACCGGCAACCCCCTGCTCATGGACAAAGCCGAAGCCGACGCCGCCCTCGCCCGCCTCGCCCGCGCCGAACGGGCTCACCATCGCAACCAGGATGCGCTCCGCCACGCCCTCACCCGCCACGAGCAAGGCATCGCCGGCCTGACCCAGCTCGCCGCCGACATCGACACCGCCATCGAGCGGCGGCAGGACACCCGGGGCGATGCCTTTAGGATGACCGTCGACGAGCAGCGCCACGCTAAGCGGGCCGACGCCGGCCAGCACCTGAAAGAACACCTCAAGCAAGAGATGACCGGCCTCAATGGACTGCGCGGCACCACAACTCGCCCTGGGCATCTCGGCGGCTTTCCCCTCACCGCCACCACTCACCGGGCACTCGGGACGACGACCATCACTCTCACCCTCGACAGCGCGCCCGGCACCGACATCCGTATCCCGGCCACCGACCTGCGCGAGGCCGACCCGGTCGGCCTCATCACCCGCCTGGAAAACCGCCTCCACCGCCTCGAAGAACGCAAGGCAACCGCGGTCGCCGACGCCGACCGTGCCCGTCAGGAGATCACGCACGCCCGAGAAACCCTCGGCCAGCCCTTCCCCCACGCTGCGCAGCTCGCCGAAGCCCGCGAACGCACCCGCGAGATCGACGAACAACTCCGGCAGATGGCCGAGCCTCAAGGAACTGAGCAGGCCAACCCCGAAGCGGGCGTCACACCGCCGCGCATCCAGATGGAGTCTGCGCTGAATGGACCCCGGGTCGCTCAGCCCAGGGACCGGTCTACCACTGAGGTGCGGCGCGATCCTGCGTGCTCAAGCGAAGAAGCGCCATCTCCACGTGATCACCACAGGCACGATCCGACACAGCGGTCCCAGAGGACTCCATGGAGGTCTCCCACCCCCGAACGCGACCTTGAAGCAGGCGAGTAGGGCATTGGCCCGGTCTCCTCGTTTTGCCTGGCTGACCGGCTGTGGAGTGGCCGGAGCGAAGGAGCGCCACTTGCTAGATTTTGTCACAAATACCTAGTAGCATCTGCTTTGTGATAGAGCCAGTAGACAGCGAACCCCGCGTCCGGGGAGGGTGCAGGCCATCCAGCCCGGTTGTGGCTGGGTGCCCGCCCGTGAGCGGGACGCCTGACACAAACCGGTCGTCAGCAAGTACGACTCCCGACGAACTGGGGCCCTGGACCTCGGTCCCGTGGATGGCCGACCGGCTGATGAGCATCCGCGACATCCGCCAGCTATTCGGGCTTGGCCGGACGGCGGCGTACGAGTTAACTCACCGTCGCGACTTCCCGGAACCAGTTGTCATCTCGCCACGCTGCTACCGGTGGTGGGCGAGTGAGGTGTCCGCCTTCGCGGCCAGCATCCGCCGTGAAAACGCACCATCGCGGCGACCTGCCCCCACTCGCCACGCGGGGGACCGCCAGGCTCCGCACCAGAGTGCGGCACCACGGCACATCAGCGGGACGGTGCGCGTCGCTCGTGCGAGAAGGAAAGCGTTGTGACCGCATCCGCGACACCCGACTGGCCGACCGGTCGTGTGGTGATTGAGGTGGGTGGGGGGATTACGGTGTACCCGCCGCGGGTGGCGGGGGAGCCGTGGCGGGCGGTGTGGGCCGAGGATGGGCGGCGGCGGTTCCGTGAGGCGGTGACCGAGGCGGGGCTGGCCGCGAAGCTGGAGAAGGTCAGCGTGCGGCTGGCGGCGGACGCGCCGGGCCTGGAACGCCCCGGCACGGACCTGATCGCGCTCTACCTGGCGCCCGGGCGGCATCCGGCGGGCAGGCCGTGGTCGCGTAAGCACGCCGATACCCAGCGGCGGCTGTGCGAGCGGTACCTGGCCCCGGTGATCGGCGCGCTGGCGTGTGAGGACATCAAGACCGCGCACATGCAGGCCGCGGTGAACGCCGCGCCCACCGCGAAAGAAGGCGCCCGGGTCCGCCGGTGCATTTCCGCGCTGGTGGGGGCGGGCATCACGGGCGGGTACCTGGCCAGCACCCGGCTCAGGCAAGTCCACTGGCAGCCCGGGGACCGCCCCGCCCCCGACCCGGTGATCAGCGTCGCCGGGGAATCCGCGCTGTACGTCGACCCCGCCGAGATCCCCGCCCACGCCGATGTGGCCAAGCTCGGCCAGGCCCTGGCCGCCCTGGGCGAGGTGTATGAGCTGATGACCTGCTTCGCCGCCTACACCGGGCTGCGGTGGGGTGAGATAGCCGCCCTGACCCTCGCCCAGATCGACCAGGCCGCCCGGGTCGTGACCGTGGACCGCAAGATCATCGAGGTCCGCGGCACGCTGTACGTGGAGGCGCCCAAGGGCCGCAAGCGGCGCCGCACCATCTACCCACGCCGCACTCCCGAGGGCTACCCCCTGGCCGGCATGGTCGCGGCCCGCATCGAGGCGGTGCGCGCCGGGCAGGACGCCGGGACCAACCCCCTGGGCCTGATCTTCCCCTCCCCCCGCGGCAGGCACTGGCGCTCCTCCAACTTCGCCCGCCGCGTCCTGGCACCCGCCTACCAGGCCGCCGGATGGCGCGACGCTGCCGGGAACGGCCCGTGGACCTGGCACAGCCTGCGGCACGTGTTCTGCACCACCGCCCTGTTCACCTGGGCCATCGACCTCGCCGACGTCTCACGCCTCGCCGGCCACGCCAACATCCGCACCACCCTCGACATGTACATCGGCACCACCGCCGGCACCCTCGACCGCGCCCGCACCGCCACCGAGTAACACCCTGAATCGCAGGCATGCACACCACCCAATGAGCGACACTCCGACTGCTGCGCTCCGCGTCGGAACAGCCGACGGCTTTACAGACTGCCACGCATCGGAGATCAAAGTCCGATGTGACCTGCACGTATGCGCTCATGGATCTCTCGGAAGAGGTTCCGATCCCGCGTGACCCAGCGTCCGGCCCGACAGGTCTGGAGGGGTCAACACAGACAGTGGACGCCCCCTGACTGGCTTCGTGGGCGGTGGGCGTGATGGCTGTCCTACTCGGCGGCCGACGGGAGTGTGAGCGTCGCCCTACCCGCGTTAATGCCGGAAATCGGAGCCTGGGACGCTGGCGCCTGCTGGCTCGTGATCAGGGAAAGGGCACCGATAGGTGTTTCATGGCCGTACGGTCTTGCCTGTGTTGTCGACTCTGTTCCGGCGGTTGTGGCAGAGCCACCGTCCCGGCTTTCTGATGGCCTTGGCGGTCGTGGCTATCGCCTACGCTGTCGTGCTGATCTGGCCGATCAGCGATCTGATCGCCGCACATGACATCGGAACGATCTCGGGCACGCAGCGGGCGGTGCATCTACAGACAGCGCGCGAGGCGGCGCGAACGCTGCTGCTGACTACAAGTGCGGGATTCTTCGCCGCGGGTGCGCTGCTATTCACCGGCCTGAACTTTACGCTGTCGCGGCGCACGACTGAGCTGACCGAGCAAGGGCAAGTGACCGAGCGGTATACGAAGGCCATCGAGCAGATCGGCTCTGACAAGATTGACGTGCGGATCGGTGGCATCTACGCCCTGGAGCGGATTGCACGCGACTCATCTCGGGACCACCCCACGGTCGTGGAAGTCCTGACCGCGTTCATCCGGGAACACTCCCGCGAGCAGTGGCCGCCGCCCCAGCCGGCGAGCACTTCCCAGCCCGTCGGATCTCCCGAGCGCGCAACGCGACCAGACGTCCAGGCGGCCATCACCGTTGTCGGCCGTCGAAGCGTCGCTCGTGATGGTGACAGCCAGATTGACCTCGTTGAGGCCAACCTCACGGCCGCAAATCTCCGCGGCGCGAATCTGGTCAAAGCCAACCTGCGTGGGGCAATTCTGACACGTGCCGACTTCGGGTTCGCCGACCTTGCTGGCGCGAATCTCTCAGGCACCGATCTCAGAATGACCGACTTGACAGCCACTAACCTGACGGGAGCAAGCCTCACAGGCGCCAATCTCTGGGATGCGTTTCTCCCCGGCGCGCACCTTGCTGAGTCTCACCTGCAGAGAGCGGATCTGACGGGCGCCACCCTCACAGGCGCCGACCTCACCGCCGCGAAGCTCTTCCAGGCAAGACTTATCCGCGCGAAACTCATCCAAACGAAGTTTCCAGGAGCGATGCTCCGCGGCGCGGACCTGACGGATGCGAACCTCACGGACGCGGATCTGTCGGGCGCCGACCTCTCTGACGCCAACCTTCCCGGCGCGGTTCTCGTCGGCGCGAACCTCCACGACACAGACCTGTCGGGCACATGGTTTCCCATCGAAGCAGCAATCCCGGCAGGCTGGGAGTGTCCCTCCGGCTCAGGCCGCCTGGCACGTATTGACCCGGAAGGCCGATGAGAAGTGTCCATTCACGGGTGCCAGGATTTGGCGTTCAGCTGACGGCGGGCAGTGGCGGTAGCCAGGGCTTTCCTTCGATGGCGGCGCGGACGGCGTCGAGTGCGGCGGTGCCGTGGGCGGCGGCGGAGTC
>Ga0307372_10014472_pt1 | contig 10091 bp, 12 predicted proteins | sample OX1MG_FD_202533 | JGI IMG/M metagenome (GOLD analysis project Ga0307372, IMG submission 202533) | Soil microbial communities from Risofladan, Vaasa, Finland - OX-1 | ecosystem: Environmental > Terrestrial > Soil > Coastal area > Acid sulfate soil | place: Finland: Risofladan, Vaasa | collected... | reverse complement strand
GTCGTGTTGGACTACCCGATACTCTTGGCGCGCTTGACGCCGTCATCCCCGGCGTGCGTCGTGGGGCCGAGCTTCTCCTATGAGGCCAAGAACGCAGTCACCCTTCGAGCGATCAACGTCTTGCTCGACCAGGAGATCATGCGCGCCAGCGCGCTCTACGTCACCCGACACCACGATGCCGGGGTCATCATGGTCGACCTTTCACGCTCGCTGCGCTCCCTGTCGTGCCAGGTCGACGCGGGCGCCAGCGACGTTCGAGGCATCGACCCGTCGCACCCCGGCTACTCCTTGCACCCGCTCGCCTCGGGTCAAGTCAAGATGGCGAACGCCGTCGTCACGGCGCTGAGCGCGCGCGAAGTGGGCTCCGGAGCGCCTTGAAGGTAAACGAACTCGTCAATCCCGAGGGCGGCAACGGTGCTTCACGCCCGCGCGCGGCCCCTAGGGTGAGCAAAGACCCGTTCGTCGGGTTCCCTCGCTGAATCAAGACCTCGTTGAGCGTCGCATCCGTTCGAAGGAGACGTTCGATGGTGAGACGTGAATTCCATGCTCGTTGGTCACGTCGCGTCGCGGACGAAGGCGCTCGTGACCACTGAACGGCTCCTCGAGATTTTCGGGCTCCTCGCGCGTCACTCGCACGCGACACCAGCGCGTGGATCGCTCTGCTCGGTGGCGGCGGAGTTCACCAAGTTCGACGGCGCCAATATCGCCCTGCTCCCCGAGTCCAAACAGTTGACGGCCCTTTGCTCGAGCAACGCTGCTTCGCAATCGTTGCTCGAACTCGAGATCACCTTGGGCGAGGGCCCAACGACCGACGCCTGCGAGTCCGACAACGTGGTGTGCGTCACGCGTCTTGGTGGCGAGGGCGAGACGAGATGGCTGAGTTACGCTCCGCTGGCCATGGCCAACGGCGCGACGTCGGTGTACGCGTTTCCGATCACCATTGGCGCGGCGCGACTGGGCGCGTTGACGCTCTTTCGCTGGGAATCGGGGGAACTGAGCGAGGAGCAAGAGGCCGACGCGTACTTGATGGCGTCGGTCGTCGCGCGCGCGATTCTCGATCTGCAAGCCGGCGCCCCTCGGGGATCGATCGCCACCCAGTTGGAGCGCGAGGCGCACTTCAGTTTCACCGTGCACCAAGCCGCGGGGATGGTGGCCGTCCAGGGTTCGCTCAGCGTCAGTGACGCCCTGGTCGCTCTGCGTGCGCACTCCTTCGCGACGAACCAGGGCCTCTCGGAGCTCGCGGCCAGGGTCGTGACGAGGCGAATTCGCTACGAAGCGCGCGACGGCGTCTGGTACGAGGTCTATCGGAGCAGCGAATGAGTCGGCGACTAGTCTGGCTTAGAGCAGCCGAGCAGGCCGCTTGGCTGCCGTCGAGCGTGTCTGTAGAGCGAGAAACGTCGCCACATGGCTAGAGAATCCATCCTGGTCGACACGTTGGTCGAACTCGCCGACAACCTGGTCGACAATTTTGACGTCATTGACGTGTTGAACCTGTTGTGCGAGCGATGTGTCGAGGCCCTCGACGTCGACGCCGCGGGCGTCATGTTGTCATCGCCTACCGGTGAGCTTCAGTTCATCGCTTCGTCGAGTGAGTCGATGCGGGTCTTAGAGCTCTTTCAGATCCAGGCCGATGAGGGTCCCTGCGTCGACTGCGCTAGCACTGGTCAACCAGTCGTGAGCGAATCGCTGACGGCGCCCGACGAACGCTGGCCGCGTTTCACGCCCCGAGCGATCGCCCAGGGCTTCCACTCGGTGCACTCCTTGCCGATGCGCCTTCGCGGTCGAACCATTGGTGCTCTTAATCTCTTCCGGGTCGAAACCGGCGTGATTGCCGATGAGGGCGCCCATATGGCCCAGGGCCTCGCCGACGTGGCGACGATCACCATTCTCCAGCACCGAAGCGCCCTGGACGCGACGACACTCAACGCGCAGCTCAGTCACGCGCTCAACAGCCGGATCATTATTGAACAGGCCAAGGGCATGGTCGCCCAGACGCTCAACTGCGACATGGACCACGCTTTCGCGCAACTGCGAAAGTTCGCGCGCGACCACAACCAGGGGATCACGTTGGTGGCGTCCATGGTGGTTGGCCGTGAAATCACATTGAGCAGTCTCGTCAATCCCGCCACCGAGGGTCCTGCGTCGTAAATCAGTCAATTCACACGTTACGGCGCTCTTCACGTGGGGAGGCTGTCGCAGTGAATGAGTTTCAGCGCTGACCGCTACCATCGCCTTAGGACGTCAAGACCTCGCCTCCTAATCGCCCGACAGTTCGTCAGGCTCGTTAGTAGAAGGTAATCACATGGGTCTTCCCGGAATGGTTCTTAGCGCCATCTCAGTTGCAGTTGGCGCCATCATGTATTGGGCGGTGACCTACCAGGGCACCGGGTTTCGTCTTTCGACCGTGGGTCTCATCTTGATGATCGTGGGCGCCGCGGGCTTTGTCGTCTCGGCCATCGTCTTTGGGGTCTCTCGAGGATCAGTGGGCGGTAGCCGGCACTCCTTGGACCGTCAAGTCACCAACGCCGACGGGCAAACCAGCTCGGTCCACGAACAGTCGAAGTAGCGAGCCCGCAGGCTCACCGCGGCGCGCGAGCACGTTCCCCCAACGTGCTCGCCGCTGCAGCGTCTGCTTGGAAGGATGACCATGTACATCAAGGGTGGCACGTTGGCGATCATCGTGGTCGTCGTGCTCTTGTTCCTCTTTCTCCGCTAGCGCCGCGATGGACCTACCTCGAGTGAAAACGCAGCAAATGTACCCCGTCTTGACGCCGCTAATTCGGCCCACGAAAGGTTTTACCGTGTTGGAGAAGGTCAGCTTCATGCACCTGCGTCAGGTGACGAAGGGCAAAGTCAAAGAAACAACGGGCCGATTCGTCGGAAGCGCACGCCTCGAAGAACGAGGCGTGATGGAACTTCGCGTCAACGCGTTGCGTAAAAAGGCGACGGAGATCAATCGAGTGCTCAAGAAACTCTGATCAAAAAAACGTGGCAACGCAGCAATGCTTCGTTGCTGTCGTCAACTTTTTTCGGACTTCTCCTTCTTCTTGCCGTCCTTTTCGGACTCGGGGCCCCCGCGCAGGGCCTCGTGGTGGGCAGCTTGTTCTTGCTCGCGACCGAGGAGCTCTTCTTCATCAGCGCGTTCGATATGCACAAGTAAATCGTCGGCCTGCGGTGAGGCTCGAATCAGTTCATCGAGTTTTAGTTGCAAGGCAATTTGCTGGCGGCCCTGGGTGTGTTGAATGACGAACAGCATGACCAGGGTGATTGAAGCCGCGCCGGTCGCGAAGCCCACCTCCCAGCTGCTGGGAAAGCCTGCCACCGCGAGCGCGATCAAGAAAATGACCACCAAGATCGTCACGATGGCGGTCGCCGCCGCTCGACTGGTGACGTCATCTAACCATTGCAAGACTCGGCTGAATCGGTGTTCGAATTTTGAACTTTCCATCGACTTACTCTACTGGGGTCCGTTAAAGCCCTACGCCTCGACGGACGTCGGCGCTGGGGCGAGCACGACTTTTAAGGCGGACGTTTCGCTCGCTCGAGTAAACACGTCGTAGGCCTTTTCTGCGTCGTCGAGGTTGAAGCGATGCGTCACGAAATCACTCGCGCGAAGTTGGCCACTGGCGACGAGTCGAATCAACGTGGGCGTCGAGAACGTGTCGACGAGACCGGTCGTGATCGTGATGTCGTGACTCCAGAACGCCTCAAGGTGGAGGGGCGCGGGTGAGCCGTGAACGCCAATGTTCGCGAGATGCCCGACCCGGCGCGTGAGCGTGGTCGCTAGTTCAAAGGTTTCGGAAAGACCCACGGCCTCGATGACGACGTGCGCGCCGGCGCCACTCGTGAGGCGCATCACTTCCGCGAGCGGGTCCATGAGATGGCTGTTGATCGTGACGTTGGCGCCGAAGGTCTTGGCCATGGCCAAACGCACGTCATCGATGTCGATAACGATGATGGAGTCCGGTGACACCAGTGACGCGGTCGCGACGGCCGCGAGCCCGACGGGTCCCGCGCCGATGACGACGACGTCATCGCCGGGATGCACGGTTCCAAGAAGCACTCCCACTTCGTAGGCGGTAGGCAAGATGTCGGCGATCATGAGCATGGCTTCGTCGCTGACGTTGGCGGGGATGGCGTAGGTGGACGTGTCGGCGAAGGGGACGCGGACGAATTGCGCCTGGGTCCCATTGATCAGATGACCGAGAATCCAGCCGCCACCGGCGTCGCATTGGCCAAAGCGGCTCCGCCGACAGAACTCACAGGCGCCGCACGAGGTAATGCACGACACGAGAACTCGGTCGCCCACTTTGACTCGGCGAACGCTCGACCCGGCCTCGGTCACTGTTCCCACGGCCTCGTGACCGAGGGTGAGGCCTGAGGGCACTTCGGGGACGTCGCCGCGCAAGATCTGCAGGTCCGAGCCGCAGATCGACGTGAGCTCGACGCGCACGATCACGTCGCTCGCCTCGACGATGACGGGCATGGGCGCCTGCGTCCACGAAATTTCGCCCGGTCCTCGGTAGACGAGAGCCTTCACGAGAGGGACCGGGGAGCGTGCTGCGGGGCGAGACGAGCAGCGTCGGCCGCGGTCGTGGTATTCGCAAAGAGGCGCGACCAAGTCGTGCGCTCGCCGTAGGTGAGTGCGACGTCGCTCAGCCAGTGGTCTGCGTCAGTCGCGGAGGTGTGCACAAGACTCCTGACATTCGAGGTAGGAACCCGTAGGCCCAGCAACCATGATGTCTAGAGCTGTCTCTTCACCATACTGGGCACCTCGTCGCGCACGACGGCGCCCGAGTCACCGGGCGAACTCGGCTGGAGGAAGATCGAGCGACGACCAGTAGGATGGCGGTAATCAGCGAGTTTTGCTGAACTTCAAAAGACGCCAAGTTCGGGTCGGACGATCTAGACGATTGTCGCCCGTTCGGGCTCGACGCCTTCACTTTCGAAAGGGGTCGTCAATGTCTCGAATCTTTCATCGCCCTCCTCGTATGAAGGACGGCCCGACGGGTCCCGCGCAAAGTGCCCGTGTACCACTGTGGGTGCTTTTGGAAGTGGTCGTTGCTTTCTTTACGCTGCGCCGACGTATCGCGCGTCGTCGAAATTATAAGGCTGCCTCGAGTCAGAATCCCAAGTGAGCGCGTCACTCAACATCGTTGACTCCAGCAGCGCCGTTCAACGTCGGGTACTCGACGGATTGGCGCGCGAGACTTCGCGCGCACTGCGCGTCGGTTTTCTCAGCAGTGCCCCCCCCACCCCCTGTGGGCTCGCGACCTTTACCACGGCGCTCGGTCTCGCGATGCAGCGTCAAAACTTCGAGGTGGGCATCGTTCGAGTTCTCGATGCCGAGGAGGCACCCGTCGGGGGTGACTTGCCGGTGTGGAGCGAACTCGTCGCCCGGCACGCCAAGACTCGATTCCACGCGATTGACGCTCTCAACAGTTGCGACGTGGTGATGGTGCAACACGAATACGGCCTCTACGGGGGCCAAGACGGTTCGGACGTGCTGCGAGTACTCGAAGGTCTGCGGGTCCCCGTCGTGACCATTTTGCACACCGTGCTGGCGTCGCCGACTCGCCACCAGCGCGACGTGCTCAACGAGGTGATTCGTCGTTCTCGCCACGTCGTCGTGATGTCCGCTTACGCCGAAACGACGCTTCGTTTTGCGAACTTCATCGGCGCGACGCCGCTCAGCGTCATTCCTCACGGTGCCCAGCGTTCGACGGCACTTTCGACCAGGGCCGCGCACGAACGTCCCGTTTTACTCTCGTGGGGACTTCTCGGCCCGGGCAAGGGAATCGAGTGGGCGATTGACGCCCTGGGGATGCTGAAGGACCTGAGTCCCGTTCCGCGCTACGTCGTCGCGGGTCGCACGCATCCCAAAGTGCTCGCCCGCGAGGGCGACGCCTACCGCGACTCACTTCTACGCCGCGTTCAAGCGAACGGTGTTGAGCACATGGTCTGCTTCGACGATTCCTATCGTGATCTCGAATCGCTGCAGACCTTGATCGAAGACGCCGACGTCGTGATCTTGCCCTACGACTCCAAGAATCAGGCCACCTCGGGCGTGCTCGTCGACGCGATCGCCGCCGGACGTCCCGTTATCGCGACGGCGTTTCCCCACGCGCTTGAACTGCTGAGTGACGGCGCGGGCCTGATCGTTCCCCAGCGAGACCCCGCGGCCCTGAGTGCGGCGATTCGCCGTGTGCTCGTCGATCACGACCTCGCCCAACGCATGGCGCTCGCCGCGCGAGACGCCGCCCCCGGGCTTTCGTGGGACGTGGTGGGCGAGCAGTTCGCCGCGTTGGCGCAGCGTTACGTCGCCAACGTGCACTCATGATCGAAGTGCCTCGTCCTAACTACACGCATCTGTTGTCGTTGAGCGGCCCCTATGGCACCTTCGAGCACGCTGAGTTCGCCGCGCCTCGTCCCGAGCACGGCTACTGCACCGACGACGTGGCGCGAGTCTTGCTGGTGTCGGTGCGTGAACGCGCGCCCAGTGTCGAGCTCCAGCGACTGGCGCGCACGTCGTTTCACTTCTTGCGCAGTGCCCAAGTCGGCGACGGGACATTTCGAAATCGTCGCAACGCCAATGGTGTCTTCGTGGGACCCGGGACCAATCACGACTGCTGGGGACGAGCGATGTGGGCGCTCGGCACCGCCGCCGTGAAGGGGCACGATGAGACCATGCGCCGTGAGGCCCTCGAGTGCTTCACGCGCAGTAGCGCCGTGACCTCGCCCTGGCCGCGCGCCAGCGCCTTTGCGGTCTTGGGCGCGACGCAGGTACTGGCGGTGTGGCCGGGTAACGAGGCGGCGCTTCGCGTGGTGCACAACGCGCTGGCCGTGCTCGATCGACCGTTACTGAGTGATGAGTGGCGCTGGCCCGAGGCGCGACTCACGTACGCGAACGCGACGCTCGCCGAGGCACTCGTCGCCGCGGGCGCGGCGCTCGATATTCCTCTGCTGGTGCAACAGGGCCTCGATCAACTCAAGTGGCTAGTCGAGCGCTGGACGACGCGCGCGCACCTTTCGGTGGTCGCGGCGCGAGGCTCGCTCGGCGGCGAGCACGAAGTCGACTTCGACCAACAGCCGATCGAGGTCGCGGCGCTGAGTGAGGCCTGCGTGCGGGCCTACGTTCTCAACGCCGACGACTATTGGCGCCGCGCGCAGGCTCTCGCGACGAAGTGGTTCCTGGGAGAGAACGACGGGGGCGTCGTGATGTTCGTGGAGGCCACGGGCGGGGGCTACGACGGGCTTATCGCGTCGGGCGTGAACTTGAACCAGGGCGCGGAGTCGACCTTGGCACTGCTCGCGACGCTCCAGGACGCTCGCTCCATGGAATCGGAGCTCGCGTGCGCGATATAGGCCTCGCCCGAAGGACCACGTTGCACCTGCGATCGGACGTCTCGCGGGTCGTGGCTCGTCTCTTCGTTCCGGGCCACGAGTTACTCGGGGGCAGCGAATCTCGGGCCGAGTCGACCGTCGAGCGCGTCATGGCGCTGAGCGAAGAAGAGGTCGACGCGGCACTGGCGAGTCTCTACGAGCGCTTCTCTTCTCGACACGACAACATTCACGACGCCTTTAACGACAACTTTGCGAGAGTGGCTGGTTACGTCAAAGCGCCGATCTCAGTGTCGCGTCAAGAGTTGCTCGGCGCGACGTTTACCCACGAGCTCACACTCGAAGGCGCCGCCATCTGCAATCCGAGCCTCGTGGCGAGTCCGCGCCAAGACGGCCTGCGCGAAGGCGAAGTGCGCGTCGTGATGAGCTATCGAGCGATCAGCGAGGGCCATCGCTCGAGCATTTGCTTTCGCGATGGCGTCATCGGTCCCGACGGCACTTTGACGCTCGAAGAGACGGCGAGGTTCCCGGTGATCGCCACGTCGAGCCCCACGTCGATTTCGCGCAAGCACGTGCGAGAGCTGTTGCGCGATCGTCGAGCCGGCGGCGATTCGGCCGAGTCAGTCTTGTCGAATCTCTTTGACGAGTTCTCCAACGCCGATCTTGAAGTAGCGCTGAAGAAGCTCGAACTGCAAAGTGACACTCGTCCCAATGCTCTAAAGACCATTCGCGCCCTGCGAGCGATCGCGGCGGGTTTTTACGCTGCGGATTTCTCCGAGGACGTCGAGCTCTCGCGCCGCGTGCTCTGGCCCACCGCGCCCAATGAGGTCGAGGGCATGGAGGACGCGCGATTCGTGCAACTCGACGACGACGCAACCTCGCGCTACGTAGCGACCTACACGGCCTTTGACGGCACTTCGGTCGCCCAGCAACTCCTCGAAACTGACGACTTTCGCCATTTCGTTTCGACCCCGCTGGCCGGTCGGGCGGCGCGAAACAAGGGGTTGGCGATCTTTCCTCGCAAGATCGCCGGGCACTACGTGGTCACCCTCGAAACGCCTCAGTTGGACTGGGAGCTCTTGCAACTGGGCAACTGCGGCTCACCGATCGAACTGCCCCAAGGCTGGCTGGTCTTGACCCACGGCGTGGGGCCGATGCGCACCTACGCGATCGGGGCGCTGCTGCTTGACCTGGCCGACCCCTCCAAGGTCATCGCTCGTTCGCGCCTACCCATACTCAGTCCGAGCGCCGAAGAACAAGACGGCTACGTGCCCAACGTGGTGTACTCGTGCGGGTCCTACCTGCACGGCAAGATTCTCTGCCTGCCCTACGGCGTGGGCGACCAGTCGATTCGCTACGCCACGTTCGACCTGGATTTACTCCTGGCCGCGATGGCGGAGTCGTAACGCCGACGAGTTGGTCGACCGGTCGCGCGCTTCGCGCGATTGGGGTGCTGAGCGGTGAACGTTCATTTCACCAGACGCGACAAGACGTCCCTCCAGGTACCGCGGCGCTCGAAGGGTGGGTAACGATCGCGCCACGCGGTTTGAAACGAGCGTTGCTCAATCGAGAGGCGCCGCGGGGTGGGCGCGCGTCATCCACTCGAGCACTTCAACGAGGCCGCTCACGTCGCCGCGCACCTTGAGACGTCCCTCGCGAAGTGCCGTGGCGCCGTCGAGTTCCCCACGCGTCACCCGGCGCGCGTCGTCGTAGCTGAGGCGAAGCATGGTGTGGGCTAAGAGATGATCGCCGGGTTCGACCCGGGCGCCCTGCGAGGAGAGGGTGAAGGTGAAGGCGTGGGGAAGCGCACTGGGTTCGCCGTCGAGTTGAAAGACCACGCGAAGCGGTTCATCGCCGGGCGGTCCGGCGCCGGCCGCGGCGAGCACCGCGTTGGTCTCGTCGAACCACGCGCTGGTGAGAAAGTCGCTCACTAGGGAGCCGGCTGAACGGCCGCCTCTTGCGCGCTGCGCTTGGTCTGACGGCGAATCTTGCGCCCGAGCCACGCGACGGGGTCGTAGTGAGCATCGACCACGCGCTCCTTCAACGGGATGATCGCGTTGTCGGTGATCTTGATGTGCTCGGGGCAGACCTCGGTGCAGCACTTGGTGATGTTGCAATAGCCCAGACCCATCTCTTCGCGGATGAGGTCACGTCGGTCATTGGTGTCGAGGGGGTGCATCTCGAGCTCGGCGTAGCGAATGAAGAATCGCGGTCCGGCGTAGTGGACCTTGTTGTCTTCGTGGTCGCGAATGACGTGACAGACGTCTTGGCACAAGAAGCACTCGATGCACTTGCGGAACTCCTGTCCACGTTCGACGTCCTCTTGGAACATTCGATAGCCGCCTTCGGGCATCGGCGGGGGCAACAGCGCGGGGACCTTTTGCGCCTGGACGTAATTGAACGAGACGTCGGTGACGAGATCTCGAATGATCGGGAAGGTCTTCATCGGCGTCACCGTGACGGGACCTTCGGGCAGCTGGTCCATGCGCGTCATGCACATCAAGCGCGGCTTGCCGTTGATCTCGGCCGAGCACGAGCCGCACTTGCCGGCCTTGCAGTTCCACCGGCACGCGAGGTCGGGCGCCTCGGTCGCTTGAATGCGGTGGATGACGTCGAGGACGACCTCACCCTCGTTCTGCTCGATGGTGTAGAGCTCGAAGTCGCCGCCGTTCGCGTCACCGCGCCAAACGCGCATCGTTACCTCAGCCATTACTTTGCCTCCTCCAGCAGAGCCTTCAACTCGTCGGGCA
>Ga0307372_10014471_pt1 | contig 10091 bp, 8 predicted proteins | sample OX1MG_FD_202533 | JGI IMG/M metagenome (GOLD analysis project Ga0307372, IMG submission 202533) | Soil microbial communities from Risofladan, Vaasa, Finland - OX-1 | ecosystem: Environmental > Terrestrial > Soil > Coastal area > Acid sulfate soil | place: Finland: Risofladan, Vaasa | collected... | reverse complement strand
CGGATGGGGGCGTGTAAAGGCGGGTAAAGGCAGGGAATAGGGAACAGGGACCAGGGATCGGCGGGCGACGAGTTTTTGGCGGGAAATGCACAAGGGAGAAGGCGTATATTTGGCGAAGAGGAAAGGGACGGGCAATGGTGGCTGTAGTTGTTGGGGTAGTTGCGGCTTTGGTCGGAGTAACGCTCGGCTACTGGCTGGGAAAGTCGTCTGCGCAGGCGGAGGGCCGCTTGTTACGAGAACAGGTGACAGGTCTCGAAGCAGAGAAAGCGGCTCAAGCCAGCGATGTGAAAGCACTAAACGAGACAATCGCCGATCTGACGCGCCAGCTTGGCGCTGCGGAGGCGCAGGTTGCGGCGGAAAAAGACAAATATGCCCAGATGCAGATCGATATGGAGAAAGCCTTCGGAGATTTGGCAGCCAGAGCGTTAAGTGCCAACAACCAAAGCTTTCTCACATTGGCCAAGCAGGAACTGGGTGGACAGACCCGGGAGGCAAAGCTCGCTCTGGAGGCCAGAGAGCAGGCGATCAAGAGCATGCTGGACCCACTTGGGGCCACACTCAAGAGCCTCGACGAACAGGCGCGAGCGATGGAGGCGCAGCGCTCTGGCGCGTACGCCAAAGTGGAAACGCTGGTCGAGAGCATGCAGAAAGCGATTCCAGCCTCGCTCGATGCGCTGAAAAACGAAACAGCGCAGTTAATCACCGCGCTGCGCGCTCCCAAGACGCGGGGCAACTGGGGTGAACTGCAACTGAAGCGCTGCGTGGAATACGCAGGCATGGTGCAGTACTGCTCGTTCTCGGAACAAGTGACGGCGCGCGACGAAGACGAAAAGCTGCTGCGCCCGGATATGACCGTTCAGCTTCCTAACGGTCGCGAGATCGTGGTCGACGCCAAAACGCCGTTGGATGCGTTTCTGGATGCCACCGGGAACATTGATCCGGCCACGCAGAAGGTGCGCTTCGAGGCACATGCGCAGCGGGTGAAGACACACCTGAAAGATCTTTCGAGCAAGGCATATTGGAAGCAGTTTGAGAAGGCTCCGGATTTCGTCGTTTGCTTTCTGCCCAGTGAGGCGCTATTCAGCGCGGCGCTGGAGGCGGACCCCTCGCTGATCGAATTCGGCGCGCAGAGCCATGTGGTGATGGCTACGCCGACGACTCTGATTGCGCTGCTGCGCGCTGTGGAATTTGGGTGGCAGCAGATGGAGATCACCAAGAATGCGAAGGCAATCCACGAGATGGGCCGGAGAATCTACGAGAAGCTGGTGACGGCGCAGGGCCACGTGACCCGCCTGGGCAATGCGCTCAACACGAGCGTGGATTACTACAACCGGTTTCTCGGGTCGATCGAAGGCAAGGGCGGTGTTTTTTCCTTCGGGCGGCAATTGGGCGAGCTGGCGCACGCCGATGGAGAATTGGCGGAGATTGCAAAGCTACAGACCGAGGTGCGGGAGATGGAATCGGCAGAATGGTCGCAGCCGCTGCTCGGCGAAGCTTCAGCGAACGAGTAGGAGCTTACGGGCGTGGACCGCCTTTGTCCCATGCGCCCAGCTCGGCCCGCCTGACTAAAGCGTCAATTCCCCAAACGCCTCCCGCAGCCGCCGCCAGGTGGTGGGCAGATCTTCGGGCAGGACGCGGGTTTCGGAGACGGCGGTCATGAAGTTGGTATCGCCGACCCAGCGGGGCATGGCGTGCATGTGGAGGTGGCCTTGGACGCCGGCGCCGGCGGCCTTGCCGAGGTTGACGCCGAAGTTGAGGCCATGGGGAGCGTAGACGCGTTGGAGGGCCTGCTCGGTGAGTTGCGCGAGATCCATGAGCTCATGGGCGGTTTCCGCAGGCAGAGCGGCGAGGCGGTCGAGGTGGGCGTAGGGCATGACCATGACGTGGCCGGAGGTGTAGGGGAAGGCGTTGAGGCAGATGAAGCAGAGCTTGCCTCGATACACGAGGCCACCGGCAGCCTCGGCCTCGTCGGCATTCATGCCCTGGGCGATGGCGTAGTCAATGGAGGCGACGAGATTGCAGAAGATGCAGCCGTGATCGCCGGGCCATGCGTCGAGACTGGGAGGAACGCCGGGGCGCGCCACATTCTCCGCCGCGGTGACGTAGGCAAAGCGCCAAGGACTCCAGAGATGATCCATAGGATTGCGCCGTTCTGATCAGTATAGAGGGCTTCGCGGGGAGGCTCTTGCGGGAGCCGCGGAGCATGATTCCGCGCGGCGGAACTGAAACGGGGGCTGCGGTGGGCGGAACCAGGCAGCGCGGGACGAAAATCCCGGGAAAATACGCCTTCCCTGAATTTGGGGCAGTGACGCAGGATACGGCGCAACCGGGTCAAGCCCTTGCATTGACGCTGGAAAGCAGAGGTTGCTACACTCGACAAGGTAGCTTCCTGCGCGGATACCAGCAGTGAGTTGCGGCCGCCCTCCAGCAAGCCGTTACCTGCGTAGCGTTTGTCTAGCAGACGGGTCCCTTTCAACGCCGGCAATGGCCTGGGAGAGCGCTGATCTGGAACACGCTGCCGGTGCAATCACGTGGCTTGGCGCAGGGATACGGCCCAAAGGCTTCTCCGGCGGCGGTATGCAGTGGATCCGCCGCGGCGGAGCGCGGAAGCCATTCCCAGCGGCAAGCACGATCCGCCGCGGGAGCAAGGAATTCCGGAGCAAGCAGTGATGGCAGACGTCCTCAATCCCGAAACCGAGAGCATAACCCTGAACACCGAATTGGAAACCCCAACCCTCGAACCTGCGACGGAGCAAGAGCAGCCGTTGTACGAATCCACGTCCACCCCCGAGCCCCCCGAAACCGTCGAAGCTGTCGCGCTGGACGCAGATGCCCCCACAACCGAGCCTGTCATCGAGGCCGCCCCTCAAGAACAAGCAATCCAAGTGGAAGCCGCAGTAGAAGCCGCGCCCGCGCAGGCCGTTGCCGAGGAGGTTCCGGCGCAAGCCGAAGCGTCTGCGCAAGCCGCCGCCGCGGAAGTTCCGGCGCAGGCCGAAGCGCCCGCGCCGCAGGCAGCCGCCACGGCACACGAGAAGGCGGAACACGGACTGGACTCTGCCGAAGACTTCTCTGCCGCGCTGGCAGCGTTTGAACGGGAGCAGGCCGCCGAAGCCGCAGCCGTGGAAGCCTACGGAGACAAGATTATCTCCGGCACGGTGTTGAAGCAGACGGAGAAGCACCTGGTGGTGGATGTGGGCCTGAAATCGGAAGGCCTGGTGCCTCTGGAGCAGGTGCTGGACCATACCGGGGCAGTCAAGTTCCAGCCGGGCGATCCGATTGACGTAGTGATCGAGCGCGAGGAGCCGGAGGGCGGCTACCTGGTGAGCTACGAGCGGGCGCAGCGGCTGCGCGTGTGGGACACGATCGAAAAGGCCGCGAGCGACAAGAGCCCGATCACGGGCACGGTGGTGAGCCGCGTGAAGGGCGGGCTGACCGTGGACATCGGGCTGAAGGCATTTCTGCCCGGCTCGCAGCTTGAGATTCGTCCGGTGCGCAACCTGGACGGCTACCTGGGCCAGCAGATCGAGGTCCGGGTCATCAAGCTGAACAAGAAGCGCGGCAACGTGGTGGTGAGCCGCAAAGAGATTCTGGAGGAAGAGCAGAACTCCAAACGGTCGGCCACGCTTGAGCATCTGGGCGAGGGCACGGTTCTGACGGGCACGGTGAAGAACCTGACCGACTACGGCGCGTTTGTGGATATGGGCGGGATCGACGGCTTGCTGCACATCACCGACATGAGCTGGGGCCGGCTGACGCATCCGCGGGACCTGGTGAACGTGGGCGACGAGATTCAGGTGAAGGTGCTCAAGTTCGACAAGGATAAGCAGCGGGTTTCGCTGGGCTTCAAGCAGTTGACGCCCGATCCGTGGCTGGACGCCACCGAGCGGTATCCGGTGGGCGCGCACGTGCATGGCCGGATTCTCTCGGTAACCGACTACGGCGCGTTCGTAGAGCTGGAACAGGGCATCGAGGGGCTGGTTCACCTGTCGGAGATGACCTGGTCGAAGCGGCTGAAGCATCCCTCCAAGCTGGTGAAGCCGGGCGATGAGGTGGAGACGGTGGTGCTGAGCGTGAATCCGGCCGATCGCCGCATCTCGCTGGGCATGAAGCAGTTGTTGGAGAACCCATGGGAGAACCTCACCGAGCGCTATCCCGCGGGGGCGGTGGTCGAGGGCCGCGTGCGCAACCTGACCGACTTCGGCGCCTTTGTGGAGATCGAAGACGGCATCGACGGGCTGGTGCACGTGTCGAACCTGAGCTGGACCAAGCGCGTCAAGCATCCCTCAGAAGTGGTGAAGAAGGGCGAAAAGGTGAAGGCCGTGGTGCTGGGCGTGGAGCCGCAGAACCGCCGTCTGAGCCTGGGCATCAAGCAGTTGCAGCCTGACGTGTGGGAGAGCTTCTTTGCCACGCACCGGGTGGGCGACGTGGTGCACGGCAAGGTGCTGCGGACGGCGCAGTTCGGCGCATTCGTCGAGATTGCGGAGGGAGTTGAGGGCCTGTGCCACATCTCCGAGGCGGGCGAAGACGGCGACGGGCACTCGAAGCTGGAACAGGGCCTGGAGCACGAGTTCAAGATCATCAAGATCAACGTGGAAGAGAAGAAGGTGGGCTTGAGCCTGCGCGCGGTGGGTCACGAGGCCAGCCGGGCACAGGTGGAAAACTACAAGGCCGAGAGCCACAAGCACCCGGTTTCAAGCTCGACCACGACCTTGGGCGACCTGATCAACTGGCGGAAGAGCGAACGGTAAGACGATCTTTACGGAGTGAAGACGGCGACGGCCACCCTTCAGGGTGGCCGTTGTGCGTTTGAGAGGGATATCACGGGGAAGAAGTGGCCGTGCGCGGAGTATAACAATCGAAGATCATGTTCATTGGAGAGGGATTGCCATGAAGATTGTGAGCGGCAGTGAACGAGCGAGCCGGAAGGGGCCGGCGGAGCGGTTTACGGGAGAGGTGTGGGTCGACGAAATCGTCATCGGCGCGGAGCCTTCGCGGGTGCGGCTCTACCGGGTGAGCTTTGCGCCGGGCGCGCGCACCGCCTGGCACACGCACCCAGTAGGGCAGGTTCTGCATGTGCTGACGGGCGAAGGGCTGGTGCAATGCGAGGGTGAGCCGCCGCGGGCGATTCATCCCGGAGACACGGTGATGATCGCGCCCGGCAAACGGCACTGGCACGGGGCGGGGCCGAACAACACCATGGTGCATCTGGCCCTGCAGGAGGCGGACGCGCAGGGAGTGGACGTGACGTGGCTGGAGAAGGTGACGGACGAGGAATACGGCGCCGGATAGGACAGGGAGAAAGCGATCAATCCTTCTGGATCTGGCGCAGCACGACGACGATGCCGAGCGCGGAAAGAATACTGATGATGGCGAAAAGGAATGCGCTGGCATAGCCATAGAAGCCGATGATGGCGCCGGCGATGGGGCCGGTGAGGAAGAAGGAGACGTCGGCGAAGGCGGTGTAGACGCCGAGGGCGGTGCCGCGATTATGCTCTGGAACGCGCTTGACGGCCTCGACGCCGAGGGCGGGAAAGACCAGCGACAGGCCGAAGCCGCCCACGGCGGCGCCGGTGAAGGCCATCCACGGGGAGAATGCGCGCCAGAGCAAAGCCATCCCCGCGGCTTCAATCAGCAGCGAGACCATGCCCACCGGGTAGCCGCCGTAACGGTCGATGGCGTGGATGAAGAACAGCCGCGCCAGAATGAAGGCCGCGCCGAATGCGGTGAGGCAGAGGGCGGCGCCGCCCCAGTGGCGGCTGGCGTAAAAGAGGGTGACGAAGGTAGCAAGCACGCTGTAGCCGACTCCGCCGAGAGCCAGGCCCATGCCGTGCGGGGTGACGCGGCCCAGGACGTGGGCAAAGGGGAGATGCTCGCCGGGGACGACCGGAACGGGGTCTTTGCGGAAGGCCAGCACGAAGCTGAAGGCGCAGAGCAGGATGGTGACGAGGCCGATCGCGGGCAGGCCCCACTGCTGGTCGAGAATCACGCCTAAAGGCGCGCCGATGGCCATGCCGCCGTAGGTGCTGACGCCGTTATAGCCGATCACCCTGGCGATGCTTTGCGGGCCGGCGCTGGTGATGCCCCATAACGTCGATCCCGTGGCACCGAGGCTCTCACCGACACCCAGCATCAGGCGGCTCAAAATCAGCACGGAAAAGCTGAGCCAATGAACAGCATGGAGAGCGGCCGCGGCCACCAGCAGCGCGCCACTGGCAGTACAGGCTCCCATGCCTCCCAGGACCGCGACCTTGGCGCCCACACGATCGCTGATGCGGCCGGCCCAGGGGCGGCTGGCAAGGGTGGCGATGTACTGGATGCTGATGACCAGGCCGGCCAGCATGGCGCTATAGCCCATGCGCAGATGCACATACTCGGGCAGGACTGCGAGCGGCAAGCCAATGGACAGGTAGCAGACGAAGGTGAAGTAAACGAAACCGAGGATGTGGCGCGCACTTTGGCGGTCGGCGGGAGATGAATCTAGCTCGTTGATTGCGGCGGAATCTTGCATCTGGTGAGGCAGGAAGCCCGCGTATAAATGCCGGCTTTCCCTAGTATAACGAAGGGGAATTCGGCGGGTCCCGCCATGTGGAGATCGATCTGACGCGCTCAAGGTGTCCACGTGGCGCGGTACTAGCGCCAAGCGGCAAGACAGGTAAACCGTTTCCATCCGGAGACTGCGATCAGGCTCTAAACTAGTGTGGTGCGTCATTGATTTCGAGGAGTCCATTTCGGTTAAGAAAGACCGTTCTTACGCCCCTGCGGGGCTTGCCGAGCGGTTCACATTCCTTTCCCCAGGCTCGCGCCTGGGGCTACCGTCTTATGCCCGCTTCGCGGGCTTTACGCCCGACCAAGCCATACCCCAAAATGAGTGACGAACCACACTAGGAACCATGCCGGGATTTCACATCGAGCACTTCGGGTGCAGGGCGGCGCGCGCGGATGGCGAGGCGGTGAGCGGGCGTCTGCGCGCAGCGGGGCTCTGCGAGCGCGAGCCTGCGGCGGCCGATGTGGTGATCGTGAACACATGCAGTGTGACGGCCGAGGCCGACCGGGCGGCGCGGGCATTTATCCGCCGGGCGCACCGGCTGAACCCGGCGGCGCGGATCGTGGTGACCGGCTGCTATGCGCAGCGCGCGCCGGAGGAGTTGGCGGGGCTCGACGGCGTGGCCGCGGTGGTGGGCAACAGCCACAAGGCGCTGGCGCCGGAGATTATTTTGGGGTTGACAGCGAGCCGCATCGGCGTGGATCCTGCCCATCCGCAGGGGCTGGTGGGCGTGGAGTCGCTGCTGGCCGGCGGGGCAAAGGCTCCGGTGTGGGCGGACGACCGCTTTGAGCACTCGTTCATCGAGGAGGCGCAGCTCACTCCGGGTGCGCAGACCCGGCCCAACCTGAAGATTCAGGAGGGTTGCGGGAATCGCTGCACGTTTTGCGTGATTCCCTGGACTCGCGGCTCCTCGAAAAGCTTGCCCGCGGCAAGCGTGCTGCGGCAGGTGGAGCGGTTTGTGGCGGCCGGGGGCAACGAGTTGGTGCTCTCTGGGATCAATTTGGGGCGGTGGGGACGGGATTTGCCCAGCGCAGCTGCGGGGGAGGCGGATGGAGGTTCGCCGTTCCCCACCCTTTCCGCAAAAGGCGGCGGAAAGGATGGGGCACGGAGCTTTTGCGGGAAAGCCAGCACGCTGGCGGGACTGGTGCGGGAGATTCTGGAACGGACCGGACTGCCGCGGTTGCGGCTCAGTTCGATTGAGCCAATGGACTGGGACGCGGAGCTGTTGGCGCTGATGACGGAGTTCGGTGGAACGCGGCTGGCGCGGCACGCGCATCTACCGCTGCAGTCGGGGTCGGATGCGGTGCTGAGGCGAATGCACCGGCGCTATCGGCCCTGGCACTATGCGGAGAAGGTAGCGGCACTGGTGCGGGCAGCGGGGCCGGAGCTGACCGTGGGCGCAGATGTGATGGTGGGCTTCCCCGGCGAGACGGACGGCGAGTTCGAGGAGACGCTGGAGATGGTGCGTGCGCTGCCGCTTGGGTATCTGCACCTGTTTCCATTTTCGCCGCGGCCGGGCACGCGGGGGTGGGCGCTGCACGCGGAGTCTCCGGTGGCAGTGGCGGTGGTAGAAGAGCGTATGGGAGCGCTGCGCGCGCTGGCGGCGGAGAAGAGCCGTGCGCATCGGGAGCAGTTCGTGGGGCGCGCGCTGGAGGCGATCACGCTGCACACGCCCGCGGCGCTGGCGGAGCTGGGCCGCACGGCGGCGCTGACGGAGAACTTTCTGCCCGTGGAAGTGGAAGGCTGCTGGCCCGCCAACCGGTTGGCGCGGGTGCGCGTGACGAAACTGAACGAAGAAGGGACGCTTGAAGCGTGCTTGGCCGGCGATCAATACGAGGCAGGTGTGATGTCCGTCAGGCCGAGATCGGTTCCCTTAAAGAGCAACTCTTCGCCGGTCTCCCTGGCCAGCGCATAGCTCATGCAGTCGCCAAAGTTAAGTTGGGCGGGATGTCGGCCTCGTCCGAAGTTCTGAAAGGCTTCGCGCGCCAGGCGCGCCTGCGATTCCGTGAAGGGAACAACGCTGATTTGAAAGCGGGCTATTAATAAGTCGAGGCTTCTCAATCCCTCCTGCCCCTTGCGAGCCAGAAGAATCATCGACGCTTCAAGAAAGCTTGCCGCCGATATTCGGCATTCCCCGCTGTCGGCGATGGCCACATCCATAAGTGACCCTTCGGGCTCCTTGAACAGAATTGCGATCAGGGCTGACGAGTCGACGATCACGACGGGATCCCATTTTGGTCGAAACCGAGAATCTCGTCCTCGGACCGGGTGTCGAGCACAGGGAGTGCAGCGCAGTGGTCGGCAATGGCGCGAATGTCTGCCAGGAGGACGGCCTTATTCTCCCGTTTCCGCCGTTCGCGCGCGAGCCGTTCGCGCATCGCTGCTGTAACCGCATCGGTGATGGTTTCTCCGGTGATGGAAGCCAATTCGCGGGCGAGGCGGTCGGCTTCGGGGGCTTTAATACTTAGAGGCATAGTACCTACCCACCTATTTGTCTACCTTTATATATGATAGCACAAGGCCTGATTCAGCCGGCTTTTTTCGCCAGGGCAATCGCATGAAGGGCGGCGAAGGGTCACGATTCGATTCGCGCCGCCCCGTACGGGGCTCGTCATTTTCTTTATGGACACCTTCCCAGGAGTGCGCTGCGCTTCTCCTGGGCTATTTTCCATTCGTCCCTACGGGACGAAGAGGCAGCGCCAGCTCATCGACCCGCAAAGCGAACCTGCTTCGTCAACGAAAATGTTCATGCGATTGCCCTGCTTTTTTCGCTCAGTGCTGGAGGATGGCTTTAAGGCTCGTCCCGTAGTTCGTGCTTAGCGCACCGGATTAACTCCTCTGTTCGTGGCGATTGGCGCTGAAGGCCGTGGAATTCCTCCGCAAAAGCCTTTGTTCGGCGGACCCGAGCCAATGCTATACTCAGGGTCAGTTCGTATCTCTGCCGCCGGCCGCAAAGACCTTGGAGCCGGGCAGATACGAAACCGGGAGGAGAATCATCGCTTTCGACAAACGCTCGGCCAAGTCCTTTATTCGCATCAACGACCGGATTCGTGCGCGCGAAATTCGCGTGATCGACGAGAACGGCGAACAGCTCGGCATTCTTCCGCCATTTGAGGCGTTGAAGATCGCCCGCGAGCGCGGTCTGGATCTGGTGGAAGTTTCGCCCAACGCGGTGCCGCCAGTCTGCCGTATTCAGGACTACGGCCGCTTTCTATACGAGAAGGAAAAGAGCGAACGCGCCGCCCGCAAGAAGCAAAAAGTCATCATTCTCAAAGAGGTCAAGTTCTCCGTTACGGTGGACGAGCACGACTACCAGACCAAGAAGAACCAGGCAGTGCGCTTTCTGAACGAGGGCGACAAGGTGAAAGCCAGCCTGCGCTTCCGCGGCCGGCAGATGACGCATCGCGAGCTGGGCTACAAGATCATCAACCGGCTCATCCAGGACATTGGCGACGCGGGGACGGTGGAGTTCATGCCGCGGATGGAAGGAACGATTCTGCACGCCATTCTGGCGCCAACCAAAAAGCAGGAATCCGCCAAGCCCAAA
>Ga0307372_10014468_pt1 | contig 10092 bp, 12 predicted proteins | sample OX1MG_FD_202533 | JGI IMG/M metagenome (GOLD analysis project Ga0307372, IMG submission 202533) | Soil microbial communities from Risofladan, Vaasa, Finland - OX-1 | ecosystem: Environmental > Terrestrial > Soil > Coastal area > Acid sulfate soil | place: Finland: Risofladan, Vaasa | collected... | reverse complement strand
ATCGTCAACGTCGATGGTCAGGTGATCGGGGTGGTCTTTGCGGCGAGCACCACCGAGTCGAACGTCGGCTATGCGCTGACGATTCCCCAGGTCTCCCCCGATCTCCAGGCAGGTGAGCAGCGGACTGCCGCGGTTTCCACCCAGGCGTGCACCGGCTGAGTCCGGCCCATCGCCGCGGCAAGCCTACCCGAGAATCAGCTCGAAAGGAACCCGTTCTGCACAAGCCACGTGTGCGCGACGTTGGCGACCGTCTGGCCCTGGATCTCGACCATCGCGTTGAGCGAGAGCATCACCGGCGTGGTGAGCTTGTCCGCAACGGGGGCCATCCAGGCGCCGATCGACGGATACTTCTGGAGCACGCTGGAACGGACGATCAGTCCAGCGTTGTCCGGTGGGAAGAGGTTCTTGTCGTCGGTCAACGTCACCTCGTTGTTTGCCTGGATCGCGGAGTCGGTCGTGTACACCTCACCGGCATCGCACTGTCCGCTCGCGATCGCCTTCTCAGCCGTGGTCCCGATCTGCTGGTAGTGGAAGCTCGAGGCAGACGGCCACCCGTACGTGCTCACAAGGCCCGGAAGGCCGTCGGGACGGGTGAGAAATTCGGACTGGATGCAGACGTGGGTGCTCGGATGCGCCGTCAGATATGAGCCGAACGCCGCGAGCGATGTTCCGAACGTCGAGCTTTGACTCGACTTGATGGCGATGCCGTTGGTATCGTCGAACTGCGTCGGGGCGACCCAGCAGAGGCCGTTGGCCTCGTCCTTCTGCTGCACGTACGTGAATGCAGCGGACAGCGCGGTCGGGAAACCGGTGAGCCCCAGGTAGTCACCCAGCTCCGTCCCGGTGTACTGCCAGTACATGTCGATGACGCCGGTATTCAGCGCGTCGCCGATCGCCTTGTCTGCCGCGCTGAACGTGTTGGTGATGGTGAATCCATGCGCACCGAGCACGTCGGCGGTCATCTGTGCCATCAGCTGCTCTTCGGCAAAGGACTTGCTCCCGATCGAGAGCGCGGCGCCGTTCCCGCTGGTCTGAGTGCCCGTCGGGCAAGTGGACGTCGTGCCTGCACTGGTCGACGGATTGTTGCCAGTGCCGGAGTTCCCACCCCCGCACGCAGCAAGGGTCCCGGGTATCGCGAGTGCGATGACCGCGAGTAGCTTGCGCCTCATGGATGTGTTCCTCCACATGTTCAACCGCCGACCTGTCTTGGGACCGCGACCCGCTCAATCAGTGAGAGCCCCCAGTCCGCGAGCAACGCGAGCGATGCCACCATCACGGCTCCCACGAAAACCATCCGATCACTGTTGTTGATGCCTGCGGCGATCACGTCGCCGAGGCCGCCACCTCCGATGAAGTTTCCGAGTGTAGCGGTTCCGATGATGAGCACGAGGGCAGTGCGCAGCCCGGCAAAGACCAGTGGTGAGGCGAGTGGCACTTGCACTCGCATCAAAGCCTGCCAATGCGTCATACCCATCCCCCGCGCCGCGTCAACTGCCGCAGGATCGACGCCCTGGATGCCGGTGACCGTGTTACGGAGCACGGGCAGGAGACCGTACACGACGAGCGCGATGACGGTGGGGGCGACACCGAGCCCGAGAATCGCGAAGAGGAGCACCAGCAGACCGATCCCGGGGACGGCCTGACCGAGGTTGGCGATGAGGAACACCGGCACCCGCACGGCACGGCCCGCCTGCGCGATCGCCACCCCCAGCGGCACCCCGATTGCCGCGACCAGCGCGAAAGAGATCCCTGACAGGAAGACATGCTGCAGCGTCTCGCTGAACAGGTTTGGCGCGTTGAGAATCTCCGCGTCAAACTCCTTGCCGACCAAGGTCTGGTAGACGCCGACGGACACAAGGATCCCGATCCCCACCCAGATCGGCACGGCGAAGAGGCGGAGGCGGTGCATCCATCGCGGCAGGCGCGGCATCTAGCGTGCCCTCATCGATGCCGCTCGAATCACCTCGGCGTCGACGACGCCGAGGGTCTGGTTGTCCTTGATGACCCGAACGCGACCGTCCTCAGAACGAAGCACGGCGTCGAGCGCGTCGCGGAGCGTCCCGCCGGCGTCCACCGTCGCTGCGGGCGCTGCGCCGTTCACCGGCGGCAGGTCCACTTCGCCGATCGGGATGAGCGCGAGCCTGCGCACCAACGGACCCTCGCCGAGGAACCCGGTGACGAATTCGGACTGAGGATGGGCCAGCAGTTCCTCGGGAGTCGCGAACTGCTCGAGGACGCCGCCCCGGGAGAGGAGCGCCACCCGGTCGCCGAGCTTGACCGCCTCGTCGATGTCGTGAGTCACGAAGACGATCGTCTTGCGAACCACGCTCTGGAGCCGGAGCAGCTCGTTCTGCAGGCGCTCACGTGCGATCGGGTCGATGGCACCGAACGGCTCGTCCATCAGCAGGATGTTCGGATCCGCCCCGAGGGCGCGGGCAACCCCGACCCGCTGACGCTCGCCACCGCTCAGCTCAGACGGCAGCCGTCGCGCGTACTCCGCCGGCGGGAGGGCGATCAGTTCGAGCAACTCCTCCACTCGTGCGGCGATCCGCTGCTTCCTCCACCCGAGCAGGCGCGGCACGGTCGCGATGTTCTCCGCCACCGTCTGATGGGGAAAGAGCCCCACCTGCTGGATCACGTAGCCGATCGAGCGACGCAGGTCGTTGACGTCGTAGGTGCGGGTGTCGCGATCGTCGATGCTGATCGTGCCCTCGGTCGGCTCGACCAGGCGGTTGATCATCTTGAGCGACGTTGTCTTGCCGCAGCCGGAGGGACCGACCAGAATGACGGTCTCGCCCGATTTGATCTCGAGTGAGAGATGGTCGACGGCGACGGAGTTCGCGTAGCGCTTGACGACGCCGTCGAAGGTGATCACGTCGCCGCCACCGAGACGCGCCCGCGCGCGAGCGCCCGCTGGATGCCGGCGAGGATGAGGTCCGCGAGGATGCCGATGGCGGCGACGGGGAGGATCCCCGCAAGCACGGCGTCGAGCGTGCCCGTGCTGCGGCCGATCGCCGAAAGGATGGTCTGGCCGAGGTCGTTCACCCCGACCGTCGCGCCGACCGTGGCGATCGCGACGATCATCACCGTCGCCTGGCGGATGCCCCCGAGCACCACCGGCACGGCGAGCGGGAGCTCAACCTTGAGCAGCACCTGGCGTGGATTCATCCCCATGCCGCGCGCCGACTCCACCACCGCCGGATCCACGGTCCTGATGCCGGCTCGCGTGTTCCGAGTGACCGGGAGCAGGCCGTACAGGACGAGCCCGACGATCACCGGCGGGTTGGCAAGTCCGAACCAGATCGAGAGCAGTCCGAAGAGCGCGAAGCTCGGCACCGTCAGGATCGTGCTGGTGACGGCCATGATGATCGTGGACAGGGGCTCGGAACGCGCTGCCGCGATGCCAAGCCCCAGCCCGATCAGGCTCGTGATCGCGATGCACTCGCCGACGATCTCGAGGTGGGTGACGATCTGGGGACCGATCTGGTCCCAGTTGTCGGAGATGTACTGAACGACGTTCACGGTTGTGAGGCGTCAGTATCCATACCCTCCGGGGGTGTTGCTCGGCGTCGCTGTCGCGGGCGCGGGCGTCGAGCCCGTGCTCGCCCCGGTCGCCGTGGCGGTCGTGCCCGGCATCGCGGCGAACCACTTGCCCCCGACGCCGTTCCCGTTCGTCTGGCCGGGACCCGTGTCACTCGCGAAGGTGTGCAGTGGCCAGCCGTTGTAGGTGACCTCGGTTGCGGCCGCGCCGTTGAGCATGATCGACACCGTGGCCAGCGTCCCAGTGGCGGCCGCGACGGCCGTCGGCGTCCCGGTGACCTGGAGCGGCGGCCATGCGCTCAGGCAGCCTCCCGTGCACGCGCCGATGGTCGAGTTCTTCTCGGGGAGGAAGTAGTAGAGCGTGAAGCCCCTCGAGTCGGTGAGCACGGCACCGAGCGGCGTGGTCGCCGTGGCGATGGTCGTGCTGGTCGAAGCCGGGCCGCTCGTCGCCGGCGGCGCCGTGCTCGACGGCCCGGCCGCGCCGCAGGCGGCAAGCACCGCTGCGCCGGCCAGGGTCAGAACAATTCGTTGCATCGTGAGAACCTCCGCTGTGGTCGATGCTATGAGTACGGCGCAGCGTTACGTCGCGTCTGCCGCGCTATTCTCGACGCATGTGCCGAAGCATCAAGACTCTCCGCGGCGCGGAACCTGCCGCGGATGACGAAGACGCCCGCGCAGCGGCGCTGCAGTTCGTGCGCAAGATCAGCGGGTACCGAGCTCCGTCCAAGGCGAACCAGCCGGCCTTCGACGCGGCCGTGCTGGAGGTGACCGCCGCAACCACACGCCTCCTCGAAGGGCTGCAGAAGCCCGCCTGAAGCGCCGGCCCTCGAACAGCGGATAATTCGCCGATGCGATCAGGCCGGGTGTGCGACGCCTACTCGGTCGCACCCATGGTGATGCTGCCGTTGACGGTGCCACCATCATCGACCCGTAGCCTCGAGGCGCGGACGTCACCGAGCACGATGCCGCTTCCCGCCACGGTGAGCCGCGCATGGGCCACGACGTTGCCGGTCACGTTGCCGCGAACGGCGACGTTGCGTCCGTCGATTCGCGCGCGAACGGTGGCCGATGCCTCGACGTCGACGTCGCCGGACGCGGTGATCTCGCCGTCAACCGTCCCCTCGATGTGGAGATCGCCTTCAATGGTGAGCGAGCCGTTGAGAACGTCGCGCGGCCCCAGGGTGACTCCCTTGGCGCCTGCCGCACCGTTTCGGTGACCCCCGCGTGGGATGGACGCCTCCTCGACTTCAGTGATGCTTTCCATGGATGTGTCCTCTCCTTCTCGTCCGCTGCTCGGCGCATATCGTACTGATCCTGTGGCTCCCTCGCGGGTCGAATGGGCACACGACTCTGTGACGGTTGCCCGAGCGTCGGACACATTCCGGCAGCTGCAACTCGACTTCTATCGCGAGGCGGCGCATCGATACGACTCGTGGGCGGGGGGCGCAAACGTTCGTGCCGCCGAGCGTCTCGCGGCGTTCGCCGCCGTCCGGCCGCACGAGCGAGTGCTCGACATCGGCTGCGGAACGGGACTCGTGAGCAGGTCACTGGGCCTCGGCGGGTCGGATCTCGACCACATCGCCGTCGATCTCTCCCCCGACATGGTCACGCACGCGCGCGAGCAGGCGAGCGGCGGGCGTGGCGTCGACTACCTGGTGATGGATGCGCATCACCTCGTCTTCAACGACGCCATGTTCGATGTCGCGGTCCTGGGACAGTCGCTCGCGTGCCTCGAGGATCCGTGGCAGGCATTCTCGGAAATCCGGCGGGTGCTCCGTCCGAACGGCCGGATCGCTGTGTCGTGCCGCTGCAGGAGCCTGTCGACACCGGCGCAGGGCGTGTTCTTCGAACGACTGGAGCACCTGGCCATCCGGCGTGCGCGCACGCCGTCGCACCACGCGCTCTTCGGTGAGCCGTGGGTGCTGACCACCATGCTGGAGATGGCCGGATTCACGGACATCCTCATCACCCAGCTCCTGGTGGGGGTCCGCGCCGACGACGTGCATGAATGGACCGAGATGATGCGGTGGTCCGGACCGTGGCCGCACGCCATGCTCGGGCTCCTGAGCCCCGGCGCTCGGGCCACGTTCGAAGAGGAACTCGACCGCACCATGCACCGCCTGGGCGAAGGTGACTACGCGTTTCACGGCGCATTCACCCTCGCTACCGGGCGGCTTCGCGACCAGTCCCCGGCTCAGCCCTCTACTGAGTCCGCACCCGAGGAGACGCCGGAGGTCTCCGCGGCACGCTCGTCGCTGTCTGCATCGGGCTCGGAGCCCCCGCCCGTATCGGCGTAGGCTCCGTGGTCGCCCTCGCCGCTGACCGGTGAGCCGGTCACGTCAACCGAGGCCTCGTGGTCGTGCTCTTCCTTGCGCCGTGCCGGGGGCGCGTCGCCACTCGGGGTCATCGTGATGGTGGCGTTCACCGTTGCGCCCTCGTCCACCCGCAGGCGCCCGGCGTGCACATCGCCGGCGAACGACGCCGTTTCACCGAGTGCAACCAGCTCGCGCGCGACGGCGCTGCCCTCGACGGTGCCGCCCACGACGATGTCGCGAGCAGAGATCCGCGCTCGTGCGGTGCCGGTCGAAGGAACGTTGACCTCGCCGGTCGCGGACACCTCGCCGTCCAGGGTGCCTTCAATCCGGACATCTCCCTCGACGGTCAGCGTGCCGACGAGCGAATCGCGCGGCCCGAGGACGACGATGCCGGCTGTCTCAGGCGCCAGCGGGGTCGCTGCACCACGGCGCCCACGCGATCGGCTCGATGTCGATGTTCCGGTGTCGCTCGGCTCCATTGCGGCTCCTTCGCTCTGGCTCGGGGGACTGGGGGTGGCCGGTATCGTACGAGTCCGTCCCCGTCGCGAGTCAGGCGTCGAGGTTACAAAGTGCGAAAGGGTGGGATCGCCGGTCAGATCACGAGGTCGCGACGGAAATCGGCCGCCGCGGCGACACCGGCAAGGCCCATCGCGTGCTCGAGCTCGTTGCGGTAACCGTCGAGGACCCGCTGCACCCCCGGGGCCGCGGCGGCGGCGAGACCCCACAGGATCGGGCGCCCGACCATGGTGGCGGTGGCGCCGAGCGCGAGCGCCACGAAGACATCGGTGCCGCTGACGATGCCGCCGTCCACGAGGATCGGGGCGCGCCCCTCGACGGCATCGACGATCTCGGGGAGTGCGACGGCAGCGGCGATGGCGCGGTCGAGCTGGCGGCCCCCGTGGTTGGACACCACGACGCCCGCAGCGCCGGCATCGAGACAGGCGACGGCATCATCTGCGCGCAGGACTCCCTTCACGAGAACCGGCAGCCCGGCGATGTCGCGCAACCATGCGATGGTCTCGAGCCTGATCGACCTGTCCTGGTCGATGCCGGCAGTGACGTCATCGAACGTTGCCCCCGGGTCGAGGTGTGCACCGAAGTTCACGAGGTGCTGCTCGAGGCCCACCGGGGCGAAGTGGCCACGACGCTTGAACCCGATGTACGGCGTGTCGACGGTGAGCATCAGCGCGGTGGCTCCCAGCCCGGCGGCGCGGCGAACGAGCGCCTCGGTGAGACGCCGATCCTTCACCACGTAGACCTGGTACCACCACGGGCCGCGCAGTTCCGCGGCGATATCCTCGAGGACGCGAGTCGCCCGGGTCGTCACCACCATGAGGCCGGCCGCGGCGCTGACTCCTCGGGCCATCTCCACCTCGCCTTCGGCGTGCGCGACCTGTTGATACGCGGTTGGCGCCACCACGAGCGGCATTGTGAGATGCGTCCCCAGGACATCGGTCGAAAGGTCGGGAGCCGAGCCGCCCCGGAAGATGCGCGGACGGAGCCGGTAGCGCCGCCAGGCTGCCCGCGACTCCTCGAGGCTCAGCTCGTCCCCCGCACCGGCGGCGATGTAATCGAAGGCCGCGTGCGTCAGATTCGCCCGCGCCGCCAGCTCGTACTCCACGAGCAGATCGGACAGGGTCTCCTCCACACGAAGATTGTCGCCCAGGCAGGCCGCGCTTTGACGGCCGAGTGCGCGGCGACCGGGTATCTATTGCTGAGGGGTCGAGGCGGCGAGGGTCACCGTTGCCCGATGCTGCTGGCCCGACGGGTCGAGCCAGACGACGACGACCGATTCTCCGGGTCCATCGCCCTGGAGAATCTGCACGAGCGATGCCTTCGAGACGACCGGGGCGCCTCCCAGCGAGGTGATGACATCGCCGGCGGCGAGCCCCGTGGTCGACGCGGGACTCCCGCTCGCGACAGCGGTGGTGCACGGAGCCGCCCCGGTGACGAGCAGCGCGCCCAGCGGTGAGGCGCTGTCCGCGACACAGACCCCGAGGCGGGCGCCCGCCGGTGGTGTCGAGGGATGCGCCATGAGCTGATGCGCGTAGTTCAGCGCGGTGTCGATCGGGATCGCGAAGGCCTGCACCGCGCCCGGCTCGGGACCTCGGCGTCCACCGCTGGCCGCCGTGTCCAGGCCGACAACCTGGCCGTTGCTGTCGACCAGCGGGCCACCCGAGTCGCCCGGCTGTATCGGCGCGTTGGTCTGGATCATCCCGCTGAGGGTCTCGACACTCTGGCCGGTCTCGTCGGAGGCGGTGATCTGCTGCCCGAGCGCCGTCACCGTGCCGTTGGCGACGGCGGGCGCGCCGCCCCGTCCCTGAGCGTTGCCGAGGGCCGTGACGCTGTCCCCGACGTGAATGCTCGAGGAATCGCCGATCGGAGCGGTCGACAGTCCGGTCGCCCCCTGAAGTTGGAGCACGGCGATGTCGTGGGCGATATCCTCGCCGATGGGGACGGCGATGAACGTGGCGCCCGTCGCGGTGAGCCGGACGCTGATCGCCTCCTCGCCCTGAACGACGTGGTTGTTGGTGAGCACGATCCCGGATGAGGTCAGCACGATGCCGGTCCCCGCGGCTGCGGCACCCGCGCCGAGCGAGGTGTCGATGTCAACCACGGCAGCCTCCACGCCGGAGGTGTTCCCCGAGCCGCCCAGGCCACGTGTGGCGATGACCGCCGTCGCTGCTGCGCTCGCAGCGAAGACGAAGATGACAACAGCGACTCCCAGCATGACCAGCCGCGACGTGCGCCTCGGTGGCGGCGGCGGCTCGTAGGTGTAGTACTGCTGCGGCCACCACCCGGGCGCCGGCGGTGCGGATGTCCACCCCGCGCCGCCCCATGGGTCGTTTAGAACCGCTCCCCCTGGCCACGCCGGCGGTCCGGCGGGGACCTCCTCCTCGCTCATGCTCGCCCTATTGTCGCCACTTCCGACTGTCGAGTGCATGACGGAGCCGCTCCCGCGTGACGCGCCGGCGTGGCGCGGACGCGGGGGGCCCCATCCAGGTCAAAGGCCGGACCGGGAAACCCGCTCCGGCGTGACTACATGACGTTGAAGGTTTCCGCAACCTCGATGGTCGCGCCACCCTCGAGCACCGGGCATCCCTTGGCCAGCGCAACTGCCGCCTCGATGCTCTCCGCCTCGATCAGGCTGTACCCGGAGGCCGGGTTTGCGCCACCTCCGTCTGAAACCGCACCGTCGGCGGCGATGGTCTTGGCCTGACCAATCGGGTTGCCGCCGTCAGCGAGTGCGGGGCCGAGGTTCTGGAACCACGTTCCCCATGCCGCCATCACCTTTGCCTGAGCTTCCTCGCCCTCGGCCATGCCGCCGCCATGGTAGACGAGCAGAAATTTCGCCATGTCGTGCCTCCTTGTTTGGTCAGTTGCTCTTTGCGCCGATTGCGCGGATGACAGTTGGTTCGAGACGTGCCTCGAGGAGCGCGCGTTCTGACGGGTTGTCGGTGAGCGCGATCGCGCGGCGGTCGGCGTCGGCCGCCTCGTCGTGCCTGCCGAAGCGGCGCAGCAATTCCGCACGTGTCGCCCAATAGAGGTGGTACCCGTCGAGGTCACCACGCAGCGCGTCGAGCTCCTCCATCGCCGGTACCGGGCCGGCAACGTGCTCGAGCGCGATGGCGCGGTTCAAACGCACCACAGGTCCGGGATTGAGCCGCACGAGCGCACCGTAGAGCGCGAGGATCTGCGGCCAGTCGGTCTCGTCGAACGTCGGCGCCTCGGCGTGACACGCGGCGATCGCAGCCTGCAGCCAATAGGCGCCGGGGCGGCCGAGGCGGCGCGCCTGCTCGAGCAGGGCACCCGCCTCCGCGATCGCCGCGCGATCCCAGCCCCGCCGGTCCTGGTCGCGAAGCAGGACGAGTGCCCCATTCGCGTCGAAGCGCGTCCCGCGGCGGGACTCGTGGAGACGCATCAAGGCGAGCAGGGCGAGCACCTCGGGTTCCTCGGGCAGCATCCGGGCGACGAGCCCACAGAGCCAGAGCGCGTCGGCACACAGGTCGCGGCTGGTGGAGACGTCCGGTCCGCTCCCCAGGTAGCCCTCGTTGAACACGATGTACAGCGAGGCGAGCACCTCGCCAAGCCGGTCGGGCAGCTCGTCCGCGCCCGGAACCCGATACGGGATGTGCGCGTCCACGATCTTCCGCTTCGCGCGCACGATGCGCTGGGCCATGGTCGCCTCTGAGACCAGAAACGCGTGCGCGATCTGGCTCGTCGTCATCCCCATGAC
>Ga0307372_10014466_pt1 | contig 10094 bp, 9 predicted proteins | sample OX1MG_FD_202533 | JGI IMG/M metagenome (GOLD analysis project Ga0307372, IMG submission 202533) | Soil microbial communities from Risofladan, Vaasa, Finland - OX-1 | ecosystem: Environmental > Terrestrial > Soil > Coastal area > Acid sulfate soil | place: Finland: Risofladan, Vaasa | collected... | reverse complement strand
GAAAGGGAAACCCTCGTATCGATAACGCGCGGTTAAGCGTCGAATACAGATTTATCTCGAATGAAATGGAGCAACGAGCCGCGGTAAGCCGTTTCAAAGACCGGACAAGGCGGATTCATCCTTTGGTATGACTTCTGCGTGACTCTTGCGCGCACTTGTTTGTGGAGTCTCACGATGATCGGCCGTGGCGTCCGCATCGCGCGAAAAGCGCCTTCCTGTGACAGGACCGCCGTTTCCCTCATTTGGCTGCTCGGTCTCGCCCCGATCCTCTTTCCCGCGGCGGTCTTCGCCAGCGCGGCGATCCTCGCGCCGGGCGCGGCCTTACACCCTGCGCCTTCCATGCCTTCGACGCGCCCGTTCCAGCAAGTCGCCCTCGCGCCCTCGGCCGGGCCCTCCAAGCTTGAATTGAGGGCGCTCGATCCGCTCCGGCTGGGGCGCGGATTCGGCCCGGAGAGCTTCGGCGCGCCTCGACCCCTCGCCGGCATTCGGCGCGCCGGTTTCCGGCCGCCGTTGTTTGCGCCCGCGCACTCGGGCTCGTCCCCGGACATGCTGTCGGTGCTGCGATCGGGCTGGGTGATGAAGCGATTCGCCTCGGTCAAAGTTCTTCAGGGACTGCGGCTCGGCTCGGGCTCTATGGTCGTCGCGCTCGCCGGCCTTGAGCCGCCGGCGCCGGACGCCAAGTGCAAGCGGATCGATGGCGTCGTGGAAAGTTGCCTGCGGCGCGCCGCCAGTCGTCTGCAGGTGCTCGTTCGAGGCAGGCCGGTCAGTTGCCAGATCTTTCACCTGTCGGGACCGGAAGGAAAAGTCGGCCGCTGCATGGCTGGAAAGATCGATCTGGCCGCCGACCTCATCCGCAATGGCCTGGCGCGCCGCGGCTGATATCACCGGCGCTCGTCAGGAGGGCCCCGTGGCCCAGTCCAGAGATCGCGCCAATGCCCGGCTCCATGCGGCGCGCGCCTTGTCGCGGCGTTCGGCGCGCATGGACGGCTTCCATGTGCGGTCCACTCGCCGAAGCGAGCCGATCTCGTCCAGGCTCGACCAGAGGCCCGCGGCCAGTCCTGCGGCATAGGCCGCGCCCGTCGCCGTCGCCTCGACGCAACTTGGGCGCTCGACTGCGATTGAGCACAGGTCCGCGATCATCTGCATGAACAGATTGTTCGCGCTCATGCCGCCATCGACCTTCAGCGCCTCCGGTCGTATTTGCGCATCCTCGGCCATCGCTTCGAGCGCGTCGTGCGTCTGAAGCGCGACGGCCTCCAGGGCCGCGCGCGCCAGATGCGCCTTGTCGGAGAAATGCGTCAGACCGATGATCAATCCCCTGGCGGCTTCGTTCCAATGCGGCGCATACAATCCGGAGAACGCGGGCACGAAGACCACGCCGCCGCTATCTGGAACTGACGCGGCCAAAGCTTCGATGTCGGCGCTGGCGCCGACAATTCCGATCTTGTCGCGCAGCCATTGCACCAGAGAGCCGGCCACTGCGATCGATCCTTCGAGCGCGTAGACGGGCTCGCTCTGGCCCAGTCGATAGGCGAGCGTGGTGAGCAGTCCCCTGGTCGAATCAACACGCCGGGCCCCGGTGTTCATGACGATGAAACAGCCAGTGCCGTATGTCGCCTTGCCCTGTCCTGCCTGAAAACATGCCTGGCCGAACAGAGCGGCCTGCTGATCGCCCAGAATTGCGCAAAGCGGCGCGCCGGCGAGCGGCGCCGCACAGAGCCCATAGATTTCGCTAGAAGAGCGAATCTGCGGCAGGCACGCGCGCGGCGCCCCGAACAAATCGAGACAGACCTCGTCCCACTGGAGGCTCTCCAAATTCATCATCTGCGTGCGCGAAGCATTGGTCACGTCGGTGACATGAACTCCGCCGCGCGGCCCGCCAGTCAGTTTCCACGCCAGCCATGAATCCACCGTGCCGAACAAGACCTCTCCGCTTTCGGCCATGGCGCGCAGCCCCGGCGCATGTTCCAAAAGCCAGGCGAGCTTGAGCCCGGAGAAATAGCTGGCGATCGGCAGGCCGGTTCGCTCCCGCAGGCAATCGCGACCGCGCTCTCCCCGCAGGCGCGCTACCGCCGCCTCGGTGCGCGCGTCCATCCACACGATCGCATTGTGGAGCGGCGCGCCTGTGCGCCGATCCCACACGATCGAGGTCTCACGCTGATTGGCCAGGCCGACGGCCGCCAAATCGCCCGGCCGCAGTCCGCCTTGCGCCAAGGCGCCGGCCACAACCGCCTGGCAATTTGACCATATCTCCTCGGGATCATGTTCGACCCAGCCGGGCTGGGGATGAATCTGGCGATGTTCGCGCTGGTCGGCCGCCACGATCTGGCCGCGCCGGTCGAAGATCAGGAAGCGGGTGCTCGTCGTGCCTTGGTCGAGCGCGCCGACGAAATCTTTCATGTTTGTTCACCCCTCATGAACGACGGACGACGGCGTCTCGTTGAGATATCTGCTCAATTCCTGCTGCTCGCGCGCGTCGAGGCGCAGGGCGAGCTTGGTGCGGCGCCAGAGCAGGTCCTCGACGCTCCTCGCCCATTCTTGCGTGCGCAGATAATCCACCTCGGCCTCTGTGAGGCCGCAGCCAAAGTCGCGGCCGAGATCGGCCATGGACGAGGCGGCGCCTAGCAGGCGGAGCGCGCGCATTCCATAGGCGCGCACAAGCCGGCGGGCGAGAGGCGCGCTCAGAAAACTTCTCTCGCGCAGCAGGTCGCCGGCCAATTCGGTCCGGCCGCCCGCCGGCAGGTCGCCTCCGGGCAGAACGGCCGAACCCGTCCACGGCGCGCCCATAGCCGGGAAAAAGCGCGCAAGCGCATCGCAGGCGCGCTCGGCCAGCGCGCGAAAGCTCGTCAGCTTGCCGCCGTAAACGGACAGCAACGGCGCCCCATGCTCCTGGTCCAGAGCGAAGACATAGTCGCGCGTCACCGCCGAGGCGATCTGCGCGCCATCGTCATGCAACGGGCGGACACCTGAAAACGTGGCGATCACATCATCGGCTGTCAGCTTTCGATCGAAATATCGGTTCACGCTTTCGTATAAGTACTCCCTTTCGGCGGGATCGATCGACGCTCGCCGCGGATCTCCCTCGAAAGCGATTTCGGTGGCGCCGATGAGCGTAAACGCGTCTTCGAACGGTATGGAGAAGACGATCCGTCCATCAGGATTTTGAAGCACATAGGCGTGGTCGCCCTCATAGAGACGTCGTGTGATCAGATGGCTTCCCTTGACGAGCCGAAGACGCTCGGCGGACGCATGGCCGAGCGCGAGCTTTGCGACATCTGCCGCCCAGGGACCGCATGCGTTGATCAAAGCGCGACAGCGCAGGCTCTCGATTTTGCCGCAGGATTCTATCTGCACGTTCCACAGGCCATCGGCGCGCTCGGCGCCGATCAATTTCGTGCGCGTGCGAATGTCGGCGCCTCGCTCGCGCGCGTCCATTGCAGCGAGCACGACCATTCGGCTGTCGTCGACGCGGCAGTCGGAATAGACGAAGCCGCGCGTGAATTCCCGCGCGAGCGGCGCTCCATAGGCGTGCTCTTCGAGGCTTACGGCCCGAGAGCGCATCAGGCGCGGATCGGCGAGGGTTTTCGCTCCCGCCAGGCGATCATAGAGAAACAATCCGATCCGCATGCGAACGGCGCCGCGGATCGAGGGCGCCTGCGGGATGACAAAGCGCAGAGGTTCTACCAGATGGGGCGCGCAGGCGAGGAGGCGGCTGCGCTCGGCAAGCGACTCGCGCACCAGCCTGAACTCAAAATGCTCCAGATAGCGCAAGCCGCCATGGACCAGCTTGCTCGAGGCCGAGGACGTCGCTCCGGCGAGGTCGCCGGCTTCGACGAGCAGAACCGAGAGGCCGCGCCCGGCGGCGTCGCGCGCAATTCCGCAACCGTTCACGCCGCCGCCTACGACCGCCAGATCGAATTCGGCGCTCATTCGGGAATCCGATCCCATTCGGGGCGGCTTCCAAACCGCGCCACCAGAAAGTCGATGAAGGCGCGGCTCTTGGCCGTCATGAAGCGGTTGCTCGCGTACAGCGCGTGAATCCCGAGATCGGGCGGCGCGTGTTCGGGTAGAACGACGGTAAGGCGGCCGGCGCACAGATCCGGCCCGACGAGGAAGGTCGGCAATTGTGCGACGCCGAGGCCGCGTAGCGCCGCCTCGCGCAGCGTCTCGCCATTATTGGACGACAAGCGGCAGACGATCGGAACGCTGATCAACTCGCCCTCGCGCGTCAGCTGCCAGCGCGGAGCGGCCGTCCGCGGCCCATATTCGAGGCAGACGTGGTCCGCCAGATCCTCCGGGCTCCTGGGGACGCCGTATGCGCGCAGATATTCGGGCGAGGCGACGAGGACGCGTCGGGCCGGCGCGATGCGCCGAGCGATCAGGCTCGAATCGTCGAGTCGGCCAATTCGGATGGTGAGATCGACCCCTTCGACCAGGGGATCGATGAATTGGTCGGTCAGGCTGAGCTCCACCCGCACGTCGCGGTAGAGCGCCATGAAATCAGCCACCGCGGCGCCGAGGTACAGAGTGCCAAAGGACATTGGCCCGTTCACCCGCAACAGGCCGCGCGGCTGATCGTTCAGTCGGGAGATCTCATTCTCGGCCTCCTCTATCTGCGCCAGTATGGTCGAACAGCGGTCGAAATAGGTCGAGCCCGCCTCCGTCGGGCTGAGCCGACGCGTGGTGCGATCAAGAAGGCGGGCGCCGAGACCCTCTTCGAGCTCGCTGACGGCTTTGCTGAGCGCCGAACGGGTCACGCCGAGCCGCCTCGCAGCCTCGGAATAGCTGCCGCAGGCCACGACTTTGACGAAAGCCCGCATCGCGTCGACCTTTTCCATGATTGTTTCCAATACGGAACCAGATTGTGGAAACTGGCGCCATTGCGCAGGTCGGGTCAACAGATCACATTGGACGCAACCCCGAACCAGGGAGGTTTCGACATGCTGGGCTTGCGCAGAGCGGAAGATCGCGGAAAGGCCGATTTCGGCTGGTTGGACAGCCGACACAGTTTTTCCTTCGGCGATTATTACGATCCGGCCTTTCTCGGGTTCGGCCCCTTGCGCGTCATCAACGACGATCGGATCGCGCCGGGCGGCGGTTTTCCGACACACCCCCATCGCGACATGGAGATCGTGACCTATGTCCTCGATGGCGCGCTGCAGCACAAAGACAGTCTGGGAACCGGTTCGGTAATCCGCGCCGGCGACGTACAGCGCATGAGCGCCGGCACGGGCATTCGCCACAGCGAATTCAACGCCTCGCAGTCGGAGCCGGTGCGCATGCTCCAGATCTGGATCGTTCCCGAGGAGAACGGTTTGACGCCCGGCTATGAGCAGAAGACCTTCGAGGCGGCGTCCAAGCGCGGGCGCCTGCGCCTGCTCGCCTCGCGCGGCGGCCGGGACGGCTCCATCGACATTCGTCGCGACGTCGACCTCTATGGATCCATCCTGGCGCCACGATCCGTCTTGCAGTACGAACTGAAGGAAGGGCGCATCGGCTGGATCCAGGTCGCACGCGGGGAGCTTGAGGCCAACGGCGAGGTCCTTAGCGAAGGCGACGGGTTGGCGCTGGCCCGTTCTGGTCCGATCGAATTCGCCGGCGCCGGATCGGGCGAATGCGAATTCCTGCTTTTCGACATGGCGGCTTGAACCGCCCGCCCGATTGTGAATTTCCTCGCAACGCAGCCCTCGGCGTTGCGCAGGCAAGCCCGCCCACTCCATAAAATGTAGGAGATAGCTATGCCCGCCCCTTATTCCGTCGCCGTCCTTGTAGGAAGCCTGCGCAAAGGATCGTTCAGCCGCATGACGGCCAAGGCCCTCGGCGCCAGCGCGCCTTCCTCACTGAAGACGCAGATCGTCGAAATCGGCGACCTGCCGCTCTATAATCAGGATCTCGACGCAAGCCCGCCTGAGGCGTGGACGAAGTTTCGCGAAACCATCAAGCCCTGCGACGCGGTGCTGTTTGTCACCCCGGAGTACAATCGCTCTGTGCCCGGAGTCCTCAAGAACGCGATCGACGTCGGCTCACGCCCTTACGGCTCCAGCGTCTGGAACGGCAAACCGGGGGCGATCGTCAGCTGCTCTCCCGGCGCGATCGGCGCGTTCGGCGCCAATCATCACCTGCGCCAGTCCTTCGTGTTCCTGAACGTTCCCTTGATGCAACAGCCCGAAGCCTATGTCGGCGGCATCGCGACTGCGTTCGACGAACAGGGCAAGCTGACCGATGAGGGAAAGCAGCAGTTCTTCACAACCTTCATGAAAGCCTTCGCCGATTGGGTCGAGACCCACAAAGGAAAGGCCTGACCGCCTCTTGCGGGCGAAGCCTCGGGGCGCCGCCGGGCGCCCCTGCGGCCAAGTGACTCGCGATCGGATCTGTGGACACGGCCGCCGCAAGGATGGACGCGCGGGTTCGAATCCATCACTTTCGCTGAGGCATAGCCAAGCGCCGGCAATCGCGTATAGTTGCTAGCAGGTTGATTCGCCGGCAGATTCGGCCTTGGCTGAAGTCTGCGACAGAACTGCGCCGAGCTGCGAGCGCGCGTCCCGCCGTGTTCCACACCCGCTTCCGAGGCCTCTCAGAATGGAACTGACCCCCGTCGAAACCGAACGCGCGGAACATCCGGTCGACGTCGTCGAACAGATGGCGGCCTTGAACGAGTGGACGTTTGATCGCGACGACGACGACGAGATCTCGATTTCGGTCAAAGGCGGCTGGACGGACTATCACGTCGCCTTCACCTGGCTGCCCGCCGTCGAGGCGCTGCATGTGGGCTGCGCCTTCGACATCAAGGCGCCGGCGCGGCGGCGCGCCGAGGTCCTCAACCTAGTCTCCCTCGTCAACGAACAATTGTGGGTCGGGCATTTCGGCTTCTGGAATTCCGAGAAGCTGATGATGTTTCGGCATTCGCTGCTGCTCGCCGGCGGGGCCGAACCAAGTCGCCGCCAATGCGAAGCCGCGCTCAACAGCGCGATCGCCGCTTGCGAACGCTATTATCAGGCGTTTCAATTCGTCCTATGGGCGGGCAAAGGGGCGCGCGAGGCGCTCGACTCGGCGATGTTCGAGACCGCGGGCGAAGCGTGAGCGCACAGCCGCGCAGCCTGGTCCTGGTCGGCGCGGGTAAAATGGGAAGCGCGCTGCTTTCGGGCTGGCTCGCCATGGGCGTCGAGGGCGCGTCGATGACGGCCCTGGAGCCTGCCCCGTCCCCCGCAACGAGCGCCCTCTGCCATGGCTCGGGCATTCGGTTGGCGAGCGCCGCCGAGTCCGGCCTGCCGGCGCCCGAGGCTCTGGTGATCGCCCTGAAGCCACAGGCCTTCGGTTCGGCCGCCGCCGATTTTGCGTTCCTGGCGGGTCCGCACACCCTCGTTCTGTCGATCATGGCGGGAAAGACCCTGGCCGACCTGCGCCGCGCCCTTCCCGGCGCCAGCGCCTATGTGCGGGCGATGCCCAATACGCCAGCGGCGATCGGCCGCGGCGTCAGCGGGCTCGTCGCCGCTCCCGGAGCGAGCCCCGAGCAGCTGGCCCTGGCCGACGCGCTTCTGTGCGCGGTCGGGGGCGTCGAATGGCTCGCAGACGAAAGCCTGATGGACGCCGTGACCGCGCTTTCCGGCTCCGGGCCCGCCTATGTCTTCTATCTGGCGGAATGTATGGCGCAGGCGGGCGAAGCCGCCGGCCTGCCGTGCGAAATCGCGCAGCGCCTCGCTCGCTCCACAGTGGAAGGGGCGAGCGCGCTGATGGCGAGCGAGCCCGATGTCTCGCCCGCCGATCTGCGGGCCGCCGTCACGTCCCCGGGAGGAACGACGCAGGCCGCCTTGGACGTCCTGCGTCAGGCAGACGGTTTGGCGTCGCTGATTGGGCGCGCCGTCGAGGCCGCCAAGCGCCGCGCCGGCGAATTGTCCGGGTGAGGCGGCGCCGCACGCCGGCCGCAGACCCCGCAGCGTGCGATGGTGCACTGCAGCTTGCGAGCGCGCTTGGCGATCATTAAACCTCGCCCGGATATGGTCTCGAACGCCGCGCCAGCGGTCTCAGAGACGGCGCCGGAGAGAACGATGAAAGTGACGGGCCTGTTCAATGCCTCCCGCGGGATCGAGACGTTCGGCCTGCGCGATCTGGCGAGCGTCGCCTACAATTACGAAGCCCCGATGCTCTATGAGGAGGCGATTCGGCGCAACGAGGCCGTGATCTCTCCCGGCGGCGCCATCAACGCCGAGACCGGCGTCCACACCGGCCGCTCACCCAAGGACAAGTTCACGGTTCGCGACGCCGCCACTGAAGGCGCGATCTGGTGGGAGAACAACAATGCGATGACGCGCGAGCAGTTCGAGCGTCTGCTCGCCGACTTTCTGACCCACGCCCGCGGCAAGCATCTCTTCGTCCAGGATCTCTATGGCGGCGCCGACCCCGACTATCGCGTCAGCGCTCGCGTGATCTGCGAATTGGCCTGGCATTCTCTGTTCATCCGCAACCTGCTGATCCGGCCCGAGCGCAGCGAACTCGCCCGCTATGCTCCCGAGCTGACCATCATCGACCTGCCGACGTTCAAGGCCGATCCGGCGCGCCACGGCTGCCGCAGCCAGACCGTCATCGCCATCGACCTGACGCGCAAGATCGTGCTCATCGGCGGCACGAGCTACGCCGGCGAGATGAAGAAATCGGTCTTCACCTACCTGAACTACGTCCTGCCGGGACAGAACGTGATGCCGATGCATTGTTCGGCGAACCTCGGCAAGGGAGGCGACGCGGCGCTGTTCTTCGGCCTGTCGGGGACCGGCAAGACGACGCTCTCCCAGGACCCCGATCGCGTGCTCATCGGCGACGACGAACACGGCTGGAGCCGCGACGGCGTGTTCAATTTCGAAGGCGGCTGCTACGCCAAGGCCATCCGCCTGTCGCGCGAGGCCGAGCCCGAGATCTACGCCACCACCGAACGCTTCGGCACGGTGATGGAGAACCTGGTGCTCGATCCAGAGACGCGGATCCCTGATTTCGACAGCGAGGCCAAGACCGAAAATACGCGCATCGCCTATCCGCTCGACTTCATCTCCAACGCTTCGCAGAGCGGACGCGGCGGTCATCCCAAGAACATCGTCATGCTGACCTGCGACGCCTTCGGCGTGCTGCCTCCGATCGCCAAGCTCGATCCCTCGCAGGCCATGTACCATTTCCTCTCCGGCTACACCGCCAAGGTCGCCGGCACCGAGAAAGGCGTCACCGAGCCCGAGGCGACCTTCTCCACCTGCTTCGGCCATCCCTTCCTGCCGCTCCACCCCTCGGTCTACGGCAATCTGCTGCGCGACCTGATCGCCAAACATTCGGTTGATTGCTGGCTGGTGAACACCGGCTGGACGGGCGGCAAGGTCGGCGTCGGCCGGCGCATGCCGATCCGCGTCACCCGAAGGCTGTTGACGGCGGCGCTCGACGGCTCGCTGAACAAGGCGCGCTTCCGCACCGATCCCTATTTCGGCCTGGCGGTGCCGACCTCCGTTCCCGGCGTCGAGCCGCACATTCTCAATCCGATCAAGACCTGGGCGTCCAAGGCCGACTTCGCCGCCACGGCGAAGAACCTGGTCGACATGTTCCACAAGAACTTCCGCACGTTCGAAGCCCATGTATCGCCCGAGGTGCGCGAAGCCGCGCCGATGGCGCAACTGGCCGCCGAATAGGACGCCGGCGCGAAAGGGGTTTTGGCCGGGTTCGGAGAAATCCAAGACCGGGCCATTCCTCGCATGGACCGGAGGGCGCGCCACGCGACGGTAGATTTCATCGCACAGGAAGCGGGCCCGGCTGCATTCTGGACAAGGGACGCCGCCTTTGCTACATCCCGCGCGCCGCGGGCCTCTTTTTGCGCGCGGTGGGGGCGCATAGCTCAGTTGGTAGAGCAGCTGACTCTTAATCAGCGGGTCCAAGGTTCGAGCCCTTGTGCGCCCACCAAAGTAATCAGCGAGTTCGATTCACTTTTGTCGCCGCTTCACCCGCTGTAACCAATGCGGTAGGGAATGTCGGAGCGGATATTCCCAGCGCGTCCACCGTCAGTACTGCTTCAGCTCTGGGATCTGGCGCCCAATCATCCACATCAGAAAGTCCCGTCCGAGCGGAGT
>Ga0307372_10014461_pt1 | contig 10095 bp, 6 predicted proteins | sample OX1MG_FD_202533 | JGI IMG/M metagenome (GOLD analysis project Ga0307372, IMG submission 202533) | Soil microbial communities from Risofladan, Vaasa, Finland - OX-1 | ecosystem: Environmental > Terrestrial > Soil > Coastal area > Acid sulfate soil | place: Finland: Risofladan, Vaasa | collected... | reverse complement strand
ACCGCGCTCATGGGAACACCGCGCTCATGGGAACACCTTGTTCATGGGCACACCGCGCTCATGGGAACACCTTGTTCATGGGCACACCGTGCTCATGGGAACACCTTGTCCAGGGGCACACCGTGCGCGCCTGGTCGACCGTCGAGAGCGTCCGGGCGCCGGGTCTGGAGCTGGGCCACGCCGTCGGAGACGAGATCGCCGAAACTGTGGAGCAGTTGGGCCAGGCCACCGGGCAGGTAGAGGATGAAGGCCAGAAGCCCCACCCCGCTCGTCAAGAACTCGACCGTCGGGGTGGAGCCGAAGATGGCGGGCAGACCTTCGAGGTAGAGCGCGCCGAGCAGCGCCCCGGGGATCGAATCGAGGCCGCCGATGACCACCATGGAGACGACCAGGATGGAGAAGGTCGGGTCGAAGGTGTTGGTGCTGATCCGTTCGGTGGCGAACGCCAGGCAGACGCCGGCGTAGCCGGCCATGAAGCCCGACAGGGCGAAGGCCAGGAGCTTGGTCCGGACCACGGGGATGCCGGCCGAGCCGGCGGCGATCTCGTTGTCGCGCACGGCGATCAACCGGCGGGCGATTCCCCGGTCGCGCCAGATCCGGACCATGACCACCGAGACGACGAGAACACCGAGGGAGAACCAGGCGAAAGCCGGTTCCGAGTTCAGGCTGAGTCCGAAGAGCGAGGGCCGGGAGAGCAGGGTGGACTGGGGGTTGGGCAGGCCGGAGCAGATCTGCTTGTGGAGCAACGGCACGCTGAAGCAGGGCGTGGCCAGAACCGACGTCTGCATGAACAGGGCGAAGCCCAAAGTGCTCACGGCCAGGTAGAGACCTCGGATACGCAGGGCCGTCAGTCCGACCAGGACCGAGACCACGGCGGTGGCCAGGCCGGCCACGGGGAGCAGCACGATCAGGGGCAGGCCCGATCCGATGTGGGAGGCGATGTCGCCGCCGACGGCCACGAAACCGAACTGGCCCAGAGAGACCTGGCCCGACCATCCGGTGAGCACGGTCAACGACAGGGCGATCACCCCGTAGATGCAGATCTGGGACATCAGGAACGAATGGCCCACGCCCACGAAGAACGGCAGCAGGGCCACGAGCAGAAGACTCGCCCCCACGCCGGTGGAGCCGACAGTCTTTCGCAGCGCCTTGGTCGTTCGTCGGAAGGCGGCGGTCCCCATGGCCCATGACGACCGTTCGCCCACGCGGGCCCCCTTCTGCAGAGAGGCGGCCCGGACGAGCAGGGCCCCCTGGAGCAGGACGAAGAGGATGAGCTCGACCGTGGCCGGCCCCGACGAGGGGTTGGTGATGTTCCACTGCAGGACGTCGAGGACGACGCCCACGCCGATGCCGGCCAGGAAGGCGACGGGAAGGCTGACCATCCCGCCGATCAGCGCCGCCAGCAGGGCCAGGAGCAGCAGGTCGGGGCTGAGCACCTCGGTCAGCGCGCTCGTCTGACTGGGCGAGGCCAGCACGGCGGTGACGGCCGACAGGGCTCCGGCCAGGGTCCAGGCCACGGTGGAGGTCCGCCGGACCCAGATCCCCGACAGCCGGGCCGACTCGGCGTTCTCGGCCATGGCCCGCATGGCCAGTCCCCACGACGAGAACCGGATGAAGGCGGCCAACGCCAGGACCACCACCGGCGCCACCATCAAGGTGAGGACATCGCCGGGGGAGAAGAGGAAGGTGCCCACGTGGAAGGTCCAGTCGATGGGCACAGGGAAGGCCTGGAACAGCTTCTTGGGCCGGATGAAGGGAAAGACGGTGAACAGGAACAGCACCTGGGACAAGCCGATGGTGGCCACCATCACCATCACCCGGGGCCGGTTGAACAGACGGCGCAGCACCAGCTCGGACAGCGCCCCGACGGCGGCGGCCAGGGCCACGGAGATGACCAGGGCCACCCAGTAGTTGAAGCCGAAGTCGTAGAAGAGCTTCACCAGGAAGACCGCCGCCACCACGCCCAGCTGGCCCTGGGCGAAGTTGACCACCCGGCTGGTCCGGTAGATGAGGACGAGGCCCACGGCCAGCAGGCCGTAGTCGAGACCGAGGATGGCGCCCTCGAGGATGATGGACGGGGGCAGGGACACCGAGACTCAGTCCGTGGCCGCGGCGGCACCCGTGAGGAAGACCGGTCGCAGGAGATCGTTCCGATCGAGCAGTTCGGCCGTGGGACCGTCGAAGCGGACCTCGCCCCGTTCCAAGAAGAAGGCGTGCCGGGCCAGGCTCATGGCCCGGTTGACGCTCTGCTCCACCAAGATGACGGTGGCGCCGTCGGCGTTCACCCGGCGGACGATGGCCATCAGCCGGTCCACGGTGAGCGGGGCCAGGCCCAACGCCAGTTCGTCGATCATGAGCAGCTTGGGGGTGGTCATCATCACCCGGGCCAGAGCCAGCATCTGCTGCTCCCCGCCCGAGAGGGTGCCGGCCGGCTGGTCGAGGCGGGCTTCGAGTTCGGGGAAGGTGGCCACGGCCTCGTCGAGCGCGGCCCGCCAGCGGGGCCCCTGCCGGCGCAAGGAGTACTCCCCCACCCGCAGGTTCTCCCGGACGGTCAGGCCGGGGAAGGTCATCTTTCCGCCCACCAGCAACGCCACATGCTGGTCGATGATCTGTTCCGGCTCCAGGTAGGTGCAGTTGGCGCCGAAGATCCGGATCACCCCCCGATGGGGATGGTCGAGCCCGGAGACGGCCCGCAGCAGCGTGCTCTTGCCGGCGCCGTTCGTCCCCAACAGGGCCACGGTCTCGCCCTCGGGAACCTCGAGGTTGATGTCGAAGAGCACCTGCTGGCTGCCGTAGTAGAAGTCGAGGTTGTGGATCTGCAGCGCCGGGATGGCCCCGCCCGCCTTGCGCCGCTTGCCCTCGGCGTAGCGCTCGAGCACGTCCTCGATGACCAGGGTGATGTCACGGCGGACGAACCGTGAGCCGACGAAGAGAAGGATCCCCCCCACGAAACAGACGGGACCGATGAAGGTGAGCGCCGTGGTGACGTTGCTGGCATCACTGATGGCACCGAGCACGATGCCTCCGGCGAAGCCGCCGAAGACGAGGGCGTAGACGCCGAAGAGACCGAAGCAGATGGCCCGCATCTCGGGCGGGGCGGTGGCCGCCAGGGTCTGGAAGATGCAGATGGACAGCGGAGCCACCGCCGCCTGGGCCAGGAACTGCAGCACCACCACCATCCAGAGGTGGGGCATGTAGAGCGACAGGCTGTAGAGGCCGCCGAAGACGGCGATGCAGACGCTCGCCACCACGAGCGGCTTCTCCGGGGCCCGGCGGAAGAGCCGGTCACCCACCAGGTAGACCACGGGCAGGCCGAGGAAGGCCGACAGGCCGATGATGGAGAAGACGTCGGCCCGGTGGGCCACCCCCAGGTGCCAGTGGCGCTGGAAGTACAGCGAGCCGAACAGCGGGATGCCGGTGCCGGCGAAGCCGAGGATGGCCACCGAGACCAGCTCGTAGTAGAGCGACCGGATCCGCAGCAGCCGGGTCACGGCCGAACCGAGCAGCACCTTGGGGGCATGTTCCTGTTCGCCGCCGATGTCCATGCCGGCGGCCTTCAGGATGTGGCTGGACTCGTTGGCCCCCTTCTCGGGCTCCCGGATGAAGAAGGTGGCGATGGCGATGGGGATGCCCACGATGGACAGCCCGAGGGCCCAGCGCCAGTTGTGGGTGGCGGCGGCGATGTAGCCGACCAGGAGGATCCCCACCGTCTGGGAGACGGGGTCGCCCATCTGGTGCCAGGTGAAGACCCGGGCCCGACCCTGGGTCGGATAGGCGTCGGCCAGGTAGGCGTTGTGGACGGTGTCGCTCGTCCCGAGTCCCACGGCGGCCAACAGATAGAGAAAGACGAAGGGCCAGACGTTGTGGACCAGGGCCATGAAGGGCACGGTGGCCGAGAAGATGAGCAGGGTGACGGCGGCCACGTTGCGGCGACTGCCGCGGTCGGCGAAGACGGCCACCGGCATGCCCCAGGCGATCTGGGCCACCGCCCCCACGAAGAAGACGGCGCCCAGGCCGGCGTCGGACAGGTGGAACGAGCTCTTGATCTCCGGTCCCAGGATGCCGAGCCCGTTGGTGATGGTGCCGGTGACCAAGGTGGCGGCGGTGAGAAGCACCAACGGGGAGAAGCCGCCCTGGCGGAGGATGCCGAGCAGGGGGGGCGGCTTTCCCTCGCCCGTGCCCGGCATCATGGCCACGTCGGCCACCGCCTCTTTGTCGCGACTCTTGCTCACCGCTTCGGCCAGCAGCTCGTCGGGGACGACGAAACTGAAGAGGGGTTGTTCACCCTCGAACATCGCCTGCTCCCCTACAAGCGGGTCCCTCATAGCTGCGCCACGCTAATCCCTGACATGGCCGTCAGTCAGCGGTGACCACGGTGAGCGGGCCCTGCGGTAAGACGGCCAACCGGGCCCGCGGTCCGGCCGCCGCCAGCGCCTCGGCCACGGCCTCGGACACGTCGGCCACCGGCCGGAGATGGGCGGCGCGGACCTCGTCGTCGTCGAGGCCGTCGGTGTGCAGCCAGACGTCGGCCCGTCGAAGGATCCGGCCGAGGACCTGGACCTGCCAGCGGTCGGCTTCGGAGACACCCGACCGGTCGGCCAGAGCCTCTCTGTCCGGGGCCTGGTCCAGCAGCCGGGCGAAGGCGCCGGCGGCGGGAAGGCCGTCCACGCAGGCGGCGGCCATCACCACGGTGCCGCCCTCGGTCACCAGCCGTTCGGCCGCCGCCATGCCCTTCACCGACTGGTAGAGGTTCCGGTCGAGCGGGTAGCCGGCGTTGGTGGAGAGGACGACGTCGAAGCGGCCCTCCACGCGTTGGACGGCCGAGCTCTGCACGAAGGCACAGGCGGCGCGGTGGCCGTCGGGTAGGGGGCCGGCGAAGACGGCGGTCAGTTGGCGGCGGCTGTTGATGGCCACGTCGATCGACAGACTGGGCGGGGCCAGGGACACCGCGGCGCGGACGAAGTCGTGGACCGGGTTCCCCTCGGTGACGAGCCAGGTGGCCCTGTCGTCGGCGATCCGGGCCGGGCTGTGGGCTTCGAGGATGGTGGCGCCGGCGGCCAGGCCCGGGCAGACCCCCTTCGGGCCGCCGCTGAATCCGGCGAAGAAGTGCGGCTCCACGAAACCGGTCAGGATCCGGACGTCGGCCTCGAGGTAGCGGGGATCGATCAGCACCGGGACGCCGTCGACCAGACCCACGGGGCGGTGGGCGCCGTCGTCGGCCCGGTGGTCGTGGACGCCGTAGCGGTCGAGGATCTCGGCGCCCACCAGTTCGGCCATCTCCGACGGGGTCGCCTGCCGGTGGCTGCCGGTGGCGCAGAGCAGGGTGACCCGGTCGGGCCCCGCTCCCAGGCGTTCGAGTTCGGCCAGCAGCGGCGGCAGGACCGTCCGGTTGGGCATGGGCCGGGTGAGATCCGGGAAGACGACGGCCACGCGCGACCGGCCGCCGATCAGGTCGGCCAGCGGCGGCCCCGCCGTCGGCGTCCGGAGGGCGTCGAGGACGGCCTGTGGTTCGTCGGCCAGGCCCGGAAGTTCGGTGGGGCTGATCACGACGGCCTCGTCGGGGAGCCGGGCCGGCAGGCCGTGCCGGCCGTAGGCGAGGCGAACCTCCTTCACGTCCCGTCCCCTCCATCGCCGAGGGCCAGCACGGCGTGGGCGGCGGCGTCGGCGTCGGCGGCCAACTCCGCGTAGCGCGCCCGGGCCGTCGGGTCGGGCTCCAGCGTGTCGACCACCGGATCGAGGCGGTCGAGGTCGTAGCGGGCGCCGATGGCCGTGGCGGCCAGGAGGGCGGCGCCGGCCGAGGCGGCCTGACCCGTTCGGCGACGGACGGCCGCCATCCCGGTGACGGCCGTGAGGATGGCCGGCCACGGGTTCGTCCGGCCGTCCGATCCGGTGAGGACCAGAGAGGTGAGGGCCACAGAGGCGGCCGCCGGCCGATGCTGCGGAGCAATCGCCCCCATGGTGACCAGGCATCGCCGGACGTCCCAGGCCACAGATTCGATGGCGGCCCGGGCCAGGTCACCGGCGTCGTGGTCGAAGCTCAACCCGACGAAGGCGCCGCGCCCGTTCGGGCGCCACCAGGGCGCCCGGGCGCCGCCGAACCAGGGCAGGGCCACGACCCCGCTGGCGCCTGCGGGCGACGCCGCCGCCTCCGTCATCAGCGTCTCGTGGTCGAGACCCGTCAACGCCGACAGCCAGGCCAGAAGAGACCCGGCCGCCGACAGACCGCCTTCGAGGAGCCAACCTCCAGTCGCCGCTTTGGTGACGATCAGCCCGTCGGGCGGGGGGTCGGGGAAGACGTCGACCAGCAGCGAGGCGTTGGCCGTGGTACCCCACGAGACCATGGGTCGCGACCCGGCGGCCGTGCCCAGCATCTCGCAGGCGCGATCACCGGCACCGATGCAGACGGGCAGCCCGCTGCGCAGGCCCAGTTCGGCAGCCGGTGCCGGATCGAGGATGCCGGCGACAGCCATGGACGAAAGGACCGGCGGGATCCTGCCACCGGTCACCGCCAGCAGCTCGGGAAGGAACTCCCCCGAGGGGTCACAGAGCCCGGCGGCCGAGACCATGGTCAGGTCCGTGGCCACCTCCCCCGTCATCCGCAAGACGACGAGATCGCGCGGCGTGAGCAGCCAACGGCTCTCCGCCAGCCGGTCCGGATCGTGGGCGGCCAACCACGCCGCCTTGGCCGCCAGGGCGGCCCCGTCGAGGACGGCCCCGGTGCGACGGCGGGCGGCGGCCATCCCGCCGAGCCGGTCGGCCAAGGCGAGGGCTTGCACCCCGGCACGGCGATCGGACCAGACAATGGCCGGCCCGAGTGCTTCGCCGCTGTCCGTGACGGGGACGAAGGTCTGGCGGGCGGCGGCGAAGCCGACGGCTTGAACGGCGTCGAAGACGCCTGAGGAGCCGGCACGGGCCTCGGCGCAGGCGGCCACCACCGAGCGCCACCAGTCGGCGGGATCCTGCTCGGCGCGGTCCCCGGCCGCGAAGGTCGTCTCGAGTGGGGCCCGGCCCTCGGCGTGGGGGCCGTCGGCGTCCCAGACGATGGCCTTGGTGGTGGAGGTCCCGAGGTCGAGGGTGAGGATCAACGGTCGCCCTCCGGCCACGACCGCATACCGACGTCAACCGCCGTGGACGGCGTCGGCCAGCAGCCGGGCCATGGCCGCCGGATCGGGGTCCTCGAAGACGAGCCGACCGATGGCCATCCCTGCGGCACCGCCGGCCATGGCGTCGCGGACCTCGTCGAGGACGGCCGGCCGGCCGCTGTCGCCGCGGGGGCCGCCCAGGAAGAGCACCGGCACCCCGACGCTCGCCACCACCCGGGCCACCGCGGCGATCCGGTCCCGGCCCGGGGAGACGTCGGGGACCGGGACCTTGAGCAGAGGGGCGCCCATGTCGTGGGCGATGACCGCCGCGCTGACAATGGCCTCGGTGTCGCGGACCAGACGGCCATCGGTCCACGAGAGGGCTTCGATCATCGCCTCCAGGCCGGCCGCCCGGGCGTCGTCGATCACCCGGCCGAGCAGCTCCAGGGCCGACGCCGTGACCGGATCGGTCCGGTCGATCCGGGTCATGTGCTTGATGCCGCGGTAGCCGCCGGCGGCGGCGGCGGCCACCGAGGTGACCAGTCTGTCGTCGAGCTCGAAAGCGGAGCCGGCCAGGCCGGTGCGGTTGATGGACAGGTAGGTGGCCTGGAGCGGGCCGACGGCGCCGGCGGCCCGGAGGTCGTCGAGCGGTTGCCGGCTGGCCAGGATGCCGTCGCAGGCGGGGAGAGCCGCGGTCAGCGCGGCGAGGTAGGGCCGGTAGGCCTCGATGGTCATCACCCCGCGGGGCCGGTGGTCGGCGGCCAGGATCAGCGCCGGTGAGGCGAGGGTCACTCCACGCCGGCGTTGCGCAGGACGATCTTGGCCAGCGCCGAGAAGTCCTCCCGGCCGTAGCCGGCGGTGGAGGCCGCCGTGAGCAGCTGCCGGGAGCCGGCGGTGCTGGTCAGGGGGACCCCGGCCCTGGCCCCGTAGGCCAGGGCCAGATCGAGATCCTTGGCCATCAGGTCGGTCATGAAGCCGGGCTTCCAACCGTTCGAGGCCGGGCTGTCGGCGACCACACCGGCCACCGGCAACCGGGTCCGGACCGCCGTGCAGTCACCGGTCGAGTGGAGAAGCACCTCGAGCAGCTTGGCCATGTCGACACCGGAGCGGACGGCCAGGGCCGTGGCCTCGGCCGTGGCCACCATCTGGGCCGCGTAGATCAGGTTGTTGCAGAGTTTCACCACCTGGCCCATCCCCGGGCCGCCGACATGGACGATCAGACCGGCCACGGCATCGAGGACGGGCCGGACTTCGTCGAGGGTGGTGGGGTCGCCGCCCACCATGACCGTCAGCGTCCCCTTCTCCGCCCCCACCGTGCCGCCCGAGAGCGGGCCGTCGAGATAGCGGGCCCCGGTGGCGGCCACCTTGGCGTGCATGGCCCGCTCCACATCGGGGTCGATGGTCGAACAGTCGATGACGATGTGGCCGGGACCGAGGGCGGGGACCAGGGCGTCGACCACCTCGACCACCTCGGGGGAGTTGGGGACACAGAGGAGGATGACCTCGCTGGCGGCGGCCAGGTCGGCGACAGTGCCCGCATCGGTGGCGCCCAGGGAGACGGCCGCGTCGATGGGCGGGCGTGAGCGGGAGGTGACGGTCAGCTGATGGCCGGCGGCCAGCAGGTTCCCGGTCATGGGCAGACCCATGGCTCCCAGGCCGACGAAGCCGACCTTCATGGCCCCGGCACCGGGGCGTCGGTGGCGCAGTGGGCGGCGAACTGGGGCAGCCAGCGGGCGGTGGCGGCCAGCAGCTCGTCGGCCATGGCTTCGGTGACGCGCAGATCCCCCCGGCCGGCCAGGGGGTCGAGGGCGAAGGCCTGGAGGGCGAGCGTTCTGTCCCCCGACAGCGCCGCCTCAACCGTCAGCTCTTGGACCGCCACCTGCCGGCGGACCCACTCGGTGAGGCCGGCGGGGGCGTGCGCCGTGTCGCGGCCGCGCATGCCGTCGCCGTCCAGCAGGCAGATCGCTTCCACCACCGCCTCGGCCGGCAGGTCGGGGCACTGGCCCCGGTTGGGCAGGTTGACGGGAAGCTCACGGGCCGTGCCGGTGAGAAGGGAGTCGATCACCGGGGCCACGATCTCGCCCGAGTCCCAGGTCTGCATCTGGGCCGTGCCGGCCAGCACCGCGTCGACCTCGGCGATGTACTGGTCCTGGTGCTCGAGCCGGCGGGCCATGGGGGTGAGCTCGAAGCCCCAGCTCTCACCCCATCCCGAGTCGTCGGTCAGAGCCGAGGGGATGAACTCGGCCACGTGGCGGTCGCCCGCTCCGGGGAGCGCGCCGTAGCGGTCGAGCAGGGTCAACTTGAGAGCATGGCGCTGAGCGAAATCGGCCTTGGAGAAGGGCTCGGCTGGCAGGCGGTGCGGTCCCGGCCGCAGCGCATCCAGGCCGCCCAGTTCGTCCAGCATCTCCCGGAGAAGGAGCAGACCGTCGGCGCCGTCGATCTCGAGGGCGGTGATGAGGGGGAAATGGTTGACGCCGACCACGGTGGGCCGGATGGCGCTATGGGGTTGGCCGAAGGCGATGGCCAGATCCATGCAGAAGTGGCCCACCTCGTGGCAGAGACCGACCGTCTTGATGCCTGTCTCCCGGCAGACGGACCGGGTGAGCGTCGTCATGGGATTGGTGATGTTCAGCATCCAGGCGTCGGGGCAGCCCTGCTCCATGTCCCGGCCGATGCCGACCAGGACGGGGATGTTCCGCAACGCCCGGCTGATCCCGCCCGGGCCCACGCTGTCACCGACCGACTGCGCGATGCCGTGGGCCGCCGGGATGTCGATGTCGAATGTCATCGACTCGAAACCGCCGGTGGAGATGGTGACGATGACGAAGTCGGCGCCGTCGACGGCGCGACGTTGGTCGGTGGTCGTCTGCACCGTCATCTTGGTGCCCATCTTCTCGTTGGCCAAACGGGCGTAGGCCTCCATCTTCACCAAGGGAGCCGGGTCGATGTCCTCGAGGACGAGGTGCATGTCGGCCAGGGGCGCCACCGCCAGCAGGTCGGTCATCAGCTTGGG
>Ga0307372_10014460_pt1 | contig 10096 bp, 9 predicted proteins | sample OX1MG_FD_202533 | JGI IMG/M metagenome (GOLD analysis project Ga0307372, IMG submission 202533) | Soil microbial communities from Risofladan, Vaasa, Finland - OX-1 | ecosystem: Environmental > Terrestrial > Soil > Coastal area > Acid sulfate soil | place: Finland: Risofladan, Vaasa | collected... | reverse complement strand
AGGCGCGTGCGTGGGGCTCAAGGGCTCGCGAGTGCAGGCCGTGGTCAATGAATTGGGGGGCGAGCGCATCGACATCGTACCCTGGTCGCCCGACCCGGAACGGTTCGCCAAGTTGGCTCTTGCGCCCGCCCGTGTGGCCCGCGTGTTCAGCGATCCGGTGACCAAGACCATCCAGGCAGTGGTGGACGAGGACCAGCTCTCGCTGGCCATCGGCCGCAACGGCCAGAACGTTCGCCTTGCCTCGGAACTGACCGGGTGGAAGATCGACCTCTACTCGAGCCGTGAGTGGCTGGAACGCGGCGGCGAGGGCGCGATCTTCGCTCCATTGCCGGAAGAAGAGGGCGATGCCGCCGACGTGCCACTCTCCGAGATCGGGGGCATGCCGCCGGCGACGGTCGCGATCCTCGAAGAGGGGGGCTATCGTACGCTCAACGACATCATCGACCTCGAACGCGACGATTTCCTGAAGCTGCCCGGCATCACGCTCGACGATGCTGACCGGCTGATGGCGATCCTGGCGGAACTCACCGAAGAAGGCGCGAACGAGGAGGCGGCGTCGGCGGCAAACCGCGAGCCCGCCGAGCTCCAGACGGACCCGCCCCCCTCGGACGGGGGTGGCGCGGCGGCGTGACACGCGACCAGGCGCGCCGCGTGCTGGGCCTCGTCGGTCTCGGGGTGCGGGCGCGGAACGCCACCGTGGGCGTGGAGCAGGTGCGCGCCGCGGCCAAGAAAGGCACGCTCGTGCTCGTGCTCGTGGCGAGCGACGCGGCGGAAAATAGTTTGGATAAGCTGCTCCCGTTGATGCGGGCGCGGCATATCCCGACCATCGAAGGCTTGGCGGCTGCCGAACTCGGCACCGCCGCAGGACGTGTACAGACGGCTGCGATCGGCATCGTCGACCGGTCGCTCGCCAAGGGAATTCTCGGCGTGGTGGAAACGGGCGCGGTCGGGCCCACTTAGGAGGATCGTTTGAGCAAGCTTCGCGTACACGACATGGCTGGGGAATTCGGGGTCTCTGCTGACGAAGTGATCGGATTGCTTCGGCAGATGGACGTTCCCGTACGCAGCCATCTGAGTGTGCTCACCGACGATCAGGTGGCACGCCTTCGGGCACGGTGGGAGCGCGAAAAGCGTGCTCGCGCGGAGCAGGAGAAGGACACCGCGGCCGCTTCGCCGCGCCGCCGCCGCTCGGCCGCGGCTCAGCCGGCGGAACCCGCCGAAGCCGTGAAGCCCAAGAGTCCCCGCGCCAAGAAGGCAGCGAAGGCCGCTGCCGAAGCCCCGCCTGCGGCGGAGGCGGCCGAGACGCCGACGGCGTCAGCGGCCCCGGTGCGTCGTCGCCGCAAAGCCGCCGACGTCGCCGCCGCGGCGGCGGCAACCGAAGCCGCCGAGAGGGTGGAGGAGGAGAGGCGCGCTGCCGCTGAAGCCGCGGCGATAGCCGCCGAAGCCGCTGCCGAAGCGGCCAGGGCCGCCGAAGAGGCCGCAGCTGAGGCAGCCGCAGCCGAACTCGCTGCCTCGGAAGCAGAAGAAGCGGAGCAGGTCAGTGCCGAGGAAGCGACGACCATGGCTGCGGAGCCGAGGTCGGTCTCCTCGCACGCCGAAGCGGGTGCACCGGCGGCGCGCGAACGCCCCCGCCCGCGGCCTGTCACGCCGGGTGCGCCTCGTCCGCGTCCCGTGGCGAGCAGTTCGCCGTTCATGCCCCCGCGCCCCGTTGCCTCCGCCGCACCGGGCGGCGGCGGTGCCGCGCCCCCGCGCCGCGACGAGAAGGGCGGAGGTCAGAAGCCCGGCGCCCCGGCCGAGCGCGGCCGCCGCAAGAAGGGCCGCCGCGGCCAGGTCGACCAGGGCGCGGTGGACGCGAATATCTCCAAGACGATGGCGGCCATGCGCGGGGCGCCCTCGCGCCGTAGTGCCAGCGACTCCCGCCGCGGCCACCGCGAGGAAGTCGAGGCGGCTCGCGTGGCCGAGGCGGAGCGCGAGAAGCGCCTGGTGCGGGTCAACGAGTTCATCACGGTGAGTGAACTCGCCCAGATCCTCAAGGTGCCCGCCACCGAGATCGTCGCGTTCGCGTTCAAGAACCTCGGGTTGATGATCACCATCAATCAGCGGCTCGACTTTGACCAGATCGAGTTGATTGCGGGCGAATTCGGATTCCAGGCGGTTCGAGAGGATGCGTACCAGGCCGAGGACGTCATGGCGGTGCAGGAAGACCAGCCCGCGGACCTCGTGTCGAGGCCGCCCGTGGTCACCATCATGGGCCACGTCGACCACGGCAAGACGTCGCTGCTCGACTTCATCCGCCACGCCAACGTCGTGGCCGGCGAATCGGGCGGCATCACGCAGCATATCGGCGCCTACCACGTCACGCTGCCCAAGGGCAAGTCCATCACGTTTCTCGACACCCCGGGCCACGAGGCGTTCACCGCGATGCGCGCCCGCGGCGCTCAGGTCACCGACATCGTCGTGCTCGTCGTGGCTGCCGACGACGCGGTGATGCCGCAGACCATCGAGGCGATCTCGCACGCCCGCAACGCCGGCGTGCCGATGATCGTGGCGATCAACAAGATCGATCTGCCGCAGGCCAACCCGATCAAGGTCAAGCAGGACCTGCTGCAACACGGGGTGGTGCTCGAAGAGTTCGGTGGGCAGACACTGTCCAGCGAGATCTCCGCCAAGAAGGGCACGAACATCGACACCCTTCTCGATCAGATTCTGCTCCAGTCGGAAATCCTCGACCTCAAGGCCAATCCCAACCGGCCGGCCACAGGCTCCGTGATCGAGGCCCAGCTCGATGCCGGCAAGGGCCCCGTGGCCACCGTGCTCATCCAGAACGGGACGCTGCACGTCGGAGAGGACTTCATCTGCGGCATGCACTCGGGCCGCGTGCGCGCCCTGCTCGACGAACGCGGCAATCCGGTCAAGGACGCCGGCCCGGCCATCCCGGTCCAGGTGCTCGGGGTGGAAGGGGTGCCCATGGCGGGCGACCAGTTGCTGGTCGTCGACGACGCCGCCGCGGCGCGCGAGATCGCCCAACGGCGCCAGCGCCTCGACCGCGAGGCGAAGAGCCGGCGCACGTCGCGCGGCGTGTCGCTCGAGGACTTCATCGAGCACGCCGCCAGCGGCGAGCGTCGCACGCTGCGCATCCTCATCAAGGCAGATCAGGGCGGCCCGGCCGAAGCGCTGGCCGACGCGCTCCAGCAACTGTCCACCGCCGAGGTCCAGGTCGAGGTCGTGCATCGCGGCGTCGGCGCCATCTCGGAGAGCGATATCCTGCTCGCCAAGGCCTCGGGGGCCGTGATCATCGGCTTCCACGTTCGCCCCGACAACAACGCCCGCACGGCCGCGGAACGTGAGGGGGTGGACATCAAGCTTTACCGGATCATCTACGAGGCGGTGGCCGACGTGCGCGCCGCACTCGAAGGCATGCTCCGGCCCGAAGAGCGCGAAGTCATCTTCGGCGAGGCCGAGGTGCGACAGGTGTTCAAGGTGTCGCGCATCGGCACCATTGCCGGCTGCTACGTGCGCAGCGGCGTGATCAATCGCCAGGGCCGCGTGCGCGTGATCCGCGACGGCGTCGAGATCTACGACGGCGCCATCGGGTCACTCCGCCGGTTCAAGGACGACGTGCGCGAAGTGAAGGACGGCTTCGAGTGCGGCATCGGCGTCGAGAACTTCAACGACCTCAAGGTAGGCGACGTGATCGAGTGCTACCGGACCGAGGAGATCGCGCGTTCCCTAGGGTCCGCGCCGGCCACTTAAGCACGCCTCCGGCGCGGCACCGCCGCGTGGGGGGCCGGAGTACGGGTTTCCATGGCAGCAGACAATCGACGAGCGGACCGCGTCGCCGAAGGCATTCGCGAAGTGGTGGCGACGTTCCTCGCTGAGGGGGTCAAGGACCCCCGCATCGTGGGGCTCGTGACCGTTACAGGCGTGGACGTCACGCGCGACCTGCGCCACGCCCGGGTCTTCGTGAGCGTCATGGGAACGGAGAGCGAACGCGCCGCGACGACGCAGGGGCTGGCCAGTCTGGCCCCGCACCTTCGCTCGCACGTCGGACGGTCGCTGCACCTCCGCCTCGCCCCCGAGATCACCTTCCGGCTCGACGAGACCATCGCCCGCGCGGCCCGCATCGAGTCGCTGCTCGCCCAGGTGCGCGAGGGAAAGCCGGTGGATGGGGCCCAGGACGACTGACGGCCTCCTGCTCGTCGACAAACCCGCGGGCATGACGTCACACGATGTCGTGTCGGTGGCGCGACGGGCCGTCGGCCCGTCGCGCGTCGGCCACGCCGGCACGCTCGACCCGTTCGCCACCGGCCTGCTCGTCCTGCTCGTCGGGCGGGGGACGCGGCTCATCCCGTATCTCGACGCTGAGCCCAAGGTCTACGACGCCACCATCCGCTTCGGCGCCGCCACCGATACCGACGATTCCACCGGCCGGGTCATGCGCGAATCGGCCCTTCCGGCGCCTGCCGCCGTGGACGCGGCACTCGCCACCATGGTGGGCGACCTCGAGCAACGCCCGCCCGCTTACTCGGCCAAGCAGGTCGAGGGCGTGCGCGCCTACGCCGCCGCTCGACGCGGCCGCCCGCTCGACCTCGCCCCGGTGACGGTGCGCGTGCATGCGTGGACGGTGCGCGAGCGGCGGGACGCTGAACTCGACGTCACCGTGATCTGCGGCGGCGGTACCTACGTGCGCGCCCTCGCCCGCGACCTGGGCGAAGCCGTGGGGAGCGCGGCGCACCTCACCGCACTGCGCCGCACGCGCGCCGGCCGGTTCGACGTGGCCGACGCTCAAACGATCGACGCCGTCCAGCGCGGAGAAGCGCCCCTCCGGCCTCTCCTCGACGCGGTGGCCCACTTCCCAGCGCAGCCCCTGGACGCGGAAGAAGGACGGCTCGTGGCTCACGGCCGTCCCGTGCCGGCGCGCATCCCCGGCGAGTGGGCCGCCCTCACGGTCGATGGCGCATTGCTCGCCGTGGCGGAGCGGCACGGCGACGCCTGGCAGCCCAAGGTCGTGATCGGCGATGACTGAGCCCCATTCACTCGTCCCCCCACAGCTGTCGGGTACGGTCGTCACGGTCGGCACCTTCGACGGGGTGCACCGAGGCCATCAATACGTGCTGGCCCGCCTCCGGGAGCGGGGCGCGGCGCTCGGCCTCCCGACACTGGTCGTCACCTTCGAGCCGCATCCTCTGGAAGTCATCCGGCCATCCGACGCCCCGCTGCGCCTCACGGTCCGCCTGGAGAAGCTCCTCGCGCTGGCGGCGTGCGGCGTGGACTACGTGGCCCAGATCCCATTCACCCCCGCCTTCCGCGCGCTCAGTGCGGAGGCCTTCATCCGTGATCTGCTCGTCAGCCGGTACGGCATGCGCGCCCTCCTGCTGGGCCACGATCACCACTTCGGTCGAGGGCGTGAGGGCGATCCGGCGCTCGTCCGCGCCATCGCTCGCCGCGCCGGATTCGCTTTCGAGGTCGTCGAGGCGCTCGCGCTTCCCTCGGGCGACCGCCTGTCCTCGAGCGTGATCCGCGACGCCGTGGCTTCGGGCGACCTGGTGCGCGCCGCGCGCGGACTGGGCCGACGCTACGAAGCGGTGGGTCGCGTCACCGGCGGCCACGGCCGGGGGCGGCTGCTCGGCTTCCCGACCATCAACCTCGCACTGCCGTCCTCCCGCAAGCTTCTGCCGCCCGTGGGAGTCTACGCCGCGCGCGTGGTCAGCGCCGCCGGGACGTTTGGCGGCATGATGAATCTCGGGCCGCGGCCCACGTTCGGGGACGATACCGTCGCGCTCGAGGTGCACCTGTTCGACGCCGGCGGCGACTGGCACGACCGGCCAGTTGCCGTGGAATTCGTCGCGCGCCTGCGGGACACGATGAAATTCAGTGGTCCCGATGCGCTGGCCGCACAGTTGAAATCCGACGCCGAGAACGCGCGGCGCGCGTTGACGGAAGTCCTCTCGCCCGATACCCTTATAGGTTCCGGATAAATCCCTTTCTCCCACCTCCGTCGCATGTCGAACCTGAAGTATCGCCTGCTGACAATTGCCGCCTCGATCCTTGTGTCCATCTGGTTTCTCATCCCGCGCGACCAGGTGGTGAAGTACCGCGGTTCCGACGGCATGCTGCACGACACGACCGAACGCCACATCCCCCTCCGCCGCGGGCTCGATCTGCAGGGGGGCATCCACCTGACGCTCGAAGTCGACACGTCCAAGCAGTCCATCGCACCCGACAAGATCCCCGATGCCATCGACCGCGCACTGAAGACCGTACGGACGCGTATCGAAGGCTTCGGCGTCTCCGAATCCGTGGTCCAGAAGGCCGGCAACGACCGCATCATCGTCGAGATCCCCGGCTACGACGATCCATCTCGTGCCGAGAAGCTGGTCAAGGACCAAGCGTTCCTCGAGTTCCTGATCACCGATAAGACGCAGGCACTGCAGAAGGTGGCGCCGCGCTTCGACCAGATCATCAGGGACGCGGGCGCCGCGGTGGCCAAGACCGCGCCCGGCCAACCAGCGGTGCAGCAACCCGCCTCCGGGGCCGCCGGCCTGCAGACGCTGCTCACGGGTGGGGACACGGCCATGGCCAAGGGCAAGGGCGTCGCCGCGAAACCAGCCGATACGACAACCGTCGACTCGCTCGGCGCCAAGACCGGCGGTGCGTTCTCCAACGCCATCTCTCCCGGCGGCATGCCCGGTCAGTATTTCGTGCCGTTCAGCAAGGTGCCGGAGATCGACGCTTACCTGCAGATGCCGGCCATCAAGGCCGCGATCCCTCCAGGCAAGCGTATCATCTGGGGCACCGACTCCACGCAGTACGGCGCCGAATGGTACCGCGGACTGTACGTGACCGACGACAAGGCGATCACCACGGGTACGGACATCACCGATGCACGGCCGTCCCAGAGCCCCACCGATGGTACCGTGGTGGAGTTCACGCTCGACAATGCGGGCGGCCGCCGCTTCCGCATCGAGACCGGGCGCCATGTGGGTGACTACATGGCCATCGTGCTCGACGGCCGCGTCATGGGCCAGCCGCCGGTCATCCAGAGCGCCATCGGGACGCGAGGCCAGATCACCCTGGGCGGCAAGGACCTCGCCGCAGCGCAGGACCTGGCGCTCGTGCTGCGGGCCGGCGCGCTTCCCGTGCCGCTCAAGGTCGCTGAGGCCGTCGTTATCGGCCCGGGGCTTGGCCAGGACTCCATCAACAAGGGGTTCCGGGCCGGAATGATCGCGCTCATCCTGATCGTGCTCATCATGACGATCTACTACCGCTTCGCGGGCTTTCTGGCCGTATGCGGCCTGTCCGTCTACGTGCTCTATACCCTCGCCGCGCTGGCCGGTTTTGATGCCGTGCTCACGATGCCGGGCCTCGCCGGCATGGTGCTGTCCATCGGCATCGCCGTCGACGCCAACGTGCTGGTATTCGAGCGCATCCGAGAGGAGTTGGACCGGGGGAAGACCGTCCGCACTGCCATCGACGAAGGCTTCCGGCACGCCATGCCCGCCATCGTCGACTCCAACATCTCGACCATACTCACCGCGTCCGTCCTCTATCAGTGGGGCAGCGGCCCGGTGCGCGGCTTCGCCGTGACGCTCATCGCGGGCGTGGCGGCGTCCATGGTCGCCGCCATCTTCGTCGTGCGAACCCTTTTCCTCCTGTGGCTGAGCCGCTCGCGCGGCGCCCAGACGTTGAGCATCTAAATGCTGCGCATTCTCCACGGCACCAGCTACGACTTCATCAAGTACTGGCGGCATGCCGCCGCGATCACCATCGCGTTCATCCTCGTCGGGCTCACGTCGCTTGCCATCCGCGGTGCGCACTACGGCATCGAGTTCACCGGCGGCACGACCATGCAGGTGGAATTCGCCAAGGCGCCCAATCCTGACGTCATTCGCTCCACGGTCGACGGCGCCGGCTTCAGCGGATCCACCATCCAGCAGTTCGGCTCGCCGACCATGTTCACGATCAGCGCCCAGCCCAAGGTCGGCAACGCCGCGCTCGGTTCCACCGACAGCACGGCCAAGCAGATCGAGGCCGCGCTGCACACCCAGTTCGGCGATACCTCGCAGGTGCGCGTGGTGCAGTCGCAGTACATCGGACCCCAGGTAGGCGCCGAGCTGCGGCGCAACGCGATGATCGCGGTGGCGATTTCCTTTCTCGTCACCCTGATCTACCTCGCCATCCGCTTTGAATGGCGATTCGGCGTCGCGGCCGTGGTCGCCACGGCGCACGACATCTTCACGACGCTGGCCTTTCTGGCCATGCTGCGGCTGGAGATCTCGCTCACCGTGGTCGCCGCAATCCTCACCGTGATCGGGTACTCGCTGAACGACACGATCATCATCTTCGACCGCGTCCGCGAGGACCTGCGCAAGCAGCGCAAGGAACCGTTGCGCGATACGATGAACCGTGCCATCAACGAGACGCTGCCGCGTTCGGTGCTCACCCACGTCACGACACTGACCGCCACGCTCGCGCTGCTCTTCTTCGCGGGCGAGGTCATCCGGCCGTTCTCGTGGTTGATGGCGTTCGGCATCTTCACTGGAACGTTCAGCTCCATTTACGTGGCCGGCGCGCTGCTGCTCTGGATCGAGGCCAAGTGGCCCCGGACGGTCGAGGGCCGGGGTGGAGCCGCCGCGGCCGCTGCCCGCACGCGGCGCGCCAACTCCTGACGTCGCCCCGAACCGCCGCGCCGGCCGCGGCGGTTCGCCATGGTATGGCCGACTTCATCGACAGCCACGCCCATCTGGGCGATCCGGCATTCGACGGCGATCGCTCGACCGTCATCGACCGTGCCCGCCAGGCCGGGGCACGTGCCGTGATCTGCATCGGCGAATCGCTGGCGGCCGCGGAGCGCGCCCGCGCCGTGGCCGCTGATCATCCCGGGTTCGTGTGGTTCACGGCCGGCGTGCACCCGCACGATGCCGCCGGCTTCGATCCAATCCGCGATCCGATGCAGATCGCCCGGGAATGCCAACTGGGCGCCGTCGCCATCGGCGAGTGCGGCCTCGACTACCACTACGACCACTCGCCGCGCGACGAGCAGCGCCGCGCTTTCGGCGCCCAGCTCGCGCTCGCCCGCGACCTCGGCAGGCCCGTCGTCGTACACACGCGGGAGGCCGAGGACGACACGCGCGCCATGGTCGAGGAGGCGGGGGCAGGGGGCGTGCGAGGCGTCCTCCACTGTTTCACCGGATCGCCCCGATTGGCCGAGACGGCGCTCGCCGTGGGTTGGTACGTCTCGTTTAGTGGCGTCGTGACGTTCAAGAAGTGGGACGACGACGCCCTTATCCGACTCGTCCCCGACGATCGCTTGCTCGTCGAATCCGACGCCCCGTACCTCGCCCCCGTCCCCCATCGCGGCAAGCGCAACGAACCGGCCTGGGTCAGCCTCACGCTTGCCCACGTGGCGCAGGCGCGCGGCACGGCTGCGGCTGGGCTCGGAACGGTCGTCACGCGCAACGCGGCGCGACTGTTCGGCCTGGCGATTCCGGGTATCGCCTGAGTAGGTTCCCGGCGTTCGTCCTCGTCTCGACCCATTCGCCGGCCCCGTGCCGGCCGACCGTTCGGAGATCCCTCGCATGCCGACCACGCTGCACACGGACAAGGCCCCGGCGGCCATTGGCCCGTACTCCCAGGGTGTGACCCACAACGGGTTCCTGTTTACCGCCGGCCAGATCGCCATCGATCCGGCCACCGGACAGGTCGTGGCCGGTGACGTCGTCGCGCAGACGGAGCGCGTCCTCGCCAACCTGCAGGCCATTCTTACCGCCGCCGGCGCGACGTGGAACGATGTCGTGAAGACTACGGTATTCCTCCACGACATGAGCGACTTTCCCCTCGTGAACGACGCCTACGCCCGCGCCCTCGGCGAGGCGCGGCCGGCTCGCTCGACAGTCCAGGTCTCCGCGCTCCCGCGGAACGTGCTCGTCGAGATCGAGGCGATCGTCGCCGTGCGATGACCACGTCCACAACCCACGCCGAACTGCTGCGGCTCACTGGGTTCGCCCGCTGCGCCGGCTGTGCGGCCAAGCTCGGCCTAGGCGACCTGTCGGAGGCGCTCAAAGACGTTCCGCACCAGAGCGATCCCCGGCTGTTG
>Ga0307372_10014455_pt1 | contig 10099 bp, 9 predicted proteins | sample OX1MG_FD_202533 | JGI IMG/M metagenome (GOLD analysis project Ga0307372, IMG submission 202533) | Soil microbial communities from Risofladan, Vaasa, Finland - OX-1 | ecosystem: Environmental > Terrestrial > Soil > Coastal area > Acid sulfate soil | place: Finland: Risofladan, Vaasa | collected... | reverse complement strand
CACCTGCTGGCCGGTGACGGGCTCAAAGGCGAGGCCCTTGGCCTGGCCGCGGAACATCACCGCCTTGATCGATGACTGCTCCGGCTGGCGACAGTCCTTGAGGGTGAGGTAGTGATGGCCGGCGGCGGAGTGAGTGTGCGTCCCGATCTCAGCCTCGACCCAGACGTCCTGGAGGTCCGGGTCCTCCTCCAGATCAGCCCTGATCAGGGAGTTGAGCTCTCCCACCTGCAGGATCCGGACGGGCGTCAACATGGCTGCACCCGAGGCCTCAGGCCGCCGTCGTCTGGGCGACCTTACCCAGCAGGCCGTTGACGAACCTGCCGGCCTCCTCGCCCCCCATCTGCTTGGCCAGGATCACCGCCTCGTCAATCACGACCGCCACCGGATCGCTGCGCCGCCAGCCCAGCTCCTCGGTGGCGAGCCGCAGCACGGCCCGCTCCAAGCCACCCATCTGGTCCAGCTTCCAGTGAGAGGAGCAGGCGGCGAGGGTCAGGTCGATCTGCTCCCGATGGCTGATAACCCCCTCCACCAGCTCCTCGGCGAATCTTCCAGATGCCGGGGACAGCTCGGCCTCGACCAGGTGGTAGGCGAGTGGGGAGCGCCAGTCGCCGGGCTGCAGCTCAAGCTGGAAGAGGACCTTGAGGGCCACCTCACGAGCCCGATGACGCGGTCCCGAGGTCATCCAGCGTCCATTTCCGCGACCCGCAGGTTGACCTCGATCACCTCCAGCCCCAGCATTTTATGGATGTCGTCACCGACCCTTTGCTGAAGTTGTTCCGACAGCTTGGGCAGCGAGGCCTCGGGGGTGATCGCAATACAGAGCTCCACCCGGATCGCGGCCGACCCGACCATCTCCAGCCGCACCCCGCGATGTCCGTGCTGGCGGCGCAAAAGCCGGGGCACCGACATCCCGGCCGGGTCACACATGGCAGCCACCCCGGGCGTCTCGAGGGCCGCCATGGCGGCGATCGTCGACACCACCTCGCTGGCCACACGGACCTTCCCCAAGGGCTGCTCGCGCAGCCCCGGCGCCAGGTTCACTGAGCCCGCTCCAGGTACTTGCCGGTCCGGGTGTCGACCTTGATCCGATCCCCCACGGCCACGAACAAGGGCACGTCGACAATCGTGCCCGTCTCCAGGGTGGCCGGCTTGAAAGTTCCGGTGGCGGTGTCACCTTTGAATCCGGGATCGGTCTGGGTCACCTCCAGAGTGGCCGAGATGGGCACCTCCACTCCGATCACCTTCTCGTCATACCGAAGCAGGAAGAGGTGGTCGGACTCTCGCAGATAGCGGGCGGCCTCACGGAACTCCTCCGCGCTGAGGGTGAACTGCTCGAAATTGTTGGTATCCATGACCACGTGCTGGTCGCCATCGTGATACAGGTATTGGACCTCCATCTTCTCTATACGGGCCCTGGGAAACCGCTCCTCGGGCCGGAAGGTCTCCTCGGTCACCGACCCGGTGGTGACGTTGCGCAGGCGGGTGCGGACAACCGCGGTGCCGCGGCCCATCTTGATGTGCTCGAAGGAGAGCACCTCCATCAGCTGGCCATTGCGCTCCATGGTGGTGCCCGCCCGAAGTTCCCCGGCGTTGATCATCGACAGACTCCTTGCTCTTTGCCCTTGGGTTCGGGAGCCTGGTCCGCCCCGCGGGGCCGGTCTCCCATCCTCGGCCGCATTCCCGGTCGATCCGCCGAGGACCGCATGATGATGGCAGCTTCCATGGTGTGACAGCCGCGAACCGCTTCCGTCAGTGCTGGTAACGAGGGCTAGCCGCGCTTCGCTACAGGCTCTTCATGCCCTGGTGCAGATCCGCGATCTCAGGGCCCGCGTCGACCGCTTAGCCTCGATGGCATGAGCGCCAGCCCGGTCTCGATACCGCTCCACGCCGACCGGGCCGGCACCCTGCCCAGCTCGGTGGTGATCGCAGCCCTCTCCCGGGCCTTGGACCTAGCCGAGGGTGAGCCCATGGGCCACGCCATCCGCGCTTGCTGGCTGGGCATGCGCCTGGCGGACTGGATCGGGCTGGGCCCCGACGAACGCCAGGACCTCTACTATGCCCTGCTCCTCAAGGACGCCGGCTGCTCGGCCAACGCTTACAGCGTAACCCATTGGTTCGCCGCCGACGACCGCTCCACCAAGGCCCAGCTCAAGGTCTCGGATTGGAGCAGCCAGTGGCGCTCCGTCCTGTTCGCGATCCGCCAGACCGCACCCGCGGCTCCGATCACGCGCCGGATGGCCCAGCTGGTCTCGCTGGGGACCAGGGGCCCGAGCCTGGCCAACGAGCTGATTTCCGTGCGCTGCACCAAAGGCGCCGAGCTGGTCCGCCAGCTCGGGTGGGCCGAGCCGGCCGCGGAAGCCGTCCTCAATCTCGACGAGCACTGGAACGGCTCCGGCCGGCCCCGGGGACTCAAGGGCGAGGAGATACCTTTGCTGGCTCGGATCGTGCTGCTCTGCCAGACCGCCGAGATCTTCTGGCGCCACGGCGGACGCCGCAGCGTGGAGGCGGTGCTGCGGCGCCGGCGTGGCACCTGGTTCGACCCGCAGCTGGTCGACGCGGTGCTGACGCACGCTCGCAGCGACCGGCTGTGGGAGAAGTTTGGCAGCATTGCCCATCCCGAGCAGGTCGCCCACATGGATCCCCGGCCCCGCACCATCCCCTCTGCGACCCTGACGGACATGCTCCAGATCGGTGAGGTTTTCGCAGCTGTGGTCGACGCCAAGTCGCCCTGGACCACCACCCACTCAAGCAGGGTGGCCGCCCTCTCACGGCGCATGGCCGACGTGATGGGACTGGATGAGGATGAGGCCGACCACATTGGCCTGGCCGCCCTGCTCCATGACCTGGGCAAGCTCGCCATCAGCAACTCCATCCTCGACAAGGCGGGCCCGCTTGACAGCGCTGAGATGAGCGCGATGCAGAGCCACACTGAGATCACCTACCAGATACTGGCCCCGCTCTGGCCGCTGGGCGACGTGGCCGAGATGGCGGCGGCCCACCACGAGCGCCTGGACGGCTCCGGCTACCATCGCCACCTGCGCGGCCCGGACCTGCCCTTCGGAGCCCAGGTCGTAGCCGTGGCGGATGTCTTTGAAGCCCTGACCGCCGACCGGCCCTACCGCCGCGGCCTGGACAACGACGAGGCGATTCGGTGGCTGCGCAAGGAGGAGGGGAAGACCCTCGCCGCGGAGCCTATCGCGGCCCTCTTCGAGATGGTGGAGTCGGCCCGGGGCGTGCCTGACGGCATCAATCTATCCCCTCCCTGAGCGGCTTAAAGGCTGCGGCGTCGGCAATAAGGACCACTATGCCCTGGGCTGATACGGGCTTTCGCCACGGTAGGGCCACCCAGTTCCAAGCCGAAGACTCCGGCTCGATCCAGACAAACAGTCCGGCAGGCCGTCCTGGGACAGTCAGAGCGGCAGCGTCCAACCGGCCCTCAAGGCGAGCAGCTCGGGAGTTCAATTCGGCTGCCGAGCCCGCCAATGCTCCCCCAGGCGGCCCGACCAGAGGAGGGAATCGTCGGGCCCGAGGGAAGGCCATCGCCCCTTTGCTGGAGCGGGATTGCCCAAGACTGACGCTGGGGTCGCCCCGAAGCGGCAACCGCCAGGGCTAGGTCAACCGCCAGCCGACTCGATGGCCGGCTGGCGCCATCACTCCGCGGCGATGGAGTGCTCACCGCCCCAGCTCACATGAAGAAAAGGATCAGGCCACAGCCCATGATCAGGAACGGCCCGTAGGGGACGGCGTCGTGGAGGCTTATCCGCCTGGTCAGCAAGAGCCCGACCGTGATCACCCCGCCGACCAGGGTGCCCGCGATCAACGCCCACAGCGTGTAGAGGCTGCCGTAGTTGAGGCTCATACCCGTGATGCCCCCGATCACCATCCCCAGCTTGACGTCACCCCAGCCGAAGCCACGCCCGCCGTGGAAGATGGAACTGACCACCGCCAGCGGGAGCAGAGCGCCGCCCCCCACCAGGATCCCGAACAGAGCGCTCCGGAGGCTGAGATCGGGGCTGAAGGACGCCAGCGCCAGGGCCGCGACCATTGCCGGCACGGTCACCACGTCGAGGATAAGGCGATGCTTGAGGTCAAATCCCAGGATCTGGATCAGCACCAGGATCCAAAGGCTGTGCACCCAAAGGCCGGGGCCCATACCTTGGCGCATTCCGAAGGTGTAGAACCCGATAAAACCCAGCCCCGGCAGCAGCCATCTCTCGATCCAGGTCTGGCCGCTCCGCTCGCCCGGCTCGAGGTCGCCGATTCCGGACTCAAGGCGGAGCGACAAGCGGCCCATCCCCAACCCGCCCAGGGCTCCCAGCACCGCCCACAGGAGCGCGGCCGGCACGGCCATCTCGCTACCGCGCCCCGGGCGCGGGGCTCCCCTGGCGCCTCATCCCAGGCCGGCTGCCTGTACCTGCTGCTGATGCTGAGCCGCGGTCACTGAGAACAGCACCTTGCCGCTGGGCAGGGCCACGAAGTACAGGTAGTTGGTCGCGGTGGGATGCAGAACAGCCTCGACCGCCCCCAGGCCCGGGCTGTTGATCGGGCCCGGGGGGAGTCCGGTGTGGAGGTAGGTGTTGTAGGGAGATGGGAACGTGGTGCTGAATGTGGCACCGGCTTGGCCAGCTACCGCCATCGCGTACAGGATTGTGACGTCGCTCTGCAGCGGCATGCCCAGCTTGAGGCGGTTGAAGAAAACCCCCGCCACCAGGCCCCGGTCCTTGCTGGTGGCGGCCTCCGCCCCCACCACCGACGCCAGCACCACCACCTGGTAAGGGGTGAGACCGACCTTGGCGGCGCCGGCGAGCACCGCCGGACGCACCTTGCGGTTGAAGTCCTCGAGCTGGAGACGGAGGAACTCCGCTGCAGAGATGCTGGGGCCCACCTCGTAGGTGTCGCCAAAGGCCATTCCCTGCCAGCCAGCGCCAGGCGGGGTTCCGGGCAGGGGACTGATCCCCGGGAACGTTCCACCCTGGACCGCGGCGAGGTAGCTGGTGGGCGTGAACAGGTGGGCCTTCTGAAGCACGGCCGCCGCCTGCTGGGCCCAGAGTCCGTCCGGGATGGTCACCCGGATTGACCTGGCGTAGAGGATCGGGGGCCCCTCCAGCGCCGCCACCACCTCGGAAGGGCCCATTCCCCGATCCAGCAGGAACCGCCCCGGGTGGAGGTGGGAGCCCAGCCCTTTGACCTTAGCGTAGACGCCGAAGAACAGCCCCGATCGAACCAATCGATCCCCCTCCAGCGAGCTGACCAGCTGAGAGAGGGATTCCCCGCTGGCGACCGTGACGACCACCTGCTGGGTGTGATTGTTCTGCACCGGGGCCAACTCCCGGCGGGCCACCAGGGCCAACCCGGCCAGGCCCACGACCAGCAGCGCGACCACGGCCAGCGCCACCGAGCGCAGCGGATGCCGGCGGATCACCCGATGCTCTCCGCAGCCAGGACACCCTGCAGCAGCAGAGCCGCCGCGACCCGGTCGCCGACCTCACGGCGACCTCGGCGCGAGACGCCCTGTTCGATCAGGGCTCGTTCCGCCTGCCTGGTGGTGAAACGCTCGTCCGCGAAGGCCACCGGCAGACCGGTGGCGCGCGCCACGGCGGCCCCGAAGCCGCGGGCCTCCACGACGCCCGGCCCCTCATCACCGTCGAGGCCCAGGGGCAGCCCCACCACGATCTGACTCACCGAAAGGTCGGCCACCAGAGCTCGGATCTGGGCCATGATCGGGCGGTCACCCCGGCGGACCAGGGTGGAATGGGGCTGAGCTATAGTGCGGGTCTCATCGCTCACCGCCACCCCCACTCGCACCCGGCCGGGGTCCAGGGCAAGGATCCGGCCCGGCGCACCTCCAGGCTCAGGCAGTGCTCGAACTCCCGGCGATCGACACCCTCACGATCTGGATCCGGCTGGACAGCAAGGGCAGCCAGGGCAAGGCGAAAGGCGACTGGTGCACCACCACGGTGCTGGCGCCAGGCAGCTGCGACAAGAGGAATGAGCGCGCCGCTCCCGGGCTCATAAACGTGACCTTGCTGCGGTATGGATGGAGGTCGACCCGAGGCGCCCAGTAACCCACGGCGGCGGAGCTCAGGGTGACGCTGCCACCCGGACCGGCCGCGATCACCTGGAGGGCCCCAATCTTGGGGTTGGGCAACAGGGCGCCATCGCTGGGCACCTTGGACTTGAGGTCGGCCAGGACGGCGGCCCTGGCGGCCTTGGGACTGTAGGCGGTGGCCGCCGCATTGACAGATACGGTGAGCGTCTCCGCCTGTCCCGCCTGGCCGACCGTGGGTATGGTGGGGTCTGTCACCGTCAGCTGAATTCCGTTGCCACTGGAGTCCTGGGCGATTACCCCGGAGCCCGCCATCGATTTCAGGCTCTGCTCCACCTTGGCAGTCAGGCTGGCGGCGATCTGCTGCTCCTGCTGCTGGGCCGAGGCCACATCGGAACTGCTGAAGATGCTCTGATTGGTCGAGTTCTGCCCGCCGGCCATGCCTTGGGGATTGGCCAGGGAGATGGTGAAGTTGCCGGTCACGCACAGGCCCGGTGCACTAGCAGGGCTGAGACAGGCGCTGGCCTGCTCGTTGGCGGGAGCCCAGAACCACTGCTGCCCGGCGGCCATGTTCCCCTGGGTGCCGAGGCTGTTGGCGTCTGCCTGCACTGGGAGTGCCGGACTGGAGGTCTGGGCGGTTGCCGCTCCATTGGAGCAGGGCTGCACGGAGTAGGTACCGTTGGCGCCGGCGCTGGTGGGCGTGAAGCCGAGATTGCCGTTGCCGCTGAGGTCCTGGAACTCGGCGGCGGCGCTCCCGGTGAAGGTCAGCTGCAACGTCCCGGCTCCGCTCTGCTTGCCCCCGTTGTAGCAAAGGTATAGGTCTCCGGTGGCTGGGGTGGGAGGCAGGACCTGGGTGCCGCTGGGAGTCACCGTGAAGGTCTGGGTCGCATCGGGTGTCAGCAGGGCTTGGGTCGGGATGACATCGAGTACATTCGCCGCCTGGCTCCCAGCGCTGCCCTGGATGGTCACGTTGTCAGTGAGCTGGTGGGCTTGTACCCCCACCAGCACGGTGGCGGTAGGCAGCAGCAGCAGCACCGCCAGAACCCCAACGACGAATATCGCCGCGCCAGCTCCGATCGCCCAGTTGCGCGCTCCCCGGGTGTGCCAGAAGCCTCTGGAGGGATGGCCGCCGCTGGCTACCGCCGGCTCCGCCGCCACCAGCGCCGAAGGCGACCTGCGGCTGAGGGCCTCCGTCGGCCTGCCGGTGGGGGCCACCTGTCGCTCTGAGGCCACCTCCGCGACCGCCACCAGGGCCGCGGCCGCAGCCAGCTCCTCGGCACTGGGCGCCGAGGTCAGAGGCATCCCCTGCTCCAGACGCGACACGGTCGGGAAGGTGGGGAAGCCGGCCCGGATCGCCAGCGCTTGAACCTGCGGCTCCGCGGCCACGATCGCGACCCGCTTCTGAAAGCCGCGCGTGTACTGCATCAGCAGCTGAGCGTCGAGGGGGGAGCGGAGTACCCTGCCCCCGGGGGGGAGCACGAAGACCAAGTCGCGCTCTCCCTCGGCGCGACGAATCCGATCGACCAGGTCCGTGATCTCATCCGTCGGCTCTACGTAGAGAAGCTTGGACATGGCTCAGGCCACCCCCGCCGGCTGGTGTCGGCTGGCCAGAGGCCCGGTTCGGCGCGTCAGATGTCGCATCATCGCCGGATCAGACTGGTGACCCGCTGCACCATCTCCTCCCAGGTCGGACTTGGCGGCGGCGGGGCCTCGATCTCAGCCGCCGCCTGGTAGGCCAGCCCCATCGGGGTCACGTCCGCTGGGCTGGTGAGCAACCCGGTGGTGTCGTGGACCGAGGGCAGGTCCTCGGGACTCAACCTCAGAAACCGCGGCTGCTGCAGAAATGGAAGGTAGTCGGTCCAGTGCAGAGCTGAGAGCTGCTCCATGATCTCGGGCAACAGCGAGCCGCCGCCACAGAGGCGGACCTGGGCGGGCAACGGCTCCCCCTGAGCCAGCTCGTGAAGGACCAGCGCCACCCCCTGGGCCAACACCTCCGCAGACTCCCCCATCGCCCGGCGAACCCGCGCCTGCTGGTCCCCGCCCAGGAGCCCGGCGGCATGCCGCAGCTTGAGACTCTCGGCCAGCGGCAGCGAGAGGTCCATGTCATGGGCGAGCTTGCGGGTGAAGGCCCGCCCGCCCAGCTCGAACATGCGCGCCGACTCCAGCACTCCGCCTCGGACCAGGCTCACGGTAGTGGTGCGAGCGCCGATGTCTATGAAGATCCCGCCCCGCTCCAGGACATCCGGGGTGGAGGCGAGCCGCGCCACCGCGTAGGGCTCGGCCACCGTCTCTAGAAGTTCCAGATCGAGCGCCTGGGCGATCTCCTCGATGGCGGCTAGGTGAGCCTCACTGGTGAAGGTGTCGAAGACGGTCAGCTCCAACTTCTGCCCTTGGTAGCGGAGCGGGTCGCCATCCACCAGTGCCGAGGTGATCGAGGAGTGGACCAGCCGCAACTGCTCCCCGCTGTAGGACGCGTCCTCCTGGAGCTTGGCCTGGGCCTCCCGGAGCGCCCGGCGCTGGATCGACTCGACCTGGTCCGCGAGCTCCCGACTGGAGATCCGCTCCTGGGCACGACCGCGGATCTTGGCCCCGCTGGTGCTGACGACCCTAACCTTGGTCCCGCCGATGCCGATGACCAGCCTGGTCGGGATGACCTCAGCCATGTCCTCGGCGGCCTCCAGGGCCACGTGGCAGCCTTCGACCACCGACTCCAGGTCTGGTGGCACCGCCGGGTCGAAGTTGCCAGGGCCCTGTTCGGCACGGCCGACACCAAGGACGATCGCCTCGCCCGCTTCCTTCTTGACCACCAGCGCCTTGATCACCTGGGTGCCGATGTCCAGAGCCGTGACGTGGAACCGTTGTTGCCTCCGGGCCGTGGCGGGCTGCGAGGGCGTCATATCAAGCTTCCTCCAGAGCGGATCCCAGGATGGTACGCACCGTGGCCATGGCCGCTCGATGGGCTTCTTCGGGGATAACTCCCTGACCGAGCTGCTGGTTACCGCCGCCCCGGCCCCCGAGCTCCTGGCAAACCGCCTGGGCCATCGTACCGGCACTGAGACCCCGAGCGACCAGGGCATCGGAGAGCCGAATCAGAAGCTGGCCCCCGGAGAGCACCAGCGCACAGCCCTGAGGCGTCCGCTCCAGCAGCTGTTCCGCGTGCCGGCGCAGCTCCCGACGCTCCATCCGCTCGCCTATGTCCTCCACCACCAGGTTGACCCCGGCGACCGCCTCCTGCTGGATCGCGGACCCACCTCCGGCAACGCCCAACTCCCGACCGCGTTGGACTTCGCGTTCCAGCCCCCGCACCCGCTCCTGGAGGTGGCGGACCCTGACGATCACCTCCGGCACCGGACTGCGCACCGCCATCGAGAGCTCGGCCAGCTGGCTGCGCTGGACCTCCCACCAACGCTCGGCCGCCGCGGCCGCCAGCAGCTCAACCCGCCGCAGCCCCTGGCCCACACTGCGGGAACCCGTCAGCACCACCAGGCCGATCTCACCCGACCGGGCCACATGGGTGCCGCCGCAGAGCTCACGCGAGAAGTCACCGAAGCTCACCACCCGAACCACATCGCCGTAGGTTTCGTCCGGGAGCGCCACGGCGCCGCTGGTACGTGCCACGTCGATAGGCAGCAACTCCACCCCGCGACTGAGGTCACGGCGCAGCTGCCGGTTCAGCAACCGCTCAACTTCGGCCAGCTGGACCTCGCTGACGGGAGCCGGCCAGCTGAAGTCGAAGGTGGCGTGGTCGGACGCCACCAGGGAGCCGCGCTGGACCACGCCCTCGCCGAGGACTTCGCGGAGGGCCCGGTTGAGCAGGTGGGTGGCGGAATGGTGGGCGGCGCAGCCGGCACGATGATCGTGGTCCACCCGCGCGGTCACCGCCGTCCCAGCGCGCAGGGCACCGAACTCCACCAGGCAGCTCTGTACGCTCGATCCCATCCCGGCTGGGCGGGAGTCCAGGACCGCCGCCCTGCCTCCGTCCCAGAGCAACTCGCCCCGGTCACCCACCTGGCCACCCCCCTCCACATAGAAAGGGTTCTCCGCCAGCACAAC
>Ga0307372_10014454_pt1 | contig 10100 bp, 6 predicted proteins | sample OX1MG_FD_202533 | JGI IMG/M metagenome (GOLD analysis project Ga0307372, IMG submission 202533) | Soil microbial communities from Risofladan, Vaasa, Finland - OX-1 | ecosystem: Environmental > Terrestrial > Soil > Coastal area > Acid sulfate soil | place: Finland: Risofladan, Vaasa | collected... | reverse complement strand
AGCGCCAAAGAAATAAAAGTGGTGCGCGTATAAAATGGATGTTCACGCCGGAAAAAGCTCGCGCCAAAATGGCCCGCGCTTACCCAACCCCACTCAACGAGTCATAATCCCTGTGCAGAGGTACTAGCTTATTGATCAATAGTAGGGGGAGCTGGGGGGAAGACAGTGGCGATCGACCACTCACAATTTGGCACCTAATCGTGATAGTATGGTGTCGTCGCGCTGAATCCGTAAGATTCTGGCGTTCGACCATTCGTAACTCCTCATCAGACACATGCTGACATCAACTCCAATTGCGCCGAAAAAGTTTCTGACGAACCAGGGCGAAAACACCCTGAGTAAGCGTCTGGAAAAAATCCTGCCCCTCACCGAAGGTTTCGATTGTCTCGTAGGATACTTCTTTATCAGCGGTTTTTTCCGACTCTATCCCGCGCTCGAACCGGTCAGGAAAATACGCATCCTGATCGGCCTGAGAAACGAACAGGTGATTCACGGGCTAATCCGGATTGCTAATGACGACGCAGAGGAAGGCACCCCGTCTACTGCCGAGATAAAGAATACCTTCGGCGGAATGATGCGGAGCGAGCTGATAGAGGCATCAGACACCCTCGCGATCGAAACCGGCATTCGAAAATTCATCGAATGGATTCGCTCGGGCAAGCTGGAAGTGAAGCTTTATCGGGAGCAAAATATTCACGCGAAGGTTTATATTATGACGCCGGCCCATCCGGTGCCCGACGTGAACCACGGTTACGTGATCACGGGTTCGAGCAATTTTTCACATAGCGGCTTGGAAGGAAATTTAGAGTTTAACGTCTTGCTCGCGGAGCCGGAGGAACATGACTACGCGCTGCATCGGTTCAATGAACTTTGGAAAGACGCCGTCGATGTTAAAGACGTTCACGACACGATCGTCGCCACAGTGGAAAAGGACTCTCCGTTCGCTTTTTTCACTCCGTTTGAGTTGTATCTGAAGTTTCTCGCCGACTATTTTCGCGATTATTTGGGCGACCGCTCGAAGCTGAACATCGAGAACCTGCCGCAAAACTTCAAGAAGCTGCAATACCAGGAAGACGCCGTCTTCACTGCGCAGCAGATGCTGAAGACCTACGGAGGCGTCTTCCTGTCCGATGTTGTCGGTCTCGGTAAGACCTTCATGTCAGCTCTGCTCGCTCTGCAACTCGACGGACGTTGCCTCGTGATCGCATCGCCGAGCCTCCTCGATGAAAACAGTCCCGGCTCATGGCCCCGCGTGTTTCGCGACTTCTGCATCCCCGGACACAAGTGTGTTTCGATTGGAAAGCTGGAAGAAGTTCTGGACCAAGGCGTAGAATTTTACAAATACGTCTTCATCGATGAATCGCACCGGTTCAAGGGAGATTCCACGAAGCGTTATGAGCTGCTGACGCGTATTTGCCAAAACAAGGGCGTAATATTGGTTTCTGCTACTCCTTACAACAACACGCTCGATGATATCTATAGTCAGTTGAAGCTGTTCCAACCGCCGCGCAACAGCACGATCCCTGGCCTTCGCAATTTGGAAGCGTTTTTCGATAAGCTTCGAAATCGGATCAAGGGGCTTCATCGCCTCGACGATGCTGAGAACTACATAGCGGCGGTCGAACTGAATGCTCAAGAGCTTCGGGATCGTGTGCTAAAATATATTATGGTGCGCCGTACGCGCCGCGAGATTGAGGAATTCTACGGCGACGATCTAAAAAAACAGAAGATTTGGTTTCCTAAGGTCAATGATCCCGTCCCACTACTTTACCAACTGAATCGAGCGGAGAGCGCAGTCTTCACGAGTACGTTGGAGAGCATTACCAGCTCAGACTTTCACTACGCCCGATACCAACAGTTGAATCCGCTCTATTACACCGGGCGTATCGAGGATCAGGCTGTGCAGGGTCAGCGCAACCTCGCGACGTTCATGAAAATCCTCCTGGTAAAACGGCTCGAAAGCAGCTTCCACGCATTTCAGGAAACCCTCGGCAGGTTTATCAAATCTCACGAGCTCGTTCTGCAAGCCTTCGATGACGGGTTCGTTTATACGAGCCAGAAGCACAGTCGCAAGGTGTTAGAGTTTTTAGAGGAGGGTGATGACGATGCCATCGAGGCTCTCATTCAGGAAGAAAAAGCAGAAAAGTTTTCCGCATCGAAGTTCACTCCGATCTTCCGAGAGCACGTTGCATCAGACTTAGCCAAATTGCGTGCGATCCGACGGTCTTGGACCGGTATTAAGCGCGACCCAAAATGGACGGAATTTAAGCGTGAACTGACGACGCTACCGAACTTTAAGACGGGTAAACTAATTATTTTCAGCGAGTTCGCGGATACCGCCGAATATCTGGCGGAGCGCATCAGAGAGGAAGTGGAAGAAAAGACGCTACTCTTTAGCTCTGCATCGAGCCCTGAGCTACGTCGCGAAGTGATCGCGAACTTCGATCCCAACACGAGAGAGCCCAGCGATGATTATCGCATTCTCGTGACTACCGATGTGCTCGCGGAAGGCGTCAACCTGCATCGCTCGGCCACTGTCATCAATTACGATATTCCATGGAATCCAAGCCGCATGATGCAGCGAGTTGGGCGCGTGAACCGCGTCGGCACCAAGTTTAAGATTCTTTTCACTTACAACTTTTTTCCGACCGATGAGGGCAACGATGAGATCGCGTTGACCGAAGCCGCCAAGTCGAAGATTCGCGCGTTCATCACTCTGCTAGGCAATGATGCTCGGCTTCTGACAGGCGACGAGGAGATAACCTCGCATAATCTTTTCGATCGCATCAACTCGAAGGAAGCGGTCGATGGCGATGGCGCCGAGCCGAAAAGCGAATTGAAGTATCTGCGGCAGATTCTCGACGTGAAGGAAAGGCAGCCGGAGCTCTTCCAGCGCATTCTTGCCTTGCCAAGAAAGGCGCGTTCAACCCGCTCACACGCGCCAGAACCGTCCCCAGCGAATCATCCAGATGTCTTACCGCCGGCAGACCGCCCGGCTCTCATTACCTATTTCCGACAGGGTCGTCTTGATAAATTCTTTCTATCGCATGGGGGCAATGACCACGCAGAGGAAATCGACTTTTTCACAACCGCCGAAACCCTTGAAACGACGGCCAAGGAGCAGAGGCAAGAAATTCCGCCCGAGCAGTTTTACCCATTACTGGATAAGAACAAGAAAGGCTTCCAAACGGTCACAACGCCAAGTATTGAAACCGTGTTGCCGGCGACGGCGTCAGGTAGCGGTAACGAGGCCATAATCTTGAAGAGGCTTCGCGCGAAAAGTTTCCGCAGCTCGGGTGCGCTGCGGCCGGAGGATCGGAAGTTCGCGCATTCCGTTCACCAAATCATTTCCGATGGGCGCGTCGGCAAGCACACCATTCGCAAAGTGAAAGAGGCATTCGAGAAGACCGACGATCCTGTTGAGATGGTGGCGATCCTTCGAAGGGAAGTCGCTAGCCAATATCTTGTTGGGCCCACTCAAAAACAGGATAAGAATGCTCCTCCCGCGCCGCGTGAAGTGATCCTTTCTTCTTATCTGGCCTAACCATGGATAAGACGACCGCCCAACGAATCGTCCGCGACACGTTTAAGGCGGGATTTGATCGCAAGCGCTATCGCGACTTCATCAACGAACTCTGTAATGGCTTCGACGAATCTACCGCGCAAAATATGGGTGTGCCGGCCGCTTTTTCACCACACATCAAATCGTGCCAGCGTCTAGGCACGTTCGCATCGTCGGATGGTGAGCTGGCCGACGTACTGATTGTTCAGCTCACTGAGTCATACAAACTGGAGCGCACTCGGACGGCCCTTCGTGATTTCGTTGCACACGCGCTCAAGCGCGGCGATGGCAGTGATAACTCATACAAAGAGGCCGGGCTCGTCGCGTTCGTTGCTCCCGATTCGCGGTCCTGGCGCTTCTCGTATGTCCGTATGGAATACGAAACCAAGCGCAACCCGAACACCGGCAAGATCCGGGCCGAGGAGCGGCTAACACCCGCGCGTCGTTATTCCTACCTTGTCGGTACTGATGAGGAGTGCCACACAGCGCAGACGCGCTTTCTATTCCTCCTGCAAAACACAATCGACAGTCCGACGCTAGCTCAAATCGAGGAAGCTTTCAGCGTCGAGTCCGTCACTAAGGAATTTTTCCGCGAGTACACAAGGCTCTTTGAAGACACTGAGGTCGCCCTGGCCGCTATCGTGAAGCACAACAAAGCCGTGCGCGACGAATTCAGGGCCAAGGGCGTCAGCACCGTGGACTTTGCGAAGAAGCTCCTGGGCCAAATCGTCTTTCTTTATTTTGTGCAGAAAAAGGGTTGGCTCGGAGTCGCCAGAGAAGGGAAATGGGGCGACGGCCCGCGCAATTTTATGCGCGTGCTGACCGATGGGGCCATCCAAGAAAAGAAGCATCTTTTTACCGATGTTCTCGAACCGCTCTTTTACAATACGCTGGCCACGGATCGTGGCGCAGAGGCTTGGTGCAAGACTTTCAATTGCCGCATCCCCTTCCTCAACGGCGGTCTGTTTGAGCCGCTCGCTGGTTATGAATGGGAAGATAGCGACATAGACCTGCCGAACAGTCTGTTTACGAACAAGCAATCGTCGCTCGCCGGTGATGTTGGCACGGGCATCATTGATGTATTCGACCGCTTTAATTTCACGGTCAACGAAGCTGAGCCTCTTGAAAAAGAGGTAGCCATTGACCCCGAGATGCTCGGCAAGGTTTTTGAAAATCTTATTGAGGAGAACAGGCGAAAAGGTCTAGGCGCATATTATACCCCGCGCGAAATCGTCCACTATATGTGCCAGGAAAGTCTCATCAACTACCTCGATAATGGATTGAACTATCCTGTCAAACCCATTGGCGCTGCCACGCCGCTGCCGGCGAATCAGCCGCGATTATTTATAAATTCAGACGAGAAATCGAAGCCGAAGCTTGGCCAACTGGAATTTACCGAACCGGGTGGCCGCAATATGGTTCCGCGCGATGAACTTGTAATGTGGATTCAACAGAGTGACCAATACGCGCACTATGCTGTCGCCATCGCCGCAGGCACAAAGGGGGACCATTATCCCAAGCCTCCCGACTCCATCCGCAAATATGCTCAAGAGATAGACGCTCTGCTCCGCGACATCACCGTCTGCGATCCGGCCATAGGTTCTGGTGCCTTTCCGGTCGGCATGATGACTGAGATTGTCCGCGCACGCACTGCGCTCACACCCTACTTCAAAGACCTGGCAGAACGAAGTGTTTACCATTTAAAGCGGCACGCCATTCAGAACTCGCTTTACGGCGTGGACATCGACGTAGGCGCGGTTGAAATTGCCAAGCTGCGGCTTTGGCTCTCGCTCGTCGTGGACGAGGAGGATGTGCAGGAAATTAAGCCGCTACCTAATCTCGACTACAAGATCGTTGTCGGAAACTCACTGCTAGGCGTGGAAAAGACTCTCTTTAACCAAGCAAAATTCAACCGCCTGGAGGAGTTAAAGCCGAAGTTCTTCAATGAATCCGATCGGAAGAAAAAGGCTCAATTCAAGCAGCAAATTGAAGCTTTGATACACGAGCTGACGAACGGCCGCGAAGCGTTCGACTTCGAGATATATTTTTCCGAGATCTTTCACGCCAAGAGGGGCTTCGACGTTGTAATAGCGAACCCTCCATATGTCTCCGTCGAGAAATTCGCGCGCACCAGCTTACAAATCGAGTGGAAGCGGAAGTTTAAGACCTACGCGTCAAGGGGGGACATTTATTGCTTCTTCTACGAGCAAGGACTGGCGCTGCTACACCAAGGTGGGGTACTGACTTTCATTAGCTCCAATAAATTCCAACGCGCCGGATATGGCATTGGCCTGCGGCAGCTTCTGACCTCTCAGCGGATTCTGACTTTGATTGATTTTTGTGAGCTGCCCGTGTTCGCCGCGGCAACCGATCCAATGATTGTGATTGTAGAAAAAGACTTACCCAACACATCCGTCAAATTTCCTGTCCTAGTCGTCAAAGATGAGGGTGAATTTGGTTCGCTTAGGCAATCCCTCGCGACTCGCGCATCTCGCTACAAGGTGGATCAGTTAAAAAGTGGGGGCTGGTCGCTGGAGGGCATCGACGGCCTGGCACTAGTCGAAAGTCTCCGCACCAAGGGCACTCCACTCGGTGAGTACGTGAAGGGTAGATACTACTACGGCATCAAAACCGGCCTGAACGAAGCTTTTGTCATCGACCGCGATACACGAGACCGATTAATCCGTGACGACCGGAAGTCCGCCGAATTGATCCGGCCATGGATAGGCGGGAAGGATATTAAGCGATGGGCTTATGAGTTCCGCGATCTTTACGTCATCATCGTGCGCTATGGCTTCCACGCGGAACTTAAAAGGTACCCCGCTATCCTCCGTCACCTTTCGAAATTCGAGGCTAAGCTTAAAGCGCGCGGCCAATGCAGGACATCTCGCAGCGGAGCTAACTCGGGACAGCATCACTGGTTGGAGCTGGACAATAACCCGTCATTGGAGTTTCTGTCTCTATTCGATGAAGAAAGAATAGTCCTACCTATAATCAAAAAGACCCATGGGTTCTCCTTTGTGAAAGGAGGAAGTTGTTCGAATGATAAAACAACATTTCTCATTTCTTCAGATGCGCTTTTTTTGTTGGCGATTTTGAATTCTTCTGTAATTAACTGGCTTGTCAGGATGGAGTTTCCTGTACTCGGTGATCCATGGACTGGGGGACGAATCGAATATCGTGCAGCAAAGGTCAAAGGGCTTCCGATACCGCCCGCCAGCACAACGGATAAATCTCGCCTTAGCAAATTGGCTGAGCGAGCAGCCGTATTGGCGGCGGCGGACGACGGTGCCGCATTGGGAAAAATCGAGCGAGAAATTGACGAGATCGCTTATCGCCTCTTCGGCTGCACCTCAGCCGAAATAGCGCAAATCGAAACTGCCTTGGCGAATACGCGCGGGACAAGCACCGAAGATGACGACGGCGGGGAATAGCGGCAAGGCGGGCGGTCCAATGGGAATGTTGGCAAGCCCGCTCGATGCTTTTCAGCTGGCCGCAAATCATGAGCACCTAGCGGACCGGCGGCGTCGAGTGTCCAAGAAGAGTTAAAACCGAACCCATTGGCGGCGTGAGCAATCCGCCGTAGTTTTGTTATATTAGCGGAGCCGCTGTCATGCCTCGGAAAACTGGGGAAGTCGCGAGCATTTCCAATATGCAAATGATTTCAAAGAAGCGCGCCCTTGACAAGATTTACAAGCGGCGGGACCGCTATGAAATCCCGGATTGGCAAAGAGAGGAAGTTTGGGATACCGGCAAGAAGCAACAACTGATCGACAGTATTTTGCGCGGTTGGAAACTGCCAAAGTTCTATCTTTTCAAAACTGCGGACGAGCCCGAGGAGTTTGAGGTTGTCGACGGGCAGCAACGTCTGATGGCTATCTTTGAATTTTTCGACAATATGTTGCCGCTGTCTCCAAGTTCAGCGAAGGCATTTAAGGGGCGATTGTACAAAGATTTGCCTTCAGGCGTATCCGATGGCTTCGATGATTTCGAAATAGAATATGACGAGATTTCTGATGCAGACGAAGAGGACATCAAGGCCTTTTTTCAGCGGCTCCAACAAGGTCTGCCGTTGACGAGCAGCGAGAAGCTGAACTCCGTTCATAGCAAGCTGCGGGATTTTTGTCGCGATCTGGCGAAGCATTCATTTTTCAAGAATAAGGTCGCCTTTGCCGACAAACGATACGCTTTTTTTGATGTTGCGGCAAAAGTTGGCGTGATTGAAATTGAAGGATTGGATGCGAGCCTCCGTTTTGATGATGTGCAGGCGACGTTCGAGAGTCAATCAAACTTCTCATCGCGCTCCGCAGTCGGTCAGCGGATAAACGAAACATTGGATTATCTTGATAAGGCCTTTCCTGCAAAAAGCCGAGAGTTGCGGAATCGAACCGTCGTTCAGTCGGTCGCCACGGTCGCTGCAGTAATCATAGCGACCGGGCGAGGAGGCGGTCATGAAAAGCAGTTTCATGATTTCGTCGTGGGATTTGTAGCAGAACTTTCCAGGCAGGTTGAACTCGGTCTCGAAGCTACAGACGAGGACTACATAAAATTCCAACAATCGATAAATGCAAACGTGCGAGGCGGAGTCCGAACGCGTCACGAAATTCTTGTCCGAAAGCTATTACGCGCCCATCCGAATTTTGCACAGGTGTTCGACCCCACTACAGTTGCGGCCAGCGGCGTAACCGGTGAGGTAAAGCGGCTAGGCGACACCGTTAGCAAGCTTATAGAGCAAGCAAACACTGCGTACGCCGCGAAGCACGGGAAGGATTTGTTCAAGCCGACGAATAAGACGGTCGCTGCATTGCAAAATATGCAGCGCGCGGTGAAGAGCTATTCTGCCTATAAGGATTTTGTCGGCGAGCTTTATTTTGTGTTTTGGGAGAGTGTTGGAAACCGGCTCGATACGCACATGCCTAACTCCTATAAAGACGTTAATGCCTTGCGTACCGATTTGGAGCATGACCTAGATCATGGCAAGCACAAGAAGGTGGCGGCGAAGAGGAGGAAAATGTCTGCAGTATTTTCGAAGTATGCGAGCGCTGCGACGCCGTCTACACTCGCACCGGAGCATTTCGTTGTCATGCAGGCGAACTTGCTCTCGGCAATAGAGGCAGATACTCGCGCGCTGATCAAGAAACTGTAGCGCGCCTGGAAAGAGTGAGGTCGTATCCGCGCAGGACGCGATCTATCTCGGTGTCATTGGTGACACCGAGATTTTGCGAATGGCGCACGGCCGACGCCAGCTTCTCACCGGCCAGCGCCCAGCCGCGCGCTTTCGACTCCGCATCATTCCCAAACGCTCGGGTCCTCGCGGAGAAGTCGGCCAGCGGCCAGCTCTTTTCGGAAATAAGCTGCGCGTTTCTCGGCCGCCTTTTTGGTCTTCTGGCGCGAGAGAGTGCTGCTGCCGTTGTCGTCCTCAAAGGTCACGCGCCAACCTTTTGTGCGACCGGTAATTTCCGCATACGCGCTTTCGGGTTCGACGAAGATGCGAAGAGGCGAGTTCGCGTCCAAGAATCGACCGAGAACGAGAACGTCCCGGTATATGTGGTCGCGGGGACGGCCGGCTTCCTGGTAATGTTTCTGCTCTGCGTCGCAGCAGTACATGAAGAGGTGATGCAGAGCGTAATAGGTCTTAGTATCGAGTTGCATAGACTGATTAATGATAGCGATTAAAGTTAGCTGCTAAGGTCGCATTTCGCGACATGCTCTTCTCGTGGCGAGCGGACAGGGCCCCCGGGTCAAGCCCAAGGGGTGTGGGCAACTCAACGAGTTGTCCATCGCCCCGCCGCGGCTTGACGCGGGGATGCCGCCGCCACAATTAGAAGAGCGTCGCGAATATCAGCGGTCAGCTGTGTGCAGGCATAAGGTTGCGCGGCCGAGGCACTTCCGCAGTATTGGAATACGGGCTCAAACGAGGCCGCGCCTCTTCTGAGCGGAAGCACGGCTTACCCGCCGCGTGAGCGGCGGGTAAGGGCGCGTCAGTAGGATGCTATAATGAGGCAAGGTTCTCCTGTCTCAGCTTCCTTGCGCGCGCACAACTCCACGAAATCGCTGTAGCTGCGCAGGACGCGATTGACCTCGGTGTCATCGGTGACACCGTAGATTTCGCGCTCGCGCTGCTCGGCAACGACCAAGGTGGCCGGCAGACGATCCCGGAGCGTGTCGGCGTAGATCGGCACGCGAAGCTCCTCGAACGCTTCCGGCACGAGGACCTTCGTCGCATACGGCTCGCCGTGATACGCCTCGCGGAGATAGCCGACGTGACCGTGCTCCGCACTGAAGCCGGTGATCTGGGCGGCCTTTTCCGCCTCGCTCATGCCGTCCCACTCGGCATAGATATCGATACCCATAGAATTGGTAATGAGAGCTGATAAATCGAACCGATCAGCGTCGCCTGGCGCGGCCGATGTACGGGTTCACCGGCTTCGGCAAGTCGGTGAGAGGAACGTACTTGAGGCACGCGCAGCCGGCGCGTCGACATCGTCCGCGGATACGCCGCGGGTGATCGCGCCGGCATATGCAATCCGGCGCCGAA
>Ga0307372_10014449_pt1 | contig 10101 bp, 10 predicted proteins | sample OX1MG_FD_202533 | JGI IMG/M metagenome (GOLD analysis project Ga0307372, IMG submission 202533) | Soil microbial communities from Risofladan, Vaasa, Finland - OX-1 | ecosystem: Environmental > Terrestrial > Soil > Coastal area > Acid sulfate soil | place: Finland: Risofladan, Vaasa | collected... | reverse complement strand
CGCCGGGCCAGCCGCCCTCGATGTAGTCGATGCCGAGCTGATCGAGCTCACGTGCGATCGCGAGCTTATCGGGCACGCCGAAATCGACGCCCTGCGTCTGCGCGCCGTCCCTGAGCGTCGTGTCGTAGAGATAGATGCGTTCCCCCGCCATGGGCCGGCATCCTAGTGACCAGGTGCCGGAAAGTCGAGCAGGCGGAAAGGGTTAAGCCGTTATCCTCAAGCGTTTGAAAGCGCTGCAGGCAAGCAACGAAGTTGGGGATAGATCGCCGAATCCCGCCGATAACCGCCGCTGACTTGATCCAGATCAAAGTCAGGCAATCGGCCCATTGGCAAGCGCGCCGGCGCACGATTAAGTGTGCGGCGGTCCGCGCCTTGAATAAGGAACGACATGCGACTTCTGGTTCTGCCCGGCGACGGCATCGGTCCCGAGATCACGGCCGCAACGCTCGACGTGCTGCGCGCGGCCGATGCGCGCTTCGGTCTCACCCTCGAGATTGCCGAGGATGTTGCCGGCCACGCGAGCCTCGCCCGTCACGGCACCACGCTGCACGAGACGGTCTTCGAGGCCGCGCGCCAAGCTGACGGCCTGGTGCTGGGACCGCTGGCGACCTTCGACTTCAAGGGGGCCGGCGCAACCAATCCGTCGGCCTATTTCCGCAAGCATCTCGATCTCTACGCCAACATCCGGCCGGCGCGCACCTATGAAGGCGTGAAGGCAAAGCTCGGCGCGTTCGACCTGGTGATCGTGCGCGAGAACACCGAGGGCTTCTACGCCGACCGCAACATGGAGGACGGCAACGGCGAGATCCTGGTGACGCCGGATGTTGCGATCGCGATAAGGCGGATCACGCGGCTGTGCTGTGCCCGAATCGCCCGCGCCGCCTTCGAACTGGCGATGCGCCGGCGCAAGCACGTCAGCATCGTGCACAAGGCCAATGTGCTGAAAATCGGCGACGGCATGTTCATCGACGAATGCCGCAAGGTGGCGGCGGATTATCCTGGCATCACGGTCGACGATTTCATTGTCGACGCGATGATGGCGCATATCGTGCGCGCGCCGGGACGCTTCGATGTCGTCGTCACCACCAACATGTTCGGCGACATCATCTCGGACCTGACCGCGGAGCTGTCGGGTAGCATCGGCCTCGGCGGCTCGCTCAACGCCGGCGACCGCTACGCCATGGCGCAGGCGGCGCACGGCTCGGCGCCGGACATCGCCGGCCAGGACCGCGCCAATCCGTTCTCGCTGATCCTGTCGGCGGCGCTGCTGCTCGACTGGCACGGAAGGCGGAAGCACGATCCGAAATTCGTGCAGGCCGCCATGGCGATCGAGCACGACGTTGCGGCCGCGGTCGCGGCGCATGAATGCACGCGCGACGTCGGCGGCACGCTCGGCACGCGCGCGATCGGCCAGGCGCTGGCCAAGCGGCTTGGGAGCGAATAACGCGATGTATTGCGACAGCCACGTTCACATCGTCGGCGACGTCGAGCGTTATCCGCAATATCCGGCCGATCGGCCCTATACCGCGGCGCCGGCCGCGCTCGCCGATCTTCGGCGGCTGGGGGCGGCGCGCGGCATCGAACGCTTCGTCATCGTGCAGCCGAGCTTCTACGAGAGCGACAATCGGCTGTTGCTCGAGATGCTGGCGGCGCTGGGCGAGCGCGGTTGCGGTGTCGCGGTGGTCGACACCGACGCGTCGCGCGAGCAGCTGGCCGACGCTGCCGGGCGCGGCGTGCGCGGCCTGCGCCTCAATCTCTACAGCCGGCCGGGCAATCGCACCGCACCGCTTGCCGCCATCTTCGGTGCAACCGCCAAGGCCGCGCGCCGGTTCGACGGCCACGTCGAGGTGATCGCGCCCCTGACGATGATCCGCGAAAGCGAGGAGCTGCTGCGCCGCGCCGAGGTGCCGGTGGTGATCGACCATTACGGACTCTACGGTGACGCGACGCCGACCGGCGCCGCCGGCCGCGCGTGGCTCGCGGCGATTCTCGGTGCGGGCGCGACGCGCTGCATCTGGGGCAGCGACTGGCCGCATACACCGCTGAAGGAGCAGCAGACCGGCAATGCGATTCCGCTGGCCTACCGGCCGCTGCGCTATGAAGACATTGTCGACAGCTTCTTGCGGGCATTGCCTTCGGCCGAGCTGGCCGAGCGCATCATGGAAGCGAACCCGGCGCAGCTCTATGGCTTTCCGGATATCGGTCAAGGTTGAACCACGAGAAGACGCGGTCGCGGCGGCGCGGTTCGCGACACTGCCCGTTGATCGCACCGGGCTTTGGGCCGATAGTTTGCGCCGGATTCGAAAAGGGGGGATCGATGAAGCGCGTGCTCGCTTTCACCGTCGTTGTCGTGGCGCTGCTGTCCGCGGCGCCGGCATTTGCGGCCGTCACGTCGGCGCCGGTGTCGGCAGCCGGCGTCACCCCCGACGAAATGGCTCAGCTCATGAGCCAATACGGCTGGCCCGCACACATCGCCAAGGGTGCAGACGGCGGACCGATCATCAACAGCCGCATCGCCGGCGTTAAATTCGACGTCAGATTCTTCGAATGTCAAAGCGGTCGCTGCCGCGATATCCAATTCGCGGTCGGCTGGTCGAATGCCCAGCCGCCGACGGTGACGCTGGACAAAGTCAACGCGTGGAACGGCAGTCATCGCTTTCTGCGCACCTATCTGACGCCCGACCATGCGCTGTGGGCGGTCATGGACGCCCGGATCGCGCGCGGCAGCACCGCCAACGTCGAGGAGAATCTGGTGCTGTGGCAAGCGATGCTGAGCGAATTCAGGCCGTACTTCAGGCTCTAGCCGCAGCGGTACGCGCAGTGATCCGCCTCCGCGACATTGGCGCGCTACTGATCCTCTTCGTCCTGCCGGGTGCCGCCGCGCACGCCGATCCGTCGGCGCTGTGGCGGATCGTGCATGACCGCTGCGTGCCCGACGAAGTGGAGCGCCATGATCCAACGCCGTGCGCGCTGGTCGAGCTGTCGCAGGGCGTGGCGCGCGGCTATGTCGTGCTCAAGGACCGCGTCGGCGCAACGCAGTTCCTGGTGCTGCCGACGGCGCGCATCACCGGCATTGAGAGCCCGGCCCTGCTCGCGCGTGGCGCGCCCGACTACATGCAGGACGCCTGGGCCGCTCGCCGCTTCGTCCGCGCGCGGGCGCCGGCGCGGCTGTCGCGCTCGGACTTGTCGTTAGCCGTCAATTCAGTCTATGGCCGGACGCAGAACCAGCTGCACATCCACGTCGATTGCCTGCGCGAAGACGTGCGCGACGCACTGGCACAGCACCGCGACGATATCGGCAACGCTTGGCAGCCATTTCCAGTGATGCTCGCAGGACATCGCTACCTTGCCCGCCGCCTGGTCGCGCCCGACTTCGCCGGCGTCAATCCGTTTCGGATGCTGGCCAATGCGTCACCCGAAACACGCGCGCATATGGGCGATTACACGCTGGTCGCCATCGGCGCGACGTTCGCGGGGAAGCCCGGTTTCGTGCTGCTCGCCGACCGCGTCGATCTCGCGCGCGGCGATTTCGCCAGCGGCGAAACGCTGCAGGACCACGCCTGCGCGGTGGCGCGTTAAGACCGATGCCTTTTGTCGGCGGGGACGCCGATAGCGATCCAGAATCCCGAACCCGCGACGAGCGCGGCAGTCAGCCACATCGCCGGAAGCGGCGCGCCAGCCGCCTGAGCGACCGCGCCAAGCAGCAAGGCGCCGATGGCATAACCGGTGTCCCGCCAATAGCGATAGGTGCCGAGCGCCTTGCCGCGCCACAGCGCCGGTGTCCGGTCGGACATCGCGGCAATCAAGTTCGGATAGAGCAGCGCCATGCCGATGCCCATGATCACCGCGGCCGGCAGCCAGATGAGCGGACTGGCTCCGAGCGCCGTCGCCGCGATACCGGCCGCGAGCAAAAAAAAGCCGGCAACGACCGGTATTTTTCGACCGATGCGGTCCGCGAGGTGACCGGCCCAGAGCTGCGAGAAACCCCAGACCATCGCATAGGCGCCGGTCAGCCAACCGATCTCGATCAGGCCGGCGCCGTGTGCCTTGAAGAAGACGGGAAACATCACCCACACCAGCGCGTCGGCGATCTTGTTGACCGCACCGCCCTGGCAGATGGCGCGGCCGGCCGGATCGTGGAATGAGATCCGGGCAAAGATCTCGCCCAGCGCCGGCTCCGGCTCCGGCTCCGGCTCCGGATGACGCGCGGCAGCCGCGTGTTCCTCCACATGCTCCGCCTTCATCCAAGCCAGGGTATCGCGGGTCCAAAGCAGACAGGTGAGCGCCGCCGCCACCGTCACGAATCCGAACATGAGCAACGCCGGCCGGGCGCCGATATGGTGCGCAAGCCAGGCGGCGCCGAAGCCGGCAAGACCGACCGCGACATAGCCCGTCGCCTCGTTGATGCCGACGGCAAGGCCGCGCTGGTTGTTCGCGGCGAGATCGATCTGGCTGGTCACGGTCATCGACCAGGTGAAGCCCTGGTTCACGCCCAGAAAGACATTCGCGGCGACGATCCACCACCAGTTCGGCGCGAAATAAATCAGCAGCGGAATCGGGATTCCTGCGAGCCATCCCATGACCAACACCGGCTTGCGGCCGAGGTGATCCGCCAATCCACCGGCGGCGAAATTGAGCGCACCTTTCACCAACCCAAACGAGACGACGAAGCTCGCCAGAAACAGAAATGCGCCTGAAGAGACCCCGAACTCGTGCGCCAGCGTCGGTAGCACGGCACGCTCCATCCCAGCCACCAAGCCGACGAAGAAGACCTGGACCGTTTGCAGCGCGAACTGCTCGCGATTGGCGGCAATGCCGCGCCGATGGTGGGCGTGCAGCGGCAGTGCGTTGGTCGCGCTGCTGTTCATCCGGCGTTGGCAGCGCGCAATTCGGCCGCGTGCGGCGGCGGCACGGGAATGTCGTTCAACATGAATCGCACGAACTCCGCCTCGTCCTCGATCCGGAACGCGGCGTTGTGGCGTCGCTCGAAGCCGATGGTGGAAACCGGCTTGCCGCTCAGGCTGCGGCCGCAGACCGAGCCCGAATAGGCGCCCGGCAGCAGCTCGAGATAATCCGGCAGCGCCTTCAAGCGCTGCAGGCTGTGGAAGAGAGAGAGCGCGCCATCCCTGGCCGTCGCGGCAAGCTCGGTGCGGCCGACGTCGCCCACCATCAGCGTGTGGCCCGTGAGAACGAACCACGGCTCGTTGGAGCGCGTGCGATCAGTCACCAGCAGCGAAATGTGCTCGGGCGTATGTCCCGGCGTGTGTAGCACCTCGGCCGCCACGTTGCCGAGCGGCAGTACATCGCAGTCGCGCACACCGCGGAAGGGCGCCGCGGCCTCGGCATCGGCAAATAGCACGTATTCTGCGCCGGCGGCGGCGGCCAAGCGGCGCCCGGCCGACAGGTGATCGGCGTGGATGTGCGTGTCGACGACATAACAGATGCGCATGCCGGCTTCGCGGGCGGCTTCGACATAAGGCGCAACATCGCCGACCGGATCGACCACCGCGGCCATAGCCTTGCCGCCGCAACCGAAGAGATAGGACGCCGCGACTGGATCGGCGTGCAAAAACGAACGCAGGATCATCGACACCTCCCTAGCGGCCGATCCGCTGACTTTGCCAGCGCGCTTGACACGCCGCATACATTCAATAATTCTGTTGAATAATTCTTCGTGGCAGAGATGATGTCAAGCGGGAATCCGAAGCGCGCGTTTTTTGTCGGCCTTGCCGAGATCGCCAAGGCGCTCGGTCACGGGCATCGGCTGGAGATCGTCGAGCTGCTGGCGCAGGGCGAGCGCAGCGTCGAGGCGCTTGCCGAGCGCGCCGGCCTGTCGATCGCCAACGCGTCGCAGCATCTGCGGCTGATGCGCCGCGCCGGCGTGCTGGTCTCGCGGCGCGACGGCAAGCGCATCCTCTATCGGCCGAGCGACCCGTCAGTGCTCGAGCTGACCGCCGCGCTTCGCCGCGTCGCCGAGCGCAACGCCGCCGAGGTGCGCGCGGTCATCGGCGGCTACTTCCGCCAGCGCGACGCGCTCGAACCGGTGACGCGCCGCGAGCTGGCGCGCCGGCTCAAGGATGGCCTGGTCACCGTGCTCGACGTGCGGCCGGCTGACGAATACGACGCCGGGCATCTGCCGAAGGCGATCAATATTCCGTTGCGCCAGCTAAGACGGCGCCTGCGCGAGATTCCGAAAAGCCGCGCGGTGGTCGCCTATTGCCGGGGCCCCTACTGCGTTCTCGCCTACGAAGCCGTGGCGTTGCTGCGCGACCGCGGCTTCAAGGTCCGGCGCCTGGAGGACGGCTTTCCGGAATGGAAGGCCGCGGGATTACCTGTGATACAGCGAGCGTACGGGAGGCAGTCCAATGCCCACCGCGATCATTCTCAAGATTGAGTCGTACCGGCGAACACGCGGCCCAAGGTCGGGGCCTCAACGACTCAGAGCGCTCGCATTGGACAGGTGCGAAGAAGCATATCTGCGACGCGACTGGATAGCGTTCGACCGGTGGCTGCGAATTCTCAGTCTGACGAGACGAGGTTTAGGTCGCACTGAGCCCACACCGATCATCGCCGTTCACCCGCGGTCGAGACCGCCAGCAAGGCAATAAATGCTGCGCCCAAGGTCGTCACGTGGCCGAGCCGCTCATCGATCGGCGACAACGCGCGCGCGAGAATCCCGAGCGGCGGGTAATACACAGCGCCGCGGACCGCGGCAGTAGAAAGCCCGGCCTGTTCGGCAAGCGCACGCAGCTCGCGCGCCGTTCGAAACCGCGCCACCTTCCAGGTCGGCGCGCCGAGCCAGGCGCGCACGCGGCGCACAGCCGCCCAAAGGCTCCAGCGTCCGAGCTCACCAAGGATGAGGCGGCCACCCGGTCGCAGGATGCGCGCCATCTCGCCAAACGCCGCTGCCGCATTGGGCACGAAACAGAGGACCGTGACCGCGACCACGACGTCGAACGAGCCGGTGGCGAACGGCAGGCGCTCGACGCGTCCTTCAAGAAATTCGACATGGACGCCTGCCTGTGCCACGCGAAGACGTGCCGCAGCGAGCATCGCTGGATCGGGATCGACGCCGGTTGCGACGGCGCCCTTCGCCGCCGCGGCGCAGACTAATGCGCCGTCGCCGCATCCCACGTCGAGCAGACGCGCGCCCGTCACGTCGCCCATCATGTCAAAAATCGCCCGTTGTTCGAGCGCTTCGGTAATGCAACCGAGGCGCGCCGACCGCCACGCCGCATAAGCATCCGGCCCAATCGTCGTCGACGGTTTCGGCTCGTTCACGTCGCCATCCCCCATCCCGCTTGCCGACCGGCATCGCCGGCGCCGACGCCTGGAGGACGGCTTTCCCGAGTGGCAGGCCGCGGGCTTGCCGGTCGAAGCGGCGCCTACGCCACCAGGTAGTGCACACTGAAGCGGTTCTCGGCGTCGGTCCAGCAATCGAGCGGCTTGAAGCCGGCGCGCGTCGCCAGGCGGCGGAAATCGTCGATCGTGAATTTGTAGGAATACTCGACGTGAATGCGCTCGCCGGCGGTGAAGGCGATGCGCCGGCCGGCGATGGTGACGAGCTGGTCCATCAGGCTCTTGATGTAGATCTCGATGCGGCCGACGTCGGCATTGTAGAACGCCTCGTGGGCGAAGCGCCGGAGGTTGAAATCGGCGCCGAGCTCGCGGTTCATGCGCGCCAGTATGTTGAGCGTGAATTGCGCGGTGACGCCGGCGGCGTCGTTGTAGGCGGCGTGCAGCGCCGCCGGGTCCTTTTTGAGATCGGCGCCGACGATCATCGCGCCGCCCGGACCCAGCAGCTCGCGACAGCCACGCAGGAACGTGACGGCCTCTTCGGGCAACAGGTTGCCTATCGTGGACCCCGGAAAGAAGCCGACGCGGCGATCGCGCGTCGCCGCGACCAGCGCCGGCAGGCGCAGCGGCTCCATGTAGTCGGCGCAGACGGCGATCACCGCCAGCGCCGGAAAATCGGCGGCGATGGCGGATGCCGCCCGGTGCAGCATGCTGCCCGAGATGTCGATCGGCACGTAGGACGACAACTGGTCGAGCGCCGAGAGCAGCAGCCGCACCTTGGTGCTGGCGCCGCTGCCGAACTCGATGAGGCGCGCGCGCGGACCGACACGTGCAGCGATCTCGCTTGCGCGCTCCGCGAGCAGCGCGGTCTCGGCGCGTGTGACGTAATACTCCGGCAGCTCGCAGATCCGCTCGAACAATTCCGAACCACGCGCGTCGTAGAGGAAGCGGCAGGGAATCGCCTTGCGATGGCGCGTCAGGCCCGCGACCGCGACGTCGCGGAAGCTTTCCTCGCGCGGCGCGAAATCGAGATAGGCGGCGAGCGTTCCGTTGGGCATCAGCCATCCTCCGCGAGACGAATTCCGCCGAAGCACCAGCGCGCAGCGGGCGGAAAGAAATTGCGATAGCTGGCGCGCAGGTGACCCGCGGGCGTCACCGCGCAGCCGCCCCTCAGCACCATCTGACCCGACATGAATTTGCCGTTGTATTCGCCGATCGCGCCATCGGACGCGCGGAAGCCGGGATAGGGCGCATAGGCACTCTGTGTCCATTCCCAGCAATCGCCGAACATCTGGAGGAGCGCGGGGGCGGCGGTGTCCGACCCATCGTGTCCGGCGCCGACATTCACCCCCTCCCTACCCCTCCCCCCTCGAGGGGGAGGGTATGGGTGGGGGGCCGCCGGATGCAGCGCGCCACTGTCGAGGAAATTGCCGCTGAACGGCAGGTCGGCGGCGGCGATCTCCCATTCCGCCTCGGTCGGCAGGCGCCGGCCGGTCCAACGCGCAAAGGCGTCGGCTTCGTAGTGGCTGACATGCACCACCGGCGCGAAGGGATCGAGCGGCGCCGGGCCGGCAAGCGTGAACTCGGCCCAACGGTCGCCGTCACGCCGCCAATAGAGCGGCGCGCCCCAGCCCAATGCGTTGATCGCGGCCCACCCGTCGCTGAGCCATAGCTCGGGCCGGCGATAGCCGCCATCGGCGACGAAGGCGAGATATTCGCCGTTGGTGGCGAGCCGTGTCGCGAGGCGGAACGGCTCGAGCCAGACCTTGTGGCACGGGCCCTCGTTGTCGAACGCAAAGCCGGCGCCATCGTGGCCGATCGCGCTCAGGCCGCCGGCGAAGCCGCGCCACTCGAGCGGCGGCGCAGTGCGCGCGGCCTTGGGCGCGGCGAGCTTGTATGCAGGCTTCAGCGGGTTCTGCGCGAAGACATGCTTGATATCCATCAGGATCAATTCCTGATGCTGCTCCTCGTGCGCGAGACCGAGCTCGATCAGCGGCGCGATGGTGCGGAAGGTCGCAGCGTCGGCGCCGGCGATCAGCTGCTCCATCGCCGCGGTGACTTGCGCACGATAGCGCGCGATCGCTTCGACGCCCGGACGCGAGAGCAGGCCGCGCGCCGGCCGCGGATGGCGCGGGCCGACCGCCTCGTAATAGGAATTGAACAGATAATCGTAGGCCGGATCGAAGACGCGATAGCCGGCGAGATGCGGGCCGAGCAGGAATGTCTCCCAAAACCAGGTGACGTGCGCCAGATGCCACTTTGTCGGGCTGACGTCAGGCATCGATTGCACGACCTGGTCCTCGGGCAGCAGCGGCGCGGCCAGCGTCTCGCTGCGCGCACGGCAGGCCGCGAAGCGCGCGCGCCAAGCGTCGCGATCTTCGGCAAGCGCCATCCTGCCGGCAATCAGGGCCATCGAGCCTCCCACCTGCAGCGTCCTTGTGTTGTCCTTATGGCTTGGACGCTTGGATTGAAGCGACGTTACAACGATTATAGGCTGGACACGGTTGCGCGCCACTCCTGACAAATTACGACTACGTGACATCCGGATGACCCGGCGCCGCGGCTATAATCGGCGAGCGGTCGCTGCGGCCGCGCGGAGGCTCCGATGACGCAAACCGAAACTGCCGAGCCGAACGCCGGGCAGATCGTGCTCGTGCTGCAAGGCGGCGGCGCGTTGGGCGCGTATCAGGCGGGCGTCTACGAGGGGCTGCACCGCGCCGGCATCGAGCCCGCCTGGGTCATCGGCACTTCGATCGGCGCGATCAACGGCGCGCTGATCGCGTGCAACCCGCCGGAGCGGCGGCT
>Ga0307372_10014448_pt1 | contig 10103 bp, 8 predicted proteins | sample OX1MG_FD_202533 | JGI IMG/M metagenome (GOLD analysis project Ga0307372, IMG submission 202533) | Soil microbial communities from Risofladan, Vaasa, Finland - OX-1 | ecosystem: Environmental > Terrestrial > Soil > Coastal area > Acid sulfate soil | place: Finland: Risofladan, Vaasa | collected... | reverse complement strand
AGCGAGCGACGGGGGCCGCGCCGCGCTGCGGCGGCGTCTCGTCGAGCTCGAGCGCCGTGCGCCCGTCCCCGACGGCCCGGATCACCCACCGGCTCTCGTAGGGCGCTCCGACCACGCCCGGGGCGTGCGGGAGGGGAACCACCGACGTCGAGACGATCCGCGCGACCGTGTCCGCCGGTGCGCGTGCGACCCGCCACGAGTAGCCGCACGACGTGCAGGTCCGCAGCGCGACGGTCGTCCGCTCGCCACGGGTCATGTACACGAGGCGCCCGGCGTCGAGCTCGGTGAGCCGGGTCGGCGCACCCGCCGGGGTCCGGACGTCGACGACGAGCCGCGGGGGCGCCGCGAGCACGAAGACGTGCGTGCTCGTGTGCTCCCACAGTCCGACGCCGAAGGAGAGCACGTTCTCGAAGTCGCCCGCCTGCACGACCGAGCGCACGACCGGGAGATCGACGCTCCCTGGTAGCGCGCCCGCGTACGTCCGCGCCCCGGCGGCCGTGTGCGCGGTCGCCTGGCGGAAGACCACTCGCAGGAAGGCCCTGCCGCCGAGGGCAAGGGGGCGCCCCGAGGGGTCGGCGGTCACGCGTGCCACCGGGACGACCGAGTGGACCGCGGGCAGCGAGCCGGCGAACTCGAAGACGATCCGGTCGTAGCCGCGGTGCGCGGCGACGCGCACCGCGGCGAGCCGCGGCACCGCGGGCGCCACGGGCCGCTCCGCCCCGGTCGCGCGCGCGGCTCCCGACGCGGGCGCGAGGACGCTCGCGAGCGCGCCGACGCCGGTTGCGACGGACAGCGCGAGCGCGGCGACCCGGACGCGCACCTTGACCTCAGGCGAGACTGCGGCGGAAGCGCGCCGCCGCGAGCAAGAGGAAGCCGGCGGCGAACGCGGCGAGCACGCCGAGCTTCGTCGTGACGTCGGGAAGCGTGCCGTGGCGCGCGAGGAGCGTGGTCCACGCGTCGACGGCCCACGCCTGAGGGGTGAGGTGCCCGACGGTGCGCATCGCGTGACTCACGATCGACAGCGGCCACATGCACCCGCCGAGCATCCCGAACGCGATGCCGATCGTCGGGCCGAGCGCGCCGGCCTGCTGCGGTGTCCGGAACAGCGTGCCGGCGAGGACTCCGGCACCCGCGCCGACGAGCGACCAGACGAGGACGAGCAGCGTCGCCGCGAGCGGGTCGCCCCAGGAGACGCCGAATGCCGCGGCGCCGACGAGCACGATGAGCGCGGCCTGCGCGAGCGCTGCCGCGAATGCCGCGAGCATCTCGCCGAGGACGACCGAGCCGGCACCGACCGGTGCGGCGAGGATCCGCTCGTACATCCCGAGCCTGCGCGTGGAGATGATCGTCGCACCGCCGGCGACCGCGTTGATGAACACGAACAGGACGAGCATCGTCGGCGCGCTGTAGCTGAATCCCGCCGGGAGCGTCTGCTGGCTGTCGTCCGCGACGACGGTCGTCGAGCGGACCTGCGGCACGCTGCCCTGGAGCCCGGTCGCGAGCGCGAGGTTCGCGGCGAAGTCACCGCCGAGTTGCGCGGTCGTGAAGCGGGCGGCCGCGACGCGTGCCGAGAACTGCGACACCGCGGCCTGCACGGCCGTCGCCGCGGCCTGCTGGGTGCTGTTCGCGCGCTCGGCGACGACCTCGATCTCGACGTGTCCGGAGGCGGCGATCTCGCGCCCGAACGAGGACGGGATGACGACCGCCGCCGCGATCTCGGAGCGGCGCACCGCCGTCGAGGCGGCGCTCGAGGTCGCGTACTCGTGGACCTCGAGCGAGGGCCACCGCTCGAGCACGGCGGTGAGCTCGACCGCGGCGGCGCTCGACCGGCCGTTGACGACGCCGACGGGGAACGTGCTGAAGCTCCGGACCGTGAGACCGACCACCGTGATCACGAGGACGGGTAGGGCGACCATGAAGAACAGCGCCGCGCGGTCCCGGGCGAGGCGCCGGAGCGAGAGCCCCGCGATCCGAAGCGCGCTCATGGCCTCACCGCTCGCCGGGCGAGGAGAAGCCCCGCGACGCCGACGACGGCCGCGAAGGCGAGGATCGCGAGCACCGGGACCACGACCGTCCCGACGCCGCCGCCGGTCGTCGCGAGGTCCGTGTAGCCGCGAAGTGCCCAGCCGTTGGGCGTGAACAGCGCGAGGCGTCGGAGCAGCGGCGGGGCGACGGAGACGAGCACGAAGTTCCCGCCGAGCAGCGCGAGGCAGAACACGACGATCGACGAGACCGTCTCGGCCTGGCGCTCGGTCCGAGCGACCCCGATGACGAGCGCGGTGAGCGCGACGACCGACAGCACCATGGCGAGCGAGACGAGGATCGCGCCGAGCGGGTCGCCCCAGTCGGCCCCGAACGCCGTGCCGGTCACGACGCCGATCACCGCGAGGCTCGTCGCGGCGAGCACGAACGCCGACAGCGCCTTTCCGGCGACGACGTGGCGCGCCGAGATCGGCGCGGCGAGCGCTCGCTCGATCATCCCCTGCTCCCGCTCGACGAAGAAGCTCCGCGACGTGAAGCTGACGACGAACAGCACGAAGAAGATCGCCATCGCGGGCGCGAAGTAGCTGATCGTCGAGAGCTGGCGGGCGCCGAGCGCACGCTGCACGACGTCCACGGGGAGCTCGAGCCCGGAGGCGTCGCGGGCGAGCGCCTGCACGTGTGACGCGGGCGCTCCGGCGGCGAGGGCGGTCGCCACGGCGAGGCGGTCGCCGTTCAGCCGGGCGGTGAAGGCTTGGGTCACCGACGACGCGAGCTCGGCCGCGACGGTGTCGTTCACGCTGGTCACCGTGGACAGCGCCTCCGGGGATGCTGTGAGGACCGAGGCGGAGAAGCCCGCCGGGATCACGATGCCCGCGTCCGCGCTCCCCGAGCGCACCGCCTGCGTCGCCGCGCTCGCCGAGCGCACCTCGTCCACGGTCACGAGGCGGCCGAGCTCCGGCGCGTGCAGCGCGGCCAGCAAGCCGGTCGCGACGGCGCCGTGGTCCTCGTTCGCCACGGCCAGGGTCGCGTGGACGTTCTCCGCCCCGCCGAACGCAGCGCTCATCAGCGCGGCGACCGCGAGCGGGGCGAGGAGCGCGAGCACGATGGCGGACCGGTCGCGAAGACGCTGCTTCAGATCCTTCGCGGCGATGACGAGGACCGGGCGCATCGCGTCACTCCCGCAGCGCCGTGCCCGTGAGGTGCAAGAACACCGCCTCGAGATCGGGCTCCACGACGTCGACGCTCGTGATGTCCACCTCGGCGCGGTCGGCGGCCTCGAGCAGCGCCGGGAGGAGCTCGCGCCCGGAGGTCGCGACGAGATGGACGCAGTGGTCGGCGACACCCGCACCCTCGACGCCGGGCACTTGCCGGCTGAGCTCGGCGAGCCGCTCGAGGTCGCCGAGCGCACCGAGCTCGATCCGGTCCTTCTCGCCGAGCTTGGCGACGAGCTCGCGCCGCGTGCCCTCGGCGACCAGGTGGCCGTGGTCGATGATGCCGACGCGGTCGCAGATGCGGTCCGCTTCCTCCATGTAGTGCGTCGTGTACAGGACCGCCATGCCCTGCCCGGCGAAGGTGCGGACGCGCTCGAGGATCGCGAACCGGCTCTGCGGGTCGACGCCGACCGTCGGTTCGTCGAGCACGAGGAGCCGGGGATGGTGCAGCAGCCCCGCCGCCATGTTGAGTCGCCGCTTCATCCCGCCGGAGTAGGAGCCGACCCGCTCGCGGGCACGGTCCGTGAGATCTGTCAGCTCGAGCGCCTCGGCCACGCGCTCGCGAAGCACGCCGCCGGACAGCCCGTAGAGGCTCCCGAGGAAGCGCAGGTTCTCGCGTGCCGTGAGGTCCGGGTAAAGGGCGACGTCCTGGGGCACGTAGCCGACGAGCCGCCGGGCGCGGGCCGATGTCGCGGGCTCGCCCGCGACGTGCACGGTGCCACGGTCGGGGGCGGTGAGCCCGCAGACCATCTTGATGGTCGTCGTCTTGCCCGCGCCGTTCGGGCCGAGCAAGCCGTAGACCTCGCCGGCGGGCAGCGACAGGCTGACGCCCTCGACCGCGACGCGGTCACCGAAGCGGCGCGTCAAGCCCTCGCAGCGGAGCAGCGGGCCGGCCACCGCCGGGTCGCGCACGGGCGCGGCGAGCCGGATCACGACGAGGTCCCCACGACCTCGCCCGAGCGGTCCGGTGCCGGTGCCGGCGGTCCGGCGGGAAGGCTTCCGGGGTCCGTGCCGCCGGGGTCGAAGCGGAACGGCGGGTACTCGTCGCGCATCAGGGCCGCGTAGGCGAGCACGCGGAAGCACCAGCGGTTCATGCCCATGACGAAGTCGAAGATCGACCGCGGGTAGGTGCCCCGCACCGCGAGCACGACTGCCGCGACGAGCGCGAGGAGCGCGATGAGCCCGCCGCTCCCGGCGAGACGGCCCGCTCCGTTCCAGCCGAGCCCGAAGCCGCCGGCGAAGAACCCGACGACGACGTAGTGGGGGAGCGCGAGCAGCCACCACTTCACGAGGACGAGGCCCCGCGAGAGGTGCTCGGGGTAGTCGACCTCGAGCTCCGCCGGGTACCCGTCGACCGGCTGCAACGTGAACGGCGGGTAGCGGTCCGTGGCGAACGCGCTCGTCGCGTAGAACGAGACGCGCCACGTCCAGCGCATGACGCCGAGATTGAAGTCGAAGATCCCCCTCGGGTATCGGCCGGTGAACAGGATCGCGACACCGGCGACCGCCGTGAGCACGCCGAACGCGAGCCACAGGAACGCGAGCACGACGACGTGCGGGATGAGAAGGACGCACTTCACGATCCAAAGCCACCGGCTCACGTCCGGGTCGATGCGCCCGTCGAGCCGCACCGGGTACGAGCTCCGCTCAGCCTCCATCGCCGTCCACCTCCTGCCGAGACGCGATCCGAGGGAACGCCGGAGCACGCGCGCCGCGGCCCCAGTCGCATCTAAATGCACATGGCGTGCCAGTGGTAGGGCCGAACGGCATCCGCGCCGCGATGGCCGGCACAAGCGACGTGGCGGGTCGCCGCCGTGCGCCCCGCCACGATGGCGACCGCCCGCGCTCCCGCGGGCGGTCCCCGGCAGTTGAGGCGAAGGACCCTGGCGCGTCGTGGCCGAGCGTCCGATCGTGATAGGCGGGTTGCCGTCGTGAGGTCGTCCCGCCCGGACGTGTCGTCGGCGGCGAGAGCTCGGGGGTCGACGATGAACAAGCTGATCCGTCTCGCCGGCGTCGCTGCCGTCCTCGCGAGCGTCGCAGTGCCGGGCGCGTCGGCGTCGGAGAGGCACGCCGCCGCGGTCCCCTCGGTCCTCACCTGCGCGGGCCACACGGTCGTGAAACCCACGAGCTACGTGCTCGCGTGCGCGGACGCGAACGCGTACTTCGAGGCGATCCACTGGAAGACGTGGGGGTCCACGTCGGCGACCGCGAGCGCGACGTTCGTCCAGAACGACTGCGCGCCGACGTGCGTCGCGGGGAAGTTCGTGAAGTACCCCGCGCAGCTCACGCTCGCCGCGCCCGTGCACACGACGCACGGTCTTCTGTTCAGCACGATCCGCTATCGCTACACGGTGTCGGCCTCGACGACGCTCCCGCTGAGGACCCTGTCCGAGGTGTCGGCGCCGGCGACGAGACCGAAGTGCTCGACGGACCCCGAGGTGGCCGCCGCGTACGTCATCCCTCCGCCGCCGTTCTCGGTCCGCTCACTCGTCGTGCAGCGCAGCGCGATGCCCGCCTCGGAGCCGAAGGGAAGAGGACCGGAGTACAAGCGCCTCTACCGGGTCGTCTTCTCGGTCGTTCGCGGCAACGCGGTGCTCCCCGCCGGGCACCGGTTCACCCAGTTCGCCTACGTGGGGCGCGCGTCCACGAGCGCGAAGTGGTGCTTCGTGAAGGGCGGATCCGGCCCGTGAGCCACTGGCGGCACTGGCGTTGCACGCGTAGTGCACATGGCATCGCCAAGTGAGGACGAAGGGCACTATCGCGGCGTCGCACGATCAGACATAGATGGTCGTGTCCCCTCGGCGCGGGTGCCGGAGCCGCATCTCTTCGGTCTCCGGACCGGCTCGGGCCGCGTAGTCGGCCCGCTCGGTGCGCCTCGCGGAGGGCCATGCAGAAAGGTGAGGTGCAACATGCTGCTCCGGAAGCTTCGTGGTCTCGTCGCCTCGACGATCCTCGCGGGGTCGCTCGTCGGCGGCGTCGGAGCGATCGCGGCGTCGGCCGCTCCTGCGGCGCCGTCGTTCTCGATGTCGGGCACCCTTGTGGCGGCGAACACGCACACGCACCGCGTCAGCGTGCAGGTCGGCGCGACGCGCCACTCCATCGTCTACACGGCTCGCACCCGGGTGTTCGCGAGGGACCGCGAGACGACAGTCTTCGCCCTGCGCGCCCGGATGCGGGTGACCATTCAGGGCCTCGTCCAGTCCAAGTGGCGCGAGGCGCTGATCGTCCGTGTCGGCCCGGGTCCCGTCCCCGGCACGCTCCCCGCCCCCGCGAACTCGACGCTCGAGAGCGCGCTCGGCACGGTGCTCCAGCGTGAGCAGTACGCGCTCGCGAGCTACCAGAACGTGGTCGCGCAGCTCGGTGCGGTTCGCCCCTTCACGAACGTGATCCAGGGCGAGCAGCAGCACGTCGCGACGGTGAAGGCGTTCTTCGCCGAGTACGGGCTGAGCTTGCCGACCGCGGCGGTCCCCGGCGCGACGGCACCGGTGACGAGGACGCAGGCGTGCGCGCTCGGCGTCTCGATCGAGCACTCGCTCGTGAGCCTGTACGACGAGCAGCTCCCGAAGGTGGCGAGCTACGCGGACGTGCACCGGGCGTTCGAGAACTTCCGGACCGTGTCGCTGGAGAACCACCTCCCGGCGTTCGAGCAGTGCGCCTAGTCGAGCGTGCCGGCTCGCGCCGTGAAGGTGCGGCGCGACCGAGGTAGGCCCCGGCCCCTCGTGCCCCGACCGGGCACGAGGGGCCGCTTCGCGCCTCGGGAGCGGTGCCGGCGATGGAGAATGGCGCGATGGACGACGAGATCTGTGCGCTGTCGGCGACCGAGCTCGCACGGGAGATCCGCGCGCGGCGGATCTCGCCCGTCGAGGCCGTCGGGGAGTACCTGGCGCGGATCGCCCGCAGGAACGAGCGGACGAACGCCTACGTCACCGTCGTCGCGGACGCCGCCAGGGCGGCTGCGGCGGTGGCGGAGCGCGCGGTCGTGGCAGGTGCCGACCTCGGGCCGCTCCACGGCGTGCCGATCGCTCTGAAGGACTCGGTGCCGGTCGCCGGCGTCCGGTCGACGTCGGGCTCGCGTGTACTCGCGAGCAACGTCGCGACGGCCAGCGGGATCGAGCACGACCGGCTGGTCGGCGCCGGAGCGATCCTCCTCGGCAAGACCAACCTCCCCGAGTTCGCCGCGCGCGGCACGACGGACAACAAGCTGTTCGGCCCCACGAGCACACCGTTCGCGCTCGGGCGGAACGCCGGTGGCTCGTCCGGCGGCAGCGCGGCGGCCGTCGCCGACCGACTCGCGGCCGCGGCACAGGGATCGGACGGCGGCGGGTCGATCCGGATACCGGCCGCATGGTGCGGTGTCTACGGCATCATGGGGACCTACGGGCGCGTCCCCTCGCTCTGGCGCCCGAACGGGTTCGCGACGCATTCGCCGTTCATCAGCTCGGGCCCGCTCGCGCGCACCGTCGAGGACGCCGCGCTGCTGCTGGGGGTCCTGTCGGGACCCGACCCGCGCGACCCCCTCTCGCTCCCGGCGAGCGGCGACGACTACGTCGCCGCGTGCGGCCGTGACGCGGCCGGGCTCCGGATCGGATACTGCCGCACCATCGCGGGGATCCCGGTCGACCCCGAGGTCGCGGGAGTCGTCGAGGACGCGGTCCTCGCGTTCGAGGACGCCGGAGCGACGGTGGAGGTCGCCGACCTGACCTTCCCCCGGCCGCACGACGAGCTCGCGGACACCTGGCTGTGCCTCGCTGCCGTGCTGTACGCGACCGACGTCGCGGTGTTCGCGGATCTCGGCATCGACCTGCTCGGCGCGCACCGCGAGGAGATGGCGCCCGAGCTCGTCGCGCTCATCGAGCGGGGCCTTCGCATGAGCGCGGTCGACTACCGGGCGGCCGACGTCGTGCGCACCGAGGTGCTCGACGCAGTCGCCGCGTTCTTCGATCGCTACGACCTCCTCGTCGCGCCGACGCTCTCGGCGCTCCCGGTCGAGAACGGCTCGGACGGCAACACGCTCGGTCCGTCGACGGTGTCGGGCGAGGCCGTCGACCCGACGGTCGGCTGGACCCTCACCTACCCGTTCAACTTCACCGGGAATCCCGCCGCGTCGCTTCCCGCCGGGCTCTCGTCGGCGGGCCTTCCGGTCGGCCTGCAGGTCGTCGGCCGGCGCTTCGCGGAGCCGACCGTGCTCTCGGCGAGTGCCGCGTTCCAGCGGGCGCGCCCCTGGGCCGCGACCTACGACCTGCTCTGACCCTGATTTTGCAGTGAAGTAGGGAAACGCGCGCCCGAATGACGCGACAAATGCTCCACCACCTGGGAGAATGCTGGTTGTTGAGACCTAGCAATCGCCGAGGAGAGGAGCACCTGTCCGGTGCAGACTACCGCGCCCCTGTTCGAGATCGAAGACAAGGTCATCGCGCGGCCACGACGCCAGGTCGCCCATCCGGTGATCGCTGCCACTGAGGACGATCTCACCGGCATCGCCGGGGTGGCGCTCTGGGGTGAGCTGCTCGACCGCCTCGGCCTCGTCGGAGAAGCCGACCGCCGGGTGCTGCGCCCGATCGGGCCTGGCGGCTACTCCGGTGGCGAGTGCTACCGCGCCGTCGTCGAGACCCAGCTCGCCGGGGGTGACGTCATCTCGGACCGCTCGCTGCTCGCCGGTGAGGCGACGCGACGCCTTCGTGGCGACCATGCACTGCCGTCGGGGACGACGCTGTTCCGCTTTCTCGCCGGCGCTGACCTCGGCCGGGTCAAGAAAGCCCAGGCCGTGAACGCGACGATGCTTCGCCGGGCCTGGGCGATGGGAGCAGGGCCAGGACCTGGGATCTTGACGATCGATCCCGATGCCACCTACGTCGACACCTATGGCAAACAGAAGGAGGGCTCGAGGTTCTCCTACAAGGGCGAGGTCCAGATGTCCCCGCTCGTCGGTGTGGTCGGCGAGACCGGTGACGTGCTCGCGATACGCGCCCGGGGCGGCAACGCGAGCCCACGGAAGAAGCTCGCGAGCTTCGTCGACGAGTGCGTGGCCGCCATCCCCGAGCCCTGGCGATCGTCGCGCCAGCTGTGGATCCGGATCGACTCGGCCGGCTACTCGCGCGCGGTGATCGACGCGGCGACTGCGCATTCGGCGGCGTTCTCGATCACCTGCGGCAACGACAAGCGGGTGCGCGCCGCGATCTACGAGCTCGCGACGAGCACCGAGACGACCTGGGTGCCGGCGCTTTCGGTAGACGGCGAGCTTGCTGGCTCCGAGCTCGCGGAGTGCCGCTACTCACTCGGCGGACGAGAGCTACGCATGATCGTCCGCCGACAGAGAAAGAGCGCCGGCTCACAGCTCGCCTTCGACGACCTCGGTGGCTGGCGCTTCCACGCGATCGTGACGAACATCCCCTCGATCTTCTGTGACATCGCGACGATCGAGCACCACCACCGTCTCCGCGGTGGTGCTCCAGAGGAGGCAATCCGCCAGCTCAAGCACGATTTCGGGCTGAACCACGCTCCGCTGCAGAGCTTTCTCGGCAACTGGTGCTGGTGGCTCGCTTCGGCGCTCGCCTACAACGTCGCCCGCTGGATCCGCGTCCTCGCGCTGCCCGAGGCGTTCCGGACCAGCCGGGGCAAGCGTCTCCGGCTCTCCTTCTTCAACGTCGCCGCACGTGTCACGCGACGCGGGCGCCAGATCCATCTCCGCCTCCCGCGGGCCTACCCACACGCACGCACGTTCATCGCCGCGATGGTGCGATTGCGAGCCCTGCCGGCCTTCGCCTGAGCATCGAGACCACGACGAACGGCACGGGAAGGGCGGAGCCTGCCCAAGAACGGGTCGGAACCGCTCACCGGAGCCGAAGTCCCACCACCGTCGGCCGATTCGACTCGATCCGCCGCTCTCGGGGCGTCAGGATCCGCCTTCTG
>Ga0307372_10014446_pt1 | contig 10103 bp, 9 predicted proteins | sample OX1MG_FD_202533 | JGI IMG/M metagenome (GOLD analysis project Ga0307372, IMG submission 202533) | Soil microbial communities from Risofladan, Vaasa, Finland - OX-1 | ecosystem: Environmental > Terrestrial > Soil > Coastal area > Acid sulfate soil | place: Finland: Risofladan, Vaasa | collected... | reverse complement strand
AGGGAAGATCAGCGCCTCTGCTGCGTTATCGGCTTTGGCGCGCAGAACACCACGTTCTGTGCGGGCTTCATTCGCTGCGGAATGTCCTCGCGCCTATCTTCCCGAGCGGGGCCTGCTCGATGTCAGGCGGCACGGTAGACCACAAGTGAGACCGCGACGTACTGGCAGACGAACGCTGCTGCTGAGGCGGACGCCGTCGGCGCGCGGGCGACGAGCACAGCACCTGCAACCAGGGCAATAGGCGCGGCGGTGGCATGTATCCAGCCGCGAAGCCGCGGCTTCGCTGCCACCTGGCTGCCGGCCGCCTGGGCACCGGCCTGGCCGGCCGCAGGATGCGGCAAGCCCCGCCGCTGCGGCGTCTTGGTCGCGCTGCCGCTTTCCCCGCCCCTCACACCTCCAAGCTACCGGCCAGTAACTACGTTGTGGCCGACCGGGAGTGGCTTACTTCCCCGGGATCGTGAGGCATATCCCACACACTGAGTCGCGAGCACCCGCCTGGCGACGAGATCGCTACAGCGAGCATGGTGAGTGGCTCGGCAGGGAGGCTGGCACGCGCCCACTACATCGCGACGTCGCCAGCATCCACGAGCAGGGTGCTGCCCGTCATCAGCATCGCGAGGTCGCTGGCACAGAACAGGGCAACCCGGGCAACGTCGTCAGGGACGCCTACGCGTCCCAGCGGCTCCCGCTGGGCGATCTGCTCCAGCATGTCCCCCAGCCCGGCGGCCTGGAACGCAGCCCGGCCCTCTTCCATCCCGGGGGTGTCGATGACGGTGGGCGCAAGGGCGAGCACGCGGATCCCGTGAGGCCCGAGCTCGACCGCGAGGCTCTTGGTCAACCCGCGGACTGCGTGCTTGGAGGAGACGTAGTGGGCCACCCCGGGCCCCGCAGCCCGGTAGCCAGCGGTGGAGGCCAGGTTGATGATCACGCCACCATGCCCGGCTTCGGCCATCCGGCGGCCCGCCTCCCGCGCCCCGATGAAGGTCCCCCGCAGGTTCACGTCCAAGACCTTGTCCCAGTTCTCGTCGGTCATCTCCAGCAATGGGACGGACGGGTAGATGCCCGCGTTGTTGACCCAGATGTCAAGGCCGCCCAGTTCAGCGACGGCCCGGTCGGCAGCCGCCGCGATCGAGGCGCTGCTGGTGACATCGAGTTCGAGGCCAGTGACCCGATGCCCGAATTCGTGGGCGATCGTCTCAGCGGCCTCCTCGGCACCAGCCTTGTCCAGGTCTCCGATCAGCACATCCGCGCCGGCCTCGGCGAGCCGCCTCGCAATTGCGAACCCGATGCCCCGGGCTCCACCCGTGACGACTGCGGCACGTCCCTCTAGAGAGATCAGCTGCGCAAGCGGACGACCGCTCACGTCTGACACTTGCATTGCACTCATCCTTCCGTGCTGTGAGCACGTAGACCTTGGTCTTCTTGGCGAACTGACCTCCCTCGGCTGAATCGTTCATCCCGGATGGGGATACATCCCCTCAATAAGGTGTGCTCTCCGCCCGTAGTAGGGCCGAGAGTCCTCTGCAGAAGGGTCTTACGCACAATGCGGTGCTGGCCTTGCTGGATGTGAGCAGGCCTCGGCGGCTCCCAGGACGCTAGGTGGCGTGGAGTGCCGCGTCAGCTGACTTGAGGAGATCCCGCAGGAAGGCCGTGAGGTCTTCGCAGGCGCGGGTGCCGCTGTCAGTCCTCCTGACCTGTGGCCTCGACTTCCTCAGCATCGGGTCCGTAGCCGGCACTGCGCAGCATCCGGCGCAGGTCAACGACCGTCTGGGTGTCGATGTCCTTATGCACGGGGACGTCGAAGAATTCGGTCGCAGACCCGACAGTAACGGCAACCATGCGCTCGTCGTGCTCCACGACCGAGCCGATCGCCTCCAGCAGAGAGACCACGGCACGCCACTCGATGTTGTGGCTCACGGGATGCTGGAAGATCTGGCGTAGCGTGTTGCGGTGATGGTTGTTGAGGTGCTCAGGCTCTGACGTCGATGACATCCGCGCTCCCCTCTGCCCCGCCACGATAGCGCTGCCGTGAGCACATCCACCCCCTCGGTGGCGAACAGTTCGTCCCGCCGCCTGCGGGCGACGGTGAGAATGCGGCCGGCTTTGGCGATGCACCTTGCCGTAGACCGCCCGCTGGTGCGGGCGAGAGTCGCAGTGCTCGCTCACGTGGCACCTCCTTCCTGGAGGAGATACCCGTCTCCGCCTCCCACGTCGTCACGCTGAGGGCCTGTAGGAACCGGGCGTTCCGGAGGGCGGTTAGCCCCTCCCGCCGGGCGTAGCGGCCGGAACGAAGTTCCCCCGCGCCGCTGGCGCGCATCCTTGCCTGTGTGGATCCGGCCCGCGACAAGGCCAGCCGGGGATCACCTGCCCAGTCGGCGCAAAGTCGGCTGCATGCCCCTGGCGGGCATCCGCAGGCGCGCCGCGAGGCTCTGACCCGGCTACGCGGTGCTCGTGACCAGGGCCGCATGCCCGATCGACAGCCCCGTATCTGCGTCGAAGAACTGCATATTGGATGTGTCGACCGCGAGTTCGGCCTGCTGGCCGGGGCGGATCTCGCTGCGGGACGCGACTCTGGCGGTCCACATCGCCTGGTGGCCCGTGATCGGCATAATCCCCTCCTCATCGGCCTCTGCCGCTACGGCGCTCAGGCTGGCATGCTGCACTGGCGGCGCGTCGATGGTGAAGAGCACGAGCACTTCGCTGCCGAGTTCCTCGGTTACGTTAGCCGTCACCTGCATCCGTGGCCACACGGCCTCCGCCAGGCGCCCATCTTCGAAATCGGACGGCCGGACGCCAAGGATGATTCGGCGGCCGAAGTAGGAGTCCAGTCCCGGCCGGGTCATGATCAGCTTCTCGGGGATCGCGAACCGGTGGCCAGCGAACTTCACCGCGGGCCCGTCGTCCCTCACCAGCTCGGCGGTGGTGAAGTTCATCGCTGGGGAGCCGATGAAGCCGGCCACGAACAGGTTGACCGGTGCCCTGTACAGCGCCTGCGGCGTGTCAACCTGCTGCAGCCTGCCGGAGCGCAGCACGCAGACCCGCTGGCCGAGGGTCATCGCCTCGACCTGGTCGTGGGTTACATAGACGGTCGTCACGCCGAGCCGCCCGTGTAGCTGTGACAGCGAGGCCCGCATCGACACCCGGAGCTTTGCGTCCAGGTTGGACAGCGGCTCGTCCATCAGGAATCCTTGCGGCTTCCGGACGATCGCGCGGCCCATGGCCACCCGCTGCCGCTGCCCACCGGACAACGCCTGCGGTTTGCGGTGGAGGTACTCGGCCAGGCCCAGCATGTGGGCCACTTCGGCGACCCGGCGCCTGATCTCATCCTTGGGGGTCCTGCGTTGCTGCAGCCCGAAGGCCAGGTTCTGTGCGACGGTCATGTGCGGGTAGAGCGCGTAGTTCTGGAAGACCATGGCGATGTCGCGGTCCTTCGGCGGCAGGTCGTTGACAACGCGATCACCGATCGTGATGGTCCCGCCGGTGATGTGCTCCAGCCCGGCGATGGACCGCAACGCTGTCGTCTTGCCGCAGCCGGACGGGCCCACGAACACGATGAACTCGCCATCGCGGATCTCCAGGCTGAGCCCGTCGATTCCCTTGACGCCGCCCGGATAGACCATGTCAACCTGATCGAAAGTGATCCGTGCCATCCGATGCTCCGCCGTGTCAGTGGAATGCCGGCGGTCCTGCCCGCCGGCCTGAGCGTATCCGGCGGGGCTCCGCCGGGACCATCCACTCTCCCGCCCCGACGCCGCGGATAGTAGCCGTCTCAGCCAGTGCGAGGGCTGTGGCCAGGTCGGGGCAGCTCCCGGTCCCTCCGGGCGCACGGGTAGAGAGCGCCCCGACTGCACAGCCGAGCGCAGCCGCAGAGGGCATTGCCAAGCCTTCCAGAAGCCCAGCTATCAGCCCGGCGTTGAAGCAGTCACCCGCACCGGTCTCATCGACGGGCGTCACTGGCGCTAGCCATACGTGATCCTGCCGGGGCCCGTCAATGCATAGCGCCCCGCGCGGGCCGAGCTTGACCACCAGCTTGGCCCCGCCGGCAGTGAGCACCTGCGCCGCCGCTTCCAGATCCGGTTCGCCGGCCAGGTGCAGGGCCTCGGTCTCATTGGGCAGGAGCAGATCCGTCTGGGCAAACGCGGCGCGGAGACGGTCGTCACCCCACCTCCCGGACGGATCCCAGTTGGTATCCAGCGACGTGGTGGCACCCGCAGCGCGTGCGGCCGAAAACATCTGGGCCAGTCCTGGCCCCAGCGAATTCTCCACCAGGAAATAGGAGCTGACGTGCGCATGCCGCGCCCGGGCGAGCAACGCGCCTGGAACATCCGCCGCAGTGAGCGATGCCACCGCACCCACGGCGGTCAGGATTGCACGGTCCGCGCCGCGGGACAGCGCCACAGTCATGCCCGTTGGCGCATCGTCGCGCACGACCACGGCAGCCGTATCGACGCCCGCGCGGGCGAGCTCGCCCAGCATGAAATCCCCGGCCGGATCCTTACCGACAGCCGCGACCATCGCCACGCTCAGCCCAAGCCGCGCCGCGGCCACGGCGGTGATCGCCGCGGACCCGCCGACGGTCAGGGACAGGCTTTCCACGAGCTTCTCCTGCTGGCCGAACTCTGGCGTGACGTCGTCGCCGAGCACCAGGACATCCGGATTGCAGTCACCGATCACGACAAGGTCGGCACCCTGCTGCCCCCTGCCCTGACGCCGGCTGCCCGGCCAGAAGGTCTCACGCGACGACAACGTCCACTCCCGCCTCCTCGAGCCGGGCCCTGTCATCGGAGGCGATGCCAGCGTCGGTGACCAGGACGTCGACCTCGCGAGCCATGAAGATTCTCGCGAAGGCGCGGCGGCCCACCTTCGAGCTGTCCGCGGCAACGACGACCTTGCTTGCTTGCTGGGCCATCAGCCGGTTGGTGCTCGCCTCGCCCTCATGGTGGGTGGTGGCGCCGGCCTCGGCGTCAATCCCATCCACCCCCAGAATCGCGATGTCCAGGGTCACCTGCTCCAATATGCCGGTGGCGAGCGGCCCGGTCAGTTCGTATGACTGCGGCCGGGCCACGCCACCGGTCACCACGATCTTGATGTGCTGGCGGACCGCGAGCTCGGTCGCGATGTTCAGGGCGTTGGTCACGACGGTGAGCGCGGGCGATGGTGCGTCCACGTTCAGGTCCGAGCGCATGGCGAGTGCCCGGGCCACCTCCGTGGTGGTCGTGCCGCCATTGAGCCCGGCTACCTGGCCGGCCTTCACCAACCCGGCGGCCACTGCCGCGATGCGCCGCTTCTCCGAAGGATGCCGTTCCGACTTGTACCGCAGGGGCAGGTCATAAGTGACGCCCTGGGCCACTGCGCCGCCGCGGATCCGGGTGAGCATCTGCTGGTGTGCGAGCTCATCGAAGTCCCGCCGGACCGTCGCCGCTGATACTCCCAACGTCTGCGCGGCGTCCTCCACCTGGAGCTGGCCCGTCGTGGCGAGCAGTTCCAGTAGCTCGTTCCACCGGCGGTAGCGGCTCACCGGCGCCTCCTTGCTTTGAATCACTCGCCTGGCAGTTCTTTCCTGTTCACTTCCCCTGCACCGATCACCTGCAGCAGGCGGGTCACCTCTGCCGCGATCGCGTCACGTCCTGCCGACACATATCGCCGTGGGTCAACCAGGGAGGTGTCGGCCGCGAGACGGTCGCGGACAGCGGCCGTGAAGACCTTGTTCAGCTGGGTAGCGATATTTATTTTGGTCATCCCGGCACCGATCGCTGCGACGAGTCCCTGATCGGGAACCCCTGATGAGCCGTGCAGGACGAGCGGGACGCTGACGGCACGGTGAATTCTGGCGATGAGCTCGATGTCCAGGATCGCATCGCGGGTCAGCATCGCGTGCGAACTGCCGACCGCCACTGCCAGCGCATCCACCCCGGTGGAGGCCACGTAAGCGGCCGCCTCAGCGGGGTCTGTGCGTGCAAGAGGCGAGTGCACGCCGTTCTTCCCGCCGATCTCGCCCAGTTCGGCTTCGGCCCATATTCCCCTCTCGTGACACCACTGGGCGACCCTGGCGGTCGCCTGGACATTCTGGGCGTAGGGCAGGACGGATGCGTCGTACATGACCGACCCGAAGCCAAGGCCGACGGCTTCGGCGACCAGTTCCGCGCTGGTGGCATGGTCCAGGTGCAGCGCCACCGGCACGGCAGCCGAACAGGCTATGGAGGCGCAGGCCTGGCCAAGAGGGGCCAGGGCGCCGTGATAAGCCACACAGTTCTGGCTTATTGCCATGACAACGGGCGAGCTGGCGGCTTCAGCGCCGGCGGCGATCGCCTCGGCATGCTCGATGCAGATGACGTTGAAGGCGCCAACGCCGCGACCCGCCGCCCGGGCTGGCCCGACGATCTCGCTCATCCCGGCGGCCGGCATCAGCCGGCCTCAGCGCGGTTCACTGCGACCCCGGCCAGCACGTCGGCGTAGTCAGCGTGCTGGAACTCCCCCGCGACAGGCGCGGAGACTGAGGCTGCGCCCAGCGCGACAGCGTGCCGCAGCCGCTCTTCCCACGGACGGCCCAGGACCAGCCCGTGGACCAGGCCAGCGGCCACGGCATCTCCCGCTCCGGTGGGATTTCCCGTCACCTCGGCTGGCGGCACCGCCAGCCAGCTCCCAGCATCGGTAGCGGCCCACAGGCCGTCCGCTCCGAGTGAGACCACGACCGCCTGCGGGCCGGCCGCCCTGAGTTCCTGCGCGGCGAGAGCCACCGCCCGCTTGTCCGCGCCACACGGCGTCGACAGGCGCCTGCCCGCGAAGGCTTCCAGCTCCGCGAGGTTGGGCTTGACGATGGCCGGGCGGGCGGCCGCCCCCCGGAGCAGCGCCTCCCCGTGCGCGTCCAGCAGGGTCGGCACGCCGGCCACCGTTGCCAAGGCGCTCAGCTCGGCATAGGTACCCGGCGACAGGCATTGTGGCAGGCTTCCCGAAAGAACCACGGCTCTGCTTGTGGCCAGGGCATTCTCATACATGACGCGGAACTCCGCGTACTCGGCGGGCGCAACCGGCGGCCCCGGCTCATTGAACAGGGCAGCGTGGCGCCGGTCCGCGTCGACGACGGTGAAGGTCCGCCGGGTCTCGCCGGCGATCGGGGTGAATGCCGCCGGCACCCCCAGCTCGCTGAGCGCCGATCTCACACTCTCGCCGGTGACGCCGCCCACGAGTCCCACGACCAGGATCTCAGCGCCGATCGACCGCAGCGTCCGGGCCACGTTCAGTCCTTTGCCACCGGGACGGGCGTGGACCGCGGTAGGCCTGTTCACGCCGGACCAGTCGACGCCCGGAACGTGATGGGTGACGTCGAGCGCCGGGTTGAGGGCGACGATGAGGATCACGGTGAGCTGCCTGGCCTGGCAGGGGTGAGGATGACCGAGCGGGCCAGGTTGCGCGGCCGGTCCGGGTCGAGCCCGCGGGCCCGCGCCACCGCCGCCGCGAGCAGCTGCACGCGGACAAGCTCAGCCAGCGGATCTCCACCGCTCTGCCAGGCAACACCGCCCGCTGCGGTGATCTCGTCAGCCAGGCCGTCCGGCGCGGTCCCGAACAGCCACACAACGCTTCCCGGTCCGGTCACCGCGGCGGGGCCGTGACGGTATTCCATCGCCGGGTACGCCTCAGTCCACATCCCGGCGGCCTCACGCAGCTTGAGTGCGGCCTCATTGGCGAGCCCGCATGTCCATCCGGTCCCCAGGAAGGTGAACTGGCGGGCCGCCATCAGCTCCGCCGGCAGCGCCTCGGCCAGCAGCCGCTCCGTGGCCTCGGCCGCCGGGCCGATGCCGTGCCCCAGATGAGTGAGCAGCAGGGCCAGTTCCGTGGTGGCGAACCGGGTCTGGACCACCGATTCCTCGTCGGCGAAGTCGAGGACGATCGCCTCGTCGGCTGCCGATACCACCGGGGAGCCCGCGCTGGCGGTTATCGCGACGGTCGGCACTTTTCCGTCGAAGTGGTCCAGCAGCTGCAGGACCTCCGTTGTAGTGCCAGATCTGGAGAGGACGAGGACCCGGTCGTAACGTCGCCGGAGCGGCATCTCGGAGGCGGCGAAGGCATCGGTCTCCCCGTGACCGGACTGCTCCCTGGCGCAGGCATACGACTGGGCCATGAACCAGGATGTCCCGCACCCCGCCACCGCCACCCGTTCCCCGCCAGCCGGGAGCGTTCTGGCAACATCCGCGGCAAGCTTGGCCGCCCTGCGCCAGCATGCTGGCTGCGACGCTATCTCCGACTCGATGCTGCCGACCTTGGCTACCACCCTGGCCTCCTCGCCCACGTTGGCGTCCCTTCGCTGTCCATCCACATCCGCTGTCCTCGTGCTCAGGTGCCAGCGAGCCCGGTGGCCGCCACCGACCTGATGAAGTACCGCTGGGCCAGGAAGAAGACCGCCAGCATCGGTGCGAGGCTCATCACATTTCCCGCCATCAGCAACGTCCACTCTGTCGAATGCGCGCCCTGGAACGTCGCCAGCCCGAGCGGGAGGGTCATCTGGCTCGTGGAGTTAATGGCGATGAGCGGCCAGAGAAAGGAGTTCCATGAGTCCAGGAAGGTCAGGGCCGCCAGGGTCGCCAGCGCAGGCGCCGATAGCGGCAGCACGATCCGCCACAGGACAGTGAGCCTGCTGGCCCCGTCAACGCGTGCGGACTCCTCGTACTCGAGCGGGAGAGTACGGAAGAACTGGCGCAGGAAGAAGATCCCGAACGCGGTGGCTGCGTTCGGCAGGATGAGCGCGCCGATGTGGTTGATCCCCACCCCGGCGAGCACATGGACGCCCAGCCACTTGGTGATGATGAATTGCGGGATCATCGTGACCTGGAACGGCACCATGAGCGTCGCCATCATCACCGCAAAAAGGGCGCCTTTACCGAGGAAGCGAAACCGGGCAAACGCGTAGCCGGCGAGAGAGCACAGCGCGAGATTGCTGAGGACGGTCGTTACCGCGATGATCGTGCTGTTGATAAAGAACCGGCCGAACGGGGCACTATGCCACGCATCGGGGTAGTTGGCGAGCCTCACCACATGAGGAATGAGAACCGGCGGGAAATGCAACGCCTCGGACGGCGTTTCCACCGAGGTGATGACCAGCCAGACGAAGGGAAAGATGAGCACGATGGTTGCCGGCACCAGCACCAGGTGCCATGGGCTGAAGGGGAGGCGGACCCGGTGGCCGGGACGTGCGTCCGCGGTGGCGCTCATGACCGGTAATACGTGAGGCGCCTGCCGACCCGGAACTGGATCGCGGTGATCACGATGATGACGATGAACAGGAAGTAAGCGATCGCCGAAGCGTAGCCGAAATTGAAGTTCTGGAAAGCCTGCTCGTAGAGGTAATACACCAGGACGGTAGTTGCGTTGAGCGGGCCGCCCTGGGTGCTGAGGTACACCTCGTCGAAGAGTTGCAGTGCGTTGATGCTGAGCCATACGGCAAGAAAGAGCGAGGCGGGGCTCAGCAAGGGCAGGGTCACCCGGCGGAATGTGCGCCATGGGCCCGCCCCGTCGATTGCCGCCGCCTCGAGCAGTATCTGCGGGACTCCCTGCAGAGCGGCCAGATAGATCACCACAGAGAAGCCGGCCCATCCCCAGACCGTCATCACAACGATGACATAGAGCGCCTGCGATGGGGAGTTGAGGAATTGCTGCGCCGGCACGCCAATGAGAGAGAGGAAGTAGTTGACGATCCCATAGGACGGGTCGAAAAGCCAGATGAAGACCAGAGCCTCGCTGATCGTGGAGATCGCCATCGTCGCATAGGCGGCGGTCCGGTACAGGGAGATGAAGCGGATCTTGCGGTTCATCGCCACCGCGAGGAGCAGCCCGACAATCATCGTGCCGGGCACGAACAAGGCGGTATAGATCAGCGTGTGCTGGATCGCCTGTACCACGATCGGGTCGTGCACCATCTGCCGGTAGTTGGCCATGCCCGCGAACGGCGTGCTTGGGCTCAGCAGGTTGCTGTCCTGGAAGGACATGACCGCCGACCAGATGATCGGCACGGCACCGAAGAGCACGATGATGGCGGCGCCGGGTGTGACGAAGGCCCACCCGGCGAACTGTTCCGGGGCCGCGGGTCGTTTGCGCCCGCCAGTGGCCTG
>Ga0307372_10014445_pt1 | contig 10104 bp, 11 predicted proteins | sample OX1MG_FD_202533 | JGI IMG/M metagenome (GOLD analysis project Ga0307372, IMG submission 202533) | Soil microbial communities from Risofladan, Vaasa, Finland - OX-1 | ecosystem: Environmental > Terrestrial > Soil > Coastal area > Acid sulfate soil | place: Finland: Risofladan, Vaasa | collected... | reverse complement strand
GAGGGACTCGAGGAGGCCTTCGAGCAAGGACGGCCCCGAACCGCCGCTCAGCGTCTCCGCTCCCTTCTATCCGCCCGGATTACCGCCTTGGTGCGATTGAATCCTGCCCGGGTGGACCTCGTGGAGCGGTTTGAGAAGCTCGTGGCCGACTACAACGCCGGCAGCATCAACACCGAGACCTTCTTTCAGGAGCTATTGGCGTTCGGCAAGACGCTGACCGAGGAAGAGGGGCGTGCTGTGAGCGAGGGCCTGACCGAGGAGCAACTCGCCGTCTTCGACTTGCTGATGAGGCCTACACCGGCATTGTCGGAGTCGGAGAGGATTCAGGTGAAGAACGTTTCGGAAGAACTGCTGACCCTCCTCAAGCGCAACAAGATCGTTCTGGATTGGCGGAAGGAGCAGAGCACGCGGGCGGCTGTCCGCGTCGCGGTCGAGGAGACTCTAGACCGGCTGCCCGAGGCGTTCACCCGGCAGCTGTACGCGCAGAAGTGCGACGCGGTCTACCAGCACGTCTTCGACAGCTACTGGGACGACGGGCACTCCAAATACGACCACGCAGCGTAGACGCGCCTCGTCGCTGCCGTGCGTGGAACCGTGCCGAATCGAGGCGCTCGCGGTGTGCTACCGACCAGCGCGGACTGGTTCCTACGATCGAGGCCGTAAGCACCTGGCTGGTGGGGAGGTGACCACGCCGGGCTATCGATATTCCAACCGAGGGTCTCGGGTTTCACCGGGAGGTGGCTCGTCTCGACCATCGCCAAACGCGGACCAGCCTTAGCGAATCTGACATTCGGCGGTGTCACGATCGACGGACCAGGCCGGCGACCTCCGGGACCTCAGAGCGTTCCCACATAGAATGGCCTCCCTATGGATCCCCTTGCCTGCCCATTGCCCGGACCACACAGGCGCCTCGGAGATGTCCATGGCATCTGGCATGCCGCCATGTCAGCCTATCCCCGACCGGAAGCGTTTCGCCAGCAGCTTAACAGCCTCCTTCAGGAGACCCGCAACGTCACTTGGATGCTCCAGACGAGCAAGAGCAAGATTCCCGAGTTCCAGCACTGGTATCGAGAGTGGCAGCAGCGTATGAGCGACGACGAAATCATGCGGTGGGCGGTTGCTATGCGGAACCAGGTGGTGAAGGAGGGTGACCTAGAAGCTCATAGCGTGGCCAGAGTGACGCTTCTGGGGTCATGGAATAGCCCCTCGTTCGTTGACCTTAACGTTCCAGCGCATTTCTCCCCAGCCGCCGTCGCGAGGCGCGTGAGCGTCGGCGAGCTGCCGCCGACGGCAGCCAAGATCGGCGTGCTTGCTGTCGAGAGGCGGTGGTCTGTCAATACCCTCCCTGATTATGAGGTTCTCGAAGCGCTAGCGCATTGCTATGGGGTTCTGTACGAGCTCATTTCCGAAGCCCACGACCTGTGCCAGATCGCGATGGCTGATGACTCCGTCGAGCGGCTCCGACGAACCGCGGATGGGCAGGAGCCCGACCAAGGGCGTCCCCCGCGATGCATGGAGATTTCGCGGGAGCATCGGACGGCGTTCCTTCGATTGGCAACGGGCGAACTGCTGACACTCGGTCACCGTGCTATAGGCCGGGAGCCCGACGTGGAACTCCGGCTCACCAAGATCATGGACCGGTACGGCCTCACAGAGGCCCCCAAGCCAATACCTCCGCCCACGAGCGTGGCCGAGCTGTTCTCCTTTGCCGAGTATTTGGTTGACATGTCCAAGCGCACCCTGATGCGAGATAAGACCCATATCCACATCGTTCATCTCATTTCTCGGCGGGGGATCGAAATGCACGTGTTGGAGCCGGTGGACAAGAGTGAGAAGCTGATCCTCTACCACGATTTGGCGGGCAAGGTTGCCCGCGATGGCGTGATGGGCGTTGCAGGGATCGCGGAGGCCTGGTCCTACCGTGGAGACCTCAACCGGTTGCCAGACGACCTAGTCGATCTCGACGGTGTTGACGGCAGAGGTGAGTCCCTAATGGTGTTCGCGGCATGGCGATCAGGGGAGGTGCGGGTGTGGATTACAGACTTTGTGCGGAAGGACGACGGAGAAATTCAATTCGCGGACACGAAGCTTTCCGGTAGAGAGGCAGCGAACTTCCTATTACCGATATTGGCCGTTTGGGAGTCGCAGCCTTGAGGCAAGGTTCCATCGCATCGATCCCCAAAAGGACTTCCTTTACGGTCACGGAAAGCGGAGCCATTCCTGAGTTCCGGACGGGTCTGATGACGCTGGCATCCTTTTGGATCGGCCAGGCGAAGGGCTCTTGGCTTTACCAGATGATTCCCGCGTGCTTCTCGGAGACTGGCGGAACCTCCTTCCGGCGGCTCTGTTCCTTGCGGCGGTGCTCAGCGATCAGGAGTTCGATCAGTTCGTCGCGATGCTGACCGAGGGTCTCCCGTAACTCCGGGGAGAGGGAGCCCGGGGGCGCGTCGACACGCAAGCGGGGTTCCAAGCGAACCCCGAGGCGTGAGAGTTCAGCCAGCAGCTCTTTCGCGGTCACAGTTCAAAGACCTCACGGCCAGTTGCCGAGCTTGCTCGCCGTGAGCGAGGCTCCGGCAATTCGGTTGGGACTGGACGCTTGGGCCTGGGAGGCCGCGCGGCAGGAACGACGTTGAGGACGCCCAGGCTGGCGGGGCCGGGATTGACGGTGCCACAGGCTGGGCAGGTGAGCCAGAGGCCGCGGCGCACGCGGCGCTTGACGTGCTGCCCGCAGCCGCGACACTCGAGGTGGACGGTTCGCTGGGTCATGGGGGTCGGGATCATAGATCGGCCGCCTCGACGGTGCAAGGGGGGTGCACCCCGGGTGCAGGGGGAGCATCCGTGATGCAGCCACCTCGCATCGGCGGTGCCTGCCTGATCATCATCGATGCAGTCCGAGGTGCATCGATGACGCCCTGGCCTTGAGGCCAAGCGCTCACCCTTGCCTGGGCAGACCCAGCGTATTCATCCGGATCCGTAGCGAGGCCGGAAAGGAGAACGAGACCAACGCGGTCGCGCCTGCCTGGGCTGGCCGGTCGGGTAATGCGCGGACTTCATACAGTGGCGGACGCTGTATGCCTCGTCTCTGCACCGCGGATGATCTTCACGGGTTCCTCCTGCGCCGGTTGCTGTGACGCCGTCAGCCCCCGCGCCCCCACCTTCTACGGACCGCCGCTGGCCCGGCCGCTCAGCTCAGAAGGTGGGGAGTTGCGCCCGGACACCGCCCAAGGCGCCGGGGCCGGTTTAGGGGCAATCTGCGCCAGTTTGTCCGGCCCGAAAGTCCTCTTCGAGTTCGCGCAGAAGTGTCCTGGTGATGTGCCCTCGCAGGGCTTGGACCTGATCGAGGGGAGCTCTCTGCAGCGCGTCCGGACTGTGCCCTCCGGTCGCCGGATCGAGTAGGCCAAGCTGCTCGGCAAGCCGCCGCTCGCGCCACTCGTCAAGGCCGGGCAACGACGATGAAAGCTTCCCGCACGCCCAATAGACCTCGACGCCCGTGACCTCCCTTCCCAACCGCTTGGAGAGGCGCTTGGCGGCACGCAGTTCGGCATCGGACGGGAAGGGCCGGCCTCGAAGTTCGACGCCGGGCACATCCTGGAGGGCATTGGAATCTAGCCCGCCGGGGACTACCTTCAATCCGTCGCGGCTCCCTGGAAGCGTTCGAAGCAGCTCACCGATTTGAGCGCGCGACAGGGAGAGCCCCCCGCCGACCCTTACCTGACCGCTTCCATCTGGGCACAGCCTGTCACCTTTGATATTGAGATCGCCCAAGAGCGCGGTGAGCGCTGCTAGCTCTCCGATTTCGAGCAGGCGGCGGCGGCCCTTTTCCAGCAAGCCCACCGTGTCTTGGTTCCAGGGCACTGAACTGACGCGCATCAGCCGCGCGATCTCTTCCTGGGTCAGGCCCTGTTCCAGTCGTATCTGCCGCAGCGCGGCTCCGATCACCGCGCCGAGCCAGGGGGGATTCGCCGCCATGGCCGAATGCTACACCAGGTCGCGTCCGCGCCGACATTGGACGTGATAAGGTTGGCATCCGGCGTCAGCGCGGACGCCACTTCTCCAAGGAGGTTTCCCCAGTGGAGCCATAACTCGTAGACGTCGATGCAGCGGCTCGTCTTTTGGGAATCGGCAGAACCGCCCTCTACGCCCTGCTGCGGCAGGGCGAGATCCCGGTCATCCACATCGGCCGCTCGAGCCGTATCTCGGTCGTCGCCTTGCATTCGTTCATCGAACGTAAGGCGGCGGAGGCACAGGGAGCAGACACCCCGGCGGCTCTGCGGTCCGGCCCGGTCCGCTAGCTGGTCTCCGGGGATGCTCCACGACAGTGCTGCCGAAGAAGCGGTCCGGGGATCGTTACTGATTGAGTCCCGGCGCCATGGCGAGCTGCAGCCGGTCGGCGGGCGCGTGCGACTTGCACTGCTCGGTGAGCAGGTGCCAACCGCAGCCAATCTGGGTCACTACGCCCGGATCGTTCGTCGGCTCGCGTGCCAGCGGCAGCTGGCGATGGCCGTCAGCACCTGGGGCGCGCAAGTGACCGACCCAGGATCTGACCTCGACCGCCTGAAGGACCAGTCCAGGGTGGTTTCGGACGCCGTCAGCACCCTCTTGAAGGCATCCGCAAATAGGCTCCCCCTCGGAACGGCGATCATGGCAGGCCTCCGCCACGGCATTGACCGAATGTGGGAGCGCTCGTGATGAGGGAGCGATCACGACCGGTCTCTATTCCTCAGGCGCTGACGACCGAGGCCTATTACGGCCTGGCTGGGGACCTCATCAAGCTGATCGAGCCGCACACCGAAGCCCATCCGGCAGCGCTCCTGCTGCAACTCCTCGTTGCGGCGGGCAACGTCATCGGCCCCGGTCCGCACTTTGTCGCCGAGGCCGACCGCCATCGGCTGAACCTGTTTGGAATCCTGGTCGGGGAGACCTCGAAGGGGCGTAAGGGCTCATCTTGGAGCCAGATCCGGCGCCTCTTCGATCAAGTGGATCCGGAATGGGGTCAGGACCGGGTGACGTCTGGACTGTCGTCCGGCGAAGGTCTGATCTGGCATGTACGAGACGCCACCGCGCTGGCCGGCGATCCCAAAGCTGGTGCTGACCCGGGCGTTGCCGACAAGCGCCTTTTCGTAATCGAAAGCGAGTTCGCTTCGGTGCTCCGCCTGATCGGCCGGGAGGGCAACACGCTTTCGGCCGTCATTCGGAACGCCTGGGATCTGGGCGATCTCCGAACCTTGACCAAGAGCAACCCAACGCGGGCGACCGGCGCCCATATCAGCATGATCGGCCACATCACAAGGGCCGAACTCCTCCGGTACCTGGCTACCACCGACGCGGTCAACGGCTTTGCCAACCGGCTGATCTTCATTTGGGTGTCCCGATCGAAAGTGCTGCCCGAAGGAGGAAGTCTGAGGGACTGCGATCTGGCCGAACCGGTCCGGCGGCTCGAGCACGCGGTCATGCAGGCACGCTGCGTCGATGAATTGCGTCGGGACGACGAAGCTCGCGAGCTTTGGGGCAACGTCTACCCCGAGCTATCGGAGGGCAAGCCAGGACTGCTGGGCGCCGTAATCGCCCGAGCCGAAGCGCAGGTGATGCGCCTGGCTTGCATCTACGCCCTTCTTGATGAAGCCTCGGTTATCCGAGCAGAGCATCTCACCGCCGCGATCGCGCTTTGGGACTATTCGGAGGAATCGGCCCGATACATATTCGGTGAGCGGCTCGGAGATCCTCTCGCGGATGACATCCTGAGCATCCTTCGAGCCGAGCCGGAGGGTTTGACCCGCGACCAGTTGCGAGACCAGTTCTCGCGGCACAAGGGGGCGGCGGACCTTGATCGTGCATTGCAATCCCTGGTGGAGCTGGGGCTGGCAGGCATGAATTCGGTGGAAACAGCAGGTCGCCCGGCCCAGTTATGGCGCGCGGTAAGCGCGGAAAGCGCGTTAAGGTCCACGTCTCCACTATCACCGATTGATACGACTGGATTGTCTCCCTTATCGCGCTTTCCGCGCTTCTCGCGCACGGGGGAGCGGTGATGGGGAGGTATCTCGAACTTGCCCGGGCGGGCCGCCGCCGCCGGAGCTTGGAGTCCGAAAGCCAGGACAGGGAAGCGGACAAGGTTGTGCAACTAGGTCCGCAGACCCTTCCCAACGGCCAGCCGTTCAGTCCAGACCGACGATGCGGCTTCTGTGATGCATGCGACTGGGCCTGGCACCAGCCCTCGCAGAGCTGGCGCTGCTTCGATTGTGGAAGGGCTGGCGCATGAGCGGCATTGGCGGACCCGGCCTTGGGATCGGGGGCAAGATTCGAATCGCCGCACTTCGCCGCCTCCAGCTTCATCCGCTGGCGGGCCTGGTGCCCGAGATGTCTCCGCCGCAGTGGGCCTCGTTTATGGCCGATGTCGCCGAGCGGGGAATCCTGACTCCGTTGGAACTCGCGGCCGACGGCCGGACTGTGCTCGATGGCCGGCACCGGCTGAAGGCCGCCCTCGAGCTGGGCCAGCTCGAGGTTCCCACCACTCGCGCCAACCTGGGCGGGAGCAGCGAGTTCGAGTACATGCTCAAGGCCGCGCTCCATCGCCGCCACCTGTCGGACGATCAGCGGGCCATCCTCGCCTCCCGGCTGGCCGAGGAGATGGGGGACGATCGGCGCCACACCGCTGCCCAGACCGCGGCCGATGCCCGCTGGCACCCCGATGCGTCGGGGTCACCCGCGACCACGACGCATGAGCGGCCGCGGAGCCGGGAGGAGGTCTCCCGTTCCTTCGGGGTGCAACCCAGCAAGGTTCGCCAGGCGCACGGGCTGCGCACCGTCGCGCCCGAGCTCGCCGAGAAGGTGCTGGCGGGCAAGCTCAGGCTCAAAGAGGCCGAATCACAGTGGCGGCGGCGGCAAGAGCTGGCCGCGATCGAGGATGCCCCGAGCCTGCCCGCGAGCGAGCGCTGCCGGATCTGGTGTGGCGACGCTCCAGAGCTGGCCGCCCAGATCGAGGACGAGAGCGTTGACCTTGTCTTCACCGACCCTCCCTACATGGAGTCCGCCCTCCCGCTCTGGGCACAGCTCGGCGAGCTTGCCGCCCGCGTGCTCAAGCCGGGCGCCTTTCTCGTCTGCTACTCAGGGCACCTTTGTCTCGATCGTGTGATGGCCGCGCTCAGCGCCCACCTCACCTACTACTGGACGGCCGCGATCCGGTTCCAAGGGCCCAAGCCGGCCGTCTACGACCGCCAGGTCCGGAGCGGCTTTCGGGTGGTGGTGATCTACGTCAAGCCGCCGATCACCTATCGGCCCTTTTTCCATGACCTGATCGAGGCTGACAAGGCGCCGGACAAGCGCTTCCACGACTGGGGTCAGTCTGTAAAGCCGGCGCGATATCTGGTGGAGCGCTTCTCGCGGCCGGACCAGACGGTGCTGGATCCCTTCTGCGGAGCCGGCGCCTTCCCCGCCGCGGCGCTCCTGGAGGGCCGGCGAGCGATCGGTATCGAGCTGGATCCGGAACACGCCGAGGTGGCGAGGAAGCGGGCAGCCCGGGTGATCGCTACCGGGCTGGATGGAGCACCGATCCAAAAGCCTTCTGGAACGGTTGGTGGTGGGGTAGAGGGCCCGAATGAGGGATAGGACTCTGAGGGCCGCCATCTACGCCCGCTGTTCGACTCGGGACCGCGACCAGAACCCCCAAACCCAGCTCTTGCCGCTTCGGGACTACGTTTTGGCCCAGGGCTGGGAGGCGGGCGGGGAGTATGTGGACCTGGCCCCCGCCGGAGACCTTGCTGCTCGGTCCCAGTGGCGAGCGCTGATCGATCAGGCCGCCCGCCGCAAGGTGGACGTGATCCTGGTCTTCCGCATCGACCGGGCCTTCCGCTCTGTGCTGCACGCGGCCCAGACCTTGGAGCGGCTGCAAGGCTGGGGGGTGGGTCTGCGCTCCTATTCGGAGCCCTGGCTGGATACCACCTCTCCCTTCGGAGAAGCCCTCTTCCACATCACCGCCGCCTACGCCCAGCTCGAGCGCGCGGTGCTTGCAGAGCGGGTGAGGGCGGGCATGGACAGGGTCCGGCGCGAGGGCAAGCCCATAGGGCGCCCGAGGGTGGAGACGAGGCCCGGATTCCGCCGGCGGTGGGCCGAGGTCAGCGCCCGGGTGGTGCGGGGCGAACTGTCGCGCCGCAGGGCGGCCAAGGAGCTGGGGGTCGGTATAGCGACCGTGGCCAGGCTCCTCGCGGCGGAGGGTGGCCCTGGGCCGTTCGAGGCAGCAGGAGGGCCCATTCTGGGGGACGGAGGCGACGCCGCGGCATGACCGAAAGTCGCCGCCACCTCCTCCAATCTCGCCGGATTCGATCTAGGATCGCCCGTCCTATGGCGCCCCACGTCCGTCCGAGTCCGCCCCTGGCCGTGAGCTGCCGTAGTGGCTCTTGGTGGTTCGGCCCGGGGGCCCGGCGGTGAGCCGAAGAGGCAACGGCGAGGGCAGCGTCTTCCAGATCAAGAGTGGGCGCAAGGAGGGAGCCTGGGCGGGTGCTCTGAGCCTGCCCGGTGGGCGCCGCAAGATCCTCTACGGCAAGACCCGCGAGGAGGTTGGACGTAAGCTCGCCGCTATGCTGCGGGAGCACCACCTGGGAGTCCTGCCCAAAGCCGGCAACCTCAGCGTTCGTGAGTACCTCAGCTCGTGGCTGGAGGCCAAGGAGGACACCGTCCGGCCCTCCACCTTCCAGCGCTACCGCCAGATCGTGGTCAACGACCTGATCCCGATCCTGGGCAAGATCCGCCTGGAGCGCCTGAGCGCGGGTGAGGTCGAGTACCTGCTTCGCGCCAAGCGGGCGGCCGGGCAGTCCCCGAGGACGGTCCACCATTTGCGAGCGGTACTGCGCACCGCCCTGAACCACGCCCGGCGTCAGGAGCTGATCTTCAAGAACGCGGCCGAGCTGGCCCAGCCGCCCAGGGTGCCTCACGTCCCGGTACGGCCCCTGGACCCCGAGCAGGCGGGCCGCTTATTGGCGGCAGTACGGGATGACCGGCTGGCCGCGCTCTACTCGGTCGCCCTGTCCTTGGGCCTGCGCCAGGGCGAGATCCTGGGCCTCAAATGGGAGGAGGTCGACCTCGCCTCGGGGACCATGCACATGGTCCACGAACTCCAGCGCATCGGCGGGGAGCTACGCCTGGTCGAGGTCAAGACCCGCGGCTCCCATCGCACCTTGCACCTGCCCGCCAGCATCCTCGCCGAGCTTCGCGACCACCGCCAGAGGCAGATCAAAGAGCAGCTCGCCGCCGAGTACTGGGAGGAGAGCGGGTTCGTCTTCACCACCGGGCATGGCTTGCCGTTGGATGGCGACCGCCTGCGCCGCCATTTCCTGGTGCTGCTGGCAAAGGCCGGGTTACCCCACATGCGCTTCTATGACTTGCGCCACTCTTGCGCCAGTCTGCTCCTGGCCCAGGGAGTACCGCTGCGCTCGATCATGGAGCTGCTGGGCCACTCCAGCATCGCGCTCACCGCGAACACCTACACCCACCTCTTGCCCGCGCTGCAGCGAGAGACGGCGCAGGCCTGGGACCGGCTGGCGGCCGGTTTCGGCCAGCCCCGGTAACCCTCCCCGAGGTTCATCTGGAGCTCCTGCGGCACCCGTTGCTATCCACGTTGCTATCCACGGGGTCAAAAAGCCGATGTCTCGCGTAACGACCGTTACTGGCAGGGAGCGATTTTGAGTTCAAATCGGGGCTGGTGGGCCGGGAGGGAGTCGAACCCCCACAGCTTTCGCGGCGGTTTTACAGTCACCCACCCACCGGCTGTATTCGAAAGCGGCCCTTGGAGGCCGGAAACGCAACGGTCTGTAAACCGCTTGTAGCGGCTTTACTACGAACCGTCGCCGATCAGATTACGACATCGGGTCGATCACGACAACTTGAATCGATCCCGTCGGCGGGCCACGGGTCGGGCGGGCCCGTGGCCCGAGTTGGACCCCCGGTCCCACCTCGGTGAAGGTAGCTTCACGTGAAACCCGGTGATCGCTCTCGCCTGGATCTGAGCGCCAATCTCAGGAGCACATCACTTGTCGCGATGGCCGCGTCGCTCTCCCTTCTTCCGGCTGATCTCGGAACCTTCCAGGAGCGCCTCTGGATGGCTTATGCGTCTGG
>Ga0307372_10014444_pt1 | contig 10104 bp, 9 predicted proteins | sample OX1MG_FD_202533 | JGI IMG/M metagenome (GOLD analysis project Ga0307372, IMG submission 202533) | Soil microbial communities from Risofladan, Vaasa, Finland - OX-1 | ecosystem: Environmental > Terrestrial > Soil > Coastal area > Acid sulfate soil | place: Finland: Risofladan, Vaasa | collected... | reverse complement strand
TCACGGCGCCCGCCGTGTATTTGTGGCTGGTGGGCAATCGCCTGGGCAGCCAGCCCGCGACGTCGGTCGCCTCGGGCATGTGGGTGATTACCGGCACGGCCGGGGAACGGGGCAGCCCGAGATCCACGAGCGAGATCTCACCGGCCAGTTCTCGGGCCGGAGACAGGCAGAGGCCCCGCTTCTCGTAGCCGAAGGTGAGGGTACGATTCGCGGCCAGGGCGTGCGGATCGGCGGCGCCGCTGTCCACGTCGACTCCGGTCGGCACATCCAGGGCCACGATCCGCGGGTGGTTGGAGGCTGACCGAACCTCGCCCAGGATCGCGGCCAGATCCGCCTCGATCGGGCGAGCCTTGCCGGTTCCCAGAAGCCCATCGACGACTACGTCGCAGCCCAGCAGCGCCGCACGGAGCTGTTCAAGCCCAGGATCGGCACCACACTCAAATCGGGGAACCCCAGGAGGATCTACCGAGGACGCCTGGGTGCGTCGATAGCCGGCAATCTGGACCGCCGCCCCGGCGGTCGCCAGCAGGCCGGCGACCACCAGGGCATCGCCGCCATTGTTCCCAGGGCCTGCCAGCACCAGATACCGGAGCCTGGCACCTTCTGGGTGGGCCAGCAGCACGTCGGCGGCTCCGCGGCCCGCCAGTTGCATGAGCGCGGTGGAGGCGAGGCCGCGCCGGGCCGCCTCTTCCTCGGACGCCCTCATTTCGGCCGCGCTGACCAAGGCACGCATCAAACATTCTCCTTCGGCTGGCCCAATCCCAGGGCAACCGCCAGGGCCAGGTCACCGGTGTGGCTAATGCTGACCGAGATGGGACCGAGTCCCAGTCCGGCGGCCACCCGCGCCGCGCGCCCGTGCAAAAAAACTACCGGCTTTCCGCGCCGATCAGGGAGGATCTCCATCTCTCGCCAATAGACGTAGCGAACCCCCGTGCCAAGTACCTTGCTGATCGCCTCCTTGGCGGCGAAACGCCCGGCGAGGCGGTGTGGCTTCCGCCCGCAGTATTGCTGCTCGGCGGGCGTGTACACACGGTCGAGAAAACGCTGACCCCACCGGTCCACCGCCCTGGCGATCCGGGAGATCTCGGCGGCGTCGATCCCGGTGTAGGGAATCCCCGCCGGCGGCTGGTCCGCCATGATTTCGGGAAGAATGGTACACCCCGCCCTTGCTAGTGGTCTGTTAACAGCCAATGTTTCATGTGGCTAGCTTGATCCTCCGACCTCAGGCGGGGAATCGAGACCCCGATCGCGGCGGGCAAAGACATGGTAGCAGCCCAGGCGGGACTGGCCAACGCGGATCCCCACGTTTCCGGTCAGCGGATGGTACCCCACCTCGACTGCTCGCGTCGTTTCACCCGGCATGCCTCGGGTCACACGTCCGCGCCGGCGTAGGCGACCACCTGCTCCGCGGTCATTAAGCTGCCCTCGGCCCAGGCGGCAGCGAGCGTGGCGGGGGGAAGTTCGTCTTGCAAGGCGGCCAGGTTCCGGCCGTAATCGAGCTTGTCATTCCCGTGCAGCCCGGCCCCAACCCTGGCCCGTAGGGTTTCGGCGGCGCCCCACAATCGGGCTGCCTTCCCGGGATCTCCGGCCGCTCGCGCCAGGGCCGCGAGCCCCTCGATGCAGGCAAGAATACCGACTTTGTTGCCCACCTTGTGGTGCATGATCAGACTCTCCTGATAGAGGATGCTCGAGCGATCATATTCTTCCTGGTAGCGCAGCGCCTCCGCCAGATTTACAGTCATGATCGCGACGCCCTGTTCATCCTCGAGCTGCCTATAGATAGCCAAAGCCTCCGCATATCGCAAGGCCGCCGCCACATAGTCACCCTGGTCGCTTGCGACGATGCCCAGATTGTTTATCGCGCGCGCCATGCCGTTCCGATCTCCGAGTCCTCGTACAAGCGCCAGACTCTCCTCATGGAGCGCGGTCGCGCGCGCGAGGTCACCGGTGATGCGGGCAACGAGCGCGAGGATGTTGAGGCAGGAGGCGATGCCACGTTTGTCGTCCAGGCCGCGGTAGATGCCGAGCGCCTCCTCCCCCAGCAAGGCCGCATGCTGGTAGTCGGCTTGCTCATTCGCCAGGACGCTGGCTCCATACAGAGCCTTCGCCCGCGCCGGGAGGGCCTCGGGTACGGTGCTTCCGGGAGCCTCCAGGAGCCGCTGCAAACGCCATCGTCCTTCGCTGAGGTGGCTATGGGTATTCCAGAAACGCCACAATGCTCCCGCCAGACGGAGGCCAATCGCCGCGTCCTCCACGTATGCCCATTCCAGGGCGGCCCGAATATTATCATGCGCCTGCTTCAGACGCTCGAACCAGAAAGCTTGACGTGGGCCGATCAGCTCCGGCTCGGCGGTAAGGGCCATGTCCAGGTAATAGAGGGCGTGACGCCGCCGTGCCGCCTCCGCCTGGCCGCCGGCCCGCAGACGGTCGAGAGCGTATTCGCGAACCGTCTCGAGCATGCGGAAATGCCATGCCGCCCGCCCATCCTCTCCAGGCGAGTCGCCCGCCCGGTCACGCACCACCAGGCTGTGGTTCACGATCTCCTCCAGAACCGCCGCCAGTTCGGGACGCCGCGTCCCCAGGCCAACCATCCCCTCCCCTGGTGGATTGGCGGTGGTTCCAACTGGCGCGGACGAGCACACGACTTCGGCCGCCTCAAGGGACCACCCGCCGACGAACACGGAGAGGCGTGAGAAGAGTGCTCGTGCTTCAGGGCTCAGTTGCTCGCAGCTCCAGGCTAGAGTGCCGCGGAGAGTTTGCTGGCGCTCGGGTAAATCCGCCGGTCCCGCGATCAGGAGGTCGAGGCGCTGCTCCAGGCGTTGGAGGAGCACCGAGGGCGTCATGACATTGATCCGGGCCGCCGCTAACTCGATGGCAAGCGGTAATCCATCCAAACGCGCGCAGATCTCGGCCACGATGGGGGCAGTCTCGGCGGTAAGCTGAAAATCGGGGAGCGATGCCCGCGCGGATTGAGAGAAGAGGGCTACGGCGGGGTACGGAGACAGACCGTTGGTTGCCGTCGCCATGGGGGGCAACTCGAGCGACGGCACGAGAAAAATGTGTTCGCCGCGGATCCGAAGGGCCGCGCGGCTGGTCACCAGCACCTGTAGCGCGCGGCTGCTCGTCAGCAGCCGCGCGACCGAGGGAGCGGCCGGTAAGAGCTGTTCAAAGTTGTCCAGCAGAAGGAGCATGCGTTTGTCGCGGAGAAAGTCGAGCAGGCGCGCCAATAACGGCTTACCACCCACGTCACCGAGCCCCAGGGCGTGGCCAATGGCCGACTGTACCAGGTGATGGGCACTGACGGTGGACAGATCGACGAAGACCACGCCATCCCCATAACTCTGGCGGAGATCATCCGCCAGATGCAGGGCCAGCCGGGTCTTGCCAATGCCCCCTGGACCGGAAAGGGTAACCAGGCGGACATCAGGGCGGCTCAACAGATCCCGCACCGCGGCAGCGTCATGCTCACGCCCGATCAGAGGGGTCAGAGGGAGAGGGATGCCGGAACGCGAGACGTCCGCGACGGCGCGTCCTCGGGACGGAGCGGTACGGGCACGAGGGGCTGGGGTGACCAGCGCGGTGAACAACGCCGCCGTCTCGGTGGACAGCTCAAGCGCGACGACCAGACGTCGCAAGGTGCCCTTTTGGGGCAGACACATCCCCCGTTCAAGATCCTGGATCCCGCGGATGCTGAGCCCGGACAGATTGGCAAGGGCCTCCTGGGTCAGCCCGGCGGCCCGCCGATATTCCCGCAGCTTGAGGCCAAAGGGTGGGGCACCTCCGGTTATTGGCACGCCTGTTCCAGCCACCGTGTTTCACCAATTCGCGGCAACAGCCCAAAGGTACGCATACGCGGGCTGGTGGTGATCATACCAGGTTGCCGAGCCCGCTACACGCCGGTTGCAGCGTACCACGTAGCGGTGAAAATGTATCCCGTTTACGATATACGTGGGTAATCCTGCTGATCCGCGTGGCGGATTACGTTTTTCCGGCGCATACTGGAGGCGGTCAGCGGTCGGGGAAGGTTCGTCATCGGATAACCGAGGAGCAGGTACATGTTGCCGCGGGTCGAGTTGCAGGGAGGAAGCCACGATCTCTTCGCTTCACGGAGCGGTGGAGTGGTGGAATGGGATGATCGTCCGTCCCGCGAAACTCTGTCGGAGTTCAGCCGTTCCGTAAAGGATGACTATATCACCCTGAAACCGCATTCCCAGGCGATATCGGAGAGTGATGGTCCGAGCGTAGGCCGCGACGAAGGAGCTCAGCGGATGATCGCGGATCTCCGCGAGGAAGCGCGACGGCTGCGGGCGGAAAGAGACGCGCTCCTGCGGTTGGCGACCAAGGATAGCCTCACTGGAGTCTGGAATCGGAGAACCATCTTCGAGTTGCTGTCGAAAGCGCTCGCCAGGGCGCGGCGCGATAGACGTCCCGTCGCGGTTCTCATGGCGGACCTCGACGAATTCAAGAGTATTAACGACCGCCTCGGGCATCTGGTTGGCGACGCGGTGCTGCGGGAGGCGGCCCGACGGCTGTGTTCATGCGTGCGCCGTTCGGACGAGGTGGGCCGCTATGGCGGCGAGGAGTTTCTAATCGTGCTGCCGGGCTGCGGCGGTCAGGCGGCGCTCGCGCGGGCCGAGCAGTTTCGGGCGGCGGTAGGGGGAACGCCTATCCATTTCGCTGGCGGCGCCGTAAACGTAACGTGCAGCTTTGGCTTGCATAGCGTGATGAACGGCGGCTATGACCGTGACGAGTTTATGCGCAAGGCGGATGCCGCCCTGTATCGGGCCAAGCGCTTGGGTCGAGATCGGGTGGAGATCGCCGAGATGAACTAGCTGGTGGGTTTGCGGTGCACTGACACCGCGTACTCGCCGCCGGGCAGCCACGGTTCTTCGTCCCAGGTAGCCCAGCGTTCGGCAAGAGTATAGCCGGCTTCGGCCGCCAGACTGTCGTAGCGATCCAGGTCAAGGCGATTCGGGAGGAGTTGGAAGCCGGCGATCAACATCCCATTGGGTAATAGGTGTCGGCCCAGGTTGGCCAACACCGCCGCTTCGGTTCCTGGGGTGACGAAGATCATCACGTTCCCGGCCAACACTACCGCGTCGAAGGCACGGCCCAGGTTGACCGTGGCCAGATCGCCGACCTGCCACTCAAGATCCGGCGCCTTTTGCCGGGCGACCGCCAGCATGCGGGGGTCGAGATCCACGCCAACGGTTTCCAGTCCCCGGCGGGCCAATTCGCGGGCCAGGCGCCCAGTGCCGCAGCCGGCATCCAGGACCGAGCGCGGGCCGTGCCGCTCCACGAAATCCGCCTCGCCATGGACGTTCTGACCGGCGGCGGCGCGGGACTCGTATGCCGCATCGTAGCTGTCCGCGTCGGTACCGCCTACAATCCAGGGCATGTATTTCTCCAATCCGCATTGTCCGCTCATTAACTATCCCTCCTGCCGCAACTCGGCAATTGGAATGTACTCACGATACCACGTGCTCCATTGCTTCTGCTTATCGCCGCCACACTATTGACAGCACATGTCCATTCACCTATCATGAAGGAATATGGTTGGCTGGCCAAGTAAAGGAGGCATATGAGGCCCGTTCAGGAAACCGTCGGTTTTGTCCTGGCACAGGTCGGGCGCCTGCACCGGAATCGGGTCGGGGGTGCGCTCGCCGCGCTGGATCTTCATGTCGGACAGGAAATGACCCTGCTTCGCCTATGGGCCGAGGAAGGACAGTCGCTCTCCGAGCTCGCGGGGTGCGCCGACCTGGACTTGTCAACCATGAGTAAGGCGATCACGCGCATGGAACGCGCCGGGCTGGTGGAGCGGCGTTCCGATCCCGCGGACGAGCGTGTATGGCGCGTGTTCTTGACTGACCGCGGCCGCGCCCTACAGGGCCCAGTCGTCCATGCATGGGACGAGGTCGAGCGGCATGCCATGGCCGGCCTGACCATGGAGGAACGGATCCTGCTTCGCCGTCTGCTTCTTCAGGTGCAACGTAACCTTACCCGCCGGTGATCGCACGGAAGATTTTTTTATCAAAAAACTTGGCTAGCCAACAATATAGAGGGAGCGCCCAATGTCATCCACATCGACATCGTCCCCGTCGATTGCGACCGCATCGGACCGCCAGACCGAGCGTATCATGACCCGTCGTCTCTTATGGGCTGGGTTGCTGGCGGCCGCACTTGCCGCCGTCGGCATCCTGCTTATCCGTACCCTCGCTGTCGCCGCGGGAGCCGTGCCGGCAAGCTATCAGCCGCTGCAACCCGGACCCGTCATCGCGGCGCCGGTGGTCGCCGCGTTGCTAGCCACCGGTGTCCTGGAGGTCTTCGGGCGGTGGGTACGCCGGCCCATTCGCACCTTTCGGATCGTGGCCGGCCTTGGCCTGCTTGTCTCGTTTAGCGGGCCGCTCCAGGCCGGCGCCGGCAACATGCAGGGCGGCATCGCCAGCGGAGCTACCGTGACCATCATGCTGCTCATGCACATCATGGCCGCGATCATCATCGTTGGCCTCCTCACCACGCTCGGGCGTGCGCCGGGGACGAGGACATGATCACCCCGGATTCCTCGCCCATGGCCTCGTTGCTACCGAACCGAACGACTACATTTGATTCCTGGAGGAGTACCCGTGAACGTATTCACCGAAGCTGAACTGACGTACCTGCGTACTGAACGCCTGCTCGCCCGCATTGCCACGGTCGGACCAGACGGCATCCCCCACGTCACCCCGGTCGGCTGGAGTCTCAACACCGAAGACCAGACCATCGAAGTGGGCGGCATTGACCTGGCGAGCACCAAGAAGTTCCGCGACATTGCCCGCTCACACCGCGCCGCCATCGTCATGGACGACGTGCTCCCACCATGGCAACCACGTGGGATCGAGATCCGAGGGCGCGCCGAGGCGATTACGGATCCCGCGCCCCTGATACGTATCCATCCCGAACGCATTATCGCCTGGGGCCTCGATGGGCGCCGCAACGCTCGCGACGTTCCAAGCGAGTGATTAGGAGAAGAGAGTCACCGCGGGCGTACCCGCGGCGATTCTCTTCACTTTCAGAGAGGCGAGGTTCGATCAGATCCCCGCGTACCGTGTGTACCATCCCTCTAGCACCACATCGCCAAAGCCGTTGGGATGGCCCAGCTTCTTGGGCCAGGGCGTGGCAAACTTTGCCGCCAACTGATTGCAGCGCTCGATGTTGGCCACCGCCTCGGTGCGCAGGTGGGCGCGCCGCTCGTCGAGATCCTTAATTTTCACGCTGTCCTTCCAGATGGCCCGTCCGGCCAGGAAGCCGGAGGCGCCGTTCTGGCAGGCTATCTCGACCTGCTTGGCGAATTGGTCAATCCCCACCCCGGCGCTCAGGATGACCCAGGGCTGGCTGGTAGCGGCGTCCAGCTTCTGGCACCACTCGCCCAGGTTGTCCTCCTCGAAGGGATAGGCAAGGTCGACTGGAAACTCGGCCTTGTAGACGTCGAAACCGAGCGGACACAGTTCCTCCGCCGACCGCACCACCGCGTCCGGCTTACTTTTGGCGAAGCTTTCCTTATCCTGGCCAGCCAGCGGGTAGGCTACCGCTTCCACCAGCAAGGGGATGTCGTACTTGCGGCAGTCCTCCAGCACGGCGGCGACCACGTCGCGCTGCTTACGGGCGGCCTCCATCTCGTCCGGGTGATAATACACCAGCAGCTTGACGGCGCTGGCCCCCATGCGCTTAATCCGGACCACCCCCCAGTCAGGGATCAACTCGGCCAGACGTCCACTGCCGTCCAGGGTGTAGCCGGTCTTCTCGATCGAGACGATCAGCCCGCAACCGCCGGGTAGCGCCCCCGACGCGATACATTCGGCGGCTCCGTATTCCGGGTCGATTAGCAGGGCGCTGGCATGCGGGGCCAATGCCCCGACCACATCGATCTTGGTCTGACGCATCTCCCCGTACGGTACGTTGCCTCCCGGATTGAGCATGGACTTGAGCGCCCCTCGCTGGTCCATGGCGGCCATGGTGAAGATGCCCTGCTGGTTCGAGATTTGTTGCAGTCCGCGCAAGACGCCGATTGATATGGCCATGGTGCCTCCTTTTCCTCCCTGTTCCTAGTGAAGCAGGAACATACATCAATGATGGGATGTCGAGCCTGAACATTGCCTTCAGGCTCGACATCCCATCATTGATGGTTATTTCTTGGGCGCCGCTTTGACGGCGTGGCCGCCGAATTCATTGCGGAGCGCCGCCAACATGCGATCGGTAAAACTATTCGCCTGACGGGAGCGGAAACGCTCGAACAGCGAGAGAGTGATCACGGGGGCGGGAACGTCCCCATCCATGGCCGCCAGCACGGTCCAGCGGCCCTCGCCGGAATCCTCCACGTAGGGCTCCAGCCCATCAAGGCCGGGATCTTTCTTCAGGGCATCGGCCGCCAGTTCCAGAAGCCAGGAACGAACCACCGAACCGTGGCCCCAGAGTTCGGCGATTCCCGGAAGGTCGAGATTCGGGAATACTTTGGCACTCTTCATGATGTCGAAGCCCTCGGCATAGGCTTGCATCATCCCATATTCGATCCCATTATGGACCATCTTGACGAAATGACCCGAGCCGGCGGGACCGCAGTGCTTGAACCCGTCCTCGGGCGCCAGGGTGATCAGGGCCGGGGAGACGTGGGCAATGGCCTCGTCGGAGCCGCCCGCCATCAGGCAGTAGCCGACTTGCAAGCCCCACACCCCGCCGCTGGTCCCGGCATCCACGAAACGGAGCCCCTTGGGCTCCAGTTCGGCGGCCCGGCGCATGCTGTCGTGCCAGTTGGAATTGCCCCCGTCGATGATGGTGTCGCCCGCTGACAACAGCCCTGCCAGTTCCTTGATCGTATCCTCGGTCGGGCCGCCCGCCGGGACCATCACCCACACGGCGCGCGGGACTTGCAGCTTACTCACCAGATCCTGGAGCGAGTCGGCTCCGGTCGCGCCATGGTCGACCGCTGTTTGTACCGCTTCCGAGCTACGATCGTACGCCACCACCTGATGGCCGCCCTGGACCAGCCGAGTCACCATGTTGCCGCCCATGCGGCCAAGGCCAATCATCGCGATTTGCACATGACCTCCCTCAGGTCGCCGGCGCGACCAAAACACACAGGCACGCGCCGGCCGCGGTGCTCCCACGGCCGGCGCGTGCCGTTCACGGTCCTAGCCCGCGTGGGCCAGGACTTCCTGGCACTTGCCGCTGATCGTGGTCATCAAATCGGTGAACGACTTGGAGAACGACGCAACCCCGTCGTCCTGCAACTTCCGGGTTACCTCAACCATGTCGATTCCCGCTGCCTTTAGACGGCGCAGCATGTCGCGTGCCCCTTCGACATCCTCTTGCAAGGAATCACGCACTCGCCCATGGTCCAGGAAGTCGGTGATCGTCCCCGGCGGCATGGTATCCACGGTGTCGGGTCCGATCAGTTCCTCCACGTAGAGGACATCGCGGTAGGCCGGGTTTTTGGTGCTGGTGCTGGCCCACAGAGGTCGTTGTCGCCGGGCGCCCTTGGCCGCCAGTGCCTCCCAGCGGGGGCCGTTGAAGAGGTGCTCGTAGACGTCCGCGTAGGCCAGCTTGGCGTTGGCGATCGCCGCCTTTCCGCGGAGCGCCTGATACTCGGCGGCCCGCGCCGAATCGTCCTTGGCCTTTTGATCCAGCAGCGCGTCGACGGCGGTGTCCACCCGGCTGACGAAGAACGAGGCCACGGACGAGATATTGTGCAATGGCTTCCCAGCCTGAGCCCGGTCCTCCAGCCCCTCAATGTAGGCGCCGGCGATCGCCTGGTAGCTTTCCAGCGAGAACAGGAGGGTGACATTGACGTTAACCCCCTCGCTGATCAGCTTCCGGATCGCCGGGACACCTTCGGCAGTGCCGGGGATCTTGATCATCAGGTTTGGGGCGTTGAGAAAGGCGAAGTAGCGGAGACCCTCGGAGATCGATTTGGCGGTCTCGTGCGCTAACTCGGGAAGCACCTCCAGGCTGGCGAAGCCGTCGCCGCCGTTGGTCCGGTCGTAGACTGGGCGCAGGATCCGCACCGCGTTCCCCAGATCCTCCAGGACCAGCGCGTCGTAGATCTCCTCTACCGTCTTTCCCGCCCGGCCC
>Ga0307372_10014443_pt1 | contig 10105 bp, 10 predicted proteins | sample OX1MG_FD_202533 | JGI IMG/M metagenome (GOLD analysis project Ga0307372, IMG submission 202533) | Soil microbial communities from Risofladan, Vaasa, Finland - OX-1 | ecosystem: Environmental > Terrestrial > Soil > Coastal area > Acid sulfate soil | place: Finland: Risofladan, Vaasa | collected... | reverse complement strand
GGTATCGCATCGGGACGGTGACGTCGCGGCCGGGAACGGGCGCGCGACGTGCCTCTGGTCGCTGATCTGGATGCTCTGGCTGCCGTTCTTCATCCCGGTGATGTCGACCTTCTTGCGCGAGCGGCCGGCGACGCCGCGTCTGCTGGCCAGCCTCCTGAGCTCGTCGGTGTTCTTCGCGCTCTACATCTGGATGGCCCGGCGGAACGCTCTCCGTCTCGCCAGCCCGGTCCCGATCGATCCCCCAGCCGGCGCCGAGGCATGGGTGCCGGTTGCCGCCATGGTAGCGATCGCGACCGGGATGATCCTGCTCAACGGTCAGACGTGGGGCGCGCTGTTCATCTACACGGCCGCCTGCGTGGGCGCGTGGCTGCCGCTGCGCCCGGCGGTGGGCGTGATTCTGGGTCTGGTCGCAATCGCCGCAAGTTCGCTCCTGTCCGGAGTGGGGTTGGGTACGTTCGCCAGCAGCGCCGCGTTCATCACCGTTCCCGGGCTGACGGTCGTGGCCACCAGTCGGTCCGTCGGTACGAGCCAGCGACTGCGTGCCGAGCGCGAGGCGCTCGCGCGCCAGGCGGCGGTCAACGAGGAGCGCCTGCGTATCGCCCGCGACCTGCATGACCTGCTCGGCCACGATCTGGCACAGATAGCGCTCAAGAGTGAGGTCGCGGAGTACCTGGTTGCCGGTTCCCCCGAGCAGGCGGCCGCGGCGATGCGTGAGGTGGCCGACGCGGCACGGCGGGCGCTGCGGGAGGTCCGCGCGGCCGTGGCAGGCTACCGGCAGCCGACGTTGGCGGGTGAGCTGCGGGCGGCGCGGGAGATCCTGGGTGCGGCGGGGATCGAGGTGGCCGTCGTCGGTGACCCGAGCGCGGTGCCGGCATCGGTCGAACCGGTCATGGCTTGGGCGGTGCGGGAGGGTGTGACGAATGCGGTCAAGCACAGCCACGCCCGTCACTGCACGATCCGCCTGGCCGTCGACGACCAGTGCGTGAGGCTCGCAATCCTCGACGATGGATACGGTGACGGCGGCACGCCAGGGGCGCCGCGCGCCGGGTTCGACGGAAGCGGTCTCGCCGGGCTCTCTGAGCGGTTGGCGACCCTGGGAGGACGCGTCGATGCGGGAGCGGCCTCTGGCGGGGGATTCAGCCTCTCGGTCTTCGTACCGCTCGGAGAGCCCGCGCCGGACGGTGCAAGCCCCGAAGCTGCCGTGGCGCACTCGGCGTGAGGTGCGAAGCATGATCCGCGTGCTCCTGGCCGAGGATCAGGCCACAGTGCGGGACGCGCTGGCGACGCTGCTGGGGCTCCAGCCGGACATCGAGATCGTGGCTGCCGTGGGGCGAGGTGACGAGGTGGTCGCCGCGGCGCTGGCCGCGCGCCCGGACGTGGGACTACTGGACATCGAGATGCCGGGGCTGAACGGGCTGGAGGCGGCGGCGGCGCTGCGTGGGGCGCTGCCCCAGTGCCGCGTGCTGATCCTGACCACGTTTGGCCGACCCGGGTACCTGCGTCGCGCCATGCAGAGCGGTGCGGTCGGATTCCTGGTCAAGGAGGCTCCGGCCGCCCAACTGGCCGTGGCGATCCGGCGGGCGATGGCGGGTGAGCGTGTGGTCGACCCCGGGCTGGCGGCGGCGGCGCTCAGTGAGGGCGACAGCCCGCTCACCGAGCGCGAGCGCCAGGTGCTGGCAGTTGCGGCGCGCGGCGGCAGCGTCGCGACGATCGCGGCCGAGCTCTACCTCTCCGAGGGGACCGTGCGCAACTATCTGTCGGAGGCGATCCAGAAGGTCGGTGCCCAGAACCGAGTCGAGGCGGCGCGAATCGCCGAGGAGCGCGGCTGGCTCTGAGCGGCGCGCGCCGCCTACTTCCCCGGCCAGTTCCAGGCCGACTCGTTCCAACCAGCCATCAACAGCGGGAAGCTACTCCGCTTGTCGCCGACCGTCACCTCGATCCCCGCCGACGCGTCGCGCTGATAGTGCCTGGCCCTCCGTCATCCGTTCCACCGCGTCCCGTCGTCTGGCTGTCCGGCATTGCGCCGGGACAGTTGCTCGACATCTGACAACGGTCCGTTGTCGGCCGCCATCGAGCGCCCGTCCGCGACCCTCCCGGGTTGTCGCGAGCCTGCTACCGCAGTGACCGCACCCTGCGTCTCACCCGTCCTGCACGGCTGGACGGGTGCGGTGCTTGCGAACCGACCCCTCTGCGATACTGGAACGGGAGGGTTGAGGTCGATTCCACGGAGAGGAGTCACCTGCGATGTTCGTGGTGGCCGCGCGTTACTACGCTCAGGCGGGCAAGGATGACGAGATAGCCGCGATCCTGAGAGAGATGCTGCCTCTGGCCAACGCCGAGCCGGGTTGCGCCCTGTACACCGTCAATCGCTCCACCGAGGACCCGCGTCGCTTCCTGCTCTACGAGCAGTACCACGATCGCGCCGGCTACGAGGCGCACCGGGAGACGGCCGCCTTCAAAGACAAGATCCTGGGTCGGGTGATCCCGCTGCTGGAGAGTCGTGTGCCGGAGTTCTACGAGACGCTGTGACGATACCGGCCGGGGAGAGGGGGTTCGAGAGTGGCTGCGACTGACGGGGAGCGCCCATGGCGCAACGTCACCGCGGTGGGTGGAATCGTGGTCCGGGACGAGTCGGTGCTGCTGGTGCGGCTGGCCTACGGCGGCGCGCGAGGTCGCTACCTGCTACCGGGCGGGATCGTCGATCCGGGCGAGACGCTGGACGAGGCGGTGACGCGCGAGGTGGACGAAGAGACCGGAGTCGCGGCCCGGCCGCTCGGCATCGTCGGGGTGCGCACCCGTCACGACCCCGGCGGCAACGACACCTACGTCATGTTCTTAATGGAGCACCTCAGCGGGGAGCCACGCTCGGACGGTCGGGAGAACGACGACGCCCGCTACTTCTCGCGCGTCGACCTCGAGGCGGAGGCGGACGTGATCACGCCCCTTTCGCGCTACATGGCGCTGCGCGCGCTGGGCGGCGAGTGCGCAATGCTCCCGTTCGACGGGGAATTCGACTACGGCAGCGCCGTCCGCGACCCCGCGGCCTGGCGACTCTTTCGCTGACCGTCGGTGCCGTCCCGTCCGATCGCGCGTCGGGGACGGCGGTAGGCTGCCTCGAGGCCGCGCTGATGGTGCGGATCGTGCGCGGACGGCGGCAGATCGCAGCGCGGATCAGACCGGTGGCAGCCGAGGCCAAGCGCGCTCGGACCGCGGGTCCCGCCACGCCGACCGACGCAGCGGAAGGAACGCTCCATGACCCGACGCAGGAGCCCGGATCCCGCCCCACCGAAGGGACGGCCAGACCGGGCGACTGACGCCCCGCTCGAACGACTGGATGTGGGCCTGGACGACGAGGCGGTAGCGGTTCTGGTGGAAGATGCCTTCGATGAGCCTCTCGTTCCCGACGATGGAGTCGCTCCGATCACCAGCCCCGGCTGGACCGCGACAATCCGGCCGATGGTCGCTCGATGGGTGGAAATTTTCGTCGCCTGGTGCCTGGTCTCCGGCGCGGAGCTTCGAACCCGGTTTCTGCGCTGGCAACGAGTGGCGGGACTCTGGGCCGCCGATGCGCTCACCATCGTCGGCGCCTGGGTCGTCGCTACTTCGGTCACGCTGGGAATCCGCGCGCGGAGATGGTGGCGGGTAGGCCGCGAGTACGCCCGACAGCGGCGCGCGGCGCACGCGGTTTCGGGCCAGGCACGCCGGACCACCCCCGACGCGCCGTTGGGCGTCGACCAGTTGAGGCGACCCGCTGAGACGCCGCGCGCCGGGACGTCTCCGGCCGACACGCTGCGCGACGCCGCGCTCAGGGCCTGGGGAGCTCAGCGAGATCAACAGGTCGCCCAGCAGGCGCAGGTGCAGCGACGCCGGACGGCGCGCGACGCGAATGCGCTGCGACGCCTGGCCGCGGCGCGCCTGGGACTCCAGATCACGCCGGCGGCCGGCGTGGTCGACGTGGACGGGCTCCGGTTGGGCGTGATCCGGGGCGAGCAGGTAAACGACTACGTCCTGGTGTTACTGAGCACCTGTCCGGCCTGCGGCGCGCCGGTGGCCAGTGCCGACCTGCGTGGGCTGGCGGACCTGGGGGCGGCCGTCGACGCGGTCAATGCCCGCCGAAATCTCTGTCAGGAATGTCGCACGGCCGCCGAGGCGGCGGTCAGTGCCGACCCCGAGCAACTGGTCGCCGCGCTGCGCGAGGTGCTGGGCGGCGACGGGTTGCGGACGCTCACTACCGTGACGGCTCCCCCGCATCGCCCCAACGGATCAACCCCTCGAGCCGCCCAGGGACGGGTGGAGAGCAACGGCCACGCGCCGGTCGACGGTCGACGGGACCGTGGGGCGGGGCGGACCGGCCGAACCCTGCACGAGCGCCCCGACGGTTAGCGACGAGCAGGCATCGTCCGGTCTACGCGGAGGTGTTCGCCGGGACTGGCCTGACTCAGCGGGCGAGGTCGCCGGTGGTGGGCTCCTCGAGCAGTCCTCGAAGCGCAACGCCTGCCGCGGCGCCCAGTATCGTGGGGGCGGCGAACCAGAGCAGGTAGAGCATCAAGGCCAGCGCGACCCCGATGAAGCTAAGGCCACTCCACAGGCTGCTGATCTGTCCGTGGGACGCGACCCAGCCGAGCAGGCCGGCCATCACGAGCAGCGGAACGCCGGCGACCGACCACGGATGCCGCAGGATGAAGCCCCCGGCGAAGCCGATGGTAGCCAGCGTCAACAGCGTGATCGCCCCGCCGCCCGAGGGGAGCAGCGCGATCAGCGCGACGGGCACGATGATGCCGAAGCGCTGCGTCCGGTGGAACACCCCCACATCCTCTCGACCCGGTACGTCGGCGTGGCAGCTGTCTGAGGTGGGTCCTCGCAAGCATCGAACCACGGCGGAAGTGGCCGGTCCCGCGCGACTACTGGGGCTACCCTTGCCAGCCCAGCCAGCTGAGCGCCGACAGCAGCGTGAGGTCGTCGCCGAACCCACCCGCTTTGGTGATGAGGCCGGCGCCGGGCGCCGCACCGCTCTCGAGCGTGCCCCAGGGCATGCCCGGTTCGACCTCGCCGCGCAGCCGTATGGCCGTGGCCCCGAGCCGCTCGCAGACCGCCGACGCAACGTCGCCACCGGTCAGAATCAAGCCGCCAGGGGCGGAGCGGACGGTCAGCCGCAGCACGACCTCGGCCAGCCGCGTCGCGACCAGCAACGGGTCGTGCGGCAGGTCGTCCAGCCCGACCGTCGTGAAGACCAGGGCGCCCCGACGGTCAAGCGTCGCGGCCGCCTGATCAGCCAGTTGCTGCGCCTCCCGCTCCGCTCCCGCGAAAAACACTGGCGACGGCACCAGGATTGGCACCCCCGCCTGGCGCAGTACCTCGACCTGCGTCAGCGTCCGCGGGTGCCGGCTCGCGGCAACGACCAGGGACGGGACGCGGGTGGCCGGCACCACATCGGCCGCCCGTTTGGTTACGGCGGGCAGTGACGCCGCGAGGGCCGCGGCCAGCCCCGCCGAGCCGCAAAGCAGCCGCAGTCCCGAACGACGACTCGCCTCCACCAGGGTCGTCAGGTCCGTGTCGGTCTCCGCGTCCGCGACCACCACGCCCGGCCCGGCAGCGGCGATGAGGTCCCGCGCGGCGTCGACTCCGGCGCGGAGCCGGGCGAGGTCGAGCAGCACGCAGAGGCGACCGGGGGCGGCCAGCCGCTCCTCGACGCGCGACGTGCCGACCTCCATCCCGAAGTGGGTCTCGGCCAGCGGGAGTCCGCGCACCAGCTGCAGTCCGCCCACGGTCGTCCGACCCTGGCCGGGAAAGGCCGGCGCGGCCAGTGCCTGCTCGAACCCGAGTATCGTCATCACCGCGTCGAGCTCGGCGCCGGGGTGGCCGCGCAGCGTCGAGTCGATCTTCTTGTAGACGATGGACCCGGTCGGGTCGATCGCGGCGGTGAGACGGCGGGCCGCAACGGCAACCCGCTCACGGGCGGCTTCCTCCGTCCGGTGGCGGCTCTCGGTGGAGATGGCGAGGACATCGGCGGCGGGCAGCGGTCCGTCGTCGAGGACGATCAGCGTCTCCAGCCCCCGGCGGGCGAAGGCGACCGCCGTGTCGGCCGCGCCGGTCAGGTCATCGGCCACGATGGCGACGCGTGCGACCACGCTCACCCGGGCAGCAGCGGGAGCATCTCGGGGGCGTGGGTGAGCACCGTCACAGTCGCCTCTGGTCCGTGCCGCCGCAGCGCCGCGTCGACGGCGTCCTGCAGCGCGGCGAAGGGCGTGAAGCGCAGCGCTCGCGCCTCCTCGTCGCTGATGCCGCCGCTGACGAGCGACACGTCCGCCCGCTCGCGCGTCTTGGCCCAGGCCAGCGCCAGCGCGCCGGAGACCACGTCACCGATCGTGCCGTCCTCGATCAGGGCCGCGATCCGGGCCGAGTCGAGCGCGGTGAACTGCAGCATGTCGCGATGCGAGACCGCGACCCCTTCCGGGCAGGGGGTCACGACCACGATCGTGCCGCCGGCCCGCACGGCGATGTCCGCCGGGTAGAGGGACTTGTGCGCTTGCCAGAACTCGATGTCGCAGGGGTGCGAACCGGCGACGACGACGTCGGCCGGACCCGGGAGCGCCGCGCCGTACACCTCGCGCGAGAGCGCGACGCCTGCCCGGAACGCCCGGCGCGGGTCGCCGTAGAAGGCGCGAACTGCTCGTCCGGTGTGGTCCAGCACGGTGTTGAGCACCGCGTTGAGTCCGACCAGTTCCGCGATGCGCTCCATCTCGGCGCGCACCGGATTGTCGACCAGGCCCAGATAGGAGCGGCGGGTGCGCGTGCTCAGGTAGTGCGTCGCGCCGGTGGTCGCCGCGCCGGAGATGCCCGGCTGGACGATCTTGGCGCCGGCCGAGTAGCCGGGGATGTGGTGCGGCACGATGCTGCCAAGGCCGATCAGGAAGTCGGCTTCGTAGGCGAGCCGGCTCACCTGGATCGGCGTCCCATTCGGCGTCACGCCAAGGTCGATGAGCTGAGCGAGGTCGTACCAGGGGTTGTTGACGACCGCGACCCGCTGAGTGACGGCCGTCCCGAAGCGAGACTCGATCTCCGGGCCGGTCATCGGCCGGTGGGTGCCGAGCGCGATCAGCACGGTGACCTGGGCGTCAGGGATCCCAGCCTCCTCCAGCTCGTCGAGCAGCAGCGGGATGATCGTATCGACGGGTGTCTGGCGCGTGAGGTCGTCCGCCAGGATGACGACACTCCGCGCGCCCCGGGCCGCGTCGCGTAGCGGGACCGCGCCGATCGGCTCGGCCAGCGCGCGGCGTATCTCGGCCACTGGATCGGAAACGGGTTCGACGGGGTTGGGTGAGACGACGGTGAGACGGGCGCTCGGCGGAAGTGTCAGTTTCACCTCTGTGTCGCCGTAGGGGAGATACACCGACTGCCCCCGCTTGCTCGTCGTCATGGCTGGGCCTTCCCGGAAACGGCTCCCCGGCGCGCGGCGACCATCCGCACCGCGACGTCGATGGCGGCGAGCAGACTCGCCTCGCGCGCCCTCCCGCTGCCGGCGATGTCGAATGCCGTGCCGTGATCCACCGAGGTGCGGATGATTGACAGACCAATGCTAACGTTGACGCCGCTGTCGAAGGCCAGCAGCTTCATCGGGATGTGTCCCTGGTCGTGGTACATGGCCACCACGATGTCGAACTCGTCCTGGGTGGCGCGCAGGAAGACCGTGTCCGGTGGTTGAGGGTCCGAGACGTCGAGCCCACGAGCCCGTGCCGCGCGCGCCGCCGGCAGGATCTCCCGCTCGTCCTCGTCGCCGAAGAGGCCGCCCTCGCCGGCGTGGGGGTTCAGCCCCGCCACCGCAATGCGCGGCGCGGCGATGCCGAGCGCCCGGCACGACTCCCAGGCGAGGTCGATGGCCGCCGCGACGTCGGCCTGCGTGACGCGCCGGAGCGCCTCGGCGAGCGAGACGTGGGTGCTGACGTGGATCACGCGGAGCGTCGGGCCGATCAGCAGCATTCGCACGCGCCGGGCACCGGTGCGCTCAGCGAGCAGCTCGGTGTGGCCGGGATAGCGGAAGCCCGCCAGCTGCATGGCCGCCTTGTTTAGCGGCGCCGTCACCACGGCGTCGACCGCGCCCTCGAGCGCCAGGTCGCAGGCGCGGAAGACGTACTCGACCGCGGCCCGCCCGGCAGACGCGCGCTCCCGACCCGGCGGACAGTCCTCCGGATCGGCGTTATCCAGGTCGAGGAGGGTCACCACGCCGGGCTCGTAGCGCCCACGCGCCGGGGCGTCGACGACGTCGAAGCCGCCGCGAGGGCGACCGACCCAGCCGGCGGCGCGCTCGAGGATGCGACGGTCGCCGACGACGATCGGGCGGCATACGGTGTGGAGTTCGTCGTGCCGGAGGGCCTTCAGGCAGATCTCGGGCCCGATCCCGGCCGGATCGCCCATCGTGATCGCCAGCAGCGGCCGCTCATCTCCGGCCATCGTCGCTCCCGTCCACGGTCCCGGCCTTCCGATGCCAGTGTAGCCCCGGCCGCAAACCGACCGCAATCGCCGCGGCGCCCGTCGTTCATGGCTCGATGACGGAGGCCAGCGCGGCGAGCGACGTGCCGAGGCCCTGGATGAAGTGGAGACGGTTGGCAGTAGGGTCGAAACCCGGTCGCACCCGGGCCGGCTAGCCGACCATCGGGAGGCCGTGCGGGGCGCGGCCGAGGGCAACGCCGTCCCGCGGCGTCACCCGTACACATGCTCCACCCGGTTGTCGGCGCGCTTCGGGGCAAGACGCCGGGCTCGACAGTGAAGCGCGCGTTCTCCACCCGGAGTTCCACCCGGTAATCAGACGGACTGCCTTAGCCGCGGAATCACGTCGGTCGCCACGCGCTCCAGAACGGCCATCTGCCGATCGGGCGCCTGGTCGATGATGAACTCGTTGATTCCCGCCTCGCGGTAGCGTCCGACCACCTCGTCGAAGGCGTCGACCGATTCCCACGGATCGTACGGCATAACGGCGGCCCAGCCGTACACCGAGCGGTGGATCTCGTCCGGATTGCGTCCGATCCGGGCGCACGCCTCGTCCAGGATGCGGTTCCGCTCGGCGAGCTCGTCGGGAGTACCGGTCGAGTTCCAGGCGTCGGCGTAGCGGGCGACGATCTCGAGCATGCGGGGCCGCTTGGCGCCCAGCGTCAGGGGAGGTCGCGGCTGCTGAATGGGACCCGGCCGGAAGGGGGCGTCCTCGATCTGGTAGTAGCGCCCCTCGTACGAGGTCACGTCGTTGCGCATCAGCCGGTCGACGATCTCGACGGCCTCGCGGAAGCGCGCGACGAGTTCGGCCGGCGGCGGGAAGTCGAGCCCGAACTTGTCGTGCTCGGGCACGTACCAGCCGGCGCCGATACCCAGCTCGAGCCGCCCGTTGGAGATGTGATCGACGGTGACGGCTTCCTTGGCCAGCAGCGCGGGATGACGGAACGTGTTGGAGCTGACCAGCACGCCGACTCGGATGCGCTGCGTGACCGCGGCGAGGCCGGCGATAAGCGTCCAGCCCTCGAAGTAGGGGCCGTCGGGATGGCTCGGCTGGATGAAGTGATCGCAGTCCCAGACGCTGTCGAAGCCGAGGGCCTCGAAGTACTGCCAGCGCTCGACGAGCGTGGACCAGGGCAGGTTCTGGTCGGTACAGATACCGAAGCGGAGCTCGCGGGCCATCGCTACCTCCCTGTCCGCGATCCGACCGGGACGTCTGGGCGCGACCCATACCGGCCGGGCACGCGGCCGCGTATCGGTGAACGCGGGCATTGTCCTATGCCGCGCCCCGAGAGAGCAAGCGGGTCGCCTCCGGTCGCGGCGTGTGCGAGCTGCGGACGGTCAGCCCTCGGCCTGACGGCTCGACCTGCTTGCCTGCAGCAGGAGTACGCCAATGATGACCGTCGCCGACAGGATGACACCCCAGGCCGGCGTCGGGGCCGGGCGGAGCACGCTCGGCAGTTCGTGGGTGGCCCAGCCGCGCTTGACGACCTGCTCGAGTGAGAAGTCGTTGCCCGCGTTGGCCAGTCCGTAGGCGAGCATCAATCCGAGGTAGAACGACAGCGGAACGCGCAACCAGGCAGCCGGGACGCGGCCCAGCGAGCGCATCAACATCAGTGACGAC
>Ga0307372_10014440_pt1 | contig 10106 bp, 4 predicted proteins | sample OX1MG_FD_202533 | JGI IMG/M metagenome (GOLD analysis project Ga0307372, IMG submission 202533) | Soil microbial communities from Risofladan, Vaasa, Finland - OX-1 | ecosystem: Environmental > Terrestrial > Soil > Coastal area > Acid sulfate soil | place: Finland: Risofladan, Vaasa | collected... | reverse complement strand
CGTCAACAACGTCGATCCCAACTACAAGACCGACTTCAACAAAGCCGCGCTCGGCTTCCTGAAAAACATTCCGGTGGCCACCGATCCGTGCGGCACGCTGTTTTACGGAATCAGCCAAAACAGCCACGACAATGAAATCCTTGGGCGGGTTGATTACACCATAAGCTCGCGCCAGAGCATGTATTTCCGCTATTACATCGCCGACTACCTGCTGCCGGGAAACGCGAATGAGGCCAGCAACGTCCTGGAAGCCAATCAAGTCGATCAGAGCGACAAGGACCAGACGATGGTCTGGGGCGACAATTACACTCTGAGCGCCAACTCCGCCAACGTCTTCACGCTCTCGCTGGCGCGCAGCAACAATACCCGGACCGTGCCGCCCTATCCGACGGCGGCGGAACTCGGCATCCCGGTCTATAGCCCCGTACCTCACTACATGGGCATCAGTGTCGGGGGCAACGGCGGCGGCTTTGGCCTGGGTGGCGGGGCCACCAACCCCGGCCATTTCAACTCCACCGCGCCGGCGATTGCCGACGACTTCACCACCATCCACGGCAACCACCAGATTCAGTTGGGGGTGAGCTGGCAGCACGCCATCATGAATACCGTCAATAATCGGCCCAGTAACGGTGAATTCAGCTTCGGCAGCAGTTTTACCAACTTGGGGTTGGGGGATTTTTTGCTCGGCGATCTCAGCAGCTTCGCCCAGGGCAACCCCGATTGGGAAAATGACCGCGGCAATTACCTGGGCGTCTATGTGCAGGACGCCTGGAAGGTGACGCCGAACTTCACCCTGAGCTACGGCCTGCGCTGGTCTCCCTTGCTGGCGCAAAGCAACTGGAATAAGGACAACTTTGTCGAGACCTTCAACATGGCGGATTTTATCGCCGGCAGGCACGGCGCGGGCTACACGAACGCTCCGGCTGGCTTGAGCTTCCCTGGCGATCCCGGCTACCTGGGCGACCAGTACACCGCCAGCCATATGAAGGACATGGATCCGCGTATCGGCTTCATCTGGGATCCCACCGGCAGCGGCCGTACGTCGATCCAGGCCTCGTATGGAATCTTTTTTAACCAGCCGCAGATGTTCTTCTATACGCGCATGTCCAACAACCCGCCCTGGGGCGCGACGCTAAGCTTCAATCTGCGGAATCCTGGCGGATTTTCCAACCCCTGGGCCGACCCCAATTCCACCTATAACGGCAACAATCCTTGGCCGGCGCTGGCGAACGTGGGACCGAACATGCCATTCCCCTCGGCAGGCGTTTATGTGAACGTCCCGCAGAATGCCAAGCCCACCTATGTCCAGCAGCGCAATTTCGGTATTCAGCATCAGTTTGGGACCAGCGATGCGGTGAGCGTGAGTTATATCGGCAACGAAACCACCCATCTGTGGTTGGGAACGCAGCTCGATCCCGCCGTCTACAATTCCACTTGCTTTAGCACCACGGCGGACGCGCAGTCCAAATCGTCAGCGTATCAGCAGTGCAAATCGAACCAGAACAGCCGCCGGTTGCTGTATGAGATCAATCCGGCCATAGGCGCGGGTGGATCCTACTCGAGCATCGCCTCGGTCGACGATGGCGGCACGGCGAGCTACAATGCGCTGCTGCTGAGCGAGCAACACCGTTTGAAGAACGGGTTGAGCTTCCGCGTCAACTACACCTGGGCGCATTGCATTTCCGATCCGGAAACGCTCGAGCTCACCGGGCCCACCTATGACAATCCGGCGAATCGGCGGCAGGACCGGGGCAATTGCGACACCAACGTCCCCGATACCTTGAACGCTACCATGGTGGGAAGCAGCCCGTTCCACTTCCATGGGGTGGGCATGCTGGCCAATGACTGGCGCGTGTCGATCAATTTCAGCAGCCACTGGGATAGTCGCAGCACCGCGACCTTGGGCGGCTCGGTGACCGATCCCGCCCTCAACGGCATTGGCAGCCGGTCGGAAGTCGTTGCCGGAGCCACGCTGCTGATACCGCAGACGTCGAAGAAGATCGGCTCCAGGACCTATATCACCGACGTCAATCCCAACGCGTATACGGTGCCCACGATTGGGACCTTCGGCAACGCCGGCACCGACACCATTCCCGACCCGGGCTTCTGGAACTTCGATACTGCGATCTCGCGCATCGTGCCCATGGGCGAGGGCAAGACGGTGGAGCTGCGCTGGGAGATGTTCAATACGCTCAACAATGTCAATCTGAACGCGCCCAGCGCCGGCTTCGGCGGTACCAACGTGGGCTTGATTAGCGGCTCCAGCGCCGGGCGCGTGATGCAGTTCGCACTGAAGTATGCTTTCTAACATGAAAATGCGCACTCTGCTTCCGGCGGCCATCGGTGCGGCGCTGCTGACCCTGGTAGTGTTAGTCGCGGCGCAAACGGGCTGGCCCAATTACGGACACGACCCGGGGGGCGAGCGCTACTCGCCCCTCACCCAAATCACGCCCGCCAATGTCAAGCAGTTGGGGGTTGCCTGGACCTTTGACACAGGCGAAAGCGACCGTACCTACGAGATGACGCCGCTGGTGGTGGACGGCGTGATGTACGCGACCACGCCCACCGAGCAGGTGGTGGCGCTGGATGGCGTGACCGGCAAGAAGCTTTGGGAGTACGATCCGCACGAGCCGCGGGTGCGGACTAACCGCGGCGTTTCCTATTGGCCAGGCGATGCCCAACATGCGCCGCGCATCGTGCTGGCCACTTCGGGCACCGGGCAGATCGTCGAACTCGACGCCAAGACCGGCGTGCCGGTGGCGAGCTTCGGAAAAGAGGGCTCGGTGGTGGTGGTCGACGGCCTGGTCCCGCCCGGCCAGGAAGTCCGGGGCTACGGGTTCACCTCGCCGCCGGCGATCTACCAAGACCTGATTATTCTCGCACCCGACTTGCAGGAGGGACCAAGCCATGGCCTGCCGGGGACGGTATCCGCATTCAATGCCATCACCGGCAAGTTGGCGTGGCGCTTCTATTTGACCGCGCAGCCGGGCACGCCCGGCGGCGATAGCTGGGGGCCGGGCGGCACCAAAGACCGCTCGGGACCGGCGGCGTGGGCGGGCATCACGGTCGATGAGCAGAACGGGCTGGTGTTCGTCAACACCGCCAACCCCGCCGACAGCTACTACGGCGGCGACCGGCCGGGTGACAACCTGTACTCGGTCTCGCTGGTGGCGCTGCGTGCGGCGACGGGGAAACTGGACTGGTATTACCAGACCGTTCACCACGATCTCACCGACACGGACATGGCGGGGCCACCGGTGCTGATTCCGGCAGCGGGCCCGAACCATGTGCCGGCGGTGGCGACGATCTCGAAGCAGTCGCTGCTGTTCATCCTGAACCGGAAGACGGGCAAGCCGATCTTCGGCGCGGTGGAGAAGCCGGTGGTGCAGAGCGACGTGCCGGGTGAGCACTCCTCGCCGACGCAGCCGTTCCCGGTGCTGCCGCCGCCGTTGGCGATCCAAAGCGCAACGCCGGCGGATGTGAGCACGGTGACGCCGGCGTCGGAGGCGTACTGCCAGCAGCAGTTTGCCGAGTACAAGAATTTCGGGCCGTATACGCCGTTTATGATGGTGCCGACGGTGAAGTTTCCCTCCTCGGTGGGCGGGGCCAATTACGGTGGGATGAGCTACGATCCGGCGTTGGGGTACGTCTTCGTGAACGTCAGCGACTTGGGCAACAAGGGGCAGATGTTTGCGGCCGACAAGATGCCGCAGCGGCGCGGCGGTTTCGGCGCCCGGCGCGGGGCGGCTGCTGCGGGAGGGCGCGGCCGCGCCGCCGGACGCGGCCCCGCGCGCGGTGGCCGCGCGGGCGCACCCGCCGCTCCACGCGAGACCATGCCCTATCGGAACCCCGACGTGGGGCAGCGCTTCGTCGATGATAACGGCTACCCCTGCCAGCAGCCGCCGTGGGGCACGCTGGCGGCCGTCAACGCCCATACCGGCCAGATTGCCTGGCAGGTGCCGCTGGGTGATTATCCCGAGCTGACGGCGCAAGGCGTGAAGCCGACTGGTACGCCCAATATCGGCGGGACGATCGCGACCGCGTCGGGGTTGGTCTTTGTGGCGGCGACGATGGACGGTGATTTCCGCGCCTTCGATGCCAAGACCGGAAAAGAGGTTTGGCAGACGGCGCTCGACGGCTACGGCGTTGGCACCCCCATGACCTATGAGGGGAAGGATGGCCAGCAGTATGTCGCCATCGCCACCGGCGGGCCGGGCAGCTTGCGCGGCACCCATCATGAGGTGGGTACGTCGCCCGATCGCATTGTCGTTTATGCGCTGGGCGCGAAGGGTACACTCCCGGCGCCCGCGCCTGTCGCTGCTTCTGCGCCGGCGGCAGCACCGGCGCCAGCGGCGGCCGGGCAGCCTGCGGCGCTGCCAGCGGGTCCAGGGCGGGATGTGGTTGAGCAGGTATGCTCGCAGTGCCATAGTCTCGATACGGTCACCAGTGTGCACCAGAGCCAGGACGCGTGGACCGCGACCGTCAACGACATGGTTGGCCGCGGCGCCCAACTCACCAAGGCGCAAGTGGCGGGGGTCGCCAAGTACTTAGCCGATCACTACGCCCCGGCGCATTAGACTATTCCCAATGATTAGCCGGCGCAAGATGATAGGCCTTCTAGGGATGTCCGGCGCCGGCGCCGCAGCCGGTCTGGTGGGCAGCGCCGCGCAGACGGCCCAGAGCCAGAACGGGCGGCAATACGCCCCCGGCTCGCTCAATTACGCGCAGATGGACGGCATGGCCAACCCACGCCGTCCGGGGCGCAAGAACCTGCTCGCCTGGGCGCCGATGCGCAACGGCTTCCAGCACGATTCGGTTTCGCACGCCCTGTCCACCATCGAGCACCTCGGTTACGTCTCCCAGCTCTACGACACCTACATCCACACCGACTCGCAGCCCATCACCAAGCATGGCCTGTTCGGCAGCGATGGCCAGGTCGTCTACGGGCCCGATCTGAACGATTTCGACGCCATCTTCTTTTTTGGCGTGCGGGAGATCGACCTCACTGCCGAGCAGCGCGCCGACCTGCTCTCGTTCATCCATGATGATGGCAAGGGCTTCGTGGGCGTGCACACGGCGACCACGGCGTTTTTATCCTGGCCGGAGTTTGGCGAGATGCTGGGCGGGCGATTCGTGGATCACCCGTGGAAAATCATCAGCGCGCCCATCATCGTGGAAGATCGAACTTTTCCAGCAACCAATTTCCTGCCGCCGGTGTTCATGCTCACCGACGAGATGTACCAAAACCGGGATGTGGACCGGAAGAAGGTCGATGTTGTTCTCCGGCTCGACACCCGCCATCTCAACCTGAACCAGCCCGACATTGTTGACAAAAGCGGCGATTTCCCGCTGGCCTGGGCCAAATCCTACGGCAAGGGACGGGTGTTTTACTCAGCGTTGGGGCATGACCGCGCCACTTGGGATATTCCCGATATCCAGCGCATCTGCTTCGAGGCGGTCAAATGGTCGTTGGGCTTGAGCGGCCATCCCAGCATCGCGCCGCACCCGGAGCGCCCGGCGGCCAGCGCACCGGTGAACTTGGCAGGACCCTTGCCAGCCTGTGGGCCAGCGTGGGCGGTGGAAACTTCGAAAGGAAAATGATGAAACTCAAAATGACGATGCTGGGGGTGGCGGCGGCTTTTTTGACCGTGATCCCGTTCGCCGCGGCGCAACAGCCTGCGGCGCCGGCGCCAGCCTCGGTCGCGCCCAAAGTCGCGCCCGGCACCTATCCCTGGCCGCAGGGCGATCCCACCGGTGGGCGCAGTTTCGGCGGTGCCGCGCCGACGCCCAGCAACATGAAGCGGGTGCTGATCTGGGCCGATACCCGCAACGGCATCGCGCAGCACGACATGGTGTCGCATGCGGCCGCCGTGATCGAGGAGATGGGCTACGAAACCGGCACCTACTACAGCTACATCCGCACCGATTCCAACATCATCTCTTATCACCCCAAGATGACCACGGGGCAGCCGGCGAGTGGCGGGCCGAGCCTTGCCAATGTCGACGCCATCTTCTTTTTAGGGCACCGCGAGGTGCCGATTGATGCCGCGCAGAAGGCCGAGCTGCTGCAGTTTGTGAAGAACGGCGGCGGGTTTGTGGCGGCGCACATGGCGTTGACGGCGTTCGCCTCCTGGCCGGAGTGGGACAACCTGCTGGGCGGACGGTTCGACGGGCACCCCTGGGGACAACCGTTGGCCACGGTGATCGTGGAAGATCCGGATTTCCCCGGCATGCAGTTTTTCCCGCGCGTGTTTTCCTTTCGCGACGAGTTTTATCAGGCCAAGGATTTCTCCGCCAAGCACAGCCGGGTGCTGATGCGGATGGACCCGGCCAGCCTGGACATGTCGGCACGGGGCGTCAACCCCGCCGACGCGCCGTACCCGATCACCTGGGCGAAGACGTACGGCAAGGGCCGGGTGTTTTACTCAACCTTTGCCCATGATGCCGGGACTTGGGACAACCCGGCGGTCCGGCGCATGTATTTCGGGGCGATGCAGTGGGCGTTGGGCTTGAAGGACGCCGATGTGACGCCGCGTCCGGTGTCGACCACGGTGCCGCCGCCGCCGGCGCGCGGGTTCGGACGTGGGCGAGGTGGCCGGGGCGGACGCCCGGGACCCGGGCGTCCAGGGCCGGCCGCCGGCCGCTAGCCTGACCGGGAGGGTTGGCAATTCGCCGCCAGCGCATAGCGCTGGCGGCGAATTGCGTTCTGGGCCTCGCGGTGAGTGATAATGTGTTCGGCGAGCCGAAAAAGCTGATAAGGGAGTGAGGTCCGGACGATGCAAATGGCCAAAAGACTGTGCGTCCTGATATTAATGGCGGGCTTCGGGTTGAGTGCCTGGGCGGCCTCGGTGTTCACCACCCGGCCGGATGATCCCCATGCGGTCTACCTCACCGCGCCGGAGTTTGCGGTCAAGGGCGATGGCGTCGCCGATGACAGCGCGGCGATTCAGGCGGCGATCGATCAGGCCCAGAAGAATCGGGAAGGGATCGTCTTTATTCCCTCGGGCCGGTACCGGCTGACGCGGACCATCTATATTTGGCCCAGTGTGCGGGTGATTGGATATGGAGCCACGCGTCCGGTGTTCGTGCTGGGACCGAACACGCCCGGGTTTCAAACCGGCGAAGGGGTGATGGTGATGTTCACCAGCTACCGGCCGGGCTCGTTTGGGTTCTTCGGGGGGCGGCCGCGGCGGGTGGCCTTTCCGCCTCCCGGCACGGTGCCGCCCGATGCCAACATCGAGGACGCGTCGGAGGTCACGTTCTACTCGGCCATCAGCAATGTCGATTTCGACATCGGCGCCGGCAATCCGGCGGCGATTGCGATCCGGGCGCATTTCGCCCAGCACTCCTATCTGAGCCATTTGGACATCCACGTGGGCAGCGGGTTGGCTGGGCTGACCGAGATCGGCAACGAGGCCGAAGACCTGCACATCGATGGCGGCCGCTACGGCATTTTGACCGGCAAGACGTCGCCGGCTTGGCAGTTCACGCTCATCGACTCGAGCTTCGACGGGCAGCGCGAGGCCGCGATCCGGGAGCACATGGCAGGGCTGACGCTGGTGCATGACAGTTTCGCCAACACGCCGGTGGCGATCGCCATCGATCCCGGCTACTCCGACGAGGTCTGGGTCAAGAACTCACGGTTCGAGAACATCGCCAGCGCCGCCATCGTGATCAGCAACGAACTCAACCCGCAAACCGAGGTCGGCTTCCAGGGCGCGGTGCTTCATAATGTGCCCACCTTCGCGGAGCTGCGCCCCAGCGGCAGGAAGGTCGCCGGCAAGGGCGCCACCTACCGGGTCGCGGATTTCAACTACGGCGTCATCGTGCCTGGGGAAGGGCGGACGGGATCGATTGGCATGATCTATCACGCCGCCGCGCTGGCCGCCATGCCGGCGCCGCTTCCGAATGCGCTGCCGGCGCTGCCGCCGACCAGCGCCTGGGTCAATGTGCATACGCTGGGAGTCAAGGGCGACGGCACCACCGAGGACACGGCCGCCATTCAGCAGGCCATTGACAGCCATCGCGTGCTCTACTTTCCCAGCGGCGACTATCGCCTGACCCACACGCTCAAACTCAAGCCCGATACCGTCCTGATCGGGCTGCATCCGGCGCAGACGTTCTTTGACCTGCCGGATTCGACACCGGGCTACCAGGGCTTGGGCACGCCCGAGCCGCTGGTTGAAACGCCGCCGGGCGGATCGAATATCGTGACCGGCATCGGCATCATCACCGGTAACATCAATGCGCGCGCCGTGGGGCTGCTGTGGAGGTCGGGGGCGAACTCGCTCGTCGACGACGTTCACTTCGCGGTCGGCGACCAAGGGGGGAGGCCTCCGGCCTCCGCCGCCGGCGCGGCCGGGCGGGGAGGTCCGCCGACGGCGGCGGGCCGGGGCGGGCGGGGGAACATTGCCCGGTTCACGCCCCGTGTCAATCCCACCGTGTATTGGGACGGCAAGTATCCCAGCCTTTGGGTCACCGATGGCGGCGGCGGCACCTTCGCCGACGACTGGACACCGGACACGTTCGCGCAAGCCGGATTCTACGTCTCCTACACCAGCACGCCGGGGCATGTGTATGAGCTCTCGAACGAGCATCACGTCCGCAACGAGATCAAGCTCGAGCACGTGCACAACTGGGATTTCTACGCTCCCCAGACCGAAGAGGAGTCGGCCACGAGTCCGGAATCGGTGTCGCTCGAAATCGACGATTCCAGCAACATTACCATCGCCAACTACCACGGCTACCGGGTCACGCGCAGTATCGCGCCCTTTCCCGCGGCGGTGCGGCTATACAACGATCACGACATTCATTTCCGCAACGTGCATGTGAACGCCGAGAGCGGTTACGGGATCTGCGATGCCAACGGCTGCGGGACGTTTTTACGGGCGAGCAAATATCCCTTCTCCAATTCCATCCAGGACATGACCCATCACCTGGAAGTGCGGGAGCGGGAGTTCGCCGTGCTGGATATCCCCGCCCATCCCGCGGTGCCGGCCCCGGACAACGCCGCGGCCGTGCTGGCGCCCGGCACGCGTGTGGACAAGCTCGAGGACGGGTTCTACTCCATCTCCGGCGCCGCCGTGGACGCGCGCGGCAAGCTGTATTTCGTCGATCACCACCAACAGCGCATTTTCGGCTGGTCGCCCCAGGAGGGACTGACGGTGGAGCGGGACAACCCGCTGAACGCGGTGAACCTGGCGGTGGATAAGTCGGGCGATTTGATCGTCATGTCCTCCGACGGCCCGGCGGGGACGGTGTATGCCTTCAAGCCGGGATCGCCGGAGACCGATCTCACCATCCTCAAGCCACAACCCACCACGCCGCGGCCCAACGCCAAAGCAGTGCTCCCCGTCAACTATTGGAACAATGGTGAGTTCAGGAACTGGCTCAATTTCAAGACTTGGACCTACACCACCTGGGCGCAGATGTTCGCCCATGATGTGGGCACGGCGAAGGCGGAGGAGTATGTTTCCCCCGACGGCAGCGTGTTCCTGCCCGCGGGGCGCGTCTTCCAGCAAGGCCCGCCGGATGTGACCGGGTGGCGCTTCTCCGATAATCTCGACACCTATGGGTTCGTCGAAGGCCAGCCTGGGCAGCGCGTCGATGTGAGCAGCGAATCGGAGGACATTACCTACAGCGGGGTGGTCGGCGCCGACGGCACGCTCCACAATCTGCGGCCGCTGGCGCACCGTGGCGGCGAAAGCGTGGCGGTCGATGGCCACGGCAACGTCTACGTCGCCAACGGGCAGATCTTTGTCTATGCGCCCAGCGGCAAAAAAATTGGCGAAATCGACGTGCCCGCGCGTCCCATCGAATTGGTCTTTGGCGGCGCCGATGGCCGCACGCTGTTCATCCTCACCCATCACACGCTGTACAGCGCGCAGGTGCGCTAAGGGCAGGCTGGGTGGTAGCATGGGTGACACTAGGTGTTAACCGCCATGGCATCCCGGGCCACCACGACCCTAAAGCTCGACGATGAAACCAAGGCGCGGCTGCGCCGCTTGGGTGAGTTGCGCCGGCGCTCGGCACATTGGCTGATGTGTGATGCGATCGCGCAATATCTGGAGCGCGAGGAGAAGCGGCAGCAGTTCTACCAGGATGGA
>Ga0307372_10014436_pt1 | contig 10108 bp, 8 predicted proteins | sample OX1MG_FD_202533 | JGI IMG/M metagenome (GOLD analysis project Ga0307372, IMG submission 202533) | Soil microbial communities from Risofladan, Vaasa, Finland - OX-1 | ecosystem: Environmental > Terrestrial > Soil > Coastal area > Acid sulfate soil | place: Finland: Risofladan, Vaasa | collected... | reverse complement strand
CGATTCACGGCCTGGCCGCGCCTCCCTGGTAGCTCCAGGTTCTGACACGCGCCGATGGCCTACTCCCGCGCCGCGCGGCGTCGTATTGCCGGCACCTAGGTGGTTTTCGATATGCCGGCGATATGCTCCAGCTCGTACCATGTCGGTGGCAAGACCGGTTTGGCGCTCGTTTCAATCCCAGCCGGTTATGCGCTCGACTCGACTCGACCATCGCTTCGTTCGTGGGCTGCGCGCCGGTCGAGGATCCGCCTTCATCATGCCGGTGAACATCGGATCAGCCAAAGGACGACTTGCTGGGAGGACGACGTGTTCACAATCGACGACGTACGCAAGGCGCTGAGTGACTGTCTGAAGGGGGAGCGTCCCGGCGGCGCCGCCGAGTTCACCGGTGTAACCAACGACTCCCGCGTGGCGAAGCCGGGCGAACTTTTCGTCGCGCTCACCACCCCAACCGGTTATGCGCCCGAGATGCGAGACGGCCACGACTTCATCGGCGATGCCGTGGCCCGCGGCGCGACGGGCGTCGTCCTCCACAATGAGGAAATCTTCCTGCCGGACCACGTCTGGGCCTTCCTGGTTGACGATACGAAGCACGCCATAGGCGAGCTAGGCCGGGCCTGGCGATCGCGCTTTGCCGTTCGGACTATCGCCATCGCCGGCAATGTCGGCAAGACGACGACGAAGGATCTGACGGCGGCCGTGCTGCGGGGTTGCGGCCACACCGTGCTCAAGAGCCCCATGAACTTCAACGATGAGATCGGTCTGGCCATGACTCTCTTCCAGTTGGACCCAACCTATGACCGAGCCGTGGTGGAGGTCGGTATGTTCGAGCTCGGTGAAATCCGCCGCCTCTGCCAGATGGCGCGGCCGCGGATCGGCGTCGTGCTCAACGTTGGCCCGACCCACCTCGAACGCCTCGGCAGCATGCTGGCGATCGCGGAGGCAAAGTCAGAAGCCGTGCGAGATCTCCCCGACACAGGCCACGCCATCCTCAACGCGGACGACCCCCTGGTGGCGGCCATGGCGGCGAAGACGCGAGCGCGGGTGCTGACCTTCGGCACGCATTCACACGCGGACTTCCGCGCGTCCCAGATCCAGAGCCACGGTCTGGCCGGCGTGGAGTTCACCCTTGGCTACCTCGGCCTCAGCCTTCGGGTATGGAGTCCGCTGCCCGGTGCCGCCCTCGTGCCCAACGCGCTCGCCGCGATCGCCGTCGCGGTGGCGGACGGCGCTGGCGTCGAGGAGGCGGCCGAAGCGCTGGCCGGGGCTCAGGTTACGCCGCGGCTCCAGGCGAAGGCGGCAGCCGGCGGCGCCATGATCCTGGACGATACCTACAATGCCAACCCGGCCTCGATGATGGCGGCACTTGACGTGTTGCACGAGATGGCAGGCCACCGCTACGCCCTGCTCGGCGACATGCTGGAGCTGGGCTCGGCGGAGACGCACGGGCATCGCTCCGTCGGCGAGCACGCCGCCCGCGTCGTCGATGCGCTGTTCACGATCGGGCCGCGCGGCGTGCTGATCGCGGCGGCGGCCAGGGCGGCGGGCGCTCGCGCCGTTCGCCACTTCGATACGAAGGAAGAGGCGGTCGAGGTATTGCGCGCCAGCCTGGGCCCAGGCGACGTGCTGCTGGTCAAGGCTTCGCGCGGCCTGCGCCTCGGCGCCATCGTGGCGGAGCTGATCGGTTAGGGGTTCATGCCAGGGGCTGGATGGGGCCGGAACTGCCTGGAACGAATCAGGCGATCAAGATACTGGGGGCAGCGGGCGGGGCCACGACTGACCCATGCAACCAGCCGCGGTCCTCATGAGGCGGACCGCCGTCGTTCGGCGACCGCGGCGAGCACGTACCGGGCCAGGACGACGTCCGCGTCAAGCGCGCCGGTCGCCGACGCACGGGCCGACATCGCCGCGATCCGCTCGGGATCGATGAGCACCGGGATCAGGGTGGTCTCGATCCAGGCGGGGTCGAGGTCGGCGTCGTTGACCAGCAGGGCCCCGCCGGCCGCGACGACCGGCGCGGCGTTCAGCCGCTGCTCACCGCCGCGCGGCGGCAGCGGGACGTACGCGGCCGGCAGGCTGACAGCGGCCAGTTCGGCGCACGTCATCGCCCCCGAGCGGCAGATCACGAAGTCGGCGGCGGCGTAGGCGTACCGCATCTCGTCGAGGTAGGGGATGACGACGTAGGGCGGGTCGGCGGGGTCGCCGTCCGGCACCTCGACCACATGCCGCGGCCCGGCGATGTGCAGCACCTGGACGCCGGTCGCCCGTAACGCCGCGGCCGCGCCGGACACCGCGATGTTGATCGCCCGGGCGCCCTGCGAACCGCCGGTGACCAGCAGTACCGGCCCGTGGGGTCGCAGGCCGAACCGCTGCCGGGCCGCGTCGCGCAGCGCCGGCCGGTCGAGCCCGGTGATCGCCGGCCGCAGCGGGATCCCGATGGCGGTGGCGTGCGCCAGCCGGACACTCGGCGCGGCGGTGAACACGTGGGTCGTCATCCGGGCCGCCAGCCGGTTGGCCACTCCGGGCCGGGCATTCGCCTCGTGGACTATGATCGGCAGACCCCGCCGGCGGGCGGCGAGGTAGGCCGGCACGGCCACGTAGCCGCCGAAGCCCACCACCACCTCGGCCCGCGCGCGGTCGAGCACCGCCCCCGCCGCCCGCGCCGAGGCCCGCAGCCTGCCCGGCGTCCGTAGCAGGGCCCAGTTCAGTTCGCGTGGCAGCGGCACCGGCGGGATCAGTTCGAGTGGGTAGCCGCGGGCCGGGATGAGCGTGGTGTCCAGGCCGCGGACGGTGCCGAGGGCGGTGATCTCGGCCGTGGGCTCCAGCCGGCGCAGCGCGTCGGCGAAGTTCATCATGGGCTCGATGTGCCCGGCCGAGTGGCCGCCGGCGACGACGACCCGCGGGGCAATCACGCCTGCCCCCATTGTGTGAGACGTCTCCACTAGGCAATGGGAAAATCAAAATAGGTGTTTGGATACGGTTCGTGTTTCAGGGTGTAATGCCACCACTCGCACTCGTAGGAATGAAAACCGCGGTCCTCCATGATCGAACACAGGATTTGGCGGTTTCTCGCTTCAACTGGCGTGATTCCTCTTGCTCCATGATGTGAGATTGGATCCATCAAATCATGGTCACCGCCCATGGGAGCAAGTTCGCCGGTAGCCAGATGATAGAGGGTCAAGTCAACCGAGCTGCCCCGGCTGTGGCCCGACTTCGCGGCCACATATCCTTTTTCAAACATCTCCGCTCGGTCAATGTTCGGATAGTGTCTTGGTTTCGTCCTGCCGTCCTCCGGCTGTTTTGACCAGCGCAGAAAACAATCCACGGCCCGTTGAGGGCGATAGCCATCCCAGAGGAGCAAGCCAAAGCCAAGGGACGCGGCCGCTTCCCGCGCTCGTTCCAGGGCGGCGCACAGAGCCCTCGCCCCGACGATGCGATTCGCCGCGTAGCCGTCCACCGGTTTGCCGGTAAAGTTATCCCAGGTGGCGTATTTCGCATCCCAACGGATGCCGGGTACGAACTCGTCGACAAAGACAAAGTCATCTTTCATCGCCGGTCTCCGGTCAAGGTCAACGACACCAGCCGGTCGATCACATCGGCAGGCGGCAATCCGGCGGCGGCCATCATTCGCGGATAACGGCTGTATGAGGTCATACCAGGCAAGGTATTCACCTCGTTCAGGACGACGTTCCCATCTTCCTTGAGGAACATATCCACCCGCGAAAGTCCCCTGCATCCCAGGGCGCGATAGAGGGCCCTGGCTGTCTCCTGAACGAGCAAGCGTGACGCCACCGAAATGTCCGCCGGAACGGTTACGGTTGCGTTGTCGGAACCGCTTTCCGGCTCACGCTCCTGATGGATTCGGAAGAAACCATGCGAGAGAGAAATCTGATCAACCTCGCCCGCAATCACCTCCCTATCGTTCCCCAATATGGCGCATCCGACCTCGCTGCCGGGGACAGCCTCTTCAATCAACACCTTCGCATCATACCGTCTCGCGGCTTCCAACGCGCTGAGCAATTCTTCTTTTCGCCGTACCTTACTGACCCCGAAAGATGAACCCGAACGGGCCGGCTTGACAAAGACGGGATAGGGAAGCCGGTCGGGATCAAGCGTCTCGTGCGCCGGGAGAGTCCAGTAATTCGGGGTGGCGATTCCCGCGCTTCGGGCGACGAGGTAGGCAAGGGATTTGTCCATGCAGAGAGCGGAACTCTGGACATCGCAGCCGACATAGGGGATGCCGGAAAGCTCCAACAGACCCTGCATCGCGCCATCCTCGCCAAGCTTGCCGTGCAGAACGGGAAACACCAGATCCAAACGGATCGTTTTGTAGCTTCCCTGATCCAGAACCAGCAAGCCGTGGACGCTTCGGTCCGGTGACAGCACCGCCGAGCGGCAACCGCCGTTTTCCCACTGTGGGTCAGGGCCGTCACACAGCTTCCAGGCACCGCTCTTCGTAATCCCGATAAAGAACGGTTCATACTTTTCCCGATCGAGGTGTTTTGCCACCTCTTGCGCGGATTTAACCGAGATGGGATGTTCCTCGGAACAGCCCCCGAATAGAATGCCGACCTTCAATCTCTCCATGCTGCTTTCTACCCTTCCACCTGGTTCGCCATCGGTGATGCCTCCAGTCTAGGCAGCGGAGTGTTGCCGGCATGTATGTGGTTTTCGATATGCCGGCGATATGCTCCGGCTCGTGGGGGGGGAGGCATGCGGATACGACCAGTGCCCGGCGCCGACGTCGAAGCGATCAGCGAGGGACTCGACCAGTTAGGCTGTCCTCAGGATGGCCGGGCAGCGCATGCGTATGCCGATCGTCGAGGATGAACCTTATCCGGCGAACGCCATCCGCTCGAATCTCAGGCAATTGATCAGGCTGTTTTCCACCATATCGCGCAGGGCGTGTTCCGTGTAGTAGGCGGTGTGCGGCGTAATGAGCACTTTTGGCGATTGTTGCAACCGCGACAACAGGGTGCTGGCAATGGGTGTGTTTCGGTGGTCAGCGTAGAATATCCCCTCCTCTCCTTCGAGGACGTCCAGCGCCGCGCCACCCAGTTTGCCGCTTTCCAACCCTACAATAAGGGCCTCGGTATCAAGCAGTGAACCGCGTCCAGTATTGATAACAATGGCACCCTGCTTCAGCTGCTCGATGCGTTGACGATGTAAGAGATGATAGGTGTCCGCGTCAAGTGGGGTGTGGAGCGTGACAATATCGCTCTGCCGTAGCAATTCATCAAGAGGAACGTACTCGACAGAGGTTTTGGGACGATTGTTATAGGCGATTATACGGCAACCAAAGCCCCGCAGCCTGTCGATAACCGCCGCGCCAATGCGTCCGGTGCCAATGACCCCAATGGTCAGATCGCGCAATTCCTTCCCGCGTACCTCAGGCAATCTGAAATCATGCCTTTCCGCGCGGCTGATAATGGATTTCGCGTTTCGCACCGCCATCAGCATCAGCATCAGGGTGTAATCAGCCACGCTGTCGGGCGAATAGGCGACATTTCCCACCGCTATACCAACGCTCTCCGCGTATGCCGCGTTAATGTGGTCGTAGCCAATGCTTCTGGTGGAGATATACGTTACTCCGGCCCGGCTAAGCGCGAGAAGCATGGCATTCGTGATGTGCGTCTTATGATCGACGCTGATGCATCGATTCCCACGGGCCAGTTCAATGTTCCCTTCGGATACCGCCGCGTCCGTGATCGTTGGCGTAACGCCAAAGCGAGGCGCCATCTCTCGGAACAAGACTGCCTCATCCTGCCCGCAGCCATACACGGTAATTCCCATTTTTTGGCGGGCCGATGAGGGCAAGGACGCCGGTTCCATGCTGAGCGCGCTGGTCACTGCTGCTTCCTTTCGGGCTGGATCGCCACCGGTCGCTATTGCACCGGAACCCCATCACCATTGAGGTGGCAACTATAGGTCTGGCAGAAATAGGTCACGGACTTGCCCTTCTTGTCTACCGCCGCGTAATAGAAGAGCCACCGGGAGGGCGTCGGATTGAGCGCGGCGGCAAGAGCAGTGGGGCCGGGATTGCTGATGGGACCGGCTGGGAGCCCGGGATTGAGGTATGTGTTATACGGCGAATCGATCGTGTAGTCGGCGGACGTAAGCGTTTTACGCCACCAGGTCTTTTCCCTGCCGCTGTAGCCAAGCGCGTACTGAACCGTGGGATCAGCGTTCAGTTTCCCAGCAACCACGGATGCGTTGGCCGCTTTAAGCCGGTTCCACAACACGCCGGCGATTGCCTTTTGCACATTCGGGAGAGAGCTCTCCTTCTGCACGATCGAAGCCATGGTCACGACATCATAGAGGCTACGCCCCCGCGCTTTCGTCTCCGCGGCCATCGCCGGGGTGAAGTCCTGGCCGAACTGGCGCAGCATCAGCGCCACCACGCTATGCGGACTGGAATGCGGCAAGAATGTATATTCACCTGGGGCCAGAAAGCCTTCCAGCGAAGCATTCGCCGGCAGTCCTTTGAGGAACCAGTAGTTATAGTTCCCCTTCTTGACCTGCGCCATCACCGCGTCGTACGAGGCAATATGGTACGTGTTCAGAATCGCGGCGACCTCTTCGGCCCGTTTGCCGGCGAGAATGTGAAATTGGTTCTGGGTCGGAAGGGCAGTCGGGATTGGCGGCATCCGGCTCAAGGCCGTGGCGATCTGGTCAATCGACATAGCGCTGTTGAGCATATGTTTTCCGGCAATGATGCTGCTGGGATCGCCACTGACCTGGTAGTACAGCCGGAACAGCAGGGAATTGAGGCCGCCGGACAGGAGCCCTTCTTTCTGAAGATCATCGGCAATGCCGCTGACGCCCTCGCCCTGTCTGACCACGAACGCGACAGTCTTCTTTGGTCCCCCGGCCGAGGAATGAAATTGCCGCAGGGCATAGCGCATGGCGCCGATAGCCCCAGCGGCAATCACGGTCACCAGAATCAGGCCCACGAGTGCTCCGCCATGACCTCTCGACCGGCCTTGAGGTGCTGGTAGGCCGCTGGACCATGAACCATCTCCGCGCCGCACGGGTTCAAGCCGCGTCGCGGCGTCGCCTCGAGCCGCGCGAACCGTCCGCGGCCGGTCTTGCTGGTTCCGTGACATATGCGTTCCTTACTTCACCGATTTCGCGCCCGCCGGCAATCTCGGATGGGTAGACCCGTCGGCAGGCGCCGCCGCCGCGGCCTTTCGGGCTGGTTCGCCGCCGGTCATGCCTCCACTCTAGGCAGCGTGGTGTTGCCGGCATGTATGTGATTTTCGATACGCCTGCAATATGCGCCGGCTGGTAGCATGGGAGCGTATGCGTGTGTTGATCGTCGAGGACGAACCCTATATGGCGGAAGCCATCCGCGATGGCCTGCGCCTGCAAGCGATTGCCGCCGACCTCGCCGGTGACGGCGACACCGCTCTGGAACGGCTGAGCATCAACACCTACGACATCGCTGTCCTCGACCGCGATATCCCCGGCCCCTCCGGCGACGAGATCGCCAAGCGCATCGTCGCCTCCGGCACCGGCATGCCGATCCTCATGCTCACCGCCGCCGACCGGCTCGACGACAAGGCCACCGGGTTCGAGATCGGCGCCGACGATTACCTCACCAAGCCTTTCGAACTCCAGGAACTCGTGCTCCGGCTCCGAGCACTCGACCGCAGGCGCGCCCACAATAGGCCGCCCGTGCGCGAGATCGCGGGTCTGCGTTTGGATCCATTCCGCCGCGAGGTCTACCGCGACGGCCGTTACGTCGCGCTCACGCGGAAACAGTTCGCCGTGCTCGAAGTTCTCGTCGCTGCCGAAGGTGGGGTCGTCAGCGCCGAGGAGCTACTGGAGCGGGCGTGGGATGAGAACGCAAACCCGTTCACCAACGCCGTGCGCATCACGGTCTCGGCCCTGCGCAGACGGCTCGGCGAACCCTGGATTATCGCCACCGTGGCCGGCGCCGGCTACCGCATCGACTCGGCGTCCGGCAGCGGGCGTGAGGGAGGGGATCGTGCCTAGAGCGCCTGGTTTGAGCGTTCGCCTCAAACTTACCCTCAGCTACACCGGGTTCCTCATGCTTGCGGGCGTCTTGCTGCTCGCAACCGTGTGGGTGTTCCTGCTGCGTTACGTACCCGACCGCGAGATCGTCGCGTACGGGTTTGTTCCCAACCGATCCGACCTCGTGCGCGCTTTCGCTCCGCGGGTAGCCGAAGTGTCGGCGTTCCTGCTGGGATTCGGTCTCCTGGGCGGTTGGCTTCTCGCCGGCCGCATGCTCGCCCCCCTGACCCGCGTCACGGACGCCACACGCATGGCCGCGAACGGATCGCTCTCCCACCGAATTCGGCTACCAGGCCGCGGAGATGAGTTCCGCGAACTCGCCGACGCCTTCGATACCATGCTCGACCGACTCGAGGCACACATCGCCGAACAGCAGAGGTTCGCGGCCAACGCCTCCCACGAACTGCGCACGCCGCTGGCGATCACGCAGACCCTGCTCGAGGTGGCCCGCAACGATCTGAACCGCGACACCGGCGAACTTGTCGACCGCCTCCACGTCGTCAACACCCGCGCGATCGACCTCACTGAAGCATTGCTCCTACTCAGCCGCGCCGACCAACGGTCCTTCATCCGAGAATATGTCGACCTGTCCCTCGCGGCGGAAGAAGCAACGGAAACGCTCCTCCCCCTGGCGGAAAAACGCGGCGTCACCATCGGGACCTCCGGCGACATGACCCCCACCATCGGCTCACACGCGCTCCTACTGCAGTTGACGACGAACCTCGTGCACAACGCGATCGTCCACAATCTGCCTGAACAGGGCACCGTGTGGGTCACGACCAGCGTTCATCCCAAGAGCGTGGTGCTTACGGTCGAGAATACTGGCGAGAAGCTCACCCCACGGTTAGTTGCCACGCTGGTCGAGCCGTTTCGTCGCGGCACCGGACGCATCCGCACCGACCACGCAGGGGTCGGCCTCGGCCTGGCAATCGTCAAAAGCATCACCCAGGCACACGACGGCACCCTCACCCTCACCCCGCGGGCCGCCGGCGGGCTCCGCGTCACGGTGCAACTACCCGCCGCGCCACCACACACCGGTAAATGACAGTCAGGACAATTTGCTTGTTGACACTTCACTGGCCATTCCGCCCTGACGAGCAGGGCGGCGGCGCGCACGACTGCCGGACAATCAGTTCGGTTTCCAGCCAGATCCGCCGCGGTGGGCTGTCGTCGCCGTTGATCCTGGCCATCAGTCGTTCGGCGGCTTGCAGGCCGAGCTCATGCACGGGCTGATTGACCACGGTGACGGTCGGGCGCACCATGGACATCCACTCCACGTCGTCAAAGCCAATCAGCGATACCTCGCCTGGGATCGCCAGGCCCGCCGCCTGCATGGCGGAGGACGCGTCGGCGCTCAGGTTGCTATCGGTGGCGAAGAGCGCGGTTGGGCGCTCGGCTTCCGGGAGCGCCAGCAGCTCCGCGGTCACCGCCTGAGCGGACGTGGCATTGTCGTCGGCCATCCGGAACCAGTGGTCCGGCGTAGTTACCCCGGCTTCGGAAAGCGCCAGGCGATAGCCCGCGATGCGCGCCGCGGTCGTGGCAAGGGTGGTGGAGGACGTGATCATGCCGATCCGCCGGTGCCCAAGCGCGGTCAGGCGCCCAACCGCATCCCGCGCGGAGGCGACATTATCCACCATGATGGTGTCCGCCTCTATGCCCTGGATCGAGCGATCAATCATAACAAGCGGAAGGCGCTGGGCGATGAGCAGTGCAAGATGCGCGCTATCCGTACTCGATGCCGGCACGACGATCAGCCCGTCGACCCTCTTCTCGGCCAGCACACGTACCGCCTCCTGTTCGAGCACGATGTCCTCGTCAGTATTAGCGAGCAGTAAGGTATAGCCGTGCCGGCGCGCGACATCGGCGATGGCCCGGGCGACGCGGGCAAAGAAGAGGTTTTCGATATCCGCCAGCACCAAGCCAAGGGTGTTGGTGGTACCGGTCGCCATGCTCCGCGCCAGACCATTGGTGTGATACCCCAGAGCGTCCGATGCCGCCAGGACTCGTTCGCGAGTCCGCGCGCTGACCCGGCCGTAGGGCCCAAGGGTACGGGCCGCCGAGGCTTGGCCGA
>Ga0307372_10014433_pt1 | contig 10109 bp, 9 predicted proteins | sample OX1MG_FD_202533 | JGI IMG/M metagenome (GOLD analysis project Ga0307372, IMG submission 202533) | Soil microbial communities from Risofladan, Vaasa, Finland - OX-1 | ecosystem: Environmental > Terrestrial > Soil > Coastal area > Acid sulfate soil | place: Finland: Risofladan, Vaasa | collected... | reverse complement strand
TGGAAGCTCGACGGGATCGCCGAGTACGACATCCGCCGGCCGCTGACCCCGACGGGTACCAACCTGCTCGGGCTGGTCAAGCACCTCGCCGGGGTCGAGGCCGGGTACTTCGGCGAGACCTTCGGCCGGCCGTTCGGCGAGCCGCTGCCGGGTCTCGAGGAGGGTGCCGAGCCGAACGCGGACCTCTGGGCGACCGCCGAGGAGTCGCGAGAGCAGATTGTCGGGCTCTACCGCCGGGTCTGGGCGCACTCGGACACGACGATCGAGGATCTGCCGCTGGAAGCGACGGGCCGGGTGCCGTGGTGGTCGGCCGACCATGCGGAAGTCACTCTGCACCGGATCCTGGTCCATCTGATCGCGGAGACCAACCGGCACGCGGGCCATGCCGATATCGTCCGGGAGCTGATCGACGGAACGGCTGGTCTCAGGGCGGACAACGACAATCTGCCGTCAGGCGATGCCGCCTGGTGGGAGGGCTACCGCACCAGGCTCGAGCAAGTAGCGCGGCGAGTCGGCAACGGCTGAAGCGAGGCTCCCGATGGGGAGTCGTCGAGTCTTCTGGATGAAGCGGCCACCGTGCGGCTGCGGGTCGCCCTCAGGCATCTGCCCCGCGCTCCCTGATGATCTCGGCTAGCCGGTCCCAGGCCGGCGACGACACGCCGGCTGACCTGGAGACCCGAAGGCCGCGTCGTACTTAAGGTAGAGGGCACGGAACTCCGGATCGCCCATCGCGTCGCGTTTGTCGGCTATCCAGATGGCCGCATCCTTCGGCGAGACCGACCGCGGCAGGATCCACAGGTCGCGCTCCATCGGCACCGAACGCTGGCTCACGCCGAACTCGCGCAGCCGGTCGAGTGTGTTCATGTCACCGATGGTCGAACCCTGACCCAGGGTCAAGGTCAAGCCCTGGTCGCGACTTTCATGTCGCCGCCCGGCAGCGTCCATGATCGCGGTCGATTTTCAGCCGCCGCGACTGACTAGTGACCACTGGAACGACCCCCGCCGGGCGGCGTCGGCCGGGCAATGAGTCACGGTCATTGCCCGGCCGTGGTCCCCGTTCGACACCCGGGCGGTGCGGGTGGATGCGGTGGTGCACGCCCGTTGCGGCGGGCGACCCGTGACATCGACGCGGTTTTCGAGCCTCAGGTGTGGTCGCGGAAGAAGCCTGGGCTGTTGCTGACGAGCCGGGGACCGGCCATCGCCTGTCAGCTCACCCCGATCAGCAGCCTGAAGTGCCCGAGCCTGAGTTCGAACAGGCCCCCGCCGGCAAGGTGCACTATCCAGGCAAGCAGGATGATGACAAGGACGACCACGACAAGCCAGATAATGGTCATCACGAAACCCGGGATCGCCCAACTGCCCAATTTAGCCACAGCTGCAACATTACCCGACGCCAGACCAATTGGGAAGATCTAGGCATCAACTTAGAAATGTCGCGCAATTCAATCATCGGTCGCCGGCTGAGCTGTCGTCGGCTCGCCAAATTCCTCCCGAGCCGCTACTCCCGTTCCTGTGACACGATCTCGGCCGCCACGCGACACTCTCGTCGCTGCCGGGCCGCGCGGGAGCAAGCCAAGGACGCCTGCCGTGACCGCAGGGCGTGCCACGCATGCGGTGCGATAGCGATCGCGGTCAGCCCGGCGATCGAGGCGAACGCATAGTGCGAGACAAGGTTCGCCGCGGCTATGCCATTCGTGCCTAGCAGGTAGCCGAACACGGTAAGCAGCGCCGCCCACATCGCCGAGCCGATGAAGTCGAGCAGGATAAAAGGGATGAGGCGCAGCCCGGCCCAGCCTGCCGCCGCGTATATCAGGGGCGAGGGCACAGGCAGGAAAGCGGACAGCAGCACCGCGAGACCGGCGAACCTCGAGCCCCGTTGCTCAGCTTGCCTGGCGAAAGCGGCGGCGTGCCGCCTGCGCTGGGCGAGCATCTCCATGACCCGGTGTCCCCACAGGACACCCGCGCACCAGAAGATCAGGTCGAATTTCATCATGCCCGGTAGTGCCGCAGCGGCCACTACAGTCAGCCGGAGCTTGCTTTCCACGTCAGAGAAGGCACCGGCGGCCATGATCGACGTGGTTGAGCCCGACAGCAGCTCGAGCAGTACCGGCCGGGTGGCTATCAGGACCGGGGTAAGCGTGATCATCGCCAGCGCGTACAGTCCGCTCAGCGTGATGCCCGCCAGGCAGAGCAGATCCCTGGCCCGAGGCGACCCGGGCCACGGCCGCCAGTCAGGGCGATGTAGCCTGGCGGGCCGTAGATTGGCCACATGCCACCTCGGCTTCGACTACGTGCGCACGGAGCCGCCGAGGTCCGGAGCAGCCGGAGCCGCAAGTCTGGTGTGCACGCGCACATCGAACGCGGTTGTCCTGCTTAGAAGCTTACGTCCGATCCGCGGGAGCACAAGCGTCCGGCTTGGGCAGCGGCCTGCCCGCCCGCCGACCCGCCTGCCTGCAGTCACAGCGCGTCGTGGCGCTGGAGGTAATTCATCGCGATCCAGCCGACGGGCACTGGCAGCCAGAAGGTCGCCAGGCGAAACAGCAGAACCGCGCCGATTGCCTTCGCACCGGGCAGGCCGGCGGCGGTGAGGCCGGCCGAAAGGGCTGCCTCCACGGCGCCGAGCCCGCCAGGCGTCGGGACGGCCGAGCCGATGGCGCTGCCGGCGAGATAGACCACGGCGACGCCGGTCAGCGCCACCGATCCGCCGAGTGCGCGGACGGAGGCGTCCAGGCAGGAGATGTAGGCGGCCGTCAGCAGCAGCGCGCCGCCGATCCCCGTAGCCAGCTTCGCGGGATGCTGCGCGATGTCTAGCAGTCGCGGGATTACCTGGCTCAGCGCGGGTGCCAGCCGCGAGCGCAGCAGCCTGCGGCCCGCGGGGATCGCGAGGACGACGAGCACGACGGTGATGAGCGTGGCCAGGGCGATCCAGACCCAGCCCGGCGGGCGGAGCGAGCTGGTCCTGACGGTCCGGGTCAGCGCCGTGAAGATGACCAGCAGGAGAATGTGCAGGCTGAATGCGATTGCCTGGGAGACGCCGACGCTGGCCGCGGCGTCCGAGGCGCTTACCTTCGCCTTCTGCAGGTAGCGGATGTTCAGCGCCACCCCGCCTACGGCTGCCGGAGTGACCAGCGTTACGAACGAGCCGGCTAGCTGGGCCAGGAAAGTCCGGGCAAGATTCAGCCGTTCCAGCACGAATCCGGTCAGCGCGAAGGTGGCGCCCAGGTAGGTCACCGCCGAAAGGAAAGCCGCCAGGACGCCCCAGCGCCAGTCGGCGCGCGTCAGGACCGTGCCCAGGCTGGCCTTGCTGAGCTGGCCGATCAGGACATAGGCCGCGGCTACCCCGGCCACTATGGTGATCAGCGTGCGCGGGCGAATGCGCTCGAGCTGCACTGGCGGCGCCTCGCCGACTGGCCCGGTGCCGAGCATCCGCTTGCGCAGCCCGGGCAGCACGTCCTTGTGACGGCGTAGCTTCATGCGGGTAGTTCGGTGCAAGGCCACCGGCTGCAGCAACGGCACCATGGCGGCCAGTTCGGCGCTGCTGAGCTTCTCCGCGGCGAGGTCGCTGGCGCGGTCCACGCCGACCGCCAGTGCCATTTCGGTGAGCAACTGAACCCGGTCCAGCCTTAGCTGCAGGTTACTCGCCGCGACGTCGCCCTCGCCCGGGTCGAGCAGCATGACCTCGCCGTCGCGATCGGTGCCAGGACCGCTGCCAGTGCTGGCGAACAGGATGTGATCGGCGGTCAGGTTGCGGTGGGTCACCTGGTGCCGATGCAGCCGCAGGACAGCATCCCAGACCCCGCGCAGCTGCCCGTCGGTGGATTTGCCGTCCTGCCCTGCCAGGGTCGAGCCATCGTGGTGCTCGTTAGCCAAGACCGCCGTTTCGGCTCCGACCCGGATCAGCGCGCGCAGCCGCGGAGTGGCGACCCCGGCGTCTCGCACGGCGTAGGTGAGCAGCGCGCGGCGCTCCACGGCCCCCTCCACGGTCAGCGGGCCGCTTCGCGATACCTGGGTCTTCAGCCGCACCCGCCGGTATAGCCAGTAGAGCGCGTCCGCGGCCTGCTGATCCCGGTCGAAGACCGTGACATCCAGTTGCGCGCCGCCCAGTACGGTCGCGGCATAGCGCCGGGTCTCCGTCCGGGTGTCCCGGATTCTGCGCATTGCGGTCACAGGAGCGTCGACCGCGCTGAGCGCCGCGGCGATCTGCGCCGCGGTCGGCCGATCCGATGCGGAGCCAAAGGCATATCGCAGTCCGGACCCGATGGCCGAGCCAGTCAGCAGGGTGACCAGCAGCGACAGCAAGGTTACGTGCGTGCCCTTCGGGTTGGCCAGGCTCGCCAGCAAGTAGAAGCCCAGCGCTGCCCAGTAGGCGCCGCGCCAGCGCCGGCGACCGGACAGCCCGGCTACGGTGACGTAGGCCACCAGCCCGGCCAGGTAGCCGTCGAGCACGGCCGCGTGCGGCTGGGAGACTGACAAGGTCAGTGCGTCACGCAGCTGCGTGGCGGCCGGCAGGCGGAGCAGCGCGTTGATTGCCGTCACCGCGACAACCGCGATAACGCCGGCCCCGACCGCCTCGGCCAGCCGTCGCGGCCGGCGGCGGACAACCAGCAGGACTGCCAGGGCCAGCGGCAGGATCAGCAGGGTGATGTGCGCCAGGTCGCCCAGCAGGCCCAGCACTCCAGTGAGCAGCTTCCTGTCGGCGAGCTGGCTGGCACCTACGACGTTTGTCTCGATTCCGCTGACCGTGGCGCGCGCCAGCAGTCCAAGGCCGACCAGCAGGATAATCCCGGCGCACCGGACTGAGCAGCGCAGCGCATCGGCTGGCAGTCGCACCCGCGGCGCGAGGTCATCGTCGACGATGACCTCGCCCTGGTGCTCAGCCGCAGCCGGCCCGGCGACGGTTTCGTTATGCGGCGGCTCTCCCCCCGGCAATGTCATAGTGCGATCGTGTCACTCATACGAGCCCCGATGAACTGGCGCTCATGGCCCGGTCGAGCCGTCGATCCGTTCTCTCAGCAGGTCCGCATGCCCGTTGTGCCGGGCATACTCCTCGATCATGTGTACGAGCACCCAGCGCAGCGAGAACCGCTCCCCGCCACGTTCTCCTGCGACGTCGAGCGACGGCGCCGCAGCGACCAGTGCCCTCGCATCCTCGCATTCGGCCCGCCAGGCGCTGAACGCTCCGGACACGTCAGCCACCGCGACGTCGCGGAACGAGGCCTGCCAATCCATATCCTGCGAGAAGATCGGCGCCCTCTCCTCGCCTTCGAGCACTGACCGGAACCAGTTGCGCTCCACCTCGGCCATGTGCCTGACGAGACCCAGCAGGGACAGGTTGGACGGCGGTACAGCCTGCTGCCGGAGTTGCTCTTCGGTAAGGCCGTCGCACTTGACAGCGAGCGTGGCCCGGTGGAAATCCAGCCATGCGATGAGCATCGCCCGCTCATCCGCCTCATATGGGGGGATTACGCGTTCTACTGTCATGTGACTAACCTAGCCACCTCGCTGCTGACACTCGAAGCGCGCGTGGTGATCGGCGATGCCGCTGGCCCTGCCTTGCGGGCGCGGATGGCGAGGATGTTCGGGACTGGCTTATCGCCCCGTTCGGCCACGTGCTCGATTACCAGTCCGGCGTTGATGAACGCATTGAGCAGGTCGGCCAGCGGATGATGGCGCATTCCGACTCGGCGGCGGACGTGGGTGCCCCACCAGGGCGCTTCTTGATGCCATCCGGCCAGGCGATAGGTCGGATGCGCGAGAACCCCGCCGTCATCGAGCGGTTGCGTGTGCGGTCCGTTGAAGCACGGGTGGACACCGTAGAACACCAGCAATCCGCCCGGCGCCAGCACCCGCGCGGCCTCGGCTAGCACGGCGGCGAAGTCGTCGACATCGGTGGAGACCCACAATGCCGCCACGGTCGGGAACGTGCCGCTCGCGAACGGCAACGCTGCCGCGTCCCCCTGCACGATCTGGCGGGACCGGCCCCGGGCGATGCGCAACTGGTCAACCGACCGGTCTAGCCCGACCACGGTCCGGCCAGTAGCCGCGAGAATGTCGAAGTAAAGCCCGCTGCCGCAGCCTAGATCAAGGCACAGCCCGGCACCGGAGCCGAGCAGTTCCAGCACCTCGGACGCGTTGCGCTCGGCGTTCGGCTTGTTCCAGCTGTCATACCAGTCCGCGTGGCCGTCATAGCGGCTGCCAGCCTGCAACTCGCGCAACCTTGCCCTCACACCTCGGAGCTCCCCTCATCGGCTAGTATCTCAGGCTGCTCCGGTTGTGCCATCTTGCTGGCTCGCTCCAGGTGGAACGCACAGCCCGGGAAGCCGCCAGAGTAAGCAGCCAACGGGTCTAGCTGTCTGGTGACTCGTCGAAGATGGACGAGTCATACTCCTGAGTTCCCTCGGTCGCCGTCCACACGGCACCAAGCGGCATGAGGTCGGTGATCTTGACGCTCTTGACGCCATCCGAGGTCGGCAGGATGACCCGGATCTTGGGGTGATAGTCGAACAGAATCTGACGGTCACGACCGCAGGGGCCAACCGGACCCCTGCCGCAGTTACCTACAGCAACGATCGCGGACAGCTCGCGGCCGCCCGACGCCCGGGCATGACCGAGGGCCACCAGCTCGGCGCAGGGGCCGCCCGTGAAGTGGTACAGGTTGATACCGCCATGCATCTTGCCGTCGACTGCCCGCACGGCAGCACCCATGGTATGAACCCCCCGGACGGCCCGGTCCCAAGCCACTGGCGAAACGGCGGTCCCATACCGCTGGCGGACGACAAGCAGACCATGACGAAGTCGTCGGGAAATGTCATTATGCGGAGCATCTCCGGGACACGTAGTCGCCGAGCGCGCAGATCTCCTCGGTCGTTGCGCATGTTCTCCCAGTGGAACGGGCCGACCCACGGTCCCGGCTGCGCCTGCAAAGTGGTCGACGGGCGGTCGGGATCAAGTCTCAACGTAACTGGATAGGTCGTTGTGGCAGTCGTTGCGGCGTGCCGTTCGGCTGATGACTGTGAGCCGGCCCGGCGTGGCGTCTTGATTACGTTCCGCCGGCGATGATCGAGTATGGTTCGTGCCCGATGTCCCGCCTGCCCCGGATGAGTTGGCCGCGCTGCGCGCGGCCAACGCCCCGGCTGCGCGAGGTGATCGAGGCGAAGGACACTGAGGCAGGCGTGCTCCGCGCTCTGGTGGAGGCCTATCAGGGGCAGCTTGAGGAGCTGCGGGCGGAGGTAGAGGCGCTGCGCGCCCGGCTGCGGCAGAACCCGCGGAACTCCTCCCGGCCGCCATCGGCCGAAGGGCTGGGCAAGCCCGCGCCGAAGTCGCAGCGGGGCAAGTCCGGACGCAAGCCCGGCCGGCCGAAGGGCCAGCCGGGGGCGACGCTGGGGCTGACTGATCACCCCGATGAGGTGGTCACCCACGAGCCGGGACGCTGCGCCGGGTGCGGGACCGGGTTGTTCGGCGCCCGGGTGACCGCGACCGAGCGCCGCCAGGTGATCGACCTGCCGGAGGAGATCCGGGCGCTGGTCACCGAGCACCGGATCGTCTCCCGCCGCTGCGGCTGCGGGGCGGTCACCAGCGGGGCGGCGCCGGCCGGAGCGAGCGCCCCGGTCCAGTACGGGCCCCGGCTGTCCGCCGCCGCCGCGTATTTGTGGCACGGGCAGTTCCTGTCCCGCGACCGCACCCGCGAGGCGCTCGGCGATCTGTTCGGCGTCACCATCTCGCCGGGCGCGGTAAGCGGGATGACGGCCAGGATCGCCGGGGCGGTCTCCGGCTGCCTGGAGGTGATCCGCCGCGCGCTGGCCGCCGCGCCGGTGGCGCACTTCGACGAGACCGGGTTCCGGGTCGCCGGGAAGCTGGCCTGGGTCCACTCGGCGTCGTCGGGGAAGTTCGCGCTGATCACCGTCCACCCCAGGCGGGGCCGCCAGGCCATGGACGCCGCCGGGATCCTCCCGGCCTTCACCGGCACCGCCGTCCACGACTGCTGGGCACCCTACGACGGATACGGCCAGGTCACGCACGCCCTGTGCAACGCCCATGCCCTGCGCGAGCTCCAGGCCGTCACCGACGCCGCCCCGCCCGGCCAGTGGTGCTGGGCCGCCCAGGCCGCCGACGCCCTGCGCGACCTCAAGCGCCTCGCGGACGCCTCCCTCGCCACCGACAGCACCCTCGACCACGCCGACCAGGCCAGACCCTCCGAGAGCCGACACCGTTACCACTCCGCGCTGCTGATCGGCAAGAACCAGACCGCCGCCCGGGCCGGGCCGCTGATGCGCAAGCACCACGCCCTCGCGAAACGACTCCTGACCCGCGAGGACGATTATCTGAGGTTCACCGCCGACCCGCTGGCGCCATTCGATAACAACGCGGCGGAGCGCGAGATCAGGATGAGCAAGCTCAGGATCAAGGTCTCCGGCTGCATGCGATCCATGGCCGGCGCCGAGGCGTTCTGCGCCATCCGCTCCTACCTGTCCACCGCCGCCAAGCACGACATCGGCAAGCTCGACGCCCTCACCCGCGCAGCCAGCGGAACGGCATGGACGCCCGAAGTCGCCTGACGAAGGCACGCCGACCTATCTAGTTACGTCTCAACAAGAAAGTCCAGTATCGGCTGCGCCACTTGAACACGTTCCTCCCGCCGTAGCGGGATATGTGCCAGAGGTAATTCTGACCGGGAGGTACTTCGGCAGCCAGCTCGGCAAATTCGCCTTCGACAACCTCCTGCTCCTCTGCAGGGCTAGCCGCAAAGTCATCCGTGGGCGGGACTAGTTGGATTCGTTTTCCTCATTGCCGCCGTCGCGACGGTGGCGAAGTGCCGTCGTCGGCAAGATCCCCGGCTGGTCGTGCGGCAAGAGCCCATGGGGGACCGCTTGATCTTGTCAGTTGACCTCGAAGCGACGGTGCCGCCATTTGAGCAGATCCGATCGCAGATCGCCGCGATGGCCGCGAGCGGCGTCTTGCCCCCAGGCACCCGGCTCCCCCCGATCCGCCAACTCGCCGCCGACCTGGGGCTTGCTGCTGGCACCGTTAGCCGGGCTTATCGCGAGCTAGAAGCTGCCGGAGTGCTGACTGCCAACGGCAGGCACGGCAGCCACATCGCCCAGCCACCGGTGCTCAGCCAGGATGAGGGCGCAAGCCAACTGCGCCATGCGGCGGCAGGTTATGCCCTGCTGGCTCAGTCCGGGTCGGCTGCCCCTTGACTCGGCCTGCCGACCTCCTGTGACGCTGACCTCATCTCCAGACGCTGGTCCCCTCGGCATATGGCAACCAGACACCGCCGACATGGCGAAACGTGAAGATGGGACGGCATTCCTTCGTGCGCTTGGATGGATCCAGTCCAGCGAGCGTCTCCGTTGTCCGTGAGTCGCCGTCACTGATCACTGTCTGCCGCATGTTCTGGCACGGATCTGGCACGGCGTCTTGGCCCTGAGCTGTTGCAGACCCCCGCTCAGACACCGGCCGCGACTTGTAGCAAGAGTCGTGTGGTGCTGTCTGGATGACCTCGACGTAGCTGCGGAATGGCGAGGATCGCGGCAGTGGCCTGGCACCAGTGCCAGCGCCTGTCATGGTCCAGGTCCGGGACCAGTTGGCAGAGCTGCTCGATCCGCTCGTGGATCTCGACTGTGCTGGTGGCCCGGTACAGTGTCCAGTCGATCGCGTCGAAGGTGAGATCGCCAGAGCATGGCCGGGGGTCTATGGCAACGAGTCCCCGCCCTTGCCCGGCCCGCAGGATGTTCGACAGGTGGAGATCTCCGTGCAGCAGTCCTGCGCAGCCGCCACTGGCCAGCTCGCGGGCCATCCGGTGCCCGTGTGCTAGGAGACTTGGTGCTACAAGCGGGCTGACCTGCGGGTTGCTCAGCAGCCCGCCGATCCGTGAGAACAAGAACTCCACGCGTTGTGCCAGCGTCGGCAGTTGCCCGCCGTCGTCGCTGCCAGCGCTCCGCAGGCCGGTGAGCAGCTCGGCGATTTCCCTGACTGGCGGGAGGTCTGGCCGGTCGCTGAGCTTGGTTCCCGGCTCGATCTTCTCCAGGAGCAGGGCTCCTGTCTCCAGATCCGCGTCGAGGAGGTCGACCGCGTGCGGGGTAACGGTCCATGCGCGTAGTGCCAGCGCC
>Ga0307372_10014432_pt1 | contig 10109 bp, 9 predicted proteins | sample OX1MG_FD_202533 | JGI IMG/M metagenome (GOLD analysis project Ga0307372, IMG submission 202533) | Soil microbial communities from Risofladan, Vaasa, Finland - OX-1 | ecosystem: Environmental > Terrestrial > Soil > Coastal area > Acid sulfate soil | place: Finland: Risofladan, Vaasa | collected... | reverse complement strand
ATGACAGCCCTCAGTCTAGTTTCAAATGTTGATTTAATCATGCCATGGCGTGAGTACAAAGGCATGTTAAAGCGGACAATAACTATGGCACGCTAAGCGGACATTATCTATGGCACTCTACACTTAAGAAAATGATACCATATCTGGACAATTGTGACATGGTAGTAGGAACAAGACAACTACAAGTTTTGTCAGAGAGAGGAAATCAGATCAAGATGATTTATGTTTGGGGGAATTTTTTTCTCGCAAAATTGATTCAGATAAAATTTTTCAGTTTATTACACATGGGTGTTGTAAGTTTTACCGATGTCGGATGCATATATCGAGTAATTAGGAAAGAAGGATTAGAAAAAATAATACCAAGATTTACACGACCTGAAACAGATGAAGTAATACCGGGTTTAGAATTTACTGTTTTCATGTCCATAGAAGCATTAAACAGTAATTTAAGAATAGTTGAAGTTCCCATTACTTTTAACAAAAGAAGAGGAGTCTCAAAAACTGGTTCAGATAAGAAACTAAAAGCCATATTGATTGGTTTGAGATACTTGTGGTATATCCTAAAAAGTTAACTTCTTATGAATGATTCTTTCACTTCATGATAGAATAATAAACTAGGACTATCAATGTAAACAGATTGAAAATCGTTGATGCCGACAAGAATACAATTAAAAAATTAAGAGATTCAGGTTTATCCACCAGTATGAAAAGCTTAGAATTTTGTAAATTCCTTGTGATAGAAGAACATGATGAAAAAATAATTGGAGCTAGTGGTATTGGCGGTTTACTTAACATACACTCAATTGAGATAAATAAGAATTACAGAGGAAAAGGATTAGGAAAAAAATTATTTAGTGTTAACATTGAAGAAGCCAAGAAAAGAGGGTATTCGTTTATTTTGGGTTCTACCAATCCAGAAAATATTCCAGTAGTAAAACTATACAGTTTTTTAGGATTTAGTCGCCTTTTCCGAATACATTATTCTCATGGAATAGTTACCGATGCCAAAATATTGGTGCTAAAACCAAAAGGGAGGATTATTGAGAAATTATTGAATTTAATTAATACAAAAATTGGAATGTTCGCAATGGCTGTAACTGTCAAGGTAGCAAAGTCATCATTTCGTGGAATACTCACATTATCACCTAATGAATTTCCAGATCCTAGCATATTGTATATTGTTAGAAATTTTGAAAAGGTCTAGCCAATTTAACATCTAGATTATAACTAGTTAAGGAAACTACAAATGTTAGAAAATCTAGAGTGATGTGTTTCCATTTGAAGAAGAAAATTGCATTTTTTGTGTTCCTATTCTTTCTTTCAATTAACTTTGTAACTACAGGAGGACATTTTGATTCATTTGATGGCAATTTTTATTACTTGGTGACAGAAAATATGTTCCTCAATCATTCTATCAAATTAGATCCTAATTCTCCAAGTGTTGAAAAACTTGATTTTGACAATAATATAAAACAATACATCCAAGTGTGGGTACCAAAGGCCTACAACGATTATCTCAATGGGATAAAAAACCCATTTTATGTTACTGGTGGTACATTTGGACCTGTGCTTGCTTTGCCTTGGTATGCACTTGCTTCAATTCTAAAATTAGAACCTACACAATTTGTACCATTTTTTACAAATTCTGTGATTCTATCTCTGACTAGCTTGGTATTATTTTTATTATCAAGAAACATCTTCTCTTCACAAAAAATAGGTTTTGTGATAGCAATAATTTTTAGCTTGACATCTTTTGTCTGGCCATATAATTCGTCTTTCTTCTTGCAGCCTGGAGAAGCATTATCACTAATTGTTTCTTTTTACTTTCTGATCCTTGCTGAAAAATCAAGACCAAAAATGTATTATGCATTTTCAGGACTCTGTTTAGGATTATCAATGATGATTCACCCAAGTTCTGTTATTTTATTTCCAGGGTTCTTGGCATACGCAGTTTTAAAATCAAAAGTAGGTAAGAAGCTACTTTGCTATTTTCTGACATTTTCAGTAACTGTTGGTATACAACTTATTATCAATTTTTACAAGTATGATTCATTTACTAATTTTGGATATGGAGGCTTTGAAAACTCATCAACGCATACAAGCTTGTTAGGAATAGCTGGACTTGTTTTCAGCCCAGGTTGGGGATTGATATTTTATTTCCCACTTGCAATATTGTTGCCCTTGGCTCTCTATAAAATCTATAAGCATGACAAGAAGTTTTTCATGCTTGTTTCATATTCTTTTGCTGTGGTTCTTTTCTTCTTTGGAACCCAACCTACTCCATTTTGGAGTGGTTTTGGATGTTGGGGACCTAGATATTTTATTCCATTTTTACCATTTGCTTCTCTTTCACTAGGATATCTATTACAAAATGTTTCAAGAAACTCGATTATGAAATTTTCATTTATAATACTTGGCAGTATTGGATTCTTTGTAAATTTACTTGGTTCTCTAGTATGGTACATGATTGGCTATGTTTACGGATGGGGAGCAGAAAGACTACTTTCCAGACCGAATAGTTTTGATTATTTTGCATGGGTTCCTCAATATTCCCCAATTATAGAACATCTTAAGGTACTTGCTGCCAATTATGGTAGTCTCATACCTAATCCCATTACAAGAAAAGCTGATTGCTCTATAGATATTTTCCTTTATTGTACAGGAAATATCATACCCTTGGCATTATTACTAGTCGGTATTACAATATTAGCAATAGTAATTTTGAAAATGTTAAGAATTGAGAACAAAATAGGGCAAATTACATGATTGTTAATTTTTTATTTTTAGTGAATTAAGAGGAAGAGATCTGTTATACGAACGCACAATTCCATTCTTTTTTAAAATATACATCTCTTCTTTTCTATGCAATATTGTCTTTTTGAAATTGCGCAAGTTCCATAATATTGCTTTTAATCTTATCATACTTCTTGAAAAATTTCCTTTCTTAATATCACGTATAAATACAAAAATAGATTCAGCAAAGAAATAAAATGAAAATATTATCAGGTACTCCAAGTCAAAATTTTTTAGCACAAATCGAATTCTACTTTTTTCCATATAGTATGTTTTTTTTTCAACATTAGATACATTAGCTGAAACCACATGCCAAGCTTTGGCATCTGGTACATACATAAGATCATATCCAGCTCTTATCATCCTAGCACACCAATCGGTTTCCTCAAAATATAAGAAATAATCCTTGTCTAACATACCTATTTTTGATATAACTTCTTTTTTGACAATCATTGCAGCTCCGCTTAAATAATCTACTTTAGACATTGGCTCGTTATCATGATAGTTGTAAGGCATAGCAGTATACTGATTCACTTTTGGCCAAGTACAAAAAACAGCGTCTTTTCCATACTTATCTCCCAAATAGAACACCTTTCCCCCAACACCTCCTATGTTATCTGAATGTAATAATATAGAAACAAGACATGATAACCAATTTTTATCAGCAACGGCATCGGGATTAAAGAGTGCTATTAAACTACCTTTAGCAAACTTAATTCCAACATTATTTCCTTCTGCAAATCCAAGATTATCATTGTTTTTTATTATATGTACTTGAGGAAAATTTTTTTCTACAAATTCTACAGAATTGTCATATGATGCATTATCTACCATGATAATCTCAAAATTTCTGTATGTTTGAGCTTCGAGGGAGACAATACACTCTTGCAAATATTTACCTGCATTCCAGTTAACAATTATTATAGAAACTAGAGAATCATTCAATATGCAATCTCACTTTAATTCATTATTTATAACCATATAGACTGTATTTTATTGAGAATTGTGATTTTCATCTATTACAACTAATAATTTTTTATACAATAAACAATCTAATTATAAATATAACGTAAATGAAGAGGCAGTATGACTAGGATCAATCATGATGATTATGCTAAAAGAATAAGAGCGGAAGTGGACCATTTTTCTAAAGTAGCTGCAAAATCACAAACAGATCCAGAAAAAGTACAACGTTTTTCTCCAAGAGTAAAAGCTTTTGATGAGGCTATGAACTTGTACAGAGAAGTATTTTATGAAAAAATGCCACATATGGCATTAGATAATTACATTCTTGAGTATGTATCAAAAAATTCTGGTATTACCAGAATTGTAAGCCTAGGTTGTGGTACAGGCGATTGGGAGCTGGAATTAGTAGAGAAAGCACATCAAAAAATAAACATGGATTTGATTGAGATCAATAATGACATTTTAAAATATGCAATAGAATATAGTGAAAAACACAATTTACCTGTCAATACTATTGTACAGGATGTTAACAAGCTAAAACTGGAAAGTGAGCACTATGATTTTATCATAGTAAGAAGTTCCTTGCATCACTTTTTAGAGTTAGAACATGTTTTTTCGAAAATAAATAAAGCATTAAAGCCAAACGGGAAATTCCTAGTCATGGGCGAAGTCATAGGAAGAAATGGCCAGTTGTTACATGATGAAACCCGAGAAATTGTTGAGAAAATGATGGTAATTTTACCCGAGAAATTTAGATTTAATCACAATACTGGAAAGATAGACAAACGATTCCCCCAGATAGATTATGCAAAGGATTCATTCGAAGCCATAAGAAGTGAGGACATTTATCCGTTAATTTTAGAATACTTTGAATCAGTTGAACATATAGCATTTGATGCAATTATTTCTTATTTGTTAGATTTTAGATATGGTCCTAATTATGACATGGATAATAAACTCGATAGTTCAATCATACAGTTTATAGTTCAAATGGATATGTATTATTTGCAAAATAAGATTTTAAAGCCAACCTCTCTATTTGGAATATTTGCAAGAAAGGAACGATGAGAAAGAAACCATTGAATTAGTTAATTGTGATGTAGTATATCTAAGACTGATATATTATTTAGAGTAGAATAGAGATTTGAAAACCTGTGCTCCCATGTATTTTGTGATGCAAAATCTATTCTCCTTTGAACTAAATTGTTGTCATTTTCTTTTAATGCAAGATCTATTTTTCTTAGGAAATCTTCTTTATCTTTTGCAATATAACATAAGCTTGCCATAGGTAGTAATTCTGGAATATCTGTAGATACCACCGCTTTTCCTGCTGAGAGGTATTCATATATCTTGACTGGGTGAGTGGCTACGATCAAGGGAATTATTTTGAATGGTATTAGACAAACGTCAAATTCAGTAAGATATTTTGGTAACTCAGAATAAGGACGTTCTCCAAGAAAATGCACATTCTTCAATTCCTGTAACTTACGAACATCGGAACCAAATGTGTGTCCAATGAAGATGAATGTAAGATCAGGTCTTCTTTCTGCTACATATTCTATTATGTCATTATCAAACCAATCTGCTATAGATCCAAAATATCCAATTATGGGTTTTTTGTAATCTCGTAGTGGTCTGTCACTTGGGATCTTGTTAAAGTGATCAAATTCACCTGCATTTGGCAGGAATAAAGTTTTGCTAGTTTCTTTCATAACTTTCTTTAATAGATAAGAAGCGGAAGTAATTACGAGATCGCTATTTTGAACAAGAGTCTTTTCTTCCCTCTCTCTTTCTTTTATGACGTTACCAAATCCTGTGAAATCATCTAAACAATCAAAAACAATTCTATAATTGAATTGTTTCTTTAATTCTAACACCAAAGGAGTCCATGTAGGAAATTCAACAAAGCACACTGCATCTAATTTTAATTCATCACGAAATATTTGGAATGATTTTATAACTTCAGAAAGCAGAGATTTATCGAATACATCTTTGTATATATCAAAGAATTTTGGTGAGTTAAATTCAATTTGAAATATATTTTCAGATAGTTGTTTGATTTCATAGGGTTTGTTTAATTTTCTTAGATTTACTGTTAGATAGAAAACTCTATGTCCATTTTTTGCAAATTCAGTCATTATATGCTGTGGTCTCTGATATCTATAATCCCAATTTATTATAGGAAAACAAATTATATCCTTTTTGTATAATTTTGTATCTTGTATTGCTTTTTGTGTATTTGTCAGATGCTCCTCTTGTGTAGATTGTATTTTGTTCGATTTAGTATATTTTTTTGGTTTTAATGGGATGAATTTACCTATTGTCTTATCATATTTGTGAAGCATTCTTAAGACAAAACTCTGATGAATGTCAGTTATGATGTTCTGATAAATTATGATTGCAGATTGTAAGCTAACAGTTTGGGATTCCTTCTCGGCAAGAGCAGATTGTAAGCTAACAGTTTGGGATTCCTTCTCGGCAAGAGCAGATTGTAAGCTAACAGTTTGGGATTCCTTCTCGGCAAGAGCAGATTGTAATTTTTCTATTAAGGACGGATGTCCTACATTGATCTTTTGTAATGTATCTACCTCTTGGACTAGTTGATTTATTTTATTTACGTTTTCCTGAATAGTTTTTTGATGCTCTAGATTGATGCTTTGTAATTTTTCTACTATGGGTTTATGTCCTACATTGATCTTTTGTAATGTATCTACCTCTTGGACTAGTTGATTTATTTTATTTACGTTTTCCTGAATAGTTTTTTGATGCTCTAGATTGATGCTTTGTAATTTTTCGATTAGTGTTTTATGATATTCGATCTTATTTCTTAATTGTTCTGTAGTAATGTCCTTTGAAAAATCATCCAACCAATTTAGATCGTGTTTGCCATTTTGTGTTGGAATTGCTCTAAATACATATTGAAATGCAGTGGATTCAGGATCCATTAAAATTGATTCAAGTAATTCGCCTGGTATTACATATGGTTTCAAGTCAGCTCCATCTCCACCAAAGATATCCACTTTGACTCTTCTTAGCTCTGTTATAGAATAACCAGAGGAATGAAACATAGAAAGTATAGAATCTAAAGTGAAGAAATGTAAGTGCGTTTCATCAAGTAGTCCTGTAGGTTTGTATCTAAATTCACCATTTAGTAGCTTGAGTCTGATACTTCCATGTGCGATGTTTGGTATTGAACAAACCAGATATCCTTCATTATTTAAGAAGCCATGTAATTTTTCCAACACCTTCTTTGGGTTTTTGAGGTGTTCAAGCACATCTCCAATTAGTATTACATCATATCTTTTAGGACCTAGGATTTTATCTAAGTCAAGTTCTTCAATATCACCTACAATGATTTTATCAAGAAATTGTTCTGCTTGTTTTGCAAGAACTGGATCTATTTCTATTCCAGTAATTTGGCATCCCACATCACGCAAGATTTTTGATAGGTAACCCGAAGCTGGTCCTAATTCCAATACTTTCTTGTTAGTTCCTGCAAGTAAGATGAGAAAATCATGAGCGTTTGAAGGGTTTTCTAAATTTATTGGAGATAATCTATATTTAGTATCAGTTGCAGTGTTATTTTCCGTCATCTGGTTATTATTTTTGGTTTGTTATACCAATATAGGTTTTCATTCATAATAAAGTAAAACTTTATCTGCAAAATGATAATTTCCATATTAGATATATTAAACATAAATATTTGAAAGTTAGATTCGGTCCAAGATAGGTGGGAATAAGATTTTAGGTAGGAGTTTTGAAACGTTCACATGAACTATAATCCATTAATGGTATTGGATAAAATTTATGAGAAACTTGATAATAGCATTCAAGAATTACCCGATGGTTACCAGATGTATGTTTCAGACAACAACTCATGGTCTGGAATAAGACTGGTATCAGAATTTTATCCAGATAATGCATATGTTGTTAACATTAAGGCTAATGCAGAAAACGATTATTCACTGTTGGAGATAATTCTTCCTACAGTCAAGGGTGAGATACATATTTCTTCATTTGTGGTGGATCGTGAAATCAGAGAATATCAGTTTATTTTCACACCTCTATTTGATTCAAATTCGTTATCTTTTAGGATGTCAACTTTTGGTGGATTTGCAACTGGAAAAATTTACATAAAAAATATCAATATTTCAGATTTATTTCCTATTTATGATAATTCAGATTTGAGTGAAAAAATAAAAATTTTAGGACCGTGGTTTCATCAATTGGATCTCAAGGGAATACGAACCCGAGATATATACAGAACAGATAGCCCGTCCATCCCCGAGGGTTTCATTTCATCCTTTACAGAACAGGATTACATAAACAATCCATCATGGATTTGGTCAAAGTTCAAGCATTCAATAGATACCGATCTAACTGGGAAAGAGATTTTAGATGTAGCATGCAATTGCGGATTTTATAGTTTTGAATTGGCAAAAAGAGGAGCGAAGGTAACTAGTATTGACAATTCTTATCAAGATATAGTACGAGCCAAATTTGCAAAAAAAGTTTTAGGAATCAATAATGTAGATTTCCAGTTTGCTGATGCAAAAGAACTGGAAAATGAATTTAGTATGAAATTCGATCTTGTGTTATGCCTTGGACTATTATATCATCTTGAGAATCCTCAATCCATCATAGATACAATATCAAGAAAATCAAACATTGCTGTTTTCGAAACAATTGTGGATGAACGCGATATAATGATAGAAAAAATAGAAGATCACAGGAAGACCGAAGATGGGTATGTGCCAACAGAGAAATGGTTAAGAAATGCTTTCAAAAAAGCTGGTTTTTCCAGTATAACGCGAATCACTCCTGATAATTTTTACCGCATGGTCTTTCTTTGTAAAAAATAACTTATAGATTAGTTACTCGATTCTAAAAACTGAGATGAACAAATAAATCTCTTCTTATTTTTTTTATATTCTTCTTTCAGTTTTTGAATTTGTTTAGATTCATCGCAGTTTTTGAGTACACCCTCAAACCATTCATAAGACATTCCATTCATAATTTGTTGTTTGAAATATGTGAAGCTTTCATGATCAGGTTCACGAAACAAGTATTTATGGAATATTTCAGTAATTTTTTTATCCATATTATTTTCATTTTCTTCATTCTGCTTGTACTCTATTATGTCTGATTTCTTCCCTTGAAGAATGAGATAATTCATAGGATTGGATTTAGGAAACCATTTTTTTTAAATGATTATTTTGAATTATCTTTACACTGTTAAAATAACATTCAAAACTTTTTTCATTATATGGACACCATGGATAGGCATCGGTAGATAAACCAAAGATCATAATGCAGTCAGGTTTTGTTATTTTCAGCAATTCTTCAATATAAGGTTCAATAGGAAAATGATATCCAATTGAACCAAAAGACATCACCACATCTATTTCAGATAAATTCAGAAGGTTTTCCTTTTGTAAATCAAATATTTGGAGATTTGTTAAATTGTTTTGTTTGGCAAATTTCTCAGTCAATTTTAAATCATTATAAAAACCATCAATTGGATTCCATCCATATCTTAAGTAGCGATCATTAGGCCCATTAGAATCTGATAAAATAAATCTTGGTTTATAATCAAGTTGAGAATTGATATAAATTGACATTCTTCCCAACCCACAACCTAACTCTAGAAATTTTTTCTTGTCTACAACAAAATTCTTGATGGTATTGTATTCACTTTCTGAGAATCTAGAGTAATTTTTAAGATCATGTATTGTTGCGGGTTGTTAAGAATTTACAAGGGGTATAAATTCTTCAGCAATTATGAATTCAAACATATAAAATGGTTTTATTTCATATCAATAATAAAATATCTATCTAATTTTCTTTAAATAACCGTTAGGATTAAAAGTCATAAAATATTTTTCCCTTTTTTTATCAATTACAAAGTTTTTATTACTTGTAAGAAATTCGTCAACAGCTTCCATCGGACCAGATCCCCATTTTGGATGGATTGGGTTACCATTGATGTTCGTATCTTCAACTATCAGATAGTTGTTCATACTTACTAATTCACCATAAAGTTTCATTTCGTTTAAAACGTGAGTTTTTGTGTGATCTGAATCCAGAATACACATTATACTTGGATTAGATGATGCCGAGTATTCAGATATAAGATTATTTACTTGATCAAAAATATCCATAGAAACACTATTGCCTGTTACATAGCGAATTCGTTTGTGAATTGGTAATTTTTCATTCGAGGAAATATCTATACTAATTACTTTCCCTTTATCCAAAATGTCGCATATTGATGCAAGGAATAAAGAAGAGCCTCCTTTGTGAGTACCTGTTTCTATAATTAGATCAGGTTTTGTTTCAGATAATATTTC
>Ga0307372_10014426_pt1 | contig 10112 bp, 6 predicted proteins | sample OX1MG_FD_202533 | JGI IMG/M metagenome (GOLD analysis project Ga0307372, IMG submission 202533) | Soil microbial communities from Risofladan, Vaasa, Finland - OX-1 | ecosystem: Environmental > Terrestrial > Soil > Coastal area > Acid sulfate soil | place: Finland: Risofladan, Vaasa | collected... | reverse complement strand
GCCTGCGTCCGGCTCGTCCAGTCGTCCAGGTACTTCAGCGCCTCGAGTCCGATGGCGGCCTGCACGTTGGGAAACCGCTCCGTGTACCCGGCCGGCAGCGGATCGAGCGAACGGATCTTCTCCCAGAGGTACACGTCCGGGTTCGCTTCGAACCAGGACGCGGCCCAGAGGATCGGGAACGAGCTGATGGTGAAGACCCACGGCCTGATGAAGATCCGCTGGAGCTTGCCGACGAACAGCCGCTTGAGGACCCGCTGTTCGTCCGGCCACGGCTCGGCGGCCGCCGCCTCGCGCACGCGGCGGGCGACGTCCGCATCGCGGAGGACCGCCATGCCGCCGCCGTAGCAGTTGAGCGGCTTCAGCGTCTGAAAGCTGAAGAAGCCGGCATCGCCGAACGTGCCGACGGGGCGGCCCCGGTACGTCGCGCCGAGCGCGTGCGCGCAGTCTTCAATCACCGCCAGGCCGTGCCGGCCGGCGATCGCCATGATGCGATCCATGTCGCACGGCAGGCCGTACAGGTGGGTCGGCACCACGGCGCGCGTCCGCGCCGTGATCGCGCGCTCGAAGGCGTCCGGGTCGAGCGTGAAGGTCGCCGGGTCGACGTCGGCGAAGACGACCGTCAGGCCGGCGGCGCGCGCCAGCGCCGGAATCACCCAGAAGGTGAGCGCCGGCACGATGATCTCCGAGCCCGGCGGCAGGTCCAGCGCCTTCAGGATGTAGAGGAAGGCCATCCGGCCGTACGACGCCGGCACGACGTGCGCGCCGGCGACCCGGCCGGCGAACGCCGCTTCGAATTCCTCGATCTGGGGACCCTGGATGAGCGTTCCGCGCCGGCGGCACCCGGCGATGATCTGTTCCGTGTTCGGCAGCACCCGGGCGCCGTAGCGCGAGATCGCGGTCAGCATGCGACCGGGCGCGACATGTCGACGGTCTCCTGGCGGGCGTGACGGTCGGACACCTTGCGATCCATCCGGTGCACCCACCGGCGGATCGACGCGTTCTGCACCTTCAGGAAGTTCGCCAGGTAGGACGGCCGCATGTAGAAGCGGGTGTAGGCCGCCCCCAGCAGGAACCGCAGTTCGCGGTCCGACAGGTTCGGATGCCGGAACGTCGGGGTGAAGCCGTCGAACTTCTGCCAGTCGGTCTCCGTGAGCAGCGGCTGGAGCTGTTTGAACATCGGCGTCCCCGGGTACGGCGTGAGGATCTTGAACTGCGCGAACGTCGAGCCGAGGTCGACGGCGTAATCGATGGTCGCGGCGACCGACTGCCAGTCGTCCTGCAGGAAGCCTAGCACATAGAACGCGGCGGTCACGATGCCGCGCTTCCGGCAGTGCTCCATGATGGCGCGCTGATGGGCCTCGGGAATCGGGCGGCGCCCCGAACGCTTCAGCGTGCCGGGCGAGACCGATTCGACGCCGAAGCTCATGGCGCGGAAGCCGGCCGCGTGCAGCCGGTCGAGCAGATCCGGATCCAGGCGGTCGAGGCGCGTCTCCGCCTCGAAGGTCAGCGCCAGGCCGCGCGCCTGAATCTCGTCGCAGAGCGCCAGCATGCGGTCGCGCTGCTCGGTGAACAGCGGATCGCGGAAGATGACGTACGGCCGAGGGTACCGGTCGCAGAGCTGCTCGAGCTCGTCGGCGATGTTCCCGATCGACCGTGCGCGGTAGCCGGCCAGAATCCGGTGCGGACAGTACGTGCAGAACTCCGGGCAGCCGCGGCTCGCCAGCAGCGGAAAGCCGCCCCCGACCGGCCGCGACGACCACCGGATGCCCGTCCGCCGGCCGCCATCGTCGCTGGCGAGATCCCAGCGCGGGAACGGCAGCGTGTCCAGGTCCGCGATCGGCTCGCTCGTCACCGCGCCCGACGGCACCTCACCCCGCGCCAGGCGCTGCGCGACCGCCTCGGGCTCGCCGTTGATGAGGAAATCGGCGTGACCGGCGAACAGCTCCGGCATCTTCGAGGCCGTGATGCCGGCGAACCCCACCTTGACACCGCGCGCCCGCATCGCGTCCGCCCAGGCCGTCTCGTTCCGGTAATCCACCAGCGACGACAGCACGATCGCCACGTCGCCGTCGACCAGCGCGCCGCGCGTCCCGACCACCTCGTGGCCCCATTGCGACAGGATCGCGCCGAGGTACGCCAGGTGGACGCTCGGCACGTCGTGATATCGCTTCTTGAGATAGCTGATGATCCTCGTCACGCGCGAGAACGGCACGAGCCGGGATCCGTAGCCTCCGACGACCGTGTCCTTGCTCACGAATCCGTGACTCGAGCGGACATCTGCCAGCACGACTCGCATGGAGTACCTCGACGGAACATCCGGCACCATCGGCCGGCAAAGCCGTCTTCGACGTGCAAAAGAAAGACCGGACCGATGGGCTGCCCGCACGGCCCCCCGGCGGCAAGCCGGTCGGCGGGTCGGTCGGACCCGCCTCCGAACGGGTCACGCGGCGATCGGGGGACCTCGCGGCGTACGCCGCTCGAAGTAGTCGCGACCCGTGACGCGCAAGCGGCCGGCCAGCGACAGCGGCGCCGACGGCAACGGCGGCCCCGGCAGGACCCGCTCCTCGAGCCGCGGCAGGACCGGGCCGGTCTGCACGGCCTGCTCCCCCTCGTCCGGCCGCAGGTCGACGGAGAAGTGCAGCCGATTTCGGGCGTCACGGGAAATAGTCAGGCGGACGTCGTGGCGAGAGTGCCAGCCGAGCCGCCGGGCGGCCTGACTGAGCGACTGACGCAGGGCATGAAACGATGAGGTCGAGATCGCCGCGAGACGATGAGCCCCTGAGGCGGGATCGGCCGGCCCGGCGCCCGCAGAAACGGAAGAAACGACCAGCCACAGGAGGAAAACAACAACCCGGGGAAGCCGGGCAGCGGACAGGCGCGTCGGCGACATGTGCCTCATTCGGACGCTGGGGCGACATCATCCCACAGCCGAGTGTGCAAGGCAACATGAGCTGGAAACTGAGCGGAATATCCCGCATGAGGCGAATATTTGCGCGAAAGTGCCTGAATCTGGCCGATGTTGCACGGATTCCGGGTGTGATTCAATGAAGGAGAGGCGCACCCCGATGGGACGCCGAAGGAGGCAGAGATGCGGCGGCTCCGGCCTTCCTGTCGATCACCGGCGGGAGCTTCGGCGCGCAGGTCGGCGGCGCGTCCACCGATCTGGTGCTGATCATCATGAACCGCCGCGGCGTCCACGACCTGCTGCGCGATCAGTTCAAAATCGGCGGCTCGGCGACGGCCGCGGCCGGCCCGGTGGGGCGCGAGGCGCAGGTGGCGACCGACATCCAGCTGCGGGCCGAGATTCTCAGTTACTCGCGCAGCCGCGGCCTGTTCGCCGGCATTGCGATCAACGGCGCCTCGGTGCGGCAGGACCTCGACGCGAACCAGGCGTTCTACGGCAAGCGTTACACGTCACGCCAGATTACGCTCCAGCGCCTGGGCGGCGCGCCGGCGCCCGGCGCCCTGTGGCGGGACACACTGAAAAAATACGTGCACTAGACGACGCCCAGCGCCGGCCGCTGCCGCGCCGCGCGGACCTGTGCCCGCGCCCGGCCGTACCGGACCCGCCAGACGGTCGCGGCCGCCACGACCAGCACGCAGCCTTCGACGAACAGCTTCTCGCCGTCCAGCCAGTCGACCGGCCGGTTCCGCAGCAGGGGATCGGTCAGCAGGCTGTGAAGGAAGAACGCGGCGGCGGCGGCGTAGGTCGTGTAGTGCAGCCGCTTCCAGTTGCGATGGCCGAACGCCGCGCGGAAGTACGAGGTGAGCACGGCAAAGGCGACCAGGTAGAAGCCGACCGCCCCGATCGTGTTCTCGACCGGCTGGGCGGGCGACCAGATCGGGATGGCGATGTCCCGCACGCCGAAGCCGGCCGTGGCCGAGCACAGCAGCACGATCGGGTGCAGCGCGGCCGCCGCCAGCGCGAGATACCCGGTCCAGTTGTGGTACGTGAACAGCTTGAAACGCCGGCGGGGCCACTGCCGGACCGGGTTGTACCCGACCGACAGCAGCAGCCCCATCAGGATGTTGGCCGTCAGCAGGCCGAGCGCCACGAGTCCGACGTCGCCGGACAGATCGACGGCCGTCATCGGACGCTGACGCCGCGCCCCTCAGAACAGCAGGCGGGCCATGAACTGGAACTCGCGGCCCGGGCCGACGCCGTTGATCCCACCGACCGGCTGCCCGAACGACGCGAGCGGCTGGCCGCTGGCGCTGTTCCCATAGACCCCGTTGTAGCTGTAGATGTTCGCGTGGTTGAACAGGTTGAACGCCTCGGCCCGCACCTGCAGCCGCAGGCGGGATCCGACCCGCACGTCCCGCTCGACGAACGGCGACACATCATACAACGGACTCCCCACGCCGCTGTTCCGCTCGATGACCGCGCCGTTGACCACGGGACGGTCCGAGTTGAAGCCGTCGCCGTTGTTGTCCACGCCGGTCGTGATGTTGTACGGCAGGCCGGATCCGAGCGTCGCCACGCCGCCGAACGTGAGCGCCGACAGCGTCCAGGAGCCGGTGATCACCGCGCGCTGGGGCTCGTTCAGGATGCTCGGCCCCTGCTCGGCGGCGCCGGTGAGGTTCTCGTCGTTCGGCGCCTGCTGCGCGATCGGCACGTCCGCATCGACCGTGTCCGTCGCGTGCGACAGCGTGTAGCTGGCGCTCAGGAAGACGCCGTCGCTGAAGTGCTTCGACAGATTCAGCTGCAGGCCGTCATATGCCGCCCGTCCGTCGTTCACGAACGTGATGATCTGACGGTACCCGCCCGGCACCGGCGGGATCGGCCGGGTGGCGTCGGCTGCCGCCGCCGAGCGGACCTGGCCGGGCGCCGTCCGGACGAAGGGGGCGGGCGCGTTGAGATCGATCGGCCGGTAGATGTCGGTCGTACGGGCGTGCACGTAGTCGGCGCTCGCGACCCACTGGTTGCCCAGATCCCGCTCGATGCCGATGGTGAACTGCTGCGTCCGCGGATTCAGCAGCTTGCTCGGGTAGTTCTTCAGCTTGGAGACGTCGAAGAACTGGCTCAGATAGGCGGCGTCGCCCGGTCGCACGTAGATGTTCCGGGGCGGCAGCACGACCCCGGCCGGCAGCGACGGCAGCGCCTGGAGGTTGGTCGGGAACCCGTACTGGCCGGGCGCGACGCTGAACGTGTAGATCCCCTGCGGGCCGTTGATCGTCCAGAACGCGGCGCGGTCGGTCGGCACCTGTGCGAAGTACAGGCCGTAGCTGCCGCGGACGACCGTGCGCGGGTCGCCCTTCACGTCGTAGGCGAACCCGAGGCGCGGCGAGAACATCGTCGTGTCGTCGGTGAACGTCTGCCGGTCGTACCGGAGCCCCAGGTTCAGCGTCAGATCGGACCGGATTGCAAAGTTGTCCTGCGCGAACGCCGCCACGTCCCACTCCTGCACCTGATAGGTGGCGTTGCCGAAGCTCTGCTGGTAGCGCTGCACGTCGGCCGGCGTCAGGTCGGCGATCGGTGCCGTGGTCCCCGGCAGCAGCGTGAACTGGCCGAGCGTGAACGATCCGCCGGACTCCGTGCCGTTCCCGCCGGACGTGGAATGAATGGCGTCGACGCCGACCTTCACATTGTGGCGTCCGTGCCACATCGTGAGGGTGTCCTTCAGCTCGAACTGGTGGTTGTAGAGCCGCGCCGCGCGCGATTCGCCCTGCGTGCCGAGCCCGGGGACGACGAACTGCGTCGACGGGGTGACCGAGGAGTACTGGGTGATGGGCGACGCCCAGTCGACGCCGATATGCGCCTCGTTCAGCATCGAGCTCGACAGGATCGAGGTCTCCGACACGGCGCCGGAATAGGTGTCGCGCGTGAACACCCGGGCCGCGCTCGGAAGATTCAGCCCGCCGACATCGTCGCTGGGATTGGTATTGCGGTAGTTCTGCGTGTTCGCCTTGAAGGTCAGGCTGTTGTTGGCGTCCAGATGCGCGTCGACGCGCCCGTCGAAGAGCTCCTGGTGCATCGTGCCCGTGTAGGTGCCCGGCGAGAGCGGCGAGGTGATCGTCGTGTTGCGGTGCGCGTCGTCGTACTCGCCGGAAAGGAAGTAGAACGCGCGGTCCCGTACGATCGGCCCACCCAGCGTGAACGCCCCCTGACCGAGGCGATCCGCATTGGACGTCGCCGCCAGCGGCGCTTTCGCTTCCAGGCCGCCCGGCTTCCACAGGCCCAGCACGTCGCCGCGCAGCGTGTTCGTCCCCGACTTCGTCACGATGTTGACCGCCGCCCCCGATCCGCCGCCGTACTCGACCGAGAAGCCGTTGGTGAGCACGGTCATTTCCTGCACGGCGTCCAGCGGCACGTTCGTGAAGATCGTCTGCCGCGCCCAGGAGTCGTCCGCGGAGAGGCCGTCGATCGTGTACGAGGTCTCGCGCCGGCCGGCGCCGTTGATCTCGAACAACGTGTTGCCGATGGCGGTGTCGCCAATCGTCCTGGCCGGGACGACGGCCGAATTGAGCAGCGGCAGCGCCGTCAGCGCCCGGCCGAGCACCGGAATGCTCGCGATCTCCTGGGCGTTGAGCCGGATGCCGGTCTGCGGCGTGTTGCGCTGGATGGCGTGCGTCGTGCCGACCACCGTCACCGAGGTGCTGCCGCCGGCCGCGTGCAGGGTGACCTTGACGCTGGCCGACTCGCCCGCCCGGAGACTGATTTGCTTGAAGGTGCTGGAATTGAAGCCCGCCAGCGAGAAGGTGAGCGTGTACTCACCGGAAAGCGGGAGCGCGGCCAGCGTGTAGTAGCCGCCGTGGTCGGTCACGGTCTGACGTGTCTGGCCGGTCGCCGTGTTCGTCGCGACGACCACCACGCCCGGAAGGACCCCTCCGGTCTGGTCCACGACCTGCCCGCGGATGGTTCCCGTGTCGAGCCCCTGCGCGGAGGCAGGTGCAGCATGGGCCGCCCAGCAGGCGACGAGAAGGGCGGCCAGCAGGCGGCCGCGAGAGCGAAACAGGGGCATGAGGACTCCTCGACCGACAATGACGAACATTAATTCGTGAGAGATGTTACGCAGCCGCACCGATCTACTACCAGCTGCCGTAATTCAGCGGGCGACGAGCGGGGAGGGGGCGGCAGGAAGACGGACGCCGCCCGGCAGGCAGACAGACGCGCGGTTCGCTCGCCCACCGGATGAGCCGGGCCGGAATGTGGCAGCTGACCGTCGCCCGCAGTTCGAGGGCCGTGATCGGATGCTCACCCGGTTCCGGTCTCAGAACACCAGCCGGGCGATGAGCTGGAACTCGCGGCCCGGCCCGACACCGCTGAGACCGCCGGTCGGCTGGCCGAATGTCGCGAGCGCGCGGCCCGTGACGCTGTTCCCGTAGACACCGTTGTAGCCATAGATGTCCGCGTGGTTGAAGACGTTGAACGCTTCAATCCGCAGCTGCAGCCGGTAACCGGCGCCGACCGCGAACACCCGCTCGATGAACGGCGAGACGTCGTACAACGGGCGTCCGACGCCGCTGTTCCGCTCGACCAGCACGCCGTCGACGATCGGCCGGTCGGAGCGCGGCGACCCGTCGCCGTTGTTGTCCACCCCGGTCGTGATGTTGTAGGGCATGCCGGACCCGAGCGTCGCCACGCCGCCGACGCTCAGCTGCGGCAGGGCCCACGACCCGCTGATCACCGCGCGATGCCGCTCGTTCAGGATGTTCGGCCCCCGCTCCACCGCCCCGGTGAAATTCGGATCGTTCGGGTCCTGCTGCGGGACGTCCGGGTCGACGGTGTCGGTCGCGTTCGAGAAGGTGTAGCCGGCCCGCAGAAACACCCCGTGGCTGAAGCGCCTCGACACGTTCAGCTGCACGGCGTCGTAGTCGGCGACGCCGTCGTTGACGAACGTGATGATCTGCCGGTAGCCGCCCGGCACCGGCGTGATCGGCCGCGTGGCGTCGGCCGCCGCCGCCGACCGGACCTGACCGGGGGCCGTCCGGACGAACGGCGCCGGCGAATTCACGTCGAGCGGCCGCACGATGTGCGTCGTGTGGGCATGGACGTAGTCGACGCTCGCGAACCAGTGCGCCGCCAGCTCGCGCTCGATGCCGACGGTCGCCTGCTGCGTCCAGGGATTGAGCAGCGTGTCGGGATAGCCCTTCAGCGCCGAGACATCGAAGAACCGGCTCAGATACGCCGCCTCGCCCGGCCGCACGAAGATGGAGCGCGCCGGCAGCACGGCGCCGGCCGGCAGCGACGCCAGCGGCTGCAGGTTCGCCGGAAACCCGTACTGCCCGGGGGCCACGCTGAACGTGTAGAGCCCTTCGGGCCCGTTGATCGTCCAGTCGGCCGCCAGGTTCGCCGGCACGTCCGAGTAGTAGATGCCGTACCCGCCCCGGATGACGGTCTTCGGATCGCCCTTCGGGTTGTACGCGAACCCGAGCCGCGGCGACCACATCGTCGTGTCGTCGGTGAACGTCTGGCGGTCGTACCGGAGGCCGAGGTTGAGCGTCAGGTCGCGGCGCACCGACACGTTGTCCTGCGCGAAGGCCGACCAGTTCCATTCGCGGACCTGGTAGGACGCGCTGCCGAAGCTCTGCTGATACCGCTGGACGTCGGCGATCGTCAGATCGGCCGTCGGCGTCGTCACGCCCGGCAGCAGCGTGAACTGCCCGAGCGTGAACGCCGACCCGAACTCCGTGCCGTCGCCGCCCGACGTGGAATGAATCGCGTCGACGCCGACCTTCAGGTTGTGCCGGCCGCGTGCGATCGTCAGCGTGTCCTTCAGCTCGAACTGGTGGTTGTAGAGCCGCGCGGCGCGCGACTCCCCCTGCGTCCCCAGGCCCGGCACCACGTACTGCGTCGACGGGCTGGCCGGCGAAAACTGCGTGATTGGCGATGCCCAGTCGACTCCCACGTGCACCTGGTTCAGGACCGAGTCGGACAGAATCGCGGTCTCCGACAGGTGACCGGCGTAGGCGTTGCGCCGGAACACCCGCCCCGTGCTCGGCAGATTCAGCCCGCCGACGACGTCGTTCGGGTTCGTGTTGGAGTAGTTGTCGGTGTTGACCTGGAGGGTCAGCGAGTGACGGGCGTTGAGGCGGCTGTCGACCCGGCCGTCGAACAGGCCCCGCCGGCCGCGGCCGGTGTAGACGCCGGGCGCCAGCGGCGACGTGACGGTCGAATTGCGGAGCTGGTACGTGTACTCGCCGGACAGGAAGTAGTACGTCCGGTCCCTGACCAGCGGACCGCCCAGCGCGAAGCTCCCCTGACCGAGCCGATCCGCGCTCGACGTCGCCGCCAGCGGCGCCCTGGCCTCGAGGCCGCCCGGCCTCCACATGCCGACCACGTCCCCGTGAACCTCGTTCGTCCCCGACTTCGTCACGATGTCGACCGCCGCCCCCGACGTCCGCCCGTATTCGGCGGAGAAGCCGTTGGTCAGGACGGTGAACTCCTGCACCGCGTCCAGCGGCACGTTCGTGAACACCGTCTGCCGGCCCCACGCGTCGTCCGCGGAGGCGCCGTCGATCGTGTACGTCGTCTGGCGCCGGCCCGCGCCGTCCACGACGAACAACGTGTTGCCGAGGAACAGGTCGCCGGTCGTCTTCGCCGGCCGGACGGACGGGTCGAGCAGCGCCAGGCTCGTCAGCGCCCGGCCGGGGACCGGCGTGTTGTCGATCTCGCGCGCGTCCAGCCGGGTCCCGATCTGCGCCGTGTCGGTCCGGACGCCGCTCGTGGTCCCGTACACCGTGACCTCGCTCGTGCCGCCGGCCGCCTCGAGGATGACGTCGACCGCGGCCGACTCACCGGCCCGCAGTCCGATGTGGTCGACTGTCCTCGACGTGAAGCCCGCCTTCGAGAAGACGATTCGGTACTCGCCGGTCAGCGGCAGCGCGGCCACCGTGTAGTAGCCGCCCGGATCGGTGACCGTCTGCCGGGTCTGCCCCGTCGCCGTGTTCGTGACGAGGACCTGCACCCCGGGGACGACGCCGCCCGTCTGATCGACGACCTGCCCGCGGATGGTCGCCGTGTCGAGCGCCTGGGCGTCGGCCATGGCCGGCGCCGCCAGCCAGCAGGCGAACAGGGCGGCGGCAAACGCCGGCCGGGGGGTGGAACGGCGGTGTCCACGAATCATGGTGGATTCCCTGAGAGAACGTGTGAAGCGGCCCGGGAGGCGGTG
>Ga0307372_10014424_pt1 | contig 10114 bp, 8 predicted proteins | sample OX1MG_FD_202533 | JGI IMG/M metagenome (GOLD analysis project Ga0307372, IMG submission 202533) | Soil microbial communities from Risofladan, Vaasa, Finland - OX-1 | ecosystem: Environmental > Terrestrial > Soil > Coastal area > Acid sulfate soil | place: Finland: Risofladan, Vaasa | collected... | reverse complement strand
TGGCTGGCGATGCGGTCCCAGGGGCCGGTGGGGTGGGCCTGCCTCCTCGGGTGCCTCGCCCTCGGGGGCGGGGTCGGGATGGGCGCGTTCTTCGCCCGTTCCGCCATCCTCGGCGCGGCCTGGGCCGCCCGGCTGCCGGCCGGGACCGCGATCGACCCGGTGGCCCGGCTGCTGGCCGGGGTCGGGGTCGTGGTGGCCGGCGCCGCCGCCGCCGCCGCGGTGGCGCGGGGGCTGGCCCCCATCCCCGAGCCGCAGCCGGCGTCGCCGCGGCGCCACCCCCGCCGGCCCCACGCCCGGCCCGACCGCGGCGGGCGGACCCTCGCGCCGGCCCTGCTGGGGGCGGCCGGCCTCGCGCTGGTCAGCGGGCTGGCGGTCCTGCCCGGGGTGGGGCCGAGCCTGGGGGCCTTCGTCGCCACCCCGCCCGGCGGTCCGGGCCTTCCCGTGAACGGGGCGGCGCTGCTCCTGACCCTGGCCCTGCCGGCGGCGGCCGCCTGGGTCGGCTGGCGCGGCCGGCTCGGCCCCGCCCGACCGCCCGTGGGGCAGACGGATGGGCTCCGCCCCCCTTCCGTCGAGCTCGGCGGCGGACCGGACCCGGCGAGGCCGGCGGCGGCGGCGCTCGCCCTCGGCGGGCTCGGGGCGGCTGAGCGGGTGCTGCTCACCGCGCCCGGACGCGCGCTGCTGGCGGTCGACGCCAGGATCGAGGGGGCGGGCTTCCAAGCGGTGGGGGACGCGGTGCGGGGGGCGGCCGGATGGCTCGACCGGGTGTGCCTGTGGCGCCGCGAGGCGGCCGCGGCGGCAACGGTGGCCACCTTCGTCCTGGCGGTGGCCGGCTTCGCCCTCTGGGTCGGGCTCCACCACGCCGGCGGGGCGGCCCCGTGATCGCCTCGGCCCTGGTCGCGCTGGCGGGGTCGGCGGCGCCGCCCGACGTCACCCTCTCGATCATCGTGTTCGCGCCGCTGGTGGGGGCGGGGATCATCGCCTGCCTTCCGGTGGCGACCGACCTCCAGCGCTTCCGGGTTCGGGTGACCGCCCTGGGGGCGGCCCTCGTCTCGTTCGTGTTCGCGGGCTTCGACTTCTTCGGGGTCCTCGCCAACGCCGGCCAGGGCGGGCTGGCCCAGCCCGCGGTCCGCGCCGGCTGGGTCCCCGGGGTGCCGGTCCCGGTGGGCTACCACCTCGGCGGCGACGGCCTGAACTTCCCGCTCCTCTTCGTCGCCACCATCCTGCTGGTGGTCGTGGTGCTGGCCTCGTGGCGGGTGCGCGAGCGCACCCGTCTCCACTTCGGCCTCCTCCTGTTCAGCGGGGTGGGGCTGCTGGGATGCCTCGCCGCCTACGACCTCGGCCTCCTCATCCTGTTCTTCCTCTGGCCGGTGGCCCCGGTCGCCCTCCTGGTCCGCCTCGGGGGCGGCCCCCGGGCCGCCCGCGCCGCCCGCCGCCTCCTCACCAGCTGGCTGCTCGGCTCGGGCCTGCTGGTCTGTGCGGCGCTGCTGCTCTCGGGCCGCGCCGGCCAGCGGGGCCTCGACCTCGGGACCCTGTCCACCCAGCTGACCCTGCCCCACGGGGTCTCGACCGGGGTCTTCGCGCTGGTGGTGGCGGCGTGCATCCTGCGGATGGGGCTGGTGCCGGGCCACCTGCCGGTGATCGACGCCGTCTCCTCCTCGGGACCGCCGATCGCGATGCTGACGGTCGCGACCGGCCTGCTCACCGGCGGCTACACCCTGGCCCGGGTGGCGCTGGACGCCGCCCCCCGGGGGGCCGACCACCTCGCCACCCCCCTGCTGGGCCTGGCCGTGCTCACCATGCTCTGGGGCGCCTTCGGCGCCTACGCCGTCCAAGAGCTGCGCCGGCTGATCGGCTACGTGGTGGTGTGCGTGGGCGGCCTGGTGGTCCTCGGCATGGTGGGCTCCTCCGAGACCTCGATCGCCGGCGCCCTCTACCTGCTCCTCGCGGCCAGCCTCGCCCTCCCGCTCCTGCTGCTGGTCGCGGGCGCGCTCACCGAGCGCCTCCGGGCCCGCCGGCTCAGCGACCTGGGCGGCTGCGGCCAGCCGGCGCCCCGGCTCAGCCTGCTGTGGGTGGTGGGGGCCGGGGGGGTGGTGGGGATCCCGCTGCTGGCGGGCTTCCCGGCCCTCCTCCAGGTCTTCGTGGGCACCTTCCCGGCCCATCGCTACGGGGTGGCCGCGGGCTGCCTGGCGATCCTGGTCCTGGGGGCGGCCCTGTGGCGGGCCGGGAGCCGGGTGTTCCTGGGGCCGCCGGGGGAGAACGTGCCCCGGCTGCGCGACGCCGAGGGCTCGGAGCTCTACGCGGGGGCGGTCCTCACCGCCTTCCTGCTCCTGTTCGGGCTCGGGTCGGGCCGCTTCCTGCCCTACATGGTCAACGGCACCGACCTGGTCTCCGGGCGTCTCGCCGCCGAGGCGCCCGCTGCGATCGTGCCGGCGGTGCCGGCGCTGCCGGTGGTGGGCGCGGCGCTGGTCCTGGCGGCGGGCGGGGGCCCTCGGTGACCCTGGGCTTCCTCGCCGACCTCGGCCCCGAGGGGCTGATCCTGCTGGGCGCGGCGGCGGCCCTCGCCGCCGGGCGTCGGCGCGGGGAGCACCCCGCCTCCGTGGTGACCGCGATCGGGATCGCGGCCTGCCTTTTCGCCTTCGCCGACAGCGTCCTGCTCTGGCACCCCTCGCTGGGCCCGGCGGTGCCCGACATCGAGCACGGCAGCTTCCTCGTCGACCGCTACGCGCTCTTCCTCCACGCCGTCCTGCTGGCGGGGACGGTGGCGGTGCTCTGCTGCACCGCCGCGGCCGCCCGCGACCTCTGGCCGCTGCAGGGGGAGTTCACCGCGCTGGTCCTCCTCCTCACCCTCGGCGGCATGGTCACCGCCGCCAGCCAGGATCTGGTCACGATCGCGGTCGGCCTGACGGTGGCGGCGGTGGCGGCGAGCCTTCTGGTCGGGCTGCGCAAGCTGGACGGGGCCGCGGCGGCCGCCGCACTCCAGACCTTCTGCCTGCTGGCCGCCGGTGTGGCCTGCCTCCTCCTGGGGGTGGTCGTCACCTACGGGTTGACCGGCTCCACCCGGTTGGCGGTGGTCGCCCGCGCCCTCGCCCATCCCCACCCGGCCCAGGTGCTGGCGGCGACCGCGCTGGTGATGGGGGGCGGCGCGCTGCTGGGGCTGGGGCCGTTCCTGGGCTGGCGCGCCAGCGGCGCCGGGCGGGCGCCGCTGGCCGCGGTGCTGGCGGTGTGCGTCGTGGGGGGGACCGCCGACCTCGCCGCCCTGGTGCGCGTCCTCGAGGCCGGCTTCCCCCACGTCCCGGCCGCCTGGACGGTGCTGGTGGCGGTGCTGGGGAGCGGCACCGCCCTGGTCGCGGCGGCCCTGGCGCTCCGCGCCGGCACCCTGCGCCAGCTGGTCCTGCTCCTGCTCGCGGGGGACGGGGCGCTGGTGCTCACCGCCCTGCCGGCGCAGAGCCGCCACGGCGCGGCGGCGGCCCTCTTCGCCACCCTGCTGCTGGCCCCCCTCGCCGCCGGCAGCCTCGGGGTGGTGCTCTGGGTGGGCGAGGAGCGGAGCGGACGGGAGCGGCTGCGCGGGCTCTGGGGACGCTCGCCGGGGCCGTGCGCGGCGCTGGTGCTGGTCCTCGTCGCCCTCGTCGGGCTGCCGCCGCTGGCCGGCTTCCTCAGCTGGTTCAGCGTCCTGGGCGCGGCGGTCGCGGCCGGCTACGGGTGGGTCGCCTGGGTGGCGGCGCTGGCGCTGGTGCTGGCCGGGGCGGCGGGGCTGCGCTGGGCCGCGGTGCTGCTGGACCCGGACGCCGAGGGCGACGAGGTCTCCTGGCCGGAGCCGCTGGTGGCGTGCGGGCTGGGGCTGTGCGGGCTCGCCCTCGTCCTCGGCGGCCCGGTCGCGGGCCCCCTGATCGGGCTGGCCCAGCGGGCGGCGCGGCCGCTCTTCCTCGGCTTCTGACCGGCCCCTGGCGGCCGGCTCAGCCGCCGGAGGCGGCCAGCAGCTCGCGTACCTGCGCCGTCATCGCCAGCGCCTCGTCGATCGGCCGCTGCCACATGTTGCGGCCGAAGATGAAGCCGGTCGCCCCGGCCGCCATCGCGTCGTGGATGCGCCCCAGCAGGGCCTCGTCGGCCAGCTTGCTGCCGCCGGCGAAGATCACCAGGCTCCGACCGGCCGAGCGGATCACCCGGGCCAGCATGCTGCGGCGGTCCTCGGCGAGGGTGTCGTACGGCGCCGGGGACGCCCCGTCCGCGGCACCGTGCTCCTGCGGGACGTTGAGCTTGATCACGTCGGCGCCCATCTCGGCCGCCACCCGGGCGGCGTAGTCGATGGCGTAGAGGCTGTTCTGGCCGCCCCGGCGCTCGATCGCCGCGCCCCTCGGGTACGCCCAGCAGATCAGCGGCATCCCGGTGCGGTCGCAGGCCTGGCGAACCTCGTTCATCTGGCGGAGGTCGCGGTCCTGGGCCGGGGACCCGACGTAGAGGGTGTAGCCGACCGCCGAGGCGCCCAGGCGGACGGCGTCCTCGACCGACGCCGTCAGCGGCGAGATGGGGTCGTCCCCGGACGGGACGTTGGTCTTGCCGTTGACCTTCAGCACCAGCGGCACCCGGCCCGCGTACGGGCGCAGGTAGCGGGTGGCGAGCCCCACCTGGAGGGCGATCCCCGAGAAGCCGCCGCGGAGCGCCAGCTGGCACTGGAAGTCGGGATCGAGCGCGGGCGGGTTGACGAAGAAGTCGACCGGGCCGTGCTCCAGCCCCTGGTCGATGGGCAGGAGCAGGAGGGTGCCGTTGCCGGGGCCGTGGTCGTGGAGGAGGGTGTGGAGGCGGGCCCGCTTGCCGGTGGGGAGGTCGAGGTCGTCGAGCCGCACACGGGGGCGGGAGGGGGCGCTGGCGGCGGCCTGGGGGAGGGCGGTGGTCGTCATGGTCCGAGCGTACACCGAGGACGCCGCCGTGTCGCGCCGGCCCCCCCCCGGGCGGCCGCGGCGACGGCCCCACCCGGCCGGGGCAAGCTGTCAGACTCGATCCCACCATGCGTGGGGGCACGATCGCGGCGGCGACGCTGGGGTACCTGGTCGGGTCCATCCCGACCGGGGTCGCGGTCGGGCGCCTGCTCGCCGGCGTCGACGTCCGTCGCTACGGCAGCCACAGCAGCGGCGCCACCAACGTGCTCCGGACCGCCGGGACGGGGGCCGGCGTCGCCACCCTCTGCCTGGACGCGGCGAAGGGGTACGTGGCACCGGCGGTGGTCCGCCAGCTGGGCGGGGGCGCCCTGGCGCAGGCCGCGGCCGCCGCCGGCGCCGGCGTCGGCCACAGCTGGCCGTGCCTGGCCGGGTTCCGGGGCGGCCGCAGCGTCATGGTCACGATCGGCTCGCTGCTGGCCCTGGAGCCGGGCACGGCGGGGCTGGCCCTGATCGGCGGCCTCCCGGTCATCGCCGCCACCCGCTACGTCTCGCTGGGGTCCTTGGCGGGGGCGGGGACCGCGGCCGCGGCGTCCTTCCGCTCCCCCCGGATCGCGGGGGCGGTGCGCGCCTACACCTGCTTCGCGGCGGGGCTGCTGGTGCTGCGCCACCGCGGCAACATCGCCCGCCTGCTGGGCGGCGCCGAGCACCGGCTCGGCGACCCCGCCCCGCCGCCCGGAGTCACCGGGGCGGTCCCGTCCGGGACCGCCCCACCGCCGCCCTCCGGCGCCGATACAATGGGCGCGGTCGCGCTAGACGGGGAGGTAGCGGTGCCCTGTACCCGCAAACCGCTATAGCGGGGTCGAACTCCCCCCCGAGGGGAGGCGTCGTCGGGCAGCCCCGATGGTTCGAGCGTTGACGGCCGGATCCGACGCAACCCGGTCCCGCCAATCCCGTCAGGTCCGGAAGGAAGCAGCGGTCCGCGGGGCGCCGGGGGTGCCGTCGGGCACCCCGACCCGAGCCCGTCCACCGGACCCGCGCCGGGGGCGTCTTCACGACGGGGGGTGCGCGACTGTCCCTGGTGGGGGGGCGGCTCGACCCTGGCGCCCCAGGGGGACGACGGCCGGCGAGGAGCGATGAGCGAGACCCTCTACCGCAAGTACCGATCGCGCACCTTCGCCGAGCTGGTCGGCCAGGGAGCGATCGCCCGCACCCTGCGGGCCGCGGTGCGCGACGGCCGGGTCAGCCACGCCTACCTCTTCACCGGCATCCGCGGCACCGGCAAGACCTCGGCGGCGCGGATCCTGGCCCGCGCCGTCAACTGCCTGGAGCCGGACGCGGGCGAGCCCTGCAACCGCTGCGAGGCCTGCCAGGAGTGCCTGGACGGCAGCTCCCTCGACGTGATCGAGATCGACGCCGCCACCAACCGCGGCATCGACGAGATCCGGGACCTGCGCGAGCGGGTGCGCTTCCTGCCCGCCCACCTCCGCCGCAAGGTCTACATCGTCGACGAGGCCCACATGCTCACCGACGCCGCCGCCAACGCCTTCCTCAAGACCCTGGAGGAGCCGCCCCCGCACGTCTGCTTCATCCTCGCCACTACCGAGCCGCACAAGCTGGTGGAGACGGTGCTCTCGCGCTGCCAGCGGTACGACTTCCTGCGCATCGACCAGGCCGCGATCGCGGCCTGGCTGGCCGTCCTCTGCGAGCGGGAGGGGGTGACGGGGGAGGCCGACGGGCTGGCCCTGATCGCCGACGCCGCCCAGGGCTCGATGCGCGACGCCATCTCCCTGCTCGACCGGGTCATCGGCCTCGGCGAGCCGGCGGTCACCGGCGCCCAGGTGAGCGAGGCGCTCGGGCTGGTGGACCCGGGCGCGGTCGGCCGGCTGGCACTGGTGCTCGCCGGCGGTGACCCCGGCCGGGTCCTGCGCGAGCTGGAGGGGCTGCACGCCCGCGGGGCGGACCCCCGCCAGCTCCTGCGGGCGCTGGCCGAGGTCGCTCGCTCGACCCTCGCCGGGGACCCGGCCAGCGGGCTGGCGCCGGTCGCGTCGCCAAAGGCCGACACCGGGGGCCGGCCGCCCGCGGGGTTCTGGGCCCAGATGCTGGCGGCGTGCGCCGAGGGGATGGTGCTGGTGCGCCGGGCCGACGACCCCCGGCTGGCCCTGGAGGTGGTCCTGCTCCGCCTCGCCCTGGGCGATTCCGGCGGCGAGGGCGCGGCGGCGCCTCCCCCACCGGTGCGACGGGCGCGGGGAGGGGGAGCCGCGGCGACGCCCCCGAGCGCGGCCCCGGTCCCGCTCGCCGCCGCACCCCCTTTCCCGAGCCGCCCCCCGATCCCCGCGGCGGCGGCGGCCCCCGCCGCCGAGGAGGCGCCCCCAGGGTTGCCGGTGCCCATCTCCGCGGCCGACCCCGCCCCGGGACTCGGCGCCGTCCCCGGACCGGACGCCGCGCCCGCGCCCGCCCCGGCTTCGCCCGACGACCCGCCCGCGGTGCCGCCGGTCGCTGGCTGGGAGGTGCGCTGGGTCGACGTCCTGGAGCAGGTGCGGCGTCGCCATGTCCCCACCCAGGCCCTGCTCAAGGCGGCGGTGCCGGTGGCGTATGAGGAGGGCCGGCTGACCATCGCGGTCGCCCACGCCTTCCACCTCCAGCAGATCGGCGAGCCGGGGACCCGCCGGCTCCTGGAGGACGCCTGCGCCGAGGTGGTGGGACGGCCGGTGACGGTGGACCTGGTCCGGTCCGAGCCGGCGGCCCCTCCGCTGCCGGCCGCGGCCTCGGGTGCCTCCCTCCGGACCGCGCTCGACGTCTTCCCCGGCAGCCGGGTCGCCCGGTCGCAGTTCCGTGACCGCTGAGCGGGCCGCCCCGGCTCATGCTCCGCGGACGAGGCTGACGCTGGCGGGAGGGGTGAGGATGCGTGCGGCGCCGACGGTCCAGCTGCGTTCTCGTCGTGACCCGAGCTCGTTCTCCCTGCAGCGGCCAACGGTGCTCGGAGCCCTGCGCTCGCTGCCGGCCCTCCTGGCGCTGGCCACGAGCCGGGACTTCCCTTTCCCCGCCGTGGCCTGACACCCCTGTCGCACCGGCGCCGCGATCGGTCGCAGGGGGGTGCCCACGCCGCAAGGCGGGCCTGCCCTCCAGCCGCGCCGGGTCGAAGCCGGGGGCCAGCGTCCGAGACGGGGTGGGCCCGCCCGCGGCCGAGCGCCCGGCGGAGGCCTGACCATGGCCGCCACGCGCCGCCCCCACCGGCTCTGTCCCCCCGCCGCGGTCATGGCGCTCGCCATGGTCGGGGGAACGGTCGCGGGCCACGGCCAGGGCGTCATGGGTGCGGCGGTCCAGGCCGCCCCGGCGGCCCTCGTCGTGTCGGTGGGCTACGCGGACACCCTGCGGGCCAGCCCGCTCTTCCCCAACCCGTGGGACGGGGCGCCGAACATGACCGTCGTGGGCCCGGGACCGACCTACGACAGCGGGGCGATCGAGCCGAGCGACACCACCCGCTCGCCGATCGCGGTGACCGACGTGTCGGTGCAGATCGGGACGGCCACCTTCGACCTCTGGGGCACGGCCGTGACGGTGCCGGCCAACGGGAACCGCATCCTGGCGCAGACGGACGGGGAGAACTTCGACAGCTCCGACGTCGGCGTCCCGGGCTGCACGCCGGACGGGCTCATCCCCACCGTGACCAGCACGACCGGCGGCACGGCGTATCCGCACACCGACCGCACTCAGATCCTCGACACCGGCGGGATCGACCTCGGCGGAACCGGGTGTCCGCCCCGGAACGAGTCCCATCCGTGGACGCTGATCGGCAACCCGCTGGCGCCGTCCACCCAGGACGGCACCGTCACCCCTGCGGCGAAGGAGCTCCGCTCCTGCACCCACGGACGCTGCGCGGTGAACGGCGCGACCGACTCGGCCGCGGTGGTCGGAGACGGCTGGAGCGAGCCGTACGGGATGACGGTGACCGTCGACCCCTCGGCCGGGACGGCGACGGTCACCCAGGCCGGCGGGGCCACGGTCCCCTTCGCCCAGAGCGGCTCGACCGTCACGCCGCCGGCCCGGGCCCAGGCGACCCGCACGGCCAACCAGGATGGCACCGACCCCTTCGCCGAGCTGAACGACCAGTGGAGCTACGACCTCAGCGCGTCGGGGCAGCTCCTGTCGGAGACCGACGCCAACGGCTACCCGACGACCTGCACCTACACCGGTCGCCAGCTGACGCAGGTGACGGACTCGGCCGGGCGGGCGCTCACCTTCGCCTACGGGGGGAGGCAGCTGACCGCCGCGACCGACCCGCTCGGGCGCTCGGTCCACCGGGCGTACGACGGGAGCGGGAACCTCACCAGCCTGACCGACGCGGCCGGCGGGGTCACCACCTTCGCCGACGACAGCGCCCAGTATCGCGTTCGGCGGCCTCGGCGACCCCGCTGTTCAGATCGCGGCCATGATCTGCCACCCCCGGGCGAACAGATTCGCTGGAGGGCGTTGGGCGACGTTCCGTGTGGAGGTCGTCGGTGGCGGCCTTGAAACCTAAAGGCGTCAACTGTCTCCGCCGACTCTCGCGGCTGCCGTGCTCCCGACCGGAGCGGACGCGTCATCCTTGCTGGCCCACGATGCGTCCCTGGGCGGGCTGGGCGCGCAGGGTCGATATGCACATCGAGGGGCGCCATGCGTGAGATGGCCAACGGCATCCGAGAGCAGCTCGAACGTGAGCGAGCGGAGCTGGAGACCGATCTGAGATGAGCTGAGACCACTCAAGCCCTCAAGAGTTGGGGCTTCGTCGTCGAAGACGTCGTCATCGTGGTCAATGGACCTGAGGTCGGACTCGGAGTGCGGTACCGGCCGCGCACCCGCAAACGGGCGCCCCTGGCGTGGTTCTTGCGTGCAGGTCCGACAGGAAGCGTTGTGGAGGAGCCGGGCATGGAGGAGGTGGGTATCTTGATGGCATATGACCCGCTTCCGTCGGAGGCCCAACTCACGGACGCCAGTGTCTTCACGGATCCGATCTCTGGCCAACAGGGGATGAGATGGCGGAGTCCGATCGCGTAGTCCGGCCAGCCCCGTGCGAGCGCCCGGCCGCGGACTTCTGTCGAACGCCGCTGGAAAGGTAGCGCAGCCCTGCCGCGGTGGTCCTGTCACGAGATCGTGCGGGCGTGGCTGGCGAAGCACCCCCGCTTGCATCTCCACGTCGAGCCGCCGAGCCGTCGTCGTTGAACGTGGTCGAGCGCTGGTTCTGCGAACTCACCCGGACGCGC
>Ga0307372_10014420_pt1 | contig 10115 bp, 6 predicted proteins | sample OX1MG_FD_202533 | JGI IMG/M metagenome (GOLD analysis project Ga0307372, IMG submission 202533) | Soil microbial communities from Risofladan, Vaasa, Finland - OX-1 | ecosystem: Environmental > Terrestrial > Soil > Coastal area > Acid sulfate soil | place: Finland: Risofladan, Vaasa | collected... | reverse complement strand
CTCGGGCCCTACGTCGCCGCGTGCGTCGGCCTCGGCTGCGTCGAGGGCATCTCGATCGCCCGGCGGCTCGCGTCAGGCATCGGGCAGACAAAGCGGTCGGTGACGCGGACGGGCTGGATGGTCGGCGCGATTGCGGTGACCGCGCTGGGCATCGCGTCGGCGGTGACCTACCTCAACCGTCCGGTGGCGGATCGATACGCGGCTTTCACCTTCGCAGACGTGGCGCTGGCCAACGCCGCGGTGAACAACCCGACCGATGGAGGACCGTCGACCCTGGTCATCCTTGACGGCTACGACGCGATGGACGTCCAGTTTCTCGATGCCGGGCGCCTGCCCACCATCGTGGCTCCGATGACCAGGATCCAGAACGCGGCCGTCTACACGCTGATCGTCGCCCCCTCGCGAGCCGACATCGCCGCCGCGGTCGGATCGGCCATCGCCGCTGAGGCCCAGGTTGCCGCGACCGACCCGCAGGGCAATCCGGTCGTCTTCGAGGTCGTGCCGCAAGCCGGAGTTCCGGCGCTGCCCTGACCCCGCGCCGCGCGCACCCCTCGCCGACGCGGATCTATGGTGGGGTCAATGCTGCGCGGATACGCGGGGAAGATCTGGCTGATCACGGGGCTCGGGCTCGTCGCTCGCCTCGCTCTGCTCGGGTACCAACCGCTCTGGCGAGACGAGGCGTTCACGGCGCTGGCGGTGCAGCGCTCCCTTGGCTCCATGATCGACGTGGTCCGCAACGACAGCGCACCGCCGCTTTTCTACCTGGTGGAGCGGATCTTTGTGGTGGCGTCGACAAGCCCACCCATCCTCCGCCTGTTCCCCGTCCTCGCCGGCAGTGCGGCGATCCCCCTTGTCGCGGCGCTGGGACGCCGGACCGCCGGCGATGCCGGGGGTATCTGGGCGGGTGTGATCGGGGCGGTGGCACCGGCTCTGGTGGTGAGCTCGCTCGACGCGCGCATGTACGTGCTCGCGACGGCGCTCGTTCTCGCCTCCACGCTCTGTCTGTTGCGTGCGTTGGAGCGGCCGTCGCCGCTGCGCTGGGGGCTCTATCTCGCGCTGTCGATCCTCGCGGTGTACACCGTGTACTTCGCGCTGTTCGCGGTGTTCGCACAGGTGCTCACCGTGGCGGTGATCCACCGGCGGCGCCGGTTCGGCGCGGTGATGCTCGTCGGAGCGGTCGGCGTCGCGACGCTGACGAGCTTGATCCCGTGGGTCGTCGCCGCACGTTCCCAGCTCAGCCACAGCACGGGCGCGTTCTGGGTGCCGAGGCTCGGCATCGAGAGCATGTTCGGCGGCCTCGAGCAGTTCTTCACCGGTCCGCCCGTCAACACCTGGGTGGCCGGATTCGCCGCCCTCCGGGCGCTGGAGCTCGTGGGGGACATCGCCGGTTGCCTGCTGCTGGTCGCGCTGGTCGTGAACCGCCGGCGGCTCACCGCGGCCGGCAGCCAGACCGCCGCGTTCCTGGGACTCGCGGTCGCGATCGGCGTGGGTGCGATGCTCCTCGCAAGCTTCTACCACCCTCTCGAGGACGGCAAATACCTGAGTACGGCGTGGGCGCCGTTGTACCCGCTGCTCGGGGCGGGGCTTGCGACCGTGCCATGGCGCGGCCTTGCCTTCGGCGCCGCGGCGCTGACGACGGCGGTGTCTGCCACCACCGTGCTGGCGATCACCAACCCGGAAACTCGTCTGGCGGTCGCCGCCATCCCGGCGGCGGCGGCGCACTCCGGGCTGGTGACCGCATACCCGAGCGAGTACCTGCTGGTGCGCTATTACGCCGGCGGCGCCATCGCCGCGCGGACGCGATCGGTGGCCATCAGCGTCCCCTGGTTCTGGGGCACGGCTGTCTATCCCCCGAACGCCGTGATCCACGAGCTGCCGCGCCCGTCACCCGGCGCGGGCGCGGTCTGGTACGTCTACGAGCCCGGCGAACCGTTGCCTCCGAACTCCGGCGGCTACACGGTCTCCGGCACGCGCTGCTGGACCGGTGTGTGCGTCACGCGGCTGACCCCATCAGTGGCCGGCGCTCCGGGCGGTTGAGCGGTGGCCGAAGTCCGCGCCGCGCACGTCGACGAGATCTCCCCCCGGACGCTGCTTGCAATCCTCGCGGTCCGTCAGGACGTCTTTGTGGTCGAACAGCAGTGCGCGTATCCGGATATCGACGCGCGTGATGCCGAGGCGGAGACCCTGCACCTGTGGATCGAGGATGACGAGGGTCGCGTGCAGAGCACGCTTCGACTCCTGAACGATGGGGAATCCGGACATCGCATCGGGCGGGTCGCGACGCTCGCAGACGCTCGCGGTCGCGGCTATTCGGAAGCGCTGCTCAGACGAGCGATCGAGCTGTCGGGGCCGCCGATCACGTTGAGCGCGCAGGCGTATCTCGTCGACTGGTACGCGCGCTTCGGGTTCGAGACGTGCGGCGAGCACTGGATCGAGGACGGCATCGAGCACGTGCCCATGCGTCTCGAGGTCACGCGATGACGATGTTGACGATGCGGTCGACGATCGCGATCACCTTCAAGGGTTCGCGACCATGCAGCAACTCGACCACGCGCGGATGGGCGAGCGCCAGAGCGGTCAGGGTCGTTTCGGGCGTTCCGGCTTCGACTTCGAGCTCGCCGCGGCGTTTGCCGTTGACGGTGATCGCGACCGTCGCCCTGAGCGAAGCGGCAAGCTCGGCGTCATAACCGGGCCACGTGCCGCGTTCGTGGACCGAGCCCTCGTGGCCGGTGCGTTCCCAGAGCTCCTCGGTGACGAACGGCGCGAAGGGCGCGAGCAGTTTCAACAGAGTCTCCGCATCGACACGCCGTGCCGTCCCATCCGAGCACTCGTGATCGAGGTCGCGGGCGAACTCCATGAGATACGCGATCGCGGTGTTGTACCGCAGCTCGGCGATGTCCTCCTCGACCTGCTTGATCAGCCGGTGACGCCGCCGCTCCCTGGCCTCATCAGCGATGTCGCCGCTCTTGGCGAGCTGAGTAGCGCGCCACGTCCGGTTGATGAAGCGCGTCATTCCGGTGATGCCCTTGTCGCGGAAGTCCCCGCCGAGCGTGTACGGACCGAGATACATCATGAAGAGGCGCACCGTGTCCGCGCCGTAGCGCTCGATGTACTCGTCCGGGTTGAGCACGTTGCCCCGGCTCTTTGACATCTTCGCGCCGTCCATGATGATCATGCCGTGCGCGCGGAATCGCGTGTACGGCTCCGGAGCAGGCACGAGACCCAGGTCGTGCAGGGCGCGCATCACGAACCGTGCGTAGAGCAGGTGACGCACGGCGTGCTCATTGCCGCCGATGTACATGTTGACCGGAAGCCACGTGTCGGTTCGCTCCTTGTCGAAGGGAATATCGTCGAAGTCGGTCGATGGGTAGCGGAGGTGGTACCAGGCGGAGTCGAGGAAGGTGTCGCTGACGTCAGTTTCGCGCCGCGCCGGCTCTCCGCATTTCGGGCAGGGAACGTTGACCCATTCCTCCACGGTCGCGAGCGGCGAGAGCCCGGTGCCACGCGGGCGGAAATCCTCCACGTCGGGGAGCAGCACCGGGAGATCCTCTTCGGGCACCGCGACGGGGCCGTCCTTAGGGCAGTGGATGATGGGGATCGGCGGACCCCAGTACCGTTGGCGCGAGATGAGCCAGTCGCGCAGCTTGTACTGCACGCTCGACTGTCCGCGCCGTCCCGCGCTCAGGCGCTCGACGATGCGACGCCTGCCCAGGTCGCTGGTCGTACCGGTGAATTCACCGCTGTTGACCAGTGTGCCCGCTCCGCTGTATGGCGCTGCATCGACATCGCCACCGCTGATGACTTCGACGATCGGCAGGGCGTGCGCACGCGCGAACGCCCAGTCGCGTGCGTCATGCCCGGGCACCGCCATGATCGCGCCGGTGCCGTAGCCACCGAGCACGTACGGGGCTGCCCACACCGAGAGCCGCGCTCCGGTGAGTGGATGGATCGCGTACGAACCGAGCTCCATGCCGATGGAGAAGTCGGGCTCGGCGGCGGTCGGCGGGAATTTGTTGCGCCAGGCGTTGACCTCGCCCATGCGCTCCGGGGGCACGAAGTCCTCGAGCTCGGGGTGGTCGGCGCCGATCACCAGGAAGGTGGCGCCGAAGAGCGTGTCCGGACGGGTGGTGAACACCGTGACGTCCTTGCGCCTGCACCCCCCGAGGTCGAACAGGATGGTCGCCCCTTCGCTGCGCCCGATCCAGTTGCGCTGCATCGTTTTCGTCGACTCCGACCAGTCGAGGGTGTCAAGTGCATCGAGCAGTTCCTGAGCGTAGCGAGTGATCTTGATCCACCACTGGCGGAGATACCGGGTCTGCACTACCGTGTGGCAGCGCTCGCAGCGACCCTGCTCCACCTGCTCGTCGGCAAGCACCGTGAGGCACGACGGACACCAGTTCACGGCACCTTCGCGCCACTCGATGAGCCCGGCGTTGAAGAGCTGGATGAACAGCCACTGCGTCCAGCGGTAGTACGAGGGTTCGGCGGTGTTGACCTGGTGGCTCCAGTCGAACATCGACCCGATGCGCGCGAGCTGGTTCTCCCGGAAGTTGGCGACCGCGCGACGCATGACCACCGCGGGATGCTCGCCGATCTTCATCGCGTAGTTCTCCGAGTGGATACCGAAAGCATCGAACCCCATCGGCTCGAAGACGGTGTCCCCCATGAGGCGCCGCCAGCGGCCGTAGATATCGCCGCCGGCGAACGGGATGATGTGCCCGACGTGCAATCCCTCGGCCGAGGGATACGGGAACATCATCAGGTTGTAGAAGGGTCGGTCGGGCTCGTCGAGCTGGGTGCGGTAGTCGCCTCGCTCACTCCAGACCCGCCGCCAGCGTGCCTCGACGGCGGTGTGGTCGTACGCGTCGAGGTGGCCTGGCTCAGGCTCGACAGGCGCCGCGATGCTGTCCATGACACCAAAGGGTATCCCGAGTCCGGGCCCAGCCCAAACCGACCGCGACCCGCCTCGCGACGCGTCGGGGTGGGGCGGCAGCCGCGAGTACACTCGGGCGCTCATGGAACGAGAGAGCGACCCCATCGAGATTCGGGACGCGCGCGGGGACGATGACCTTCGGCGCTTCGCCGAGGTCGACGCGGAGTCGTTCGCGGGTCACGCGGCCGCGAACATGCGCTGGCTCACTGCGGCAGCGCCCCACGCCCCACTCCGGCTCGCGGACCTGGAGGGCGAGGTCGCCGGTGGCTACATGCTCCTGCCCTTCGGGCAGTTCTTCGGCGGACGGTCCGTGCCGGCAAGGGGAGTAACCGCCGTGGCCGTGCATCCCGCCTGGCGACGCCGTGGCGTGGCCGGAGCGCTGATGCGCGACTGCGTCGCGCTTGCTCGAGAGCAGGGCGCCGCGCTCGCGCCCCTGCACGCTGCTACCGTCAGGCTCTACCGTCGCTGGGGTTGGGAGGTGTGCTCCCAGACCCTCCGCCAGATCGTGCGCACCGCGGCGTTGAGCGGATTCTCGGGCTCGGGGCGGGCCCGTGCCAAGCCGGAGCGGGCTGCCATCGAGGCATTGCGCCGATCCCATCTCGCCGATTGGGACGGACCGCTCGACCGGCCAGATTGGTTCCTCTCTGCGGAGTGGGATGCCGGCGATCCCGACACGCTGCGCTTTGAGTACGGCTGGTACGAGGACGACCGTCTCACCGGCTACGTGCGGTACGAGTCCGACCGCCAGGCCGGCAGCTGGATCCGCCTGCGGGTTCAGGAGCTGGTGGCGACCACGCTCGACGCGCTGCGCGGTCTGCTCGGATTTCTGGGCGGGCAGGAGTCGCAGAGCAGTGACGTGATCTTCGTTCACTCCGCGGTCCTCGACGCGTCGCCACTGCTCTGGTTGCTTCCGGAGCCGCATCGCGACATCGAGGTCCAGGGCTACCTCTGCTGGATGCAGCGCATCGTCGACATCGGCGTCGCGATGGGATCGCGGGGGTGGCCCGCGACAGCCGCGGGTCGTGTGGAACTCGAGGTCACCGACCCGGTCACCGGCGTGGAACGAGCTGTGCTCGAGGTCGAGGGAGGGTCGGCCCGGGTCACCCCCGGAGGGAGTGGGCAGGTGCGGTGCGGCGTCGGGGTTCTCTCGGCCTGGTACTCGAGCGCGTTGCGCGCGCGGGACGCGGCTCGGCTGGGGCTCCTCGAGGGTGACCCTTCGGCGGTGAACACCATGGATGCACTGATCGCGGGCGGGCGATCCTGGATGCCCGACTTCTTCTGAGCTACGAGGGATTCCATTCGGCTGCCCTGGCCGAGCGACGCTCGCGGATCACTCACGAGCGAGGAGGGTGCCGGCCCCTAACATCGCGGCCCATGACTGACCCCACGCTGCTGCACCTGCGACTGGCTCGGCTGCGCTCACAGCACCTCACCGATGACACCCGCGTACATGCAGACGTCGCGGCGGTGACGCGCTCCGTGTGCGCGCTCCAGGCGCAGGCCTTCGATGCGGCGCGACACCAGGTGCGCGCCCGTAGCGTGGGACTCACGGCCGCGGCGGTGGATCGGGCATTCGAAGCGGAGCGCTCGGTCGTGCGCACGTGGCTGATGCGCGGAACCCTGCACCTGTGCGCGGCCGACGATCTGCGCTGGCTGATGGATGTCTTCGGCCGGACCATCAATCAATTCGGCGAGACTCCGAGGCGGAACCTCGGTCTCGATGACGCAACCTGCGCGCGCGGAGTCGCCGTGATGCGCAGGGCGCTTGCCTCCGGCCCGATGGCCCGACGGGAGATACGTCAACGTCTGGTGAAGGCCGGCGTGCTCGAGGAGCCTGTTGGCCAGACATTGGTGCATCTCCTCTACCACGCCGCGGCGCTCGGCGTCGTGTGTTGCGGGCCGCGCCTGGGCCGCGACGACAGCTTCGTGCTCCTCGATGACTGGGTGCCACAGTCGAAGGGCCCGCGCGGCGATGCGGCCCTCGCCGAGCTCGCACGGCGGTACTTCGGCGCGTACGGACCCGCCGGAGAGGCGGACTTCGCCGCGTGGTCGGGGCTTCGACGCAGCGTGATCCGTGCGGCGATGGCGGCGATCGGCCCGGAGTTGGTGGAGTTTCCGGGTTCGGCCCGTGGCCTGTGGACGCTGGGAGCGGCGGTGCCCGACCCCGACCTGGTCCACCCCGCCGTTCACCTGCTCGGCCACTTCGACACCTACCTCCTCGGCTACCGCCGCCGCGAGCACCTCGGCGACGCGGCCGCTGAAGCCTGGATCCACGACGGCGGTGGCGGCTGGATCCGTCCGGTGATCTGCATAGACGGCTGGATCGCGGGGGGATGGGCGCTTGCAAAGACAGCGCGCGAGATCGAGATCAAGGTGATGCCATTCGATCGAATCAGCCGCCGCGCAGACCCCGCGATCGGCCGGGAGGTCGTCTCAATCGGCCGTTTCCTCGAGCGGCCCGCGCGGTGGTCCCGAGGACCCTTGGTGGGCTTCGGCTCCGCCGGCGCGCCGCCCGGGTAGAGCAGCGTTTTCCCTCGATCACCCGAATGGCGTTCACCAGGAGCCCTCACACGCGCCTGCGCGAAGGATGACCAGAGTTTGTGACGGAGTGGCGCGATCAGCGTTCCGAGTGCCCTGAAGCGATCACGCTCGGCCGATGCAGGCCAGATCCCGGGTCGCCTCAGATCGCAGCCTCACGCAGCGGCTGGCGCGAGCATTTGTCGCCGTAGCGGTCCTCATCATCGCGACCCTGGTGGTCACGGGCGTGTGCTTCGGGGCGGTCCTCGGACACTTCGAGCCGACCGTCAACGCCCTGCTTGCCGGGCGCAACGCCATCGATGAGGCGCAGAACGGCATGCTCGGCGAAGAGACCGGGCTTCGCGGGTACCTCAGCGGCGGCGATCAGGTGTTCCTCTCCGCTTACTACGCGGGTCAAAAGGAGATCGCCAACGGCGACAGCGCGTCGCTCAACCTCGCCACCCGGCCGGATCTGGTCGGACCGATCGTCGCGATGCGGGTCGCTCAGCAACGCTGGTTCAGCGAGTGGGCGACACCGGCGCTGGCGATTGAGCGCGCGGTCACCAGCCCGGACGCGCAACGGAGCTTCCTGCTGAGTGGCAAAGCACTCTTCGACGCGTACCTGACAACCAGCACCGCCGTGAGCACCCAGGTCGACGCTGACGTCGTCGCCGAGCAGACCGCCGAGCACGACGTGGTTCTCATCGCGCTCGGCCTCGCCGGGGCCATGCTTCTGGTCACCGTCGTGGTGGCCCGCCGGCAGCACCGAGCGCTGCGTGCAGCGGTCGTGACGCCCATCAACGACCTGCTCGCGACCATGCGAAAGGTCGGTGCGGGCGATCTCACCGCCCAACCGACAGGTGTCGGCCCCCCTGAACTCCGGGAGGTCGCCGCCGAGCTCGGACAGATGACGATGACCCTTTCGGGAGAGCGATCGCGGATGGCGGCGGCCGAGGCTGAGACGCGTTCGCAGGCGGCTCGGCTCGAGCTCATCGTCAACGTGGGCCGGGAGATCTCGGGCAGCCTCAGCCTCCGATACGTCGCGGAAGCGGTCGGCAAGGCGGCGCTCACGATCAGCGGTTTCGATGCGGCGCGGATGTGGATCATCAACGAGGATCGGCGTGAGCTCAACGTGGTGCACGACACCGACGTCGATCACGGCCACACCGGGGGTCATTCATCGCTGCAGCTGGGTGAGGGCCTGGTGGGGCGAGCCGGGCAATTCGGGCGCACACTGTCGACGCTGTCGTTCGGCTCGCTGGCGACCGAGTATCGAGTGGGGAGCAGGATCGCGGCGCTCGCCGTGCCGATGATCGTCGGTGCGCGGATCATCGGCGTCCTCGAGCTCGTGACCGAGGAACCCGTCGCCATCGACGAGAGCAGCCTCGACGTCATGCACAGCCTCGCGGGTCAAGCGGCCACCGCCGTCGAGGCTGCGCGCTTCCATCAGAGCGCCGACGAGCTGAGCCATACCGATGCGCTGACCCACCTCCCCAATCGACGCCGCCTCGAACTGGATCTCGACCTGGAGGTCGCTCGGAGCCAGCGGTACGACCGGCCGATCGCCTGCATCATGCTCGACGTCGACCACTTCAAGGACGTGAACGACGCCCACGGTCACCAGGCGGGCGACGAGATCCTGTCCGAGTTCGGGAGTGCGTTTGCGCGGTCGCTGCGCGAAACCGACACGGCATACCGGTACGGCGGCGAGGAGTTCTGCGTGCTTCTTCGTGAGACCGATGCACAGGAGGCGGTGGTCGTCGCCGAGCGCCTGCGCATCGAGATTGCCAACCGTTTCGCGGGCAACCGGGGTGCGCCGACGGTGACGGCGTCGCTCGGTGTCGCGTCCATCCCCAGCGACGCCATTGACGCGAAAACACTGATCGCCGCAGCGGACAAAGCGCTCTACGCGGCCAAGGCGGCCGGACGTAACTGCGTTGTTGGCGCCCCAACCACGCGCTTCGTCCGCGCCAGAACCACGCGCGGACGCTCGCGAACGGCGCCCGGTCCACCGCCTCCGATCGTGGTCGACGACGCTTCGAGCGCCTCCTGACGCGACCGGCCCGCCGCGAGACCCCTGGCTCATCGGCATCTCCCGCGTCGGCGGTGAGGCAGGATGAGCGGGGTACCATTGGGCAGGGCACGGTATCCACAGGCGCGGCTCGGGATTCATGGGGCACGACCCGGGTTCGACGGGCAGCATTCGGAGAGATCCCGTGACATGCCGACGTAGCTCAGTGGTAGAGCAGCGGTTTCGTAAACCGCTGGCCGGGAGTTCGAATCTCCCCGTCGGCTCCAGTTTTGAATACAAATCTCGCTCCGGACTGCCGCTGACCGAACGCCGTACCCACATCGTACCCACGGAACTTGTTATCGTCGGGGCGTGGAGTCCAAGGTCAGGCCGGGACACAGCCGGGCTCGAATCCGCCAGCGTCGAGCGGCGGTAGCCGGTCGGCCCGCGCTCTGGGAGGGGCGCTTCACCTACCACGATCCCGACGCGTCCTCGGGGCGACGTCAGCTGTCCGTCTACGGCAGTTCCAAGGCTGAGGCGGAGGCCAAGCTGGCCGAGGCCATGGCCGCACTCCAGAAGGGTGTCAAGCCGCCGCGCGGCGGACTCACGCTCGAGGCATACCTGGGTGCGTGGCTCGCACAGGTCGAGCCCGAC
>Ga0307372_10014419_pt1 | contig 10116 bp, 11 predicted proteins | sample OX1MG_FD_202533 | JGI IMG/M metagenome (GOLD analysis project Ga0307372, IMG submission 202533) | Soil microbial communities from Risofladan, Vaasa, Finland - OX-1 | ecosystem: Environmental > Terrestrial > Soil > Coastal area > Acid sulfate soil | place: Finland: Risofladan, Vaasa | collected... | reverse complement strand
TCTCCAGGTTGTGCACCACGTTCCCGCTGGCGATCACCAGCACGCCTTCGTCGCGCATCGGCCCCAGGCGCTTCGCCAGCTCGTAGTGGTACGCCGGGGGTTGCGCGCGATCGACGCTGATCTGCACCACCGGCACGTCGGCATGCGGGAAGACGTGGGTGAGCACCGACCACGTGCCGTGGTCCAGGCCCCACCGGTCGTCGAGCTGAACGGAGACCGGCGCGAGCAGATCGTGCACGCGCTGGGCGAGTGCCGGGCTCCCCGGCGCCGGGTACTCGAAGGCGAAGAGCTCGCGCGGAAAGCCGCCGAAATCGTGAATGGTGGGCGGCTGATCGTTGACGGTCACGCGGGTGCCGGTGACGTACCAATGCGCGGAGACGGCGAGGATCGCGCGCGGCCTGGGCACGGCCTCGCCGAATGCGCTCCACGCCTCCGTGTAGCGGTTGCGCTCGAGGGCGTTCATGGGACTGCCGTGGCCGAAGAAGGCGGCGGGCATGCGCCCGACCGCTTGCCGGCGCTGGATGGCGGTGCGATCGAATTGCACGCGTCTCACTACGCGGTGCGGAGTCTCGGGGCCTTGGGGGGGCCGATGCCGGCGATCCGCTCCAGGCGAGGGCATCCAAGGCGCTCACCGAAGCACTTGCGCGACCCCGAGTCGATCACGGTGAGGTGCATGGAGCGCTACTTCGAGGACTACGTTCCTGGTTCGGTTTTCGAGTTCGGCCACGTGGTGGTGGACGAAACCGAGGTCATCGAGTTCGCGAAGCGGTACGATCCGCAGTACATCCACACGGACCCCGCGGCGGCGGCCGCCGGCCCGTTCAACGGCCTCATCGCCAGCGGATGGCACACGGCCGGCTTGATGATGCGGATGTTCGTCGAATCGTACCTCTCGGAAGCCTCCAGCCTGGCCTCGCCGGGCATCGACGAGCTTCGGTGGATGAAGCCCGTGCGCCCCGGCGATCGCCTCACCCTGCGCGTGACCGTGCTCCAGGTCAAGCGGTCGACGTCGAAGCCCGATCGCGGGATGGTGCGCACGTTCGTCGAAGTCGTGAACAGCGCCGGAGAGGTCGTGATGTCGCTCAAGGCGATGAACCTGATGCGCCTGCGGAACGCGAAGGTCTGATCTCCATGCAGCACACCATCGATCCCGGGAGCACCGCGTGGCTGCTGGCCTCGGCCACGCTGGTGATGATCATGACGCCGGCCCTGGGATTCTTCTACGGCGGCCTGGTCCGGCGCAAGAACGTCCTCTCGACGATCATGCACAGCTTCTTCGTCCTCTGCCTGATCAGCGTGCAGTGGGTCCTGTGGGGATATTCGCTCGCGTTCGGCCCCGACGTCCACGGCTGGGGCATCATCGGGAGCCTCGCGTGGGTGGGCTTCAACACGGTGGGCATGGCGCCCAACGCGGATTACGGAGCCCACGTTCCCCAGCTCGCCTTCGCCGCGTTCCAGATGATGTTCGCGGTCATCACGCCCGCGCTGATCACCGGGGCCTTCGCCGAGCGCAAGCGCTTCAAGGCCTTCGTCATCTTCACGCTCCTGTGGGCCACGTTCGTCTACGATCCCGTCGCCCATTGGGTGTGGGGCCACGGCGGCTGGCTGGGCTCGAAGCTCGGCACGCTCGACTTCGCGGGCGGCACCGTCGTGGAGATCGCCAGCGGTGTCTCCGCCCTCGTTGCGGCGATGGTGCTGGGCAGGCGCATCGAGCTGCAGCGCGGTGAGGCGCACCCCGATGATCCGTACGACGCCACGATGACCATCCTCGGCGCGAGCCTGCTGTGGTTCGGATGGTTCGGCTTCAATGCGGGCGGGGCGATCACGTCGGGCGGGTTGGCCGCGAACGCGTTCGTGGTCACCAACACCGCCGGAGCGATGGCCGGGCTGACGTGGATGACGCTCTCCTGGATGCACAAGGGAAATCCGAGCGTCGTGGGAGCCACGGTCGGCGCCATCGCAGGCCTGGTCGCCATCACGCCGGCGGCCGGCTACGTGACCACGCCGGCGGCCGTGCTGATCGGTCTGGGTGCCGGCATCGCCTGCTACCTCTGCGTCCATCTGATGAAGCGCAGCGGCGTGGACGACGCGCTCGACGTCTTCGCGATCCACGGCATCGGCGGCGTCTGGGGCATGCTCGCCACCGGGCTCTTCGCCACGGTGGCAGTCAACGCGGCCGCGGCGAACGGCCTGGTCTACGGCAACCCCCGGCTGATGGTGATCCAAGCGATCGCCGTCGCCGCCACCTGCCTCTACTGCGCGATGATGACGTTCGTGGTGCTCAAGGTGACCAATCTCTTCGTTCCGCTGCGCGTGAGCGAGCAGGAAGAGGCGCTGGGTCTTGACGCCACCCAGCACCGCGAGGGAATGCCCGGCGTCCTCTGATTACCGAGCGCCGCGGCGCAGAACCGTCGTCAAGCGGGCCTTCGGCCACACGAGCGAGCGTTGCGCCGGCCGCGAATCCGCCGAAGATGCGGGACAGCCCTTCCTACTACGGAATTTCGGCAGGGCCGCCGATACACTGCATATAGCGAGCCTCTTCGTCGCCGACGACCAGAACGGGGTCATCCATCGCATTCGTCCGCGTTGAGCCGCGCGAAAGACGTCCGAGAGGATCGATTCCTTCGAAATGAAGAACGCGAAGCGTTCCGCACCATCGTTGCGCATCTCGTGCATCATGCAATCGCGTCGGTCGCTCGCGGCTATTTCGAACGTCAGCCATCAAAGAAAACGTCAGCGATGCACGCGTAGTGTGAGGTGCGTCGTTTCCGACATGCACTGAATGGTGTTAAGCATCGGAAGAAGATGTACGACGGAGCTCTCATGGTCGCGCGGGATTCTCGCGTGCCATGGGGCTCCACCCCCTCGTACCAAAGAGGTTCCGTTGCTCGTGAAACGTTTACCGGTGTTCGCATGCCTGCTCGCTTTAGCGCTCGCCGGCTGCGGGGGTGGCGGCGGCGGCTCGCTGATGCCGAGCGGTCCCGCAGCCGCCTCCCAGGGCGCGCGCGCCGTTCCAACGCCTTCCAGTGGAACGCCCGTGGGATCGACTCCGGCACCTCCGGTCGGATCGACTCCGGCACCTCCGGTCGGATCGACTCCGGCACCTCCGGTCGGATCGACTCCGGCGCCTCCGGTCGGATCGACTCCGGCGCCTCCGGTGAGCAGTCAGCCCGCTCCGGTGGCGGGAGCGGGCAACGCGACCTACGACGGATGCCCCTACTTCACTGACGGAACCTTCACGTCCAACGTGAGCTCCATTGGCGCCGTCCCCACGAGCGCATCCGAGATCGCGGCGACCGCGGCGGTCAGCAACACGGCCTTCAATTTCTACGCTCCAGCGGACGAGCAGCTCAACGTCGCCACGATTGCAACCCCTCTCCATACGGTCAATCAGAAGGTGTCGTACCACTCGTTCAACTTCCAGGTGCCGTGGCAATCCGGTTACTATGTCGAGCCGGCGTCGGATGGCCATGCCTCGGTCCTGCAGCGGGATACCTGCACCGTCTACGCCTTCTTCCAGGCGTCGTGGAGCGGGTCGTCCTTCTCGGCCTATAGCGGCGCCAAGTACAACCTGAACGGTGCCTTCGTGCCGCAGGGCAACGCCGACACGGCCTCCGGGATCCCTCTCTATGCCATGGCGGTCAAGCCGGAAGAGATCCAGGCACTCTCGATTCACCACGCCCTCGGATTCTCGGCGCCGGCCCATTCTCCAGCGAACCGTTACGTCTTCCCGGCGTCGAGCACCGATGGCTTGAGCGGCCCGTCGGGCGGGCTCCCCTACGGTGCCCGCTTGCGGCTGAACGCCTCGTTCTCGACGGCCGGCCTCGGGCCGCAGGCCACGGCCATCGCCAACGCCCTCAAGACCTACGGTATGTACCTGTACGATACCGGATGCTGCTACAATATCGTCCACTACGATGCCGTCGGTGGCCAAGCCTCGCCCTTCAATGCCGCCGACATCAACGGTCTGATGAGCAGACTGCACATCACAGACTTCCAGGTCATCAACTAGCAAGGAGCCCTCTCCGAACCGCGGCACGAACGAAGGCGCGGATCCGCAACGGATCCGCGCCTTCTCTATTTTCGCGAACATATTCTTTCGACTATCGGCAGAACCGGCCGCGTTACGCATTCGGATCGATGAACTGTGATTGGACTCGCCTGCGCGTGTGACTGCAAACGCACGCGGCGCGCATCCCGCGCACAGGTTCGCTTCGGAGTGATGCGCGTCGTCCCGTCGGTGGGATGACGCACCGTAGAGTCTTCAGAGACATCACTACGCCACACTCGGAAAGTCGTTCGGTGCACGTCAAACCTCTTGCCGCTCTCGCAACTCTGCTGGTCATCTCGCTCACCGCCTGCGGAGGCGGAGGAGGCGGCGGGAGCAGCGCGCTGGGGAGTATCCTTCCGCCGGCGAATGCCTCCGCGGGAAGCGCGGTTGCGTCACCGGCTCCGGGAGCCTCGAGCGCGCCGCATCCCAGTCCCTCGACGGCTCCGAGCACGGCGCCGGGGCTCGGCGCACCGCCGGCCGCGCAGCCTCCGGGCTCGGGTGCGGCATCGCCGCGGCCGACGGTTACGAGCACGCCGCGCCCAGCGCCCTCTTCCGGCGCGACGCCCGTGCCGATCGTCAGCGGTCCGGTGGCCGTTGCGTCGACGCCGAAGCCGACGACGGCGCCGACTGCCGCCCCGACGCCGAAGCCGACTGCCGCCCCGACGCCGAAGCCGACCACCGCCCCGACGCCGAAGCCGACCACCGCGCCAACACCCAAGCCGACACCCGTTCCCACACCGGTGCCGACGCCGGTCGCCACGCCCATTCCCGTGGTCGCTTCCGGCAGCGGCGCGACCTACGACGGATGCCCCTACTTCACCGACGGCACCTTCACGTCCAACGTGAGCTCCGTTGCCGCCGTCTCCGCGAGCGGGTCCGAGATCGCGGCGACCGCGGCCGTCAGCAATACGGCCTTCAACTTCTACGTTCCAGCAGACGAGCAGGTCAACGTCGCCACGAATTCAACCCCGCTCTACACGGTCAATCAAAAGGTATCGTACCATTCGTTCAACTTCCAGGTGCCGTGGCAATCCGGTTACTTCATCGAGCCTCTCAGCGATGGCCACGCCACTGTCCTGCAGCGGAATACCTGCACCCTGTACGCCTTCTACCAGGCGTCGTGGAGCGGGTCGTCCTTCTCGGCCTATAGCGGCGCCAAGTACAACTTGAGCGGTGCCTTCGTGCCGCAGGGCAACGCCGACACGGCCTCCGGGATCCCCGTCTACGCCGTGGCGGTCAAGCCGGAGGAGATCCAGGCACTCTCGATTCAGCACGCCCTCGGCTTCTCGGCGCCGGCTCATTCTCCAGCGAACCGCTACGTCTTCCCGGCGTCGAGCACCGATGGCTTGAGCGGCCCGTCGGGCGGGCTCCCCTACGGTGCCCGCTTGCGGCTGAACGCCTCGTTCTCGACGGCCGGCCTCGGGCCGCAGGCCACGGCCATCGCCAACGCCCTCAAGACCTACGGCATGTACCTGTACGATACCGGATGCTGCTATAACATCGTCCACGACGATGCCGTGGGTGGCCAAGCGAGTCCCTTCAACAGCTCCGACATCAACGGCCTGATGAGCAAGTTGCACATCACCGACTTCCAGGTGGTGCAGTGACGGCCATCCGGTAGCCTCGGCTCAGCGCAGCCGCTCCCGTCCGTGCGGGGCACGGAGGTCCTGGAGCGGGCCGATCGGGACGATGCGCGTGGGATTGATGTCGCCGTGGGTGACGTAGTAGTGCCGCTTGATGTGGTCGAAGTCCACGGTCCCCGCGACCTCGCCGACTTGGTAGAGGTCGCGGAGGTATCCGAAGAGGTTCGGGTAGTCCGCGATGCGGCGGAGGTTGCACTTGAAGTGGCCGTGGTAGACGGCATCGAACCGGACCAACGTCACGAAGAGGCGCCAATCCGTCTCGACGGGGGCGGAGCCGAACAGGTAGCGCCGATCGGATAGGCGCCGCTCCAGCGCATCGAGCGTCTCGAAGACACGGTAGGCGGCGCCTTCGTAGGCGCGCTGCGTCGTGGCGAAGCCGGCGCGATAGACGCCGTCGTTGACCGTCTCGTAGATCAGGGCATTGAGCCGCTCGATCTCGGCGCGCAGCGGTTGCGGGTAGAGATCGAGGCCGGCGTCGCCGAAGGCGTCGAACTCCGTTTCGAACATGCGCATGATATCGTCGTCGGAGTTGCTGACGATCCGTCGCGTCTGCTGGTCCCACAGGACCGGCACGGTCACGCGCCCGCGGTATCCCGGATCCGTCGCGCGATAGGCCTCGCTGAGGAACGCGAAGCCGTTGACCGGGTCCTTGGAGTATCCGAGGCCTTCGCGGAACGCCCAGCCGCGCTCGTCGCGGATTGGGTCGACCACGGTCATGCCGACGACCGGCTCCAAACGCTTGAGCGAGCGCACGATGATCGTGCGATGCGCCCAAGGACAGGCGTACGAGACGTACAGGTGGTAGCGCCCGGAGGCTGCGGGGTACCCCGTGTGCCCGTCGGCCGAGACCCACCCGCGGAAGGCGTCTTGCTGCCGGACGAAGCGGCCGTCCTCCGATTGCTCGGCGGGAAACTGAGCCTTTGCTTGCATTGCGGAACCCTCTCGTGGCGTACTCCCCCGGTGCTTCGCCGGGCGTGCCTGAGATGCTCCGCACATTCGCTCGGCGGCGGCTCCGCTACGTGAAATTCATCGCGGCTCGAGCCGATACAAGGGAGAAGTCACATCCGGCCGACCAGTGCGCGGGAAGGAGGATGCCGGGATGTTGCCTTCTAGAACTGCGGCCACCCGCCTCGGAATGCTGCTCGTCGGCATCTTCCTCGTGGGCTCCGTGTGCGTGGGAGTCATGATGCCGGCGTTCTCGGGGACCGCGCTCGGCGAGGCACTCGTGCTCTCCTGGTTCGCGGGGCTGTGCGTCTCCCTCTTCGGCGTAGCCCTGATCGGCGCGGCGCCGTTCTTCAGGTCGTAGCGGCTCGCTCGTCTTCGGTCCGGCCGGCGATCTCGGCGCACCAGTGAGCGACGCGCGCGCGGATGGCATCGCGCACCCCCCGCGTCTGCTCCAGACGCTCCTCCCACGATCCCTGGAACGACGAGGGATCCGGAAAGCTCCAGTGGAGCCGGTTCGCCACGCCGGGAAAGACGGGGCAGCGCTCGGCGCTGGCCTCGTCGCAGACGGTGACGACGTCGTCGAAGCGCTCGCCGCGCTTGTAGACGTCGAAGACCGCCCGCGTCTCCTTCCCGGAGAGGTCAATGCCGATCTCGCGCATGACCTCCACGACCAGTGGGTTCAGCACACCGGGCTCCAGGCCGGCGCTTCGCGCCAGCGCGTGGTCGCCGCAGAGCGCGTTGGTGAACGCCTCGGCCATCTGGCTCCGCGCGCTGTTGTGGATGCAGACGAAGAGCACCTTGCGCATCATGTCAGGCAGCCTCCTGAGCGGCGAGCCGCTCGCGTGGATCGAGCAGGCGCGCCACGTTGACCAAGGCGAGCAGGACCGGCACCTCGACCAACGGACCGATGACCGCGGCGAACGCCTCTCCCGAGCCGATGCCGAAGACGGCGATGCAAACGGCGATGGCGAGCTCGAAGTTGTTGCTGGCGGCGGTCAGGGCCAGCGACGCGGCGCGCTCGTACGGGGCCCCGACGCGCCGCCCCATCCAGAACGAGAGCGCGAACATGATCGCGAAGTAGGCGACCAGCGGGAGCGCCACCGCGAGCACGTCGAGCGGATGCGCCACGATGCGCGCCCCTTGGAGCGCGAACATGGCGACGATCGTGATCAGGAGCGCCACGAGGGTAATGGGAGAGATCGCCGGCACGAAGCCGCGATCGTAGCGCTCGGCCCCCATGCGCGGCCGAAGCACGTAGCGCGTGAGCGCGCCGGCGGCGGCGGGAATGCCCAGGTAGATCAGCACGCTCGCGGCCACGTCGGCGATCGAAAGATGGACGGTGAGACTCGGGAGGCCCACCAGCGGCGGGAGCACCGTCACGAAGAGATAGGCGAACGCGGCGTACGCGAAGACCTGGAAGATCGAGTTGAGCGCCACCAGGGCCGCGGTGTATTCGCGATCGGCGCGTGCCAGCTCGCTCCAGACCACCACCATCGCGATGCAGCGAGCGAGTCCCACCATCACCAGTCCGGCGAAGAGATCGGGGCGGTTGTGGAGCGCCAGCGCCGCCAGCGCGAACATCACCACGGGGGCGATCACCCAGTTCTGCACGATGGAGAGCCCCAGGAGCCGGAGATCGCGAACCACGGCGGGCAGCGCCTCGTACCGGACGCGTGCAAAGGGCGGGTACATCATCGCGATCAGCCCGAGCGGCACGAGCGCCGGGGGCAGGTGCGTCCCGGCCGCGCCAAGGCCCACGCCGGCGACCATCGCCAGCACGATCCACAGCGTGAGGTACCGGTCGAGGAACGAGAGGCGGGGCGTGCTCACGACACGCAACAGGGCGTGCTCTCGTCGTCGCGCTCCGCGGTCTCTTCGAGGACCGTGTAGACTTCCCAGCGGCGGCCGTCGGGATCGCTCGCCCACACTTTGGTCTGCTTCGCGTAGCAGCAGGTCTCCTCGACTTCGACGTCCACCGGCTGTCCGGCGCCGCGCAGCCGCTCGATGGCGGCCTCGACGCCCGCGGGGGTGGGCACGGTGATGCCGTAGTGCGCCGACTCGCCGACCGCGACGTCGGCATCGAGGTCGAGCGCCAACTCCAGACCCGGGTCGTCGGTGAGGAAGAGGGCGTAGTCGCCGTATTCCTTCGCCGGCGCGGCGTCGAGCAGGGTGCGATAGAACGCGACGCTAGCCTCGAGGTCTCGGGTGCGCAAGTTGAGGTGGGTCTTCATGCCGGTACGGCCTCCTGGAGAACGTGATGGAGCGCTGAAGCGAGACGCGCTCTTGCATCGGGAGCGAGCGCGTAGTAGACCCACGTGCCCCGGCGCTCGGGGACGACGAGCCCGGCCTCTCTGAGAACCCTGAGGTGGTGCGAGACCGTGGGCTGGTTGAGCGGGAGCCCCGCGGTGAAGTCGCAGACGCACACCTCCGTCTGGGAGCGCGCGAGCGTGGCCAAGATCGTCAGGCGATGGGGATCGGCCAGGGTCTTGAAGAGCTCTGCCCGGGCGGCGAAGTCATCGGTCGCGACCTCCGCGGGAGGGCAGCAACGTGGTATCGACATAGGTCGATACTAGATGTTGCATCGACTCTTGTCAATGCCAATTCTCCGGAGCCGCGGCCCCGCGAATCCGGCACCGCGGAACCGCGGGATGCAACCGAGCGTTGTTGGCCCAGGAGGAGTGAGGAATGCATCGACGTTCGAGCGTGGTCGCGATCGCATCCATCGTGCTGATGGCGGTCGTGGCTCTCGTGTTCATCGCCCGCGTGGCACCGTGGCGCGCTGCCGCCGCGGAATCCCCGGTCTACGTCCATATGAATGGCGCCAACGACTTCCTCGAGCCGGTCGTCGCCGTCCGTCCCGGGCAGGCGGTCGTCTTCGTCAATCAGGACACCGGCATCCACACGATCATCGGCTACGATCCCGCCACGGGCAAGGTGCTCTCGAACATCGACGGGGACGTGAAAGGGACCCCGGGAGCGGGCCACCCGGTGGCCGCCTATACGGTCAAGCTGACCAAGCCGGGGATCTACAGCTACTACTGCTCGGTGCACGCCCAACTGGTGAAGACCTTTGGGGGCGCCGTCCAGGCCGCGCCGCGCAAAGGCGTCGACGGCTTCGGCGGGGCGATGGCGGGCGTCATCATCGTGACCTCCGACCCGCACCTGTTGGGGGCCAACCCTAAGACCTCGGCGCGCAAGATCCTCCCCGGATTTTACGGCGGCTAGCCCGGCCAAGCGGGGAACAATGCTCTTGAGATGAGCAGAGCATTCGTGAAGGACGACGACCGGGCTCTCGAACGAGAGCTCGGTCGCCCGGAGAGCAAGCATCCGAATTACGTGACGCCCTCCGGTCTGCGCGAACTGCGGCGACGCTTGACGCAAGCCGAGGCGTCATCCGATGCCCGCAATGCCGCCTACCTAGCCAAGCGCATCGAGAGCGCGATCCTCGTGGAGCCCTCGTCACAGCCTCGCGATCGC
>Ga0307372_10014417_pt1 | contig 10116 bp, 10 predicted proteins | sample OX1MG_FD_202533 | JGI IMG/M metagenome (GOLD analysis project Ga0307372, IMG submission 202533) | Soil microbial communities from Risofladan, Vaasa, Finland - OX-1 | ecosystem: Environmental > Terrestrial > Soil > Coastal area > Acid sulfate soil | place: Finland: Risofladan, Vaasa | collected... | reverse complement strand
CCGACCAGCTGGCGCAGGGATCGGTCCAGGCGCCGGTGGTAGTCCTCACCGAGAGCGTACCCGGCGATCCTGCCCCGCGGCCGTCCGCGGCTCGGTAGTAGGTCCGGAGGGGCGCCTCGGGGCGTGCTGGCCGGCTGGTACGGGTAGCTGAGCGCGACCAGGCTCCGGCCCCATGGGAACCGCCGTCCCAGATCGGCGGCCTGGGTGATCCGCTCCTCGGTGTACCAGGGCATCCCTTGCATCCTCCCCGCCGCCAAGGCCTGGCGGGCTCGGTTGGCGGCCTGGTCGAAGGGCGCCAAATCGGTCACCCCCACCCCCGCGAAGCCCTGACGACGGGCCTCGATCTCCAGCAACTCGCGGGGAGACAGCTGCGTGGCTTGGGAACCTGCGGAGCGGGGGCGGGATAGCATCCCGACATTGTCCGACTCGGCTTTGCCACAATTCTCCGGTGACTGATTTGGAATTGACGGCGCGGGTGCGGGGCGTCATCGCCGCCGGCCCCGCCAGCGACAGCCTGTTGGTCACCCAGCCCCGGCCTGGAGAGGTGGTGGTGCAGGCGCACCCGAGCTCCAACTTCGTGGTCGTGCTGACCCCAGAGGTGCTCCGCGAGCTTGAGTCAGCGCTAAGGACATGGATTCCAGAATTGCGGCAGGTGCGCTTCGACCCTCACCACTGAGCCCTGCCCGGGGTCACCGGGGAGACGCGGACGTCGCAGCCATGGCCACGGCCCGGAGTGCGGGCCGGGTAGTTAGGAGGGCGGGAGATTGCGAGCTAAGGCGAGTGACACTGACCTAGGAGCGATCAGCGCCGACGTCGTGGTGGTGCCGTACTTCCAGGGGGGGCCGGTGGGCCCATCGGCCCAGGCTGTCGACCGGGCGCTGGACGGACTTTTCAGCCGACTGCGCGACGACCACGAGGCGACCGGCGCATTCCCCAAGCGCACTCCGGTCGCGACTCTGGGCAAGATCCCCGCTCCTCGGGTGGTGTTCCTGGGCTTGGGGCGTCCCCAGGCGCTGGACGGCTACCGCCTGCGCAACGCCCTGCAATTCACCGTCCGCGAGACACGGCGCTTCGGCCGCAGCCTGGCCGTTCTAGTCGACGAGTCGGTCGTCGCGGCGCTGACGGCCCACGACCCGATCCAGGGGGAGCCGGCGGCGGTCGCGCGCGCCATCGCTGAGGGAGTTGCGCTCGGCAACTACCACCTGGGTCAGCACAAGACCGGGGAGGACGCCGGGGCGATCGAGGAGCTGGAGGTAGTCGGGCTGGGAACCGCTACGCAGGTCGCGGACGCTCTCGTTGAGGGCGCGTTCCTGGGGGAAGTGACCAACCGGGTGCGGGTACTGCAGTGGCAGCCCAGCAATCATCTGACCCCCACCCAACTGGCCGCCGAGGCCGAGCGGGTGGCCAGCGACGGCAAACTGGAGCTGGAGGTGCTGGATCAGGCCGAGATGGAGCGGCTCGGGATGGGCGCTTTGCTGGCGGTTGCCCGCGGGTCTCACGAGCCTCCCAAGCTGGTGTCGCTGCGCTATCGCCCCAAATCCCGGGCCGAGTCGGACAAGGTCCTGGCCCTAGTCGGCAAGGGCATCACCTTTGACAGCGGTGGCATCTCGCTCAAGCCCAATCCGGGGATGTACACCATGAAGGGCGATATGAGTGGTGCCGCCGCCGTCATCGAGACCATGTCGCTGATCGCCCAGATGCAGGCCCCGATCCAGGTGATCGCGGTGGCCGCCCTCACCGAGAACATGCCCGGGGGAGGTGCCATCAAGCCCGGCGATGTGGTCAGTGCCATGAACGGCAAGACCATCGAGATCAACAACACCGATGCTGAAGGTCGCTTGGTCCTTGCTGACGCGCTGGGCTTTGCGGCCGACCGGGGGGCCACCCACCTGGTCGATGTGGCTACTCTGACGGGCGGAGCAGTGGTCGCGCTGGGTCACGCCGCGACGATCGCCATGGGCACCAGTCCTGAGCTGATCGCCCAGTTGCGCCGGGCCGGGGCCATCGCCGGAGAGCGGATCTGGGAGCTACCGCTCTATCCCGAGTACGACGTAGCGCTCACCTGCGACATCGCCGACCTGCAAAACAGCTCGGGAACTCCGGCCTCCAGTTCCATCAACGGCGGCGTCTTCCTCCGCGAGTTCACGAGTGACCTACCCTGGGTCCATCTCGACATCGCGGGCACTGCCTGGCACACGGCGGCGCTGTGGGATACCGTCGTGCCGATTGGCCCCTCTGGGGTCATGACCAGGACCCTGGCTCACCTGCCGTTCCAGATGGTGTAGCGGCGCCTCGAGCGTCCGGAGGCAGCCGGCTAGGTCGGGCGGCTCTCGCCCACCAGCTCGAACTGGTCCGGGCGATCCCCGGCCAGCCGGCGTACCCGGCCTTCCTGCTCGAGCTTGATCAAGTGAGCCAAGACCGTGCCGGCGGCCATCCCGAGCACCGCAGGCGGGTAGGAGGCGTAGATGCGGGGCACCAGCGTGTCGGGTCCGCCGGGCCCGGCCTGCAGCTGGCGGAGGATCTGGGCCTCGCGCTGGAGGCGGTGGGCGATCAACTCGCTGATCGCCGCCTCGGCGGCCTCGATCGGCTCGCCGTGGCCTGGGAGCAGGCGGCTCGGCCGCAACCGTCGCACGCGGTCCAGCGAGCCCAGGTAGGCGGCCATGTCTCCGTCCGGAGGCACCACCAGGCTGGTGGTGCCTTGGAGCACGTGGTCGCCGGTGAAGAGGATTCGGGTGGATTCCTCGAAGAAGCAGAGGTGGTCGGAGGCGTGCCCTGGGGTGTGGATCGCCACCAGCTCGCCGCCGCCTACCAGCAGGTGATCTCCGTCGTGGAGCGGCAGCGTGCTGGGGTCGACCGCTTGTCGGTAGTGGACCGCCAGGGGGGCCGCGGCCAGCTCGCAGAAGCGGGCCGCTCCCTCCCGGTGGTCGAGGTGGTGATGGGTGCAGGCGACCATCACCACCCGGCCCAGCCGGGTGGCGGTCTCCATGACCCGCTCCAGGTGGCCCTCGTCGGCGGGGCCGGGGTCGATGACCACGGTCTCACCCTGGCCGTAGATCCACGTGTTGGTCCCGGCACCGGTGAGGGGACCGGGGTTGGGGGCCCGGACCCGCACGATCTCGGGTGCGGAGGTCACTTGTTCGTTTCCGTTGCTCGGCCCAAGATCGCTCCGGTGTCGAGGCCGGGGTAGCGGGACGAGGTGATCTCCTCGAGCTTGGGCTGCACCCGCTGGACCCGGACGGCCCGGGCCGTTAGCAGCGCCTCCGCCACCGTCGGGTGGTCCGCGAGCAGCTCCAGCACCGCGCGAGTAGGGGGGAGGAGGAGGGTCTCGCCCTGGAGCGCCTCCCCGAGCGCGGCTCTCGGCCTGACCCAACGCATGGAGACCAGCTCCCCTGGGGCGTCCTGGCTGGGCGCCTGGCCAGCGGGCAGGGCGGCCAGGAAGAAACGGGTGTCAAAGATCCGGGGAAGACCCTCGGGAGTCACCCAATGGGCGCAGTAGGCAAGGTCCTCCCACCCTGGTCGAAGCCCGGCCGCACTGAGCCCAGGTAGAAATCTCTCGGGATCCCCGCCCTGGATTCGCCGCCGCAGAGGGGCTAGCTCGGCCACGAGGTGCGGCGGGCACGCTTGTTCCGCGGCGTCCCGGGCCAGCAGGACCCCGCACTCCTCGAAGGTCTCCCGCACCGCCGTCACCAGCAGGTGGCGCTCCAACTCTGGGTGGAGCGCCACGCCGGCGGCGAGTTGGGCCCAGCCGGGCTCGAGGTCGGCGGCATCGACCGAGCCGCCGGGGAAGACCACTGCTCGAGGCGCGAAAGAGCTGGTCGCTGACCGGGTCATCAAGAGGACCTCCAAGCCAGGCCCGTCCCCAACCGAGGCTGACCGGTCCCGAAGCAGCGCCACCGTCGCCGCGTCGCGCCGGATCGAACCGGTCAGCTCAGCCTCCAGCGCCGGCCCGCGATCTTCCGGCAGGAATCAGGAAGCCGCTTCCCCACGCTCGGAGAAGCTCAGGATGTGGCGGGGGTGAATCAGAGCGAAGGAGCGCTGGATGGTGACCCGCTCGTGGGTCAGCGCGGGCAGCCAGACCGCGTTGAGGTTGCGGACCGGGAGAAAGTCGTCGACGCTGCGCTCGAGGGTCTCCCGGAGGCTGAGCCGTGGCTCCAGGAATACCTCGCAGACCAAGGAGAAGGTGTCGATGGTCAATGCCACCTGGCGCGCCACCTTGGTCTCCAGCAGCGCCCGCCGACCCCCGTGATCGGCCGCCGACTCGCCGATCGGCACGACCATCAGGAGGGCCCGCTTGGCCACCATGGCCGAGTCCTCGACGGTGCTGATGACGGGATAGGTGCTGGCCAGCGGCTCCAAGGTCAGATGCTGGATCTCGAGGTATTCCGTCATCCGGTTGACGACGTCGGTCAGTCGCAGCGGAGGTACCACCTCGATGTCCCCGCTGAGCTTTAGGAAGGAACTGAACATCTCAACTCTTTCCCAATTCTCCACGAGGCGGCAGTATACGAGAGTGCTCCCCATCTCAGACTGGCTGTCATCGAAGTGACGCAAAGTCTCGACGTGAGGCGACTCCAGCGAAGCCTTGCCAACTCGCCGATCCGCTTCTACCCGCAGCTCTACGCCCAGGTTGGCAGCACCCAGGATCTGGTCACGACGGCAGCGAGCGCGGGGGCCGCAGAGGGACTGGTCGTCTTCGCCGACGAGCAGCTCGCAGGGCGGGGACGCTCCGGACGAAGCTGGATCGCTCCCGCAGGGGGCTCCCTGATGTTCTCGCTCCTGCTCCGGCTCCGGTCCGGGATGGAGAGCTGGTCGACCCTCAGCCTGGTGGCGGGTCTGGCAGTAGCGGAGGGCTTGGCGCTCGCCGACGGGCCTCGGGTTCAGCTGAAGTGGCCCAACGACTGCCTCTGTGGGGATCGCAAGCTGGCTGGGGTTTTGGCGGAGGCGTCAGAGTCCAGCGACGGCGGGCGGGTGGTGGCGCTGGGGGTCGGCTGCAACGTCACCTGGGCGGACCGCGACATCCCTCAGCAGCTTCGCCGGACTGCCACAGCGTGTGACCTGGAAGGCTATCCGCTTGACCGCACCGTCCTGGCAGAGGCGGTTCTGAGCCGACTCGCGATCCGGTATCAGGAGTGGTCCGAGGGAGGCTTCGCCGTGCTTCGCGGTGAATGGCTCCGCCATGCGGCCTGGCTCGGCCAGGAGGTCGTCGCGGAGCACCCCTCCGGCCCGATCGTGGGAAGGGCCGTCGGGATCTCGGACGGAGGTGAACTGATCGTGGAGACCGCTGCCGGTCCGGTCACCATCGCGGCCGGCGAGTTAGAGCGGGCCTCCGGCCCCCAGCTGCGCTTGGCGGATTGAGGCGTTGGTTAGCTTGGCCTGCCGCGCCCGAACCGGCGCGCGAACCGGTCGCCCCCAATTCGAGCGGCCCCTCCCGGCACCTTGACGCATCTCAGGGTGCCATCTAGGATTGAGTTGCACCCTCCCACCCTGGCGGGAGGCCTAACTTCTCCGGACGCGCGGATTCAAGGGACAGAACTTGCCCACCATCTCTGAAACCTCCCACGAAATCTCCAAGCTCTATGAGTCCGACCACATCGAGCGCCGCGAGCGTAACGCCCGCCGCAACAAGATCCTCTTCATCGATCGGCTCCTGAACGAACTGGAGCAGCTCAACATCGCTGAGGAGGAGGTGGTGCCACTTCCTCTGCGCAACCAATGCCGCCGCTTGCTCGCCAAGGAGGGGCATTCCCTCGGGCGGCGCCGCGCCGACGAGGTGGTCATCGCGGAGTGGATGGACGCCCTCTATGACGTTCAGGACGGGCTGATGTTCACGATCGGCGACGAGGACGAGTAGGCTAGTTTTCTGCTAAGCGGCCCTCCTGCCGGAGCGGTGCCGCTTTGGTGAACGCGAGCCCCCATAGCTCAGCGGATAGAGCGCCGGCCTCCGGAGCCGGGTGCGCAGGTTCGAGTCCTGCTGGGGGTACCACCTGACCCCCCCCAGTCACCGCAGCCCTCAGGGGCCGTACGGTGGCGACTTCTGCCATCGCCGAGCGCGAGAAAGGCGCTCCGGCAACCTGGCCAGAGCGCCGCCGAGGAGGACTGCAGTCAGTCGGATCATGCTTCGGCGGGTCGGTCGCCTAGGTAGGGATGCCGTCCGTCGGGCAACGGCCCGCGCTGCCAGGGAGTCCCCAGGAAGGGAAGCAGCGCGAAGTCGGCACCGACGTATCCGGCAACTCGCCACGCCAGGATCAAGAGCAGCTCCAAGAAGAGCAGGATGGGGTTGATGCTGACCGCTCCGGCCATCATGTAGTTCATGTTCATGAAGGCGCCGGAGAAGGCCGCGATACCGGTGAACACTCCCAGAATCAGGCCGATGCCGCAGGCGAGCTCGCCGAAAGTGACGACATAGGACCAGCCCACTACGTGGGGCAGCACAATGTCCTTGAGTAGGGTGGCATACCAGCCCTGCACGTTCGCATTCGCGCCGGTCGTCTGAGCGATCGAACCGCCCACGAAACCCTTCAATCCGACTCCGGCGGTTGAGCCAATCCACCCCGGTCCCTGGATCTTCTCGATCGCGGCGCTGACCCACTGCCAGCCCACGTAGACCCGCACGATGAACCAGAGCCAGCTGAGCCGAGTGTCGGCGAACAGGAATCGGGCCAGCTTCGGCTCCGCAATCTGGGTCGCCGTTCCCGCCCGGCCGAATGTCTTGTTGAAGAACGCAGTCGCCATCTCCATCTCCTCGACGGGAAGTGGTCCCGCTTACCAGTTGGCCGCTACCACCAACAGGTTCCATGTTGCGGCGAGATGACCCGACAGCGAAGGGTGCTAGCGCTCGATCCCCGGTGAGTAAGAACACCTACCGGCCGACGTGGTCCGATTCTGGTGCACTGGTCCCGGTCGCGGGCCGTCATAGCCGCGACATCGACCGAGATTGCGGGGAAATTCCGACGCTTGACCGCGGTACGCTTCATCTCCGCTTGGGCGTCGTGGCTCAAGACTACAACCGGCCGCTGCCGGGCCACGATTGGACTAGGGGAAGGGCCTATTCAGAACCCGCCGGCCGCCCCCGTCTGCTGGGGCTGGGCAGTGCTCATGCGGTGGTGGCGGTGACCGTGCCGGCCATGTAACCGGGCAGTCCCATGGGCGGCGCAAAGCCAGCCGTTCCGCCGCCACACGGATCGAAGCAGATCCATGAGTAGCTACCCGCCTTCGCCACTTGGAGGGTGAAGCTGGTCCTAGAGTTCGCCGCGATTGGCACGTTGATTCCCAGACTGGGGATACTGAATGTGTGCGAGACGACGTTGAGGCTTATCGCGGACACGGTCCGGGCAACGCCCGTGGCCTGGTAGGGAAGAACGTCCCGGATCGGCACTTCGGTCTCAACATCTCCCACTACCCCGGTGACTTTTGCATGGGTGCCCAGCGCCGCTGGCAGCGGCGTGGCGCTGTCGAGGTTTGTCACCGTGATCGTCACCAGCCGACTGGTCGGAATCGAAAAACTTGAAGGTTCGAAGGCGGGCCAATCCTGCTGTGGACCGGCGGTCGTGACGATGGTGAGAGGTACTCGCGTGCCCCCTCCAGGCGTCGCTGCGACGGCGGTGGCCGTCTGCAGTGTCGAGAAGCCGGCTGCACCCGAAACGAACAGCCCGGCCAAGATCACGGCGGCGAGAACCAGCGTAGCGCAGGCCGCCCAGGTGATCCGGATGCTTAACCTGTCGAGGTTGTCCGAAAGGGTTTTGTCGTCGATCATGACTCTGTCCTGCATTGCACGACCATCGTGACTTCTCCAGCCGTTCACGACTAGGTGGGTATCCCGCGGAACCGAGCGAGTGGAATCGCCTACTCGGTGACGCGCCAGTCACTAAGCGGCGCAACCCGGGCCGGTCAAGCCATCAAGGTTCACGCCGGCCACCTGAGGCCACTCTCAGCAGGAACCTGGAGCCAAGGTCTTGGGGTGGCCCTGGCCGCACCGCGGTTCACGGAACTGCGGGCGCGTGGATCGCTCCTAGGTGCAAGCCCGAGGCAGTGGCTGCGCGTGCGGCAGCGATGAACTTGGCACCGAGGCCCAAACCACCGTGCCAACTCGGGGGCGGGATCGAATCACCAGCTGACCGCCGACCGACCTCAATCGCTCCCGCATCTCCAGGATGCCGGTTCTCATGCCGTTGCGGCCGGGCGCGGTGGGCCAACCAATCCCATTGTCACTGACCGCGAGAGTCACGCGGGTCCCCCGCCGCCGCAGCCGGATGGTGACCACGGTGGCGGCTGAGTGCTCCTCGGCGTTGTGGAGCGCCGCTTGAGCGACCCGGAACAGCACCAGGTCCGCTCCTGGCCGCCCTATACGGACGACATCGCCTGGGTCAGCGGATGTGGGAATCCCCGCAGAGGCGGCGAAGTCCGAGGCGAGCTGGCGCAGCGCCGGGCCTAAACCGACATCGTCGAGAAGGGGAGGCCGGAGCCCGCGAGCCAGACTGCGCAGCTGTTCGCTAACGCTGGCCGCCAATAGACCAGCTGCCCGCGCAGCCTGGGCGGCCCGAGCGGGAGTTCCCGGAATCTCCTCCAGACTCTGCAGCACCCGGGCGATGTGGGCGAGTGTCTGAACCGGATCCTCATTGATGCGGTCGGCCAGCTGACGACGCTCGACCTCAATTTCTCGGATTATTCCCTCCGCCCCCAGTTTGCGGGCAGATTCCCTCACGGCTTCCCCGTCGGGTGGGAGCTGCACAGAGGCGGATTGCCAATTCATGTGATCTCCCCCGCTTCGAGGGAGACGATCCCATGGTTGGCCGCGTAGACCACGGCCTCGGTCCGGGAGCTGACTCTCAACTTCTCGAAGATATTGTGTAGGTGACCTTCGACGGTGCGTTGGCTGATGCCCAGATCGCGGGCGATTGCCTTGTTCGCCTGCCCCAAGGCGATCTGGCGCAATACGGCCAACTCTCTGACGCTCAGGCGGTCACTGGCCCGAGCCGGTTCACTGCGGGCCTGGGCCAAGTGTTGCGCAAGACTGGGGCTGAGAACCAGCGATCCAGCCGCCACCGCGCGGACGCCCTCAATCAACTCCCGGGCCGGAGCCGTCTTGAGGATGTAGCCCATCGCGCCGGAGGCAAGCGCCTCGCGCACGTAGTCCTCGTCCTCGTGAGCGCTGACGATCACCACCTTGGTCTCGGGAGCTTGAGCCAGAATCTGCCGGGTGGCCTCGACACCGTTGATTCCCGGCATCCGCATGTCCATCAGAACTACTGTCGGTCGCAGTCGAAGCACTACCTCGACGGCTTCGTCGCCTCTGGACGCCTCTCCTACCACGGAGAGCTCTTCTTCCCCGGAGAGAATCTGGCGGGTACCCTCTCGCACCAAGGCGTGGTCTTCAGCGATCACGATCGTTGTCCGGTTAATGGTCATTTGGTCACGAGCCTATCGGGTCGAGCCGACTCCGGAGTAGGTGAATTCATGCATTCCCGGCTTGGTGGTTGCCACGGTTCTAGGGGGCCACGGGGACGGGAATCACGGCGAGGAGCATCGTTCCTCGGCCAGGGCGGGATCGTATTCGCAGCCAGCCCCCCTGCATTGCCACTCGTTCTCGCATTCCGATGGTTCCCAGGCCCGGTGACCCCGCCCCTCGACCCGAGGCGACGAAGCCAACCCCGTCATCAGCCACGCGCAGCGTAAGCCCGTTGAGCCGCACCGTCAGGTCCACCCAGGCCCGGCGTGCCGCGGCATGGCGCTCGACGTTGCTTAGCGCCTCCTGAGCCAGCCGGAACAGGTTGCGCTCCAGCTCGGGATCCCAGCGGTCGGGATCGCCGCGAAGGACAAACTCTGCCGCGATCCCGGTTCGGGCGCCGAAGCGCTGAGTCAAGTCCTGCAACGCCGTCGACAGGCCCTCCCGGTCCAGAATCTCAGACCGCAGCCCTTCGGTAAGCTGACGCAGACCGTCCACTACGGCGACGGCCAAATATCTGGTCTCTTCGAGCTTGGTCGTGGCCGCCCCCCCGGCGCTGGACTCGACAGCCAATGCCTCCAACCGCCGCGCTAGGTAGATGAGGGCTTGTACCGGCTCGTCGTGGAGGTCACGGGCGATTCGGTTGCGTTCCTCGACGACGGCCAGGCGCAGGG
>Ga0307372_10014415_pt1 | contig 10116 bp, 11 predicted proteins | sample OX1MG_FD_202533 | JGI IMG/M metagenome (GOLD analysis project Ga0307372, IMG submission 202533) | Soil microbial communities from Risofladan, Vaasa, Finland - OX-1 | ecosystem: Environmental > Terrestrial > Soil > Coastal area > Acid sulfate soil | place: Finland: Risofladan, Vaasa | collected... | reverse complement strand
GCCGAGGTAGCGCGCCTTGGGTCCCATGTCGCGGTGGGTGAGCTTGAACCAGGCGCGCGCGAAGGCGTCGGCGAATTCGTCCGGATGCCGGTGGAAGTGCCGGGCGATCGGCTCGTAGATCGGATCCATGCGCATCGCCATGTCCGCATCGGTCATGATGATCGGCACTTCCCTGGAGGCATCGTGCGCGGCCGGGGCCATGTTGCTGCCAGTCGCCTGCTTGGGCGTCCACTGATTGGCACCGGCCGGGCTCTTGGAGAGCTCCCATTCGTTGCCGAACAGCATGTCGAGATAGCTCATGTCCCACCGGGTGGGCGTCGGGGTCCACGAGCCTTCCAGACCGCTGCCGATCTGGTCGCCGCCCTTGCCGCTTGCGAAACTGCTCTTCCAGCCCAGACCCATTTGCTCGATAGGCGCGGCTTCGGGCTCCGGCCCCACCTGGATCGCCGGACCGGCCCCGTGGCACTTGCCGAAAGTGTGGCCGCCGCAGGTCAGCGCCACGGTTTCGTAATCGTTCATGGCCATGCGCGCGAAAGTCTCGCGCACCTCGCGGCCGGACGCGCGCGGATCCGGTTTGCCGTCCGGACCTTGTGGATTGACGTAGATCAGGCCCATCTGCACGGCGGCGAGGGGGTTTTCGAGCTCGCGTTCGCCGCTCATGCGTGCCTTGGAGTCGAGCCACTTTTTCTCGTTGCCCCAGTACACGTCGATCTCCGGCGCCCAGATGTCCTCGCGCCCGCCGCCGAAACCGAAAGTCTTGAAGCCCATCGATTCCATGGCAACATTGCCCGCGAGAACGATGAGGTCGGCCCAGGAAATTCGGTTCCCGTACTTCTGCTTGATCGGCCACAGCAGCCGGCGCGCCTTGTCAAGGTTGACGTTGTCGGGCCAGCTGTTGATCGGCGCGAAACGCTGATTGCCGTGCCCGGCGCCGCCGCGGCCGTCGCCGGTGCGGTAGGTGCCGGCGCTGTGCCAGGCCATGCGGATGAACAAAGGCCCGTAGTGTCCGTAATCCGCCGGCCACCAATCCTGCGAGTCGATCATCAGCGCCGTGAGGTCCTTCTTCAAGGCCGCGAAGTCCACGCTTTTGAATTCCTTGGCGTAGTTGAAGTTCTCCTTCATCGGGCTGGACCGGGGCGTGTGCTGATGCAGGATCTCGAGTCGCAACTGGTTCGGCCACCAGTCGTGGTTCGACGGACCGCTGCCAGCGCCGCCATGGAGCGGGCATTTCGTGTCGCTTGACATGTGTTTCTCCTCTTACAGCTCGGGTCAGAGCCTGTGAATTAATCGGTTTTCGTTGTTGCTGAGACGACGCAGTGCGGCACGGGCGCGCCGGGCGTTGCTGATCTCGCCAGCGGGCGGCACGACGCCGATGCGTCGCAGCGGCAGCCTTTTTTTGCTCCGTTATCGGGGTTTTCACGCTGTTTAGCCCGTCTCCGCAGCCAATCCGAGCGCGCTGGACGTGGTTGTCCCTATGCCGATCAACTGCGGTGCCAAAGCAACCATGCGCATGAGGTTGTGCGCCAGCGCATGCAGCAGCACGACGCACCTGACCTTCGCCTTGCCACGCACCAACAATCGTGTCAGTCCGCGGTTACGCGCTTGGGCATTCACACACTCGGCCATCGATGCCCTGCGCGGCATCTTCGCCAGCACCTGCGCGGACTTCGAGTCCACACTGCTCGAGATGGAAGGCGAGGACGACCACGTGCACCTGCTGGTTGAGTACCCACCCAAAGTCTCTATCTCTTCGCTCGTGAACATTCTCAAGGGCGTCTCCAGCCCTCTGCTTGCGCAAGCACCGTCCCAACATCCGCCAAGCGGTACTGGAAAGGCGTGCTGTGGTCGCCGTCCTACTTCGCCGCTTCGTGCGGCGGCGCTCCCATCAGCATCGTGCGGCCAGTACATCGAACAGCCGCTCACGCCAGACTAACCGCCTCAAAGCACGCCTACGGCCTCCGCGCTTTCCTTCCCCGCCCTGAGGGACGGGGCTTGACGCGCATCTCGGTCAGATTGCGGACGCTGCCGGCCGCAGCGCCATTGGACCCCGGGGCGGCCGATGTGTGAAATCGTTTATCCGCATCGTCTCGATCGGTGATCCCTATGGGTCCGCTCCGACCAGCGCAACGTGCGGCGCGCTCGCCGTAGCCCGAGCCATTGACGCACAAGCGGCGTGGCGGCATTTGACGCACGTCAACACGCGGCGCCCTGCTCCGACGAGCATGGCGGGTGTCTCTCTATCGCTCGAACCGTGATGCAGCTCAAAATCGCCCTCCTGGAGTCTCCCTCGCCCGCGTCGCTGCCGCTCGAGATCGTCGAGCGCAATGGACTCGGACACCCGGATACGATCTGCGACGCGCTCGCCGAGAACCTCAGCATCGCGCTGTCGCGGTTCTACCTCGAGCGCTTCAGCGCGATCCTGCACCACAACGTGGACAAGGGCCTGCTGTGGGGCGGCGTCTCGCCCCCGGCGTTCGGCGGCGACGAGGTCGTCGCGCCGATCGAGATCACGCTCGCCGGGCGCGCCACCGCGCAGTTCGAGGGCGTGACGATCCCGGTCGACGAAATCGCGATCGAAGCGAGCCGGCGCTGACTGCGCGAGAACCTGCACCATCTCGATGCCGATCGGCACGTTCGCATCCACCGGCAAATCCGGCCAACCCCACCGGATCTCGCCGCGCTGTTCCTGCGCCAGGGACGCGCCGGTGCGCCGCTCGCCAACCACACCTCGCTCAGGGTGGGCTGCGCGCGGCTCGATGCGCTGGAGGGCGCGGTGCTCGGGGTCGAGCGGCACCTCAATGCACCCGGTGTCAGGGCCGCGCAACCCGGAGATCGGCGACGACGTCAAGATGATGGGCACGCGCAGCGGCCCCCGCATTGACCTCACCGTTGCCTGCGCTCTGGTCGGGAGGCAGGTCGCGGACCTGGGGGACTGGCGGCGCAAAAAGGCGCGCATCCGCAAGTTTGCGCGCGCCGCTGCGCCCAGCGCCGAGGTCGCGGTGAACCCCGCCGACGGCGACACGCCCGGAAGCCTCTAGCTCACTGTCACGGGACTCTCCGCCGAGGCCGGCGACGACGGCGAGGTCGGGCGCGGCAACCGCCTGAACGGCCTGATCACCCCCTACCGGCCGATGAGCCTCGAGGCGGCCGCCGGCAAGAACCCGGTCACGCACGTCCGCAAGCTGTACAACCTGCCCGCCCACCGCATCGCGCGCGCCGTGGTCGACGAAATCGAGGGTACGCGCGAGGCCTACTGCTATCTGGTGAGCCGCATCGGCTTGCCGATCACCGATCCGCAGCTCATGGACGTGCAAGTGCGGCTGGAGGATCCGGCGGCGCTCGGCGCGCTGCGAGCTCACGCGCGAGCGGCGGGGCGCAGTCACCACCTTGTGACGCGAGCTGATCGCGGACCCGCAGCAGGTGTGGTGAGCGCGCCCTCAGAACCGGATGCTCGCCCTCAGCCCGGCGACCCACGCATTGCGGATGGCCCCGGACGGATGATCGGGGTTCGGAATGTTGCCCCCAGGGTGGATCACGTACTGCAGGTCGGGCTGCAGGCTGAGCCGCTGCGTCAGCTGCGCGATGTAGGTCAGCTCAAGCACCGACTCATAGTCGCGCACCGGATATGCGAGGTCGGAGTACAGGCGCTGATCACGGTCGAGGGCCGAGGCGTCGGCGCTGATCGAGGCGTGCGCCACGCCGAGGGCAAACATGTCGTCCGGACGCCCGGCGAACGGACCCTTGTAACTCAACCCGGCGTCGAGATAGAACGAAATCAGGTTGCGGTCCGCGGGCGCGCCGCCGATGCGGACGAAGGCGCTCAATCCGCGGTTGCCGCCGCCCGGTGCGCGCCACAGCATCTGGTCGGCGATCGCGTACAGCCCCCAGTCGCCGCGGTGCTCGAGCGGACCGACGGTGAAGCCGGAGGCGAGCGAGGCACTCCTGCCAGTGGCGAGGACTCCGTAATGCTGATCGGCGAACGCTCCGCTCTCGTACCAGCCACCCAGCTTGTAGCTGCCCGGCAGCCCCGCGGCGCCCTCACCCTGGTTGACCAAGTACTGCAGCTCGCTCATCCAAAGCGTGCCGCCGCTGGTGCTGAAGGTGGTGCCATAGCGATTGCAGATCTGCGGATCGTCGCTGCAGCCGCTTCCGGCGGGATTGCCGGCAAAGGCGGCGAGCAGGAACGCGACATCGCCGCTCGGCGCCACGCGCAGCCGGATGCCCGGCGTAGCCAGAGGATACGCGGGCCCGCCGCTCGTCAGGTTGGCCGCCGTGAGCGGCGCCCAGCCGAAGGTGCCGTTGATGAAGGCCGCGGCCGTGTCGCTCACCAGAAACTCCTCGTCCGCACCGAGCTGGCCGGCGCGCAGCGAGGCCCGACCGCCGAACAGCTCCTTCTGCAGCCACAGCGCGTACAGGCGGGTCGTGGGCCGCGCCTCGATGTTGCTCACGTCCATGAAGTTGCCAACGAAGTGCGCGGAGGGACCGTAGCCGTGGATCTGGTACGCCCTGGCGTGCAGGGTGGTCCCGCTCCATCCGGCGAGCCTGGCGAGATCGAGGTCGAGATCAAGGTCGACGCGTCCATCGTAGGTCGCACCGCGCCGGATTCCGCCCGACAGATCGGCGATCACCTCGCCGGTGTAGCGCAACCCGAGCTCGACGCCCGAGCTCGACAGTCCAGTGCCGCCCTCGGCGCGCGCCGGTCCCGCGGCGGCGAAAGCCAGAAGCAGGCAGGCGGAAACGTTGCAGGCCAGCCGTGGCAAGCGGCTGCGTGACAAGACGACGCGGCGACGCACCGCGGAATGCTATCGGGTCCCGGCCGCAGCGACAATCGCGTTGCGCTAATCGAAGCCGAGCCGGTCGTCGTCGTCGATTTGCGTCAGCAACTTCGCCACGCGCCGAGCTGCACGCTGGGACGCTCCAGCCAGTCGCGGGCCTACTCGGGATCCGCGAACACGCGGTTCGCCAGCTCGAGAATGTAGGTCCGGTCGCGCCGGTGCATGATCGGCGGCGTCAGCATCACTTCCTGCGCGGCTCGGGCGGCTCGAGGCTCTCGACCTGCGCGATGTCGCGCTGCGGGTGCTGCCGGATGATCCGCTTCATCTTCTCGTCCCGCGCCACGCTGCGCCCGTTGCTTTGCTGCACTTCGGGCTCGGGGGCGTCGGCAGGTTCGGCAGCCCGTCGCCTAGCGCTCATTGCGGCCGCGTTGCCGGCGTCGTGCCTGCCGCGCTCGGGCAGGGTGCGATCGCCCGCCTGCCGAGCCCGCCGGTGCGCCGCGCCGGATGTGCCGAGCATCGCGTCCACCTCGGCTTCCGCCGCCAGCCAGTCTTCCAAGTCGCGCCCGTCGGCGCCACCGCGCTGCAGGTAGCGCTGATAGGCCGCGTTGCGAACCAGCGCCTGGCGCTCTTCGACGCTGACAATGGCTCGCGGGACGCCACGCTGCATCCCGCCGTTTTCCGCAGTCGTCGTGTCTGGAGTGCTTGCCATGCTCACCTCCTCTACCGGATCGCTCGATCGATGAACGATCGCCGCGCTCCTAGAATCGCGCCCGCGATGCGGCGCGCATTGACCCTGGTCAAACCCGCTGGAAACGGCGCGCTGGCACCATCATTCGCGCGCCGCGCGCGCCAGGCTGGTGGTCCCGTTCCATTTCTCACCGCGCTACGCCGGGCGCGAAGCCGAGTTGCGCGGCCGAGCTCGAGCAGGCGCACGCCGAGGCGTAGCCGGGCACTAAAGCCTGGACTCGCCCGGATGGGCGTAGGTTTTCTCGTGCACCCGCTGGCAGTCGACGCAGCGCAGCGCCGCGGGATAGGCGCGCAAGCGCTCCAACCCGATTTCGGCACCGCAGTCGATGCAGCTTCCGTAGCTGCCTTCGGCGAGCCGCTCGAGCGCCGCGTTCAGCTCGCGCAACATGCGCAGGTCGCGCGAGACTTCGGCGTTGTCGAGGTCGGAGAGCAGGTCGGCGCTCGCCTGGTCGCCGGTATCGGTCACCGGTCCCGCGAGAGCCCCGTAGTCCTCCTGCCGGGTGCGCACGACGTCCTCCTCCAGCTCGGCCGCGAGCTTCGCGCGCCGTTCCTTGAGAAGGCGCTCGAATTCGATGCCTTGCTCCCGGCTCAATGCCATGGCGTTGCCTCCCGGCGCTCGTTGCACATTGATCCTCGTCATCGATAGAGCCACTCTAGCGGCCAAAGTTCCGCCTGGGTTGATTTCGGTCAAGAACGGCTGCCGGGAGTGGCCAATCATTGCTGCTGGAACGCTGATTCCGTCCCGTCTCGCTCGCCGACGGAACCGGGGGCAGGATCACATTGAGAGAGCATTCCATGAAACGGCTCGACAAGGGCATTTTGATCGCGCTGCTCGCGGGCGCGCTCGCCGCCTGCGAGACGCAACCGGTCAAAGAGCAGATGGGCACCGTCGCGGGCGGAGTGCCGGGCGGAGTCCTTGGCGCGACGGTGGGAGAAGGACGCGGCCGCACCGCGGCGATCGTCGGAGGCACGCTGGCGGGCGCGTACCTAGGCAGCCGCGTCGGCAAGTCGATGGACAAGAAGGACAGCGAGAAGGCCGCGCAGACGCTCGAAACCTCGCCCACCGCCAGCACTACTTCCTGGCGCAATCCCTACACCGGCCGCACCTACACCGTCACGCCGACGCGCACCTACACGAGCGCCACCGGCCCGTGCCGCGACTTCACCACCCGTGCGGTAATCGATGGCCACGACGAGCTCGTTCAGGACACCGCATGCCGACAGCCGGATGGGAGCTGGAAGACCATGTAGCCGCGGCGTAGCAGAGCGTCGCATTGCGAGGAGGATCGATGGCGAAAGCGAAGCGCATGCGCCGCGCCAGGGCGGCGCAGAAGGCAAACCCTAAACCGGCGCAGGCGGGCGCCGGGCCCGAGCGCGGGGCGCTTGCGGGGCCGCAGGAGAACCCGCGCCAGCAGGGAGAGCTCGAGTCCGTCGAGGACCCCCTACAGGACTGGCCCGAGGCGGCCGGCGCCGGCGAGGACGGCTGGCTCGTCGAGCGCCAGGGCGCCGACGAGGAGAAGCCGGGGGATGGTTAGCGGATTGCAACTGAAGTGTTACTCGCACGGGGCACGCGAACGGGCGGTCCCGTTTGCCCGCGCTTCTCGGGACGGACGATGATCGGCAGGACCCCGACGTCGACGCACTGGTCGGCCTGATTGGACGGATCGGCGCTCGGACGGGCCCGCGCCCCGCACAGCAGCAACTCGGCCGCGCACTGAGCTGTACAAGTCCTTACCTACATTTACAGGGTCTTGACGGAGCGCGCCTGCGCGATGCGTAGGATGAATACGCATGCATTGTCCCCCGCCGTCCTCCTCCCTGCGGTGGGTCATTGGGCCCGGGCCTGGCGATACCAGCCCGGGCCCGTTTTCTCCCGGATTGAGAGGCTTGCGAACGAGGCAAGCAGTACTCCCTTCGCCGCTGGGGCTCATGCTCATGGCGATCGCCGGCGCGGGCATCTATCTTCTGCAGCGCCTGGCAGTGTCCTCCAAGCTCAGCCCCTCACTCATGGATGACTCAGTCTTAGCCTCCGAAATCTCAATTGCGCTCTATCTGCTACCGGCAATGATCGGCGGTATCGGCGTCAATTTGATCTCACAGGTTCTCTTAGACCACCTGCACGAAGCAGAAAAGCAATTCGACGAGCAGCATCCGTGCGCATAGCATTTCCCTTTGCGGGGCGGTCTGCGCTTGCCCGTACAATCACGCGTCGGGCACCTTCACTCCATACTCCCGCCATGCAACGCAACCTCGACATGTTTTTGTCGGCCCGATCGCGAGAACAGATTGCGGCAAGCTCACTGGCGCTCGTTGCGCTCATCGGCGCCAGCGACTACCTGACCGGGTACGAGCTGGCATTTTCGATCTTCTATCTGATTCCCGTCGGGCTCGGCACGTGGTATGCGGGACCGCGGATCGGCTTCGCCATATGCATAGTCTCGACTGCAACGTGGCTGGCGGTCGACCACGCCACGGGGCATCGATACGCGCACCCGGCAATTCCCTTCTGGAATGCCGGGGTTCGGCTCGGGTTCTTCGTCATCGTCGCGCATCTTCTATATCGCCTGCGCGCCGCACTCGACGCGCAGGCTGCACTTGCGCAACAAGACGGCCTGACCGGCATCCTGAATGCGCGTGCTTTCAGGCAGAGATACGCGGCGCTCGCCGAGCTTGCCGTGCGGCACCGCCACCCGATTGCCTTGGGGTATCTCGACATCGACGGCTTCAAGGGTGTCAACGACAGCCTTGGACATAGCGTCGGCGATCAGGTTCTCAAGACTGTGGCGAGCGCGCTCGCGACCCGGCTGCGCGCCTCCGACTTCGTCGGGCGCGTCGGCGGCGACGAGTTCGCCATCCTGCTCTCGGAGACCGACCTGGCCGGCGCGCAGACCTTTTTCACCGACATGCGCGCGAGACTGCTCGATGTCGCCGCACGCAATCGCTGGCCAATCGGCTTCAGCATCGGCGTGGCAGTCTTTCCCTCACCTTCGACGGATGCCGACGCAGCTTTCAGGCATGCGGATGCCCTGATGTACATAGTCAAGCGCACGGGCAAAGACAGTCTCATGGTCGAGGAATACGTCGGCGATACCGGGGGCGCCTGACCTCTCTCGCGCGGGGAGCCGAGCGAGTGCCCAAGTGGTGACCGCACGTCGCGATCGCGACCCGAAGCGCCAGCGCCGCATCGCGCGACCCTCCGACGGGGGGCGCAGTGCCGTCAGATCCAGCGCGCGAAGTCGGCCTTGCGGATGAGGCAGTGGACGCCTTTCACGTCGTCCACGACCTGCGACACCACGAAATCGCCCGCTGCACTCAGGTAGGCATACCCGATGTCGGCGGGAACGCCGTGCATCTCCTTCAGAACGCGCAGCGCCTCGCGCACGGCCTTGCGCAAAGCCTCGTTGAGATCGCGATGGAGCCCCACCGCGATCCAATGCTGCGACGTCTCGGCGAACGGCCGGTCGAGCAGACCGAGCAGCTCCCGGCTACTCGCCGCCGGCAGCAGGCTGACCCGCAGCGTGGCGCGCAGCGGAGCCTCCAGCGCGGTGAGCGCCACTTCGCCGTGCCCCTGCGCGTAGTGCGGATCGCCCACGTAGAGGCCGGCCCCCGGCACCTGCACCGGCAGGTAGAGCGTGCTGCCGGCGACCAGGTCCTTGATGTCGATGTTGCCGCCGAACGGTCCCGGCGGGATCGAATTGAGCGATTTCGCGCCCGCCGGGGTAACGCCGACCAGTCCGAGGAACGGCGCCAGCGGGAAACGCAGCATGCGGTCGCGGCCGAACGCCAGGCTGCCGGTGAGATCGAGAGCCACCGGGCAGAAGAGCGATACCGTGCCCGACCTCTCGGGGTCGCTGAAATCGGGGACGAAGTGCGCATGCGGGCGCGGCGGCATCTCGCCCGGCAGCGCGCCATAGCCGTGCCGGCTAGAGATGATTCCATAGGGGGCTCGGGGTGTGAGCTCCAGGAACTCGACCTTCAGCACGTCGCCGGGCCGAGCTCCGGTCACGGCAACCGGTCCGGTCACCACGTGCGGCCCCTCGGCGTTCGCGTCGCGGGCGGCGTAGCTGGCGGCGATTTCGACGGCGTCGCGCAGGACGCTGCCGGGAGCGACCCCGAACTGTTTGAAGAAGGCGAGCGGGTCCCGCCCCTGATCTTCCAGGATGCCTTCGTGCGACACGGTGTCGATGGTCACGGTCTCGCCGGTGCGCATCGTCAGAACGGGGGCCGTCTCCGCGGTGGGCAGCCAGCCCCATCGGACCGTTGCCGGAGTCGATGCAAGGTAATGATCGGCGGCGATCGGGCCTTCGTGCGGTTGCAGAACGAGCGTGCTCATGGGTCAGTTTTTCTCCCGGATACCAGCGATGAGGTCGATCTCGATGGCGGCGCCGACGGCGAGGCCGGAGACGCCGACGCAGGTCCGGCTGGGCAGCGGCCCGCAAAACCAGCCGGCGTAGTCGGCGTTGAACGCGGCGTAGTCGCCGAACGAGGCCAGATAGACGCGCACCATCAGCGCGTCGTCGAGGGTGAGGCCGAACCGGGCGAGCACGGCTTCGAGGTTGCGGCGCACCTGCGCGCCCTGCGCGACGACGTCCCC
>Ga0307372_10014414_pt1 | contig 10117 bp, 7 predicted proteins | sample OX1MG_FD_202533 | JGI IMG/M metagenome (GOLD analysis project Ga0307372, IMG submission 202533) | Soil microbial communities from Risofladan, Vaasa, Finland - OX-1 | ecosystem: Environmental > Terrestrial > Soil > Coastal area > Acid sulfate soil | place: Finland: Risofladan, Vaasa | collected... | reverse complement strand
GCCGTCGGTCCGATTCCGCCCGCCAGGGATTACCTGCACAAGTCAGTTTGTCATTCTGAACGAAGTCGGCGAAGTGAAGAATCCCGGATCCGAGACCCGTTCGCTGCGCTCAGGGTGACAACATGGGCCTCGTGCCGTCCTTCCTTAGGTGCGCGCGCTACGCGCTCAGGCCGCGAAGCGGAAGCTGCCGTTATGCCGCACGATATGGCCCGACGTCGGCCCCGCGAAATGCGTCCCGATGACCGTCACCGGCTTGTCGCAATAGCGCTCGACGAAGGCCTTGCGCGTCGCCGATCCCATCGCCGGATCGCTATCGAAATCGCAAATCCAGTCGGGATGCGCGATCTGAATCGGATGATGGATCATGTCGCCGGTGATCACCGCGTTCTCGCCGCCCGACGAGATCCGCACGCTGGTATGCCCCGGCGTATGGCCCGGCGTCGCCTCGAGCACCACGTCCGCGCTCAGGCGATGACCGTTGTCGACCAGCTCGGCGCGCCCCGCCTCGATTATCGGCCGCACCGAGTCGTCGATCGTCATTTTGAAATCGGCCATCCCGTCGTACTTGTTCCAATGCTCCCATTCGCGCTTGACCATCAGGTACTTCGCCTTGGGAAAGGTCGGCACCCATTTGCCGTTTTCCAGCGTGGTGTTCCAGCCCACGTGGTCGAGATGCAGATGCGTGCAGAGCACCATGTCGATCGACTCGCGCGTCACGCCGGCCTTCTCCATGTTCTGCAGGAACGGCAGATGCAGATGGTTCCAGTCGGCAAAGCCCGGACGCGTCTTGTCGTTGCCCACGCAGGTGTCGACCATGATGCGCTTGCCGTCGGTCTCGACCAGCAGGGCGTGGATGCTCAGCTTGAACTTGCCGTCCTTGCAGAACGGATTGAGCCATTCGCCCTCGTGATTGACGTTGTCGGCCACCGCCTCCTTCAGAATCATCGTGCCCGGCCAGACCGGCTCCTGCTCCTGCAGCCGCGTAATCTTTACATCGCCAATTTTCCAGCTATCCATATGCTCTCCTTTATCGCCGCGGCGCGCATCCGAGACGCGCGCGTTCCGTGTGCGCGCATCTTAGGGCCGAATCGCCATAACGGCAACCGCAATTCGTTCGTCATTTGCCGCGTCTTGTATTAGCTTTGGACCCCATAATAAAGGTTGCCCGGAGGGCCGCATCGCCTTCCGCAACACAAGGAGCCGAGAAATGTCCATTAACACCGTCCTGGGCAAATGCGAGCCGCGCGACCTGGGCTTCACCCTCATCCACGAGCATATCACCGCCGGTTTCCCCGGCTGGGAGCTCGACAACGCCGGTTTCAACCGCAAGGTCGAGATGGCCAAGGTGGTCGATAAGCTCAAGGAGATCAAAGCACTCGGCGTCTCGAGCTTCGTCGATCCCTGTCCGATGGAGCTCGGCCGCGACCCCGAGTTCTCGGCCGAAGCCGCCGAGAAGGCCGGCATGCGCGTGATCATCGCCACCGGCCTTTACAATGACGCGCTCGGCATCCCGCAGCACTTCCGCTTCTTGAACCCCGACGACATCGCCGAGGTTTACGTCCGCGAGCTGACCGAGGGCATCGGCAAGACCGGCGTCAAGGCCGGCCTGATCAAGACGGCTACCGGCGGCATCCCGGGCATGACCACCGACACCGCCATCACCAAGAACGAGGAAAATTGCCTGCGCGCCGCCGCCCGTGCGCACAAGAAGACCGGAGCGCCGATCCTCTGCCATAACAGCGAGGCGTCACCCTTCGGCCGCGAAACTCTCGATATCTTCGAGTCCGAGAACGTCGATTTCAACCGCGTGCTGATCGGCCACGCCTGCGGCGTCGGCGACATGAAGTACTACTTCGACATCCTCGAGCGCGGCGCGTGGATCGGCTTCGACCGCTTCGGCCTCGACGTTATCGCGCCCGACAAGATGCGCATGGCGTCGCTCTTCGGCCTGCTCGCCGTCGGCTACGACCGCATCATGCTCAGCCACGACTCGGTCGCCTGCTGGCTCGGCCGCAAGTTCCCCGCGATCGAAAAGATGTTCGAGGCGTCGCCCAACAACCACTGGGCCCATATCTCCAAGAACATCCTGCCGCAGTTGCGCAAGGGCGGCGTGACCGAAGAAAAAATCCGCATCATGACGGTTGACAATCCGCGCGCCTACTTCGGCGGCTGATCACCAATCTGAAACCCCGGCCGGCGGAGTGTCGCACGGGCGATGCGCCGCCGGCCGCGTCTCGATCGCGCGGCGGCGCGCCGCGGGAGAATCCGGCGATGGAAAATGCTGCGGCAAAACCGCCTGCGATGCTCGCGGGCGTCAAAGTTCTCGACTTCACCCAATATCTCGCCGGGCCGACCGTCACCCGCCTGATGGCCGAGATGGGCGCCGACATTATCAAGGTCGAGCAGTACCCGATGGGCGATCCGGCGCGCCTGCTGCCGATCGTCAAAAACGGACGCAGCGCCTACTTCATCCAGCAGAATCGCGGCAAGAAAAGTCTCTGCCTCGATTTCTCCAAGCCCGAATCGATCGATCTCCTCCACGACCTCGTCCCCCGCATGGACGTCGTCGTCGAGAACTACGGACCCGGCGTGCTCGAACGCAAGCAACTCGACTACGCGTCGCTGCGCAAGATCAACCCGCGCCTGATCATGGCCTCGATCTCGGCCTTCGGCCGCACCGGCCCGCTCTCGCATAAGGTCGGCTATGATTTCATCGCCCAGGCGTTTTCCGGCCTGATGCACATGACGGGCTATCCCGATCGTCCTCCGGTCTTCGTCGGCATGGGTATCGGCGATCAGGGCAGCGGCGTCCACGCCTTCGCCGCTATCGGCCACGCGCTCTACTATCGCGAAAAGACCGGCATCGGACAGCACATCGACATCTCGATGGTCGACGCGATTTACCACATGCACGAGCTCAACGTTCAGGCCTACACGATGACCGAAGGCCAGTTCGTCCCCGAGCGGATGGGCTCGCATCATACGCTGGTCAGTCCGTGCGGCACGTTCAAAGGTCCGCAAGGTTACATCGTCGTACTCGTGCTCGATCGCCAATGGCCCGCGATGGCCAAGGCGATCGACCGTCCCGATCTGATCGACGACCCGCGCTTCGCCACCGGACCCGATCGCGCGAAAAACCAGAAAGAGCTAATTCCTATTATCGAAAACTGGATGGCCGCGCAGCCCTCCGACGAGGCCGTCCTCAAGGTGCTCGAAGAGTTCCGCATCGCCGCCGCGCCCGTCATGTCGGTGGTCGACACCCTCAATCATCCCTACTTCGCCGCGCGCAAGATGGTCCGCAAGGTTCCCGATCCGATTCTCGGTGAAGTGACTATTACCGGCTTCCCGTTCAAGTTTTCGGAATTCCCCGATCTGCCCGACATCCAGGCCCCACTGCTCGGCCAGCACGGCGCCGCCGTGCTCAGGGATGTGCTCGGCCTCAGCGACGCGAAGATCGCCGCCCTGACCGCCTCCGGCATCCTGCACTCGGAGAACAAATAACCCCGGCGGTACTTTAAGGAACCTCTGCACGGGACTTAATGTGTCATTCTGAGCGCAGCGAAGAATCCCGGGATTCTTCATTTCGCGGACCCCGTTCAGAATGACAAGCTGACTTGTAGTGTGTCCGCGCCGCGCGAATGGTACATAGCTAGTCCTGTCCTGATCAAATAAAAGGGGCGGACCGTTTCGACGGGCCGCCCCTTTCGCTTATCCTGTGAGTCCGTGCCCTATGCGGCCTGCGAATGCCGCGGCATCGGCAGCGCCGCCGGCTCGGCCAATTCCTCGGTCTTCATCTTCTTCAGTTCCGGCAATACCTTCTTCGCGAACAGCGTATAGCTGCGCTCGACCTCGTCGAACGGTATCCCGGCATAGCTGAAGTTCATCATTACCCCATTGGCGTCGATCGTGTCCTTGATAAACGCGATCTTCTCGACCACCTGGTCGGGCGTGCCCCACGGCATCAGCTTGGCGAAATCCTCCGCCGCCTGGTCCGCGCCGTGCCGCGAAATATACTTGCCGACGTGGCTGTAAAATTCGTAGCCCTTGTTCTTGCCGAAATGCTCAGCCGTCATTTCGTAGTGTTTCATTGCCGTATGGTAATACGCCATGATCCACTTCATTGCCCGTTCCTCGGCGCGATCCTTGTTCTCGTCGACGTAGCAGAATCCGCCCGACAGCGGCTTGGGCGGCGGCGTGGCGCCGTTAATCTCGTGCCACACCTTATGGTAAATTTTGAAGTCTTCCTTGACTACGTCCCACGGCTTCTGCGGAATCACCAGCAGGCCCACGCCGAGCTTCGCCATGATCGGCATCGACTCGGGCGAGACCGCCGCCGCGTAGCTGCGTCCCTTGAACGAACGCGCCGGGAAGGGCCGGATATCGCGGCGCGGCTGCTTGGTGTACTTGCCGCCCTCGACGTAGCCCTGCTCGAGCCCGTTCAGGATCAACTCCGCATACTCGACGAACAGGTTGCGCCCCTCGTTCTGATCGAGCCGGAAGCCCTCGTACTCGATTCGCGCCAGACCGCGCCCGAGCCCCAGGATAAACCGGCCGTTCGAGACGTGATCGAGCATCGAGATCTGCTCTGCCACCCGCATCGGATCGTGCCACGGCAGCACCACGACCATCGAGCCGAGCTTCACGTGCTTGGTCTTGCCCGCCATGTACGACAGGAACTGCAGCACGTCGGGACACATTGTGTAGTCGTCGAAGTGATGCTCGACCGACCAGACCGAATCGAAGCCGAGCGGCTCGGCCATTTCGGCCAGCCGGATCTCGTTGCGATAGACTTCGGCGTCGGACAGTGCGTTGTTGGGGTTTTGAAATGCGGCTCCGTATCCTACGTGCATGGGTTTGCTCCTCCGCCACTGAAATTTATCGATTGTCGAGGCCCCCATCACTTAGGTATGACCGGCGGTGTCATCCCGATACGGGCTCCCAGCTTTTCTTATAGCAGGCGCAAGGCTGATTGCCAGAGCCGTGCGCTACGCCGCCGGCGCGGCCTTGCGCAGACCCATCTCGGTCATGCGATCCTCCAGCACCGCGATTCGATCGTGCCCCCAGAACGGCTCGCGCTCGAAGATAAATATCGGCACCCCGAAGACGTTATCCTCCGCCGCCTCATTCTGCGCCCGCTCGTAATCGCGGACGCCCGCGCCGCCGAGATATTCCCTGTAGTCTTTCGGATCCATTCCGATCCGCCCGACGAGCTCCGCCACCGCGTCGGCCTGATCCGCCTCGAACTCGCGCTTAAAGAACAGTTCGAACGCCTTGCGGCTATATTCCATCAGGCGCCCGTGACGCTCGGCGAACAGCCCGCCGATCAGCGCCGGCGTGGTGTCATAAATCTTGAGCGGGCCGCGAATCACCAGACCTCGTGGCCGCGCCCAGCGCCGCGCGTCGAGGTACGAATAGCGCGCCTTGTGCTCGGAGTACTGACTGCGCTCACCCTTGCCCTTGATCCGTAGTTGAAACGGAATCCAGCGGAGCCTGATCGCGTAGCGCTCCTCCAGTGCGAACGCCGGATCGAAAGCCAGATAGGCGTAGGGACTTTTGTAGTCCGAGTACATCTTGACCACCCGCTGCTCCATCCGGACCTCCACTGCGCGTGCGCCGCCGACGTGCGTAAATTCAACCATTGCCCGGTCGCGATTACAAAGCCGCCGCGCGTCGACGATGCGCGCCCCGCCGGTCGCCGCCGCGCGTTTAGCGACGCGCGATGACGGCCGCCGTTCGCACACCGTCGCAGCCTTTCGTTTTGGGTTGCGCCTTGCACCAAATACTTCACGATGCGCTTTGACAGGCCCTCCGCGATCGCCGTAATCCCCCGATTCATCAAGCATCCACTTTGCTTTAAGGCGCTGGCACGATGCTCGCTACATAGCCTTCCCAAGATGTGCCCGTTACACCCTGCCCGAACTGATTCGGACTCGCGCCGCATCGCTTTCGGGTGGTGGTCATCCGGAACTGGAAGATCAATAATGCCACCAGTCGCAGAGCATTCCGACAGCTCGCCCGCCCGGGCAAGAGTCCGATCGGTGGCCACAACAATCACGATCCCGGATCGTTGAGGATTTATGTCATCCACTAGCCCCGTCAACCCGCGCCCGCCGATGGCGAACGCCACGATGCCGCGTTTGCGCATCGCCCAGATCGCCCCGCTTTACGAACGTATCCCGCCCAAGCTGTACGGCGGCACCGAGCGCGTCGTCTCCTATATCACCGAGGAGCTCGTCCGCCGCGGCCATGACGTGACCCTGTTCGCCGCCGGCGACGCGCAAACCAGCGCGCGCCTGAGTCCCGGATGCCCGCAGGCGCTGCGGCTCGCCGGCAAGCAGGATCTCGGCTCGTTCCTGCAGCTCCCGATGCTCTCCGATGTCTACGAAAATCCCGACCGCTTCGACGTCATCCATTCGCATATCGACTACTGGACCTTCCCCTTCGCGCGCCTGTGCAAGGTACCGACCGTCGCCACGATGCATGGGCGGCTCGATATCGAAGATCTGAAGCCAGTCTACTCGCGCTATCCGGCGATGCCGCTGGTGTCGATCAGCGACAAGCAGCGCGAGCCGCTCTCGTTCATGAACTGGGTCGCCACCGTCTACCACGGATTGCCCCGCGATCTGCTTACCTTCAGCCCCAACCCGGGCAAGTACCTGGCCTTCCTCGGCCGCATTTCGCCCGAGAAGCGCCCCGACCTCGCGATCGATCTCGCGGTCAAGGCCGGCGTCCCGATCAAGCTCGCGGCCAAGGTCGACGTGACCGACCGCGCCTACTTCGACCAGGTCATCAAGCCGCGCCTTGCGCTGCCCGGCGTCGAATATATCGGCGAAATCAACGAATCGCAGAAAAACGAATTCCTCGGCAACGCGCTCGCCCTGATGTTCACCATCGATTGGCCCGAGCCGTTCGGCCTGGCCATGATCGAGGCGCTGGCCTGCGGCACGCCGGTTATCGCGCGCCCCTGTGGCTCGGTGCCGGAGGTGATGCGTAACGGGGTCACCGGCTTCGTCGCCACGGAATTTGACGATCTGCTCAAGGCGATCAAGAACGTCGAGTCCGTCTCGCGCGCCGCCTGCCGCAAGGAATTCGAGAGCCGCTTCACTGCCGACGTGATGGCCGCGCAGTACGAAGAGATCTTCTACGGCCTCATCGCGGCGCGCCGCGGCAACTCGATCCTGCGCCAGACCTACGAAGAAGGGCGTTCGACCGCTCGGTGAAATCCCGCATTGCCGGCGGCCGCGTCCCCTCCGGGAGCGGCCGCCGCGTCGGCCATCCGCGCCCCAGCGGCACCGTTCTCAAGGTCGGTTCCGACTTCTACGTACTCGCCTCGTCGCTCGGCTCGCGCCGCTCGACCAGCGTCCTGACCGACGGGCGCAGCTTCTCGATCTTCGATGCCGGCGGCGACATCGTCGAATCGCCGCTCGAGGCGCTGGGCTTTTTCCATCGCGATACGCGCTACCTGAGCCGCTTCGAACTGCGTATCGCCGGCCAGACGCCCTACTATCTCAATTCGTTCCTGAGCGACGACAAGGCGCAACTGCGGGTCAACCTGACCAATCCCGACCTTGGCAAGAACGGCGACATCATCGAGTTCCCGCGCAACTCGATCCAGGTCGAACGCGCCTGGGCGCTGGCCCAGGCCACCCTCGTCCATCGGCTGGTGGTGCGCAACTTCGCCCGCTCCGCGATCACGCTCGCGCTCGACTTCACCTTCGGCGTCGATTTTGCCGACCTCTTCGAGGTTCGCGGAGTCAAGCGCAAGCGCCATGGCCAGACCCTCAAGCCGGCCCTCCATCGCGACCGCGTCGAGTTCTATTATCGCGGTCTCGACCGCGCCACGCGCCGCACCGCGATTCGCTTCGATCCGCCGCCGCTTCACCTCGACGCCCATCACGCCGCCTTCAAACTCGCCCTCGAGCCCGACGCCGCCGCGACCCTCGAAGTATGCGTCACCGGCGGCGCCGACAGCGATCCCGCGCACGGCAGTCCGCCGCCCGTCGCCCTTGGCGCGACCGGCCATCATCCGGTCGCCGCGGCGCGCCCCGCGCCCGCGCGCGGTCGCGCCGCCAGGACCAATCCCGGCGCCGACGGCGTCACGAATTTCGCCGGTGCGCTCAGCGTGCGCCACGCCGAAATCAGCGCGCTCCAGCGCGGCGCGACTCAGCTCTCGGCGAGCAACGAAATCCTCGACAACCTGCTGCGCCGCTCGCAATGCGATCTCACCTCGATCATCGCGCGCGGCGCCGACGGCACCTTCATCATGGCCGGCATCCCGTGGTTCGCCACGCTCTTCGGCCGCGACAGCATCCTCACCGCGCTCTCGATCCTGCCCTTCAATCCGTCCGTCGCGGCCGGCACCCTGCGCACGCTCGCGCGCTTCCAGGGCACCGAGGTCAATCCCGATCGCGACGAGCAGCCCGGCAAGATCATCCACGAGATGCGCTCCGGCGAGATGGCCGTCACCGGCGAAATTCCCTTCGGCCGCTACTACGGCAGCGTCGACTCGACCCCGCTCTTTCTCTGGCTCTATGGCCGCTACGTCGCCGCGACCGGCGATCTCAAGCTCGCCAATGAGCTCTGGCCCAACGTCGAACGCGCGCTGGCATGGATCGACAATTACGGCGACGTCGATCACGACGGCTACGTCGAATATATCCGCGAGACTCCGCGCGGCCTCTCCAACCAGGGCTGGAAGGATTCCTTCGATTCGATCTCCCATGCCGACGGCACGCTGGCCCGCGCCCCGATCGCGCTGGCCGAGGTCCAGGGCTACGTCTATGCCGCCTACATTGCGATCGCCGACGTCGCCAGCCGCCTCAATCGCAACGCCGTCGCCACCCGCCTCGCCGATCGCGCCCAGGCGCTGCGCACCAACTTTACCCGCGACTTCTGGCTTGAACCCGAAAGCACCGTCGCCCTTGCGCTCGACGCCGACAAGCGCCCCTGCCGCGTGATGACCTCCAACGCCGCCCATGCGATGGCTTGCGGACTGCTCGATCGCGATCGCGAGGCCGCTCTCGCGCCGCGCCTGCTCGCCGCCGACATGTTCTCCGGATGGGGCGTGCGCACGCTTAGCGCCAACGAAAAACGCTACAACCCGATGAGCTACCACAACGGCTCGATCTGGCCCCACGACAACGCCATCGCCGCGATGGCCCTCGCGCGCATCCCCGGCCGCGCCGGCGCCCTGCGCATCCTCGAGGGCCTGTTCGACGCCGCCGTCCATCTCGACAGCGGCAGCCTGCCCGAACTCTTCTGCGGCTTCCCGCGCGAGCCGCGGCTGGGCCCCGTGCCCTATCCAGTCGCCTGCCATCCGCAGGCCTGGGCCGCCGCCAGCGTCTTCTTGATCCTGCAGGCGATCCTCGGGCTCGAGGTCCACGGCTTCGATCGCCGCCTGGTCATCGATTCGCCCGTCCTGCCCGACAAGCTCGAATGGCTGATGGTCGACGGTCTCGCGGTCGGCAACGGCGCCGCGTCGTTCCTGGTCCGCGGCACGCCGCGCGGCGCCTCGGTCGAGATTAGCGACAAACGCGGCCCGATCACGATCGAAGTCAAAACCTAACCTCCGAATTTCGCTCCCTTCGCTGGCCATACCGATCGATACCTCGACGATGAGCAGCTTAAATAGACCTTCGCACCATTTTCGGATACCTTGCGTAGGCAATGGGTAGGATTGGCGCCTCGTGGCGCTGTGAATAGCATTTAGACTCAGAGCGGGCCTCGAAGTTCGCATTTGCAAGCCATTCGGTCTCAATGCCAGTCTGAACCGGAATTCAACACGGAACTTCTAAGTTTAATTCGAGAGAGATCAATCATTGAGTGAGTAAAGCGATACGTAGGGCGTGGCAGTGGGAGTACGAATTGATATGCGTGAACTTGATTCAGAGAAACAACTAACACTGTTGTGGCCACCGGAGCAAACTGGTGTGGAGTCTGCGGCGCTCACTGGGCTCACGAATCCAAGTGCGTACTCAGGGTTTTATGGTTTCCACAAGTACTGGGGGAAAAAACCGGTGGAACCGCTTCGGTTCTTGATTTCGGCACTGACCAATCCTAATGACCTTATTGTTGACCCGTTCCTCGGATCTGGCGCCGTCGCTAGGGAGGCCGTACA
>Ga0307372_10014413_pt1 | contig 10117 bp, 10 predicted proteins | sample OX1MG_FD_202533 | JGI IMG/M metagenome (GOLD analysis project Ga0307372, IMG submission 202533) | Soil microbial communities from Risofladan, Vaasa, Finland - OX-1 | ecosystem: Environmental > Terrestrial > Soil > Coastal area > Acid sulfate soil | place: Finland: Risofladan, Vaasa | collected... | reverse complement strand
CACCTCACGCAGCGTGGGATTCCGGTGATGGGCCATCTCGGTCTGACGCCCCAGTCGGTCAATGCTTTCGGCGGTATGAAGGTCCAGGCTCGAAGCGCGGACGGCCGCGAGCGCCTGCTCGCCGACGCACGAGCGCTCCAGGACGCCGGCGCGTTCGCCCTCGTCCTGGAGGGAATCCCGCGGGATCTCGCTGCGCAGGTGACAGCCGAGCTCGCCATCCCCACGATCGGTATCGGCGCGGGCCCGGACTGCGATGCTCAGGTCCTCGTCATTCACGATCTCCTCGGCATCACCGGCCACATCCGCGGCACCGTGCCGAAATTCGTGAAGCCGTATGCGGACCTCGGGGATCGCATCGTCGCCGCGGCGCGGGCATATGCCGACGACGTGCGCGAGGGTCGGTTCCCGGACGATGCCCACTCGTTCCACTGAGGGTCTTGTTCGGCTCGACACCCCGGCGGCCCTCCGCCGGTGGTCGATGGCGCGCCATGCCGCCGGTCAGCGGGTCGGCATGGTCCCGACTATGGGAGCGCTGCATGCCGGCCACCGGGCCCTGATCGACCGGGCGGTACGGGAGAACGACCAGGTCGTGGTCACCATCTTCGTGAACCCCGCCCAATTTGGCCCGAGCGAGGACTTCTCGCGCTACCCCCGCAGCCTGGACGCCGATCTGGCCGTGATCGAGTCGGCCGGAGCGCATGCCGCGTTTCTCCCGAGCGTCGACGCGATGTACCCGCCCGGCCAGATCACCCGGGTCCACATCGCCGGCTCGTTGGGGGAGACGCTTGAAGGCGCGAGCCGTCCCGGCCACTTCGACGGCGTCGCGCTCGTCGTCTCCAAGCTCCTCGCAGCCGGAGTCCCCGACCGGGCGTACTTCGGGCAGAAGGACGCCCAGCAGAGCGCGGTGGTCCGCCATCTCGTCCGGGACCTGGACCTGGCGGTCGACATTGTTATCTGCCCGACGGTTCGCGACATCGACGGACTGGCGATCTCGAGCCGAAATGTCTATCTCAGCCACGAGGATCGCGTGCGGGCCCGTGCGATTCCCGGCAGCCTGAGCGCAGCGCTGCGCCAATTTGACGCGGGCGAACACGGGACTGCGGCTCTGAAATCGAACGTCCGCGCCGTCCTTGACGCGGCCGGACTTGCGGTGGATTATGTCGCCGTGGTGGAGCCCGACGACTTCACTGAGGTGGAAACGGCAGTCCCCACATGCCAAATCGTGGTGGCTGCTAGAATAGGTGCCACGCGGTTGATTGATGTCGCTCGGCTGGGGGTCGACACAGCGCCCGTTGGTCGTGGCGTGTAGGGGAGATCATGCAGCGGGTCATCATGAAGTCGAAGATTCACCGCGCCACCGTGACGCGGGCGAATGTTGACTTCGAAGGGTCGTGCGGTATCGCACCCGAATTGCTGCGCGCCTCAGACATCGTTGCAGGCGAACAAGTGCACGTGGTCAACGCCACGAACGGTTCACGTGCCGTCACGTATGCGATCGAGGGAGCACCGGGAGAAGTGACCCTCAACGGTGCCATGGCGCATCTGGGGAGCGCGGGCGATGTCGTGATCCTGATCACCTACGCGCACCTCGATGCAAACGAACTGCGAGACTTTATGCCAACGATTGTGCGTGTGGACGAGCACAATCGCATTCGTGAGCAGGCGGCAATCGCGTGATCACAACGGCGAGGCCCACCGATTACGACGTTCTCGTTGTCGGCAGCGGCATCGCCGGACTCTCAGCAGCGCTGACCGCTGCACCCAGTGCCCGCGTCGCGGTTGTCACCAAAGGTGCGCTCGATGATGGCTGCAGCCGCTACGCGCAAGGCGGCATCGCCGCCGCCGTCGGCGACGACGATTCCACTGAGCTGCATTTCGAGGACACCATCGCCGCCGGGCGAGGGTTGTGCCATGCGGATGCGGTGCGTGTGCTTGTCGAGGAGGGTCCGGCGCGGATCCGCCAGTTGATCGAGTGGGGCGTCGCATTCGACACGCAGGACGGCGAGCTGTTGCTGGCCCGGGAGGCTGCGCATTCGCGTGCACGCATCCTCCACGCGCGTGGTGACGGCACCGGGCTCGAGGTCGAGACCGCGCTGATACGGCGTCTGCGCGCAGGTGGCGCACGCGTTGTCGAGCATGCGGATGTCTCCGGCATCCTGACCACGAGTGACGGCGTGTGCTGCGGCGTGTCGATCACGACAAGCGGCACGCCGGCGCAGAGCACGAGTCTGACGGCGTCGGCGGTGGTACTCGCCAGTGGCGGCGCGAGCCGTCTCTGGCGCAACAGCACCAACCCGAAGTCGGCAACCGGCGACGGTGTCGCCCTCGGCTACAACGCCGGCGCAGATGTCTCGGGCATGGAGTTCTCGCAGTTTCATCCGACGGCGCTTGCCATGGAGGGAGCTCCGCGGTTTCTCATCAGCGAGGCGGTCCGGGGCGAGGGCGCGCTCATCGTCAACCGCGACGGTCATCGTTTCGTTCTCGATGTTGATCCGCGCGGCGAGCTCGCGGGCCGTGATGTGGTCGCCCGCGCGATCTGGGACGAGCTCGGCCGCAGCGGCGAGCGCTGCGTCTACCTCGACTGCTCGCCGCTCGGCGCTCGGGCTGCAATGCGCTTCCCGACCATCGCTGCGACCTGTGCGAAGTACGGCCTCGACATCACACACGATCCGATCCCGGTCGCTCCCGCGGCGCACTATATGGTGGGTGGGGTATGCACGGATCTCGATGGCGCGACCTCGCTGCCAGGACTGTTCGCGTGCGGGGAGGTCGCGCACAGCGGGGTGCACGGGGCCAACCGTCTCGCGAGCAACAGCCTGCTCGAGTCGCTCGTGTTCTCGAAACGCGCAGCGCATGCTGCGCTCGGCTGGGCGGCCGAATCGCCACCCGCTGATGCAGCCTCCATTTCGAGAAGCCCGTCTCCGCGCGCATCCACAGTCGATCCGCGCGAGGGTTGGGACACATTGCACGACGCGCTCTGGACCGGTGCGGGTGTCGTCCGCGACGCGGCCGGTCTCGAGGCTGCGGGCCGCGCCTGCGCATCAGTGGCCGCGTCGACTGCAGGCGCGACGGCGTTGCCGATGATGCAGTTGCACGCCGCGGCGTCGACAGCATCGTTGGTATGCACTGCCGCGCTGGCTCGCGAGGAGAGCCGCGGCTGTCACCTTCGTTCTGATCTCCCCCAAGCAAGCGATCAATGGCATGGCGATCTCGTCATGCACAAGGACAGAGGAGCACGCTTTGACCGTCACCTTTAGACCCATCACCGAAGCGTTGTCGTCCGAGAGCATCGACATGCTCATCGAGGCCGCGCTCGCCGAGGACGTCGGAGCGGGCGATGTCACAACCCAGGCCGTCATCCCGGCTGACATGACCTGCCGCGGGAAGATCGTTTGCAAGCAGGACGGCGTCATCGCAGGGTTGAGCATCGCCCAGCGCGTGTTCCAGCGCGTCGACGAACGCATTCAGTTCGACGCCAAAACCAAGGATGGCGAGAAGGTGCAGGCGGATCAGATCGTCGCGCGACTGTTCGGTCCGGCACGGGGCATGATGACGGCGGAGCGGGTCGGTCTCAACTTCCTCCAGCACCTCAGCGGCATCGCGACGATGACCGCGCGGTACGTGAAAGCGGTTGACGGTACGAAGGCCAAGATCCTCGACACCCGCAAAACCACACCCGGCCTGCGGGCGCTCGAAAAGTACGCAACCCGCATGGGCGGGGCGGTGAACCACCGCATGGGCCTGTACGACGCAGTGCTGATCAAGGACACGCATCTCGCGCTCGTCGGCGGCATCACGCCGGCGCTGCGCGCCGCGCGCAAGGCATATCCCGAGATGGAGATCCACGTCGAGGTGAGCAATCTCCAGGAGCTGGAGCAGGCGCTCACCGACAAGGCGTCGCACATCCTGCTCGACAACTTCTCCTGCGGCCAGGTCCGCGAGGCGATGCAGTTGATTCGGGGCCGTGCGACGGTCGAGGTCAGCGGCGGAGTCCAGGTGACCAATGCCCGTGCCTACGCGCTTGCCGGAGCTGACTACATCAGCGTCGGCGCGCTGACGCATTCGGCGGTGGCACTGGATTACTCAATGAAGGTCACTCGGTACTGACCGACCCGCGCTGAGGCAGTGGGTCCTGGCACCGCAGGGCCCCTCGCCGCTCCGCCGCCGGCTGCGTGGCCTTTCCTCGCACCGCATAGACGATGCTTCCAACGATGGTCACTCGTGAAGGCGGCATAGTCGTCCGATGCCCCTGATTGGTGACGGGACCGCGCAGGCGATTCATTCGTTTGCCATTGCTCATGCTTGGCTGACGCCCATCGTCGTCGTGGTGACGGCTGTCTGTATCGGCTTGTGTCCGTTGGCGCTGATCATCGTTTGGATTCGCGATCGGACGCTGCGGGCGGCGGTGGCAACCTTGCTGGGGCTCACCGTGGCCGACAAACTCTGCCACTACCTGAGCGAGCTGCACCACGTGTCGCGGCCGTTTGTCGCGCTGCACTTCACGCCACTGTTCCCTCACGCGGACAACAACTCCTTCCCCTCCAGCACCGTCGCTTTCGCGGCAGTGGTGGCCACGATTGTTCTGCTCGCATGGCGGCGTCTCGGCATCATGCTCGCTGTCGGGACGGTGATCATTGCCGTCGGGTGCGTCTACGTCGGTGTGCACTACATCGAGGACGTTGTCGTCGGGGCGGCGCTGGGGATCGGATGTGGAGCGGTCTTCTGGCTGGCGCTTGGCCCGCCACCGGTGGGCCGTTTCCTTGGAGCGATCGAGGAGCGGCTGCCGGGCGCTCGAGCTACGAGCCCCAGAACACCCCGGTGATCGTGAACCCTGCGATGAGGATCACGACCGCGCTGACAGCCCCGACGAGGGGCCCCTTCCAGTCGCCGGGCCGGCGAGCGTGCGACTCGAACCCAAACACGGCGAGCACGAGCAACCCCGCCGTGATCAGCAGGCCGAGGCCGATGCTGAAGATCCCGATAAAGCCCAGGGCCCCGCTGCCTGCCGCCGCGGTGATCAGCACCACGTCTGCCGGCGCGGATCGCCCGGTGACGATCATCACCGCCGCCACCACGGCAGCCGCAACGATCCCTGCGATGTAGACCAGCAGAAACGGCACGACGCCGGGGTGGGGGGCGCTGGCGTTCTGCTGAACAATCACCGCGACGTACGCAACGTCAGTGGTGGCTGCCGCAACCGCCGCGACGACGGCCGCGGTCGCCTTCCGCCGGCGGACCACGGCGCTCGCCGAAGGCTCAGCCCGCACAGGAGACCCAGACAACCTGCCAGGCAAGCTGGACCAGTGCCCCCGAACTGCCAGCTCCCGTCGGCGTGCTGCCAGATCGCGTCAACGACAGGAATGTCGTATCTGTATCCATCGACAATGGCGCCTGCCTGGTCGATGCCGACAGCGGGTCGCCCCGTCGCGACTGTGACGGTTGTTCCCTTGGCGAGGAGCACCGCAGTCGCCACCACGGCCACGCTACCGATCCACGCACCGCCGGCGTCATCCAACCCTTCCGCGCCATGTCGTTCACCTCCTGCCGGTAATGAGGACGATCCTACGACCCCATCGCAGCGACCAACTCCTCCTGGAGGTACCCCAGTGCGATGAGCACGCCGTACTCGGGCCGCTGTTTGGTCGCGTCGGTGGCCGTGTCCTCCCAGCCGTCTCCCTCGATGCCGAGGATCTCGCCGGCCGCAACCCGGAGGTGGTTGAACGCGCGGAGCCACGCGAGGGCCTGCGCCTCCGTGAGCGGCAAGGTGTCCTCCCCACCGCTCAACGCTTCGCGAACCATGAGCACGTCGGCCTCGCGACCCTTGTCGATGTCGGGCCGGACCCAGCGGTCGTACTCGGCCTGCAGGTCGTCCTCATCGTAGGCGCGCGGGGCAGACGCCAGCGGCGCCGTCAGACGCGGGCCGAGCGAGTCGAGGATGCCGATCAGCGCCTGACGCTCACGGCTGTCGACCTTGACCTGGATCCGTCCGCGGCGGCGGAGCACCGATGCCATCGGCGCCTACGCCCGTCTCAGGGCCGGCCCAGCGTCGCCTGCAGCCCGAAGGAGTGGAGCTGCGCGACGGAAACCTCCGCCTGCTCGCGCGGCTGGGTGGCCACGACCGCCCGCCCCTCGTTGTGCACCTGCAGCATCAGCTTCGTCGCCGTCGCATGGTCATAGCCGAACAGCCGTCGGAGCACGAGCACGACGTACGACATCAGCGTGATGGGGTCGTTCCAGACCATGACGTTCCAGCCGAACTCGCGCTGATCACGCTCCTGTCGATCCGGTGCCTTCGATGGCGCCGGAGCCGTCGCTGGCGTGCGCGTGGTGGTGGTCGCCATGCCACCTAGCGTAGCTCAGGTCCCGCGTTGGGGACATGGCCATGCCGGTAGATCGCCCCCCCTGTCCCCACCGCTGTCTGATGACGGAGCTCCCGAAGGGAGCGGCGCTCAGGCGACGCTGCGGAAGTCGACCACGCCGGCCCACGCGGACGGTGTCCGTGAAGGCTGCGCTGCAGGGGCTGTCGTCGGGGAGGTCACTCCATCGAGTACCGCCTGGAGCGGAAGCTCGCAGTTGTGGCACACGATCCAGATCGGCCCCGGCTCACTGACGCGCCGTTCGAGACGGTGGCGCTCGCCGCATTCCTCGCAGGTGATGGTCACTCGCATTTCGTGGCGCAGCGTCGCATGGGGACTGCGACGCCTCGCTGATGGCACTGTCGCGGGCGAGCCAAGCCGCTGCAACGAATCGGCGAAAGGGGATCGATCCGCCTCGGGTGATACACTCGGCGAGATCGTGATGGCATTGGCGCAAACGCGCCATTCGCGCCCCGGACACGATCATTTGAAGGCGAAAGCCCGCATCCCTGACCGGCGAGAGAGATTGGTCTGACGTCAGGAGCACGGCAAAGGAGCGCATTGACCTCGACGACGGCGCAGGAGCCCGAAACGCTCACCATGGAAGACCTCCTGCGGGAGGATCAGAATTCGATCAGGGCCCTGGCCCACGGCGACATCGTTGACGGTGTCGTCGTCCGCGTCGATCCCGACGAGGTCCTCGTCGACATCGGCGCGAAGAGCGAGGGAATCATCTCGAACCGAGAGCTGTCCGCGCGCGGCGAGCAGACCGTCACCCTCAACTCCGGCGACCATGTCAAGGTCTACATCATCCAGGCGGAGGACGAGCACGGCAACGTGGTGCTCAGCCTTCGCAAGGCACGCGCTGAAGGCATCTGGCAGGCCGTCGCGGAGAAGGAATCCGAAGGCGAGATCCTCGACGCCGAGGTGCGCGAGCAGAACAAGGGCGGCCTCATCGTCAACATCATGGGGCTCCGCGGGTTCCTGCCCAGCAGCCAGGTCGCGCGTCAGTTCAGCGGCAACCTGATGGAGCTCGTCGGCACCAAGATTCCGGTGAAGATCCTCGAGGTCAACCGCAAGCGCAACCGGCTCATCGTCTCGCAACGCGCCGCACAGGATGAGGATCGCGCGCGCCAGCGCGAGGAGCTGTTCGAGAAGCTGAAGGTCGGCGACCTCATCACCGGCAAGGTCAGCGGCGTGACCTCGTACGGGGCGTTCGTCAACCTGGGTGGCGCCGACGGCCTCATCCACATCAGCGAGCTGTCCTGGGACCGCATCAACAACGTCAGCGATGTTTTGACCGTCGGCGACGAGCTGAATGTCAAGGTCATCAAGCTCGACCCCGAGTTGTCGCGGATCAGCCTCTCACTGCGTCAAATGTCGCAGGACCCGTGGGACACCATCGAGAACCAGTTCCCCCCAGGCAAGGCGGTTCCCGGGATCGTCACCAAGACCAAGAAGTACGGCGCGTTCCTGCAGATCGCCGACGGCGTCGAGGGGCTGTTGCATATCAGCGAGCTCTCGTGGGACCACGTCGAGCGCACCGAGGACGTCCTCAAGGTGGGGGAGGAGGTCGAGGTCATGGTGCTCAGCGCGGACAAGGTCCGCCGGCGCATCAGCCTCTCCCTGCGTCAGCTGCACGGCGGTGGTCCGACCGGTGAGAACGGCGAGATCATCGCGCCGTCATACGACTACCCGGACGATGACGACGACGACAGCACCACGGTGACCACTGTTGCGGTCGCAAGCGCACCCGCGTCAGCCGAGACGACGGACATCGTCGAGGCAGCGGAGCCTGAGGCGGAGGCGGACGTCGCTGCGCAGACAGATGCCGGCGTCGATGCGACTGGAGCGACGGAATCCGTCGCGACCGAAGCGCCGGCAGCCTCGGACGACGCACCTACCGACGAGCCTGCGGACGAATCCGCCGGCACCCAGGCCGTCACTGCGGAACCTGAGGAGTAGGATGCTCGGCCCGGCTCTGCCGGGTGGTGTACGACGTCTCCCCGGTCAGTGCGACACGTAGCGACGCGGCCGTTGCGCCGAAGCTACCGGGCTGTTTTGCAAAGTTGCTTAGCTGTCGGCCGGGCCGGGCATAATGGGGAGCGTTACAGCAGTGCCTGGGCTCTGACCTCTTCCATCTTCGGGGAGGCCGGAAGGGCAATGGAGGCGGTTTTGTACCCGTTCGAGCGCTTCACCGAAAGGGCGAAGAAGGTGCTCACGCTTGCGCAGGAGGAGGCGGAGCGTTCGCATCACTCGTACATCGGCACAGAGCATCTGCTGCTTGGTTTGCTCCGTGAGGGTGAGGGACTTGCGGCCAAGGTCCTCAATAACCTCGGCGTGGAGATCAACAAGGTTCGCAGCACGATTGAGTCCGTGCTCGGTCGCAACGAGCGCATCATCATTCAGCAGATCATTCCGACGTCACGTGTCAAGAAGGTCATCGAGATCTCCTTCGAAGAGGCGCGTCGCATGGGCAACAACTACGTCGGCACCGAGCACCTGCTGCTCGGCCTGCTCATCGAGGGTGAGGGCATCGCGGCCCATGTCCTCGAGGACCTCGGCGCAAATCTCGAGAAGGTTCGCGGCGAGATCGATAAGCTGCTGCACGAGTCGGGCATCGACGAGGAGTCCAAGGAGGCTCAGAAGAAGCCTTCGAAGACGCCGCTCCTTGATCAGTTCTGCCGCGACCTGACCGACCTCGCGATCAAGAACTCGCTCGATCCGGTGATCGGACGTGCGATGGAGATCGAGCGTGTCGTGCAGATCCTCAGCCGCCGCACCAAGAACAACCCGGCACTCATCGGCGAGCCCGGCGTCGGCAAGACGGCGATCGCTGAAGGCCTTGCGCAGCAGATCATCCTCGGCAACATCCCCGAGTCCTTGATGGGCAAGCGCGTGCTCACGCTCGACATGGGCGCGCTCGTCGCGGGCACGAAGTATCGCGGCGAGTTTGAAGAGCGCTTGAAGAAGATCCTCGACGAGATCCGCGCGTCGCGCGAGGTCATCCTCTTCATCGACGAGTTGCACACGCTGGTGGGCGCAGGCGCTGCGGAAGGCGCGATCGACGCCGCCAACATTCTCAAGCCGGCACTCGCGCGCGGTGAGATTCAGTGCATCGGCGCCACCACGCTCAACGAGTACCGCAAGTACATCGAGAAGGACGCCGCGCTCGAGCGCCGCTTCCAGCCGGTGTTCGTCGACGAACCGAGCCTCGCCGAGACCATCGAGATCCTGCACGGCATCCGTCCGCTCTATGACAAGCATCATCGCGTCACCATCACCGACGACGCGCTCAAGGCCGCGGCCGAGCTGTCGGTGCGCTACGTCAGCGACCGCTCGCTGCCGGACAAGGCGATCGACCTCATCGACGAGGCGAGCGCGCGCGTGCGCATGAAGCTCACGACGACACCGGACGATCTGCGTGCGATGCAGCGTGAGATTCGCGAGCTCCAGACTCAGAAGGAAGAGGCGATCGCCGCCCAGGACTATGAGACTGCCGCGAACTTCCGCGACAAGGAAAAGAAGCTCAAGGACAAGTACGTCTCCCAGGAGACCAAGTGGCGTGACGAGCTCGGCGCGAACATCCCGGAAGTCACCGAGGAGCACATCGCCGAGATCATCTCGTCGTGGACGGGCGTCCCTGTCTCGCGGCTGGTCGAAGAGGAGACCTCGCGCCTGCTCCGCATGGAGGAGGAGATCCACAAGCGGATCGTCGGCCAGGACGAGGCGGTCAAGGTCATCTCGCAGGCGGTGCGCCG
>Ga0307372_10014412_pt1 | contig 10118 bp, 8 predicted proteins | sample OX1MG_FD_202533 | JGI IMG/M metagenome (GOLD analysis project Ga0307372, IMG submission 202533) | Soil microbial communities from Risofladan, Vaasa, Finland - OX-1 | ecosystem: Environmental > Terrestrial > Soil > Coastal area > Acid sulfate soil | place: Finland: Risofladan, Vaasa | collected... | reverse complement strand
ACTTCGACAAGTCGAAGAACGAACCGGTGCCCGTCACGTGCAGCATCCACACCTGGATGAAGGGCTACGTGGTGGCCCGCGACAACCCTTATGTGGCCGTCTCGGATGACGAAGGGCGTTTCAAGATCGAAAAACTACCCCCCGGCAATCACGAGTTTGTGGTCTGGCACGAGGCAAGCAAAGGCAAGCTGAGTGCCACGTCGGAAAAAGTCGAGCTGAAAAGGGGCAAGTTCAAATTAGCAGTCAAGCCGGGTGAGAACGAGCTCGGCGCGATCTCGCTGGGCGCGGGCTCGTTCCAAGCCAAATAGCCGTGAGTTGGTGGATGATGCAAAGTCACGATAGTCCCGAAGGGACGGCAGAGCGCGGACTTGGGCGGAAGTCCCAAAGCGGCGGGCACGCTCCATGTGCGGTAGCTTCCGACGGCCAGTTACAGCAGAATTGCCGGCCATGGCCGCTTGCCACCAGCTTTAGCTGGTGGTTGTGGCTATCAAAAAGACCGCTGCATGAGCCGGCTTTAGCCCGCTTGCCGTTGCCTTCAGGCACTCCGCAGCGGAAGTACACATCGCTTCGTCCATCACTGGCTGAAGCCTCGCAAAGCCGGCTAAAGCCGGCTGGGAAAAATGTGGTGAGGGCCGATGACCACCAGCTAAAGCTGGTGGCAAACCGGGCGCTGCAGTCCAGGATCCGAGCGGAACAAAAGTCAGCACCAAAACCGACGCGCGTGAGAACGAAGCTTTTGGCAGGGCGCACTCCGCGTACCGTCGCCGGGGCGTGGTGCGCGTCGCTCGCCTTGTTGCTCATCACCTCCGGCTGTTCGCCCCAACACGGAAAGCCTGATTTCCGGGTCGAGTTGGAGGACTTCTTCGCGAAGAATCGGCTCGGGCCTGACGATTTTCGGATTACCGGCCGCGAGGAAGACGAAAGCGACAAGGAAGGGAAACAAGCGAACCGGGAAAAGCTGCAATTCATCGCGACGGCGCAGGAGGCAGCTTTCGGGACCCCGGACAAGCCGTTTCTGTTCGCCGAAGTCGGCCTGCGCAGCGACGACCCAAGGTGGCGCGCGCTGGAACCGGAAGAACGCAAGAAACGGCTCGACTTGAAGAAGATCGAATTGGCCGCGGGCGCACCCGGCGGCGATCAGGACGGTAAGCAACGCGGGTTGTTCCGGCAGCATTGCGCCCATTGCCACGGTGTTACGGGCGACGGCGCAGGCCCCACGGCGGCCTTCCTGAACCCTTACCCGCGCGATTACCGACAGGGCGTGTTCAAATTCAAGAGCACTGAACGCGGCGCCAAACCGACCATCGCCGACTTGAAGCGGACGCTGATCGAAGGCATTCCCGGCACGGCGATGCCCTCCTTCATGCTCTTGCCGAACGATGAGATCGAGGCCCTGGTCGAATACGTGAGGTATCTCGGCATTCGCGGCGAGTTCGAGCGCGACCTGGCGTCCGGCCTCTTGGCGCAGGACGAGGACATCCCTAAGACCGGCGCCGAGCTATTGGAGAATTACCTGAATCGCATCGTGGAGGGCTGGGCCGAGGCGGAGACGAAAATCGTCCGCCCACCCGAGCCGCCTCCCGCCAACACGCCCGAAGAGCTTCACGCATCGGAGCAAAAAGGGCGCGCGCTGTTCTTCGACAATAAGATCGGCTGCGCCAAGTGCCACGGGCCCATGGCGCTGGGCGATGCCAACGATGGCGCCGCCGAAAAGGAGCGGCTGTTCGATGACTGGAACAAGGACAAGACTGCCGAAAATGCCGGCTTCTGGCTGCTTCCAAAGATTGAATTGAAACCGCGCAACCTGCGGCTGGGCATCTACCGCGGCGGGAGGCGGCCGATCGACCTTTATCGCCGCATCCACGCCGGCATTCCCGGTGGGCCCATGCCCGTCGTGGGTACGGAACAAGGAGGTCAGAAGGGGTCGCTGGAGCCGGAGCAGATTTGGCACATCGTGAACTACGTCCGCTCGCTGCCCTACGAGGCGATGAGCCGGCCGCACGCGGAGCGCGCGACCGCACTGCTGAAGGAACGCAATTGAAACTGAGTCGAAATGAAATCCGCGCGACGTTTTCGCACGACGTCGGAATGAATTCCGCGCTACGACGAACCGCAACCTTTGCCTGAGAGAACGACGGTGGGAAAGTTTTGGAGCATCTTGTTCCTTTTGGTGCCGATCCTGGGCGTGGGCCTCTTCGTCTGGGCGCCCGCGGCCGGCTACTGGCTGCCGCGTGACATTTCGACGCACGGCCACCAGATCGACCACCTGTTCTATTTCGTGCTCTGGCTGACCGGAGTGGTGTTCGCCGTGACCGAGGGCGTCTTGTTCTGGTTTCTCTGGAAGTACGACGCCAACTCGAACCGCGAGCCGGTCAAGTACACGCACGGCAGTCACAACCTGGAGGTCGTCTGGACGATTTTGCCGGCCGCCACGCTCTTGTTCATCGCCATTTATCAGATGAACGCCTGGGCCGACGTCAAGATGCGGATTCCCAAAGGGTTGGACAAGAAACCCACCGTCGAGGTCACCGCGCGGCAGTTCGAGTGGCGCTTGCGCTACCCCGGACCCGACGGCAAACTCGGCACGCCCGACGACATCCACCACGTCAACGACTTGCACGTGCCGCTCGACGAGGAGGTGATGGTGCAGTTGAAGAGCATGGATGTGTTGCACGACTTCTTCCTCCCGCACCTGCGGATCAAGCAGGACGCGGTGCCGGGGATGCAGATTCCAGTCTGGTTCCGGGCCACCGAGCCGGGCACCTACGATCTGGTCTGCGCCGAGTTGTGCGGATGGGGCCATTACAAAATGAAGGGCCGGCTGACCGTCGAGCCCCGCGCCAGGTTCGACCAATGGCTGCGCGAATTGGCGGCGGCCCAGGAAACCACCCAGGAACCGGTCGCGGAAGAAGAATAAGAAACGCGCCGATCGAACTGTATACAACGCCCGCAATCGAAAAGCATCAAAAGAAACCACGGATAGTACAGAAGACGCGGATGGCACGGATTAAGGAGAGAGTGTTTTGGAATCCGTGCTATCAGTGAATTCATCCGTGTCATCCGTGGTTCCCGGCAGTTCTTTTCTTTGAATCGGTGAGAACGGTCGAGCGATAACTGAATCAGGACCAGAATTATGAGCACCACCACCGTCGGTTCCCACGCGCACGACGATGCGCACGAACACGAGCACGAGCACTCGCTGAGCTTTTTGCGGAAGTACGTCTTCTCGCTCGACCACAAGGTGATCGGCGTCCAGTTCCTGTTTTCGACTCTGCTCTGGTTCATGGTGGGGGGATTGTTGGCGCTGGCGGTGCGCTGGCAACTCGCCTGGCCTTGGACGGAAATGCCGATCGTCGGCCCGAGGCTGTTTCCGGGCGAGGGTGGGCAGATCTCGCCCGAGTTCTACACGATGCTGTTCACGATGCACGCCTCGATCATGATCTTCTTCGTGATCATCCCGATCCTGGCGGGCGCGTTCGGCAACTTCCTGATCCCGCTGATGATCGGCGCCGACGACATGGCCTTTCCCACGCTGAACATGCTCAGCTACTGGTTCATGTGGCCGGCGTTCATCTGCATGATCACCAGCTTCTTCGTGCCCGGCGGAGCGGCCGCCGCCGGCTGGACGGGCTATCCGCCTCTGGCGGCCGTCGACTCCGCCGCGCCGGGTAGTTTGAACGGGCAGTCGTATTGGCTGATGGGGCTGATCTTCGTCGGCATCTCGTCGATGATGGGTTCGGTCAACTACATGACCACCATCATCCAGATGCGCGCGCCAGGAATGACCATGTTCCGCTTGCCGATGACCATCTGGGCCATGTTCATCACCGCGGTCTTGCAGGCTTTCGCGCTGCCGGTGTTGACCGCCGCGCTTTTCATGCAATTGCTCGACCGAGTGCTGCGCACCGGTTTCTTCATTCCCGAGGGGTTGATCGTCAACAACGAGAGCATCGGAGCCGGCGGCGGACAGCCCCTTTTGTGGCAGCACCTGTTCTGGTTCTATTCGCACCCGGCCGTGTACATCATGATCCTGCCCGCCATGGGCATGGTATCCGACATGATCAGTTGCTTCGCCCGCAAGCCGCTGTTCGGCTACAAGCCGATGGTGTTTTCGATCGCGGGGATCGCCGGGCTCGGCTTCATCGTCTGGGGCCACCATATGTTCATGTCGGGCATGAACCCGGCGCTGGGCATGACCTTCATGGTCTCGACGATGATGATCGCCTTGCCCAGCGCCGTGAAGGTCTTCAATTGGATCGGCACCGTCTGGGGCGGAAAGATCCAATTCACCACGCCGATGTTGTTCGCCTTGTCGTTCGTGTCGATGTTCATCATCGGCGGGCTGTCGGGCATCTTCATGGCCGCCACGCCGGTCGATATTTTCATCCACGACACTTATTTCATCGTGGCCCACATCCACTACGTGCTGTTCGGCGGCACGGCGTTCGGCGTGTTCGGCGGGATCTATTTCTGGTTCCCCAAGATGTTCGGCCGGATGATGAACGAGTTCTGGGGAAAGGTCCACTTCTTCCTGTCGTTCGTCTTCTTCAACGGCACGTTTTACACGATGCACATCCTGGGCGCCGGCGGTTTCCCGCGGCGGCTGGCCGACCCGTACCACTACGACACGTTCGCGCACATGCAAGGGATGAACCAGTTCATTTCGATCTGCGCCTTCGGCATGGGGGCGGCCCAGATCATCTTCGCGGCGAATTTCATCGGCAGCATGTTCCTGGGGCCGAAGTGCGGCCGCAATCCCTGGCACTCCAATTCGCTGGAATGGTTCGCCCCCAGCCCGCCGGGCCACGGCAACTTCGACATTCAGCCCATCGTCTACCGCGGACCCTATGAATATGGCTCGCCGGAAGTCGATACCGATTATTACCCGCAAACGCAACCGCCGCCCGAAGGCTCGGAAGGGAAGGAGCCGCGCGGCGGACACCATTGATACCTACTCGTTCCCACGCTCCGCGTCCTCGTGGACAGCAGACCGGGTTACGATCTCACCCGGTTCGCGACATGGACGCGGAGCGTCCGCAGAGGAGTTCCCACGCAGAGCGTGGGAACGAGGAATTTATGGCCCCTCGGAAACCTGCCCCACGGCAACGAGTAATTGAATAAACGTGGAACTAGCACCTATCCAACCTGAAAGCCTGTGGCCGCACCGTCTGGCCGTGCTGCTCACCTGCGCCACGTTTCCGCTGATTTGGGTGGGCGGATTGGTGACGAGCTACGACGCGGGCATGGCCGTGCCCGACTGGCCGACGACCTACGGATACAACTTGTTTCTCTATCCCTGGCAAACCTGGGTTTACGGTCCGTGGGACCTGTTCATCGAGCACGGACACCGCTTGCTTGCCGCCGTCGTGGGGCTCTTGACCATCGCCCTGGCCGTGGCGCTTTGGCGGCGCGACGAGCGGGCCTGGGTACGGCGCCTGGGCCTGGTGGCAATCGTGGGGGTCGTCGCGCAGGGCGTCCTGGGTGGATTGCGTGTTCGGCTCGACGAGCGGCTGCTGGCTCAAATTCACGGCTGCGTCGGACCGGCCTTCTTCGCGCTGGCCGCCGCCTTGACCGTCTGCACGTCGCGCCGTTGGCGCGCGTTGTCGAATGTTGGGCAGGTTTCCAAGGTGCCATTTGATGGCCCCTTGGAAACCTGCCCTACAGGTCGTTTGGCGATCGTCACGACCATGCTGGTCTACGCGCAGCTCTTGCTCGGCTCGCAACTGCGCCACGTCTCTCCGACGGCGGATGTGACCGTTTTCCGCGCGACGGTCATGCTCCATTTGTTTCTCGCCCTGGTGCTTTCGTTGCACGTGTCGCTGCTCTTGTTCCAGACCGGCCTGCGGCGGCATGCTGAAGCGTGGTTGGCGCGACCCGCGCGCGGGCTGGCGGCGCTGGTCGTCGTGCAGTTGGGGCTGGGGTGCGCGGCGTGGGTGCTGAACTACGGCTGGCCGTCCTGGCTGTCCGACTACGAATGGGCCGCCGGCTACGTGGTCAGCCGCGAGAGCGCCACCCAGGCGCTGGTGACCACGGCGCACGTGGCGACCGGTTCGCTGATCCTGGCGATGTCGCTCTCGTTGGCGCTGCGGTCGTTGCGGCTTAGCGGACTCGGCATGGAGGTGGCCGCGTGAGCACTTCGACCGTCACTTACGTCGGCGACCGCTCGCAAACCGTCCAACGGCTTTGCGACTACGTCGAATTGGCCAAACCCAAGATCGTGGCTTTGGAGCTCGTGACCGTGGCCGTGGCGGCTTTCGTCGCTGGGGCCGGCTTGCCGGACGTCTGGTTGGTCTCCCACGCCCTGCTCGGAACGCTGCTGGTCGGGGCGGGGGCCAGCGCCTTCAACCAGTGGCTCGAACGCGAGATCGACGGCCGCATGGACCGCACGGCCGACCGGCCGTTGCCGGCCGGCCGGCTTGGCGCGCGCGAGGTGCTTTGGCTCGGCTCGGCGGCCACAGTCGTCGGGGCGGCGCACTTGGCGTTTTGGGTCGGCCCACTCACGGCCGCCTTGGGGTTGGCAACCTGGGTGCTGTACGTCTGTGTCTATACGCCGCTCAAGCTCCGCACGCACGCCAACACGATGGTGGGCGCCGTCGCCGGCGCCATGCCGGTATTGATGGGTTGGTCCGCGGTCGGCGGCCGTCTCGACCTCTCGGCGGCGACGCTGTTTTTGATCGTGTTCCTCTGGCAGTTTCCACACTTCATGGCCATCGCCTGGATCTACCGCCGACAATACGCCGCGGCCGGGATGCGGATGTTGCCGGTGGTCGATCCCAGCGGATTGCGGCCCGGCATGCAGGCCGTGCTGGCAGCGCTGGCGCTGGTGCCTGTGAGCTTGTTGCCCGCCGTGGCCGGATTCGCCGGGCCAATTTACTTCTTCTGGGCTCTCGCGCTGGGCGTGGGGCAGTTGGTCTGCGCGGCGGCGTTTCTGGTGCGCCGCGACGACGCCTCGGCGCGGATCTTGTTGCGGGCGTCACTGGTTTACCTGCCGGCGCTTTTGATGTGGTTGATGATGGGGCCGTTGCGTTCGCTTAGCTCGCATCTTTGAACTCGTTTAACCCGGAACCAACGGCGACGGCGATTAATTGATCCGTACCGTCGCCGTTGGCTCCGTGTGAAGCCAACCAATCAGATTCATCGTTTGACTACGAACCCTATGACCGAAACCTTGACTCACGATCCATCGCACGCCGGCGCCGGGCACGGCCACCCGCCGAAGCTTGTTTACCAGCCCGCGCTGCCGATTACCAACGGCAAGCTCTTCATGTGGCTGTTCCTCTCGACGGAGATCATGTTCTTCGCCGCGTTGATCGGCGTCTACATCGTGATCCGCTTCGGGGCCCAGGTCTGGCCGGCGACGCACCAGGTGCATATTAGCGAGCCGATCGGGGCCTTCAACACGTTCGTGCTGATCTGTTCCAGCGTGAGCATCGTGCTGTCGCTCGAAGCGGCCAAAAGCCACCAGGCCCCGATGGCCAGGCTCTGGTTGGCCGTCACCCTGGTCTTGGGTGGCGTGTTCCTCGGGGTCAAGGCCTACGAGTACGGGGCCAAGTTCGAGCACGGCATGTATCCCTGGTACCCGCGAAGCCGCATTTTCGAGCGGCCCGACGTCTATTTCGGATCGGCCGTGCGGACCCGTGCTGCCGAACTGCGCGGCCAGCTCGACGCGCCGAATTCGCCGCTGCTCGCCGGCCTCAAGAGCGACAAGGAATTGCAAGAGCGGCTTGACTCGATGAAAGAGACGACCCAGTACGCCGGCTACTTGAAGGCCCTCAATGAGGAGAGTCAGGAGCCGGCCGGCAGTCCTGGCGAGCAGGGCGCGCCCGAGGCCGAGGAAAAAGAGGCCGACGCGGCAAATGAGAAAGCGGCGGCGAACGATCCGGACGCCGAGTTCAAGGCCGACCTGAAAGCCTGGATTGAGTTGACCTTTTCGCACCCAGCGGCCAACGACGCCGAGCGCGATATCGACGAGCGCGGGCTGGCGCGCCTCGCGGCCGAGATTTTCCCCTTGCCCGCCCCGGGAGTCGAAAGCCATGCCGAAGGGCTCAACGATCGCTTCCACTGGCTCAAGATGCCGATCGTGATTCCGGGTGGAAACATGTGGGCCAGCACCTATTTCCTCATGACCGGCTTCCACGCCTTGCACGTTTTGATCGGTCTGATCGCGTTTGTGATCATGATCTTCCGGATGCCGTTCACCGCGGCCAAGGCCGGGGTCATCGAAAACATCGGCCTCTATTGGCACTTCGTCGACCTGGTCTGGATCTTCTTGTTCCCGTTGTTGTACTTGTTCTGAGGATTTCGTCGATGTCCCACGCCAGCCATTCGCCCGCCGACCACGGTAGCCACGGCGATGACCATGCCCATGCCGGCCACGGCGTCGGCAAGTACATCGTCGTGTTCGCGGCCCTTTGCTTCCTGACCGGCTGCTCGTTCTTCACCTACTCGCGGTTCTGGCCCTTCCACGCGACGCCCGAGGTCGCTTGGGTGTTCATGACCGCGGTTTCCTGCACCAAGGCGATGCTGGTGATCTTGTTCTTCATGCACGTCAAGTACGAGGCGAACTGGAAGTACGTACTGACGATCCCGGCCTCGATCATGGCGATCTTCCTGACGTTGGCCCTGGTGCCCGACGTCGGCGCGCGGGTCAACGGCCTGTTCGGCTTCGGCGGCAAGTACTCCGAGGAGCGCCGCGAGTACACCGCTGATTTCGACGATCAGAAACTGATGCTCGACATATCAAAAGAGATGGGCGGAGATGGCGAGCATGGCGGGGGGCACGGAAAGTAACACGTTCCTTGTTCCCACGCTCTGCGTGGGAACACATCTTCGGCCGCTCTGCGGCCCTACGGCGGCCGAGCGCCGTTGAACGTGGAGACGCGGAGCGTGAAAACGAGTAACGGGGACACGGAGCATCCGTGGAGACGTTCCCACGCAGAGCGTGGGAACGAGTAACATGACCAATGCCCCCGCCATTCAGGTTTCACGGCTTGTGCATCGCTACGGCGAACGGTTGGCGCTGGCAGGGCTTGATCTGGCGGTCGAGGCGGGCGAGCTCTTCGCCTTGCTGGGACCCAACGGCGGCGGCAAGACGACGCTGTTTCGACTTCTCTCGACGTTGATCCCCGTCCAGCAAGGCGAGGTGGCGGTCCTGGGTTTCGACGTGGTGCATGGTCGGGCTGAGGTCCGCCGGCGGATCGGCGTCGTGTTCCAGGCACCCAGCCTCGACAGGAAGCTCACGGTGGCCGAGAACCTCCGCCACCAGGGGCACCTATACGGTCTGAAAGGCGCGGAGCTGCGCCGCCGCGCGGACGAAATGCTCGACCGGCTTGGGCTGAGCGAGCGCAAGGGCGACCTGGTCGAGACCCTTTCGGGCGGCTTGAGGCGACGGGTCGAATTGGCCAAGGGCATGTTGCACCACCCGAGAATGCTGTTGCTCGACGAACCGAGTACCGGCCTGGACCCGGCGGCGAGGAGTGATCTCTGGGACTACCTGCGGCAGATTCGCGGCCAGCGAGGAGTTACCGTCGTGCTCACGACCCATCTGCTCGAAGAAGCCGAGAAGGCCGACCGGCTGGCGATCCTCAATGCCGGTTCGTTGGTGGCGCTCGACACGCCTGATCGGTTGCGGGCCGGTGTGGGGGGCGATTCGCTCACGATTGCGTGCGACGACCCGGATTCGCTGGCCGTGTCGATCACCGAGCGTTTCGGCTATGCGGCGATGGTGGTCGACGGCAGCGTGCGGCTCGAACGGCCCGATGCCCACCAATTGGTCGCCGGTGTGTGCGAGGCATTCCCGGGACGTATCCAGTCGGTGACGTTCGGCAAGCCGACGCTGGAAGACGTTTTCATTGCACGCACGGGGCACCGGTTTTGGCAAGAGCGAAGGGAGGTGGGCGTTGGGTAATACGCATTCCAATTTGCAAATTGTTATACTCCGAGCGGCCGAGAATGCGACCTTTGCAAAGAGAAGGTGGTGGCTGGCGGCAAAGCGTCAGCGATGCCCCGGCCAGATAGCAACCGGGGCATCGCTTAGGCTCTGCCCCAGCTACCGTGAATGTCTCATCGTCGGCCGCGTGAAGTGTAATTGGTTCAATGCGGCGACACGGCGCGCCGCT